>ENA-ORSA01001747-ORSA01001747.1-human-gut-metagenome-genome-assembly--contig:-NODE-1747-length-17159-cov-3.549228_pt1 | contig 17159 bp, 17 predicted proteins | sample MGYA00242179_ERZ509142 | MGnify/ENA primary metagenome ERZ509142 (study PRJEB26280, sample SAMEA2338659) | human gut metagenome | biome: human gut; feature: human-associated habitat; material: faeces... | reverse complement strand
ACGTGCCATCTGTTCGCTGCTGTCGTATTTGAATGTGGTGCTCTGATAAATGGGCAACACACGAGGCTCACCGTTTTTGGGAGTCCAACCGCCCTGCACGCAGAGCGTTTCTTTGCTAAATTTATGTTCCATATTTAAAACTGTTTTTGAACTTTCATCAGATAATGACAGACAAAAGTAAAAAAATATCCATCAACGTTGGCATTTTTCAACAAAAAAGATATATATTTGGAAAATATAAAAACCGAAAAGCACTAACAAAAAGTTATACTATGGAACAAGATGTCCAATTTAAGCACGTAACCCCCGTTCAGATCCGGTTCAGCGATGTGGATCAGTACGGACATATGAACAACTCCGTCTATTTTTCACTTTACGATCTGGCAAAGACTTCCTATTTCCGGGAAGTGTTCGGAGAGAAAGAATGGCAGGATTTCAGCGTGGTTGTGGCCAAAATAAACGCAGACTTTCTGGCTCCGTATTCTTTTCCGACAAGCTGATTATAGAAACTGCCGTAATTCATTTGGGGCACAAGAGCTTCACGCTCCTCCAGCGCGCCATCAACCAGGCCAGCGGCGTGCTGAAAGCCCTGCAGGATGAGAAAATCCTGGTGCCGGAGCGCATGGCACTGGCCTGCCTTTCCGATTCCTCGACCTGCGCCATCCTGGAGCCGCCGCTGACGGCGCTGGAATCGCCCAGCCGAAGACTGGGGATGGTGGCGGCCCGCATGCTCTTTGATAACATAGAGGACAACGGCGAAGAGGGCATAGGCCCGCAGGAAGTTATTTTGCAGCCCAAATTGAAGATCCGCCGGAGCTGCGGCAATACCAAGCCCATTTATGAGCTGTTTGGATGAAAGGAAACGAATGGGGGTAAACGCAATGTCATTGAGTACCGAGTATATGGGACTGAAGCTGAAAAATCCCATCGTGGTGGCGGCGGGGCCGTGGTCCCGCGATGGCGCTTCGATCCAGCGATCCATAGATGCCGGGGCCAGCGCCGTGGTGACCGAAACCATCACGCTGGAGGCCAACCAAAACCCCAGCCCCCGGCTGTACCTAAGCGGCAGCGGGCAGCTATTCAACACAACGCTGTTTTCCGGCATTCACCTGGAGCAGTGGGAGCAGGAATTTGAGTCACTGCGGCGCGGCGACTGCAAGCTCATCGCGAGCATATGGGGCAACACCCCCAGCGAGCTGGCCTACCTGGCCGGCAAGGTGGAGCGGATGGGCGCCGATGCCGTGGAGGTGAGTCTTTCCGCGCCGCTGGGAACCCGCATGGATGTGGGCACCGTGCCGCGAGAGATCTTCGGCTTTATTTCCGCGGTGACCGAGGCGGTGGATATCCCCGTTTCGGTAAAGCTGAGCTATGAGGCCTCTAATTTCAACGGATTTACTTCCTCGCTGGAGGAGGCCGGTGTGAGCGGAGTGACCGCCATAGACGCCCTGAAGGGGCTGATGGGCGTGGACCTGGAGCACCACCGGGCGCTGATGCCCACCTACGGCGGATACAGCGGACAGTACATCCGGCCCATAGCGCTGGCGACCATTGCCACCCTAAAGCAGACGACCGGGTTTCCCATCTGCGGCTGCGGCGGGATCAACTCCGCCCACGATGCCCTGGAATTTATCATGCTGGGGGCCCAAAGCGTACAGCTGGCCAGCGTACTGCTGCGGGACAGCTACGAGGCGATCCCACGCATCCTGGGTGACCTGGAACGGTGGCTGGAGGACCATGGGTATTATTCCATCGAGGAAGTGTGCGGGCTGGCGCTGGGCTCTCTGCAGGCCTTTGAGGAGCTGCCGCCCCGTCCCCTGACGGCCCACCTGACCGGCGGCGGCAAGTGTGTAAGCAGCTGCCTGTACGGCGCTATAACAATGGAGGCGGGGAAAATAGTACTGGATGCGGCACGCTGCACCGGCTGCGGCATGTGCGAGGCCATCTGCCCCGAGAACGCGCTGGAGCTGCGGTGGTAAGAAGATCCGCGGCGGCGCGGAAAAATTGGGGAGGGCAATGCCGCGGCGAAGGCAGGCTTATGCCCGGCGCAAGACGGGCTGATGCCTGGTGAGCCAAGGCACAGCCATCGCCGATTTTTACAGCCGCCGGACTCTCTGAAGGAAATAATATAAGCCCCCGATTGAATAAAGCCGGGGGCTTTGCTGCGGGGCGGGGAGGGCTCTCCCCTGCCCTATTGCAGATTGACGACCGGCGACAGAAATGGTATGATGAGAAAAAGGGGGAACGCCCCCGAAAAACATGAAAAGGAGCTGTATCTCATTATGATGTATCCCAACGCCACCCATGGCCTAGAGCGAGTGTATCAATCTCAGGTCATTGCACTGGTTGCCGCTGTACTGATGATCATTCCGGTCATCAATATACTGGCCGCAATCGCGCTGATTGTTTCTCTGGTGCTGTATATGATCGGCATTAACGAGGCAGGAAAGGACGACGAAAGCTACAAGACCGCCTTTACCTTGATTATCGTGCAGCTGGTCATCAGCGTGCTGAATTCCCTCATCGGCGGCGTTATTTTTGATCTGGTGAATGAGGCACTGGCACTGGCGGTGCTGTACTTTGTATGCATCACCACCAACAAACTGCTGAAGAACATCGGCGCGGATGGGCGTATTACCGACCGCGGCGTAGTGGTTTGGAAGATCAATGTCATCTGCACCATCGTGGAGGTGGTATGCACTCTGCTGGCGCTGATCCCCAGTGCTTCCCTGCAGCTGCTGGCGGCCGTTGTGACACTGGTGACGGCCATCGCGCAAATCGTAGGATCCATCCTGTATATCCTGTACCTGCGGGATGCCACCACGGCGCTGAAATCCATTGGCGGACCGGCAGCGGATGTATATGTAGGACCGGAGCTGTAAACACCATTTGGCAATAAAGGCACTAGCACCCTCCCCTGCTGTGGGAGGGTGCTTTTTTGCGGAATTGACGGTATAGGCGTTATATGTTACAATTAAATTGTATGGTGAAACATGAATTTTAGTAAAAAAGGAGATGTATATGATGACTTATCCCAATGCCGCAGCGGGGCTGAAAACGGTGTACCAAGCCAGACTGGTAGGGTTGATCTCCATTGTGCTGGTGATCGTCCCCATTGTGCAGGTATTGGCAGTGGCTGCCATGCTAATCGCTGGTTTTTTGGCCCTGGTGGGCCTGGCCCAGTGCCGTAAGGACGATAAAGGGTACCGCACCGCTTTTAATATGGTTATTGCCGGCCTGGTCACAAACCTGGCCGCCAGCCTGGTTTCTGCTTTTGCAGGGACCGAGGGGGTAGCTGGCATTTGCAGCAATATTCTATCGATCGCTACCGATGTATTATCACTGGCTTCGCTGTACTTTGTATGCATTACCACCAATCGCCTACTGAAAGAAACGGCTGCCGCGGAAAATCTGATTGACCGCGGCATCGTGGTGTGGAAGCTGAATGTGGTGTGTACTGTTATTCTTCTTGTGTGTTATCTGCTGCGGATGATCCCCGGCAACATCGCAGTCATCATTGCCGGGTATCTTGCGATCTTCGCCGTAATCGCCCAAATCATTGGCACGGTGCTGTATATCCTGTATCTGCGCAATGCTTACCGGGCTTTGGAAGCGGCGGTTCCACCGGAGGAAGAGGTACAGCAAATGATGTAATATAAGAATAGAATAATACAAATTGTATATTATGGTGGATGAAAAGAGCCGCCCGTAAGGGCGGCTCCTATTTTTGTGCGATTACAGGATGTGGGTGGCGTTGGCATCAAAGTGGACAAAGCAATTTTCGCCTTGGGCAAAGATGCGCTTATTCTTGGGGTTGTACTCGGTGAGCTTGACGAGGGTCTCACCCACACGGACATGGTAGTTCTGATAGGAACCCATGAAGCAGCTGACTTCGACCTTGCAGGGCAGACCGCGATCCTCGGTGAGGGTGGCGGATTCCGGACGGAGCACCATGGTGACCTCCTCCCCAACCGAAACGGGGCGGGTAGCTTCCACATGGGCGGTTTCGCCCTCGATGGCCAGTGTGGCGGTATTGCCCTCCAAAGCCAGCACCTTGCCGCGCAGGAAGTTCGCTTCGCCAATGAAATCCGCAACGAATTCCGAAACGGGGTGGAAATAAATTTCCTGCGGGGTGCCGATCTGCGCAACGACGCCCTTATTCATAATGATGATCTGATCCGACAGGGCCATGGCCTCTGACTGATCGTGGGTGACATAAATGGCGGTGATGCCGACCTCCTGTTGGATGCGGCGGATCTCAGTACGCATGGAAACACGCAGCTTGGCATCCAGGTTGGAGAGGGGTTCATCAAAGAGCAGGACACCGGGCTCCACCACCAAAGCACGGGCCAGGGCCACACGCTGCTGCTGGCCGCCGGAAAGCTGGTTGGTCATGCGGCCTTCCATGCCGGTGAGCTCCACCAGATCGAGAATGCGCATGACTTTTTCACGGATCTCCTCCTTGGGGAGGTGGCGCAGCTTAAGGCCATAGGCAACATTATCGAACACATTATAGTGAGGCAGCAGAGCGTAGCTCTGGAACACCATGGCGGTATCGCGCTTATTGGGGGTCAGCTCATTGATGGGCTCGCCGCCGAGGTAGATCTCGCCGGCATCGGGGCTTTCAAAGCCCGCGATCATGCGCAGCGTGGTGGTCTTGCCGCAGCCGGAGGGGCCCAGCAGGGTGACAAAGCTGCCCGGCGCGATATCGAGGTTGGCATCATGGACGGCGTAGAAGTCCTTGCCGGTTTTAGGATCTTGATAGATCTTGGAGATATTTTCGAGGCGGACGCCTTTTTTCACTTTTTCCATCAGTCAGTGACCTCCTTTATTTTCTTGCTGGTGCCGAAGTGCTTAATGAAGGTATTCATGAGCAGGACGGAGCCATAGGTGATGATGATAAGGATGGTGGCAAAGGCACAGGCCAGGCCATAGCTGCCCTTTTCGGCGAACTCGTTGATCTGCACGGTGATGAGCAGGAACTGCGGCGTGACCAGCAGAATGATGGCGGAAATGGCGGTAATGCTGCGCACGAACGAGGTGACCAAACCGCTGAAGAAGGAATCCTTGATGAGGGGGAGAGTGACGGTGGTGAACACCTTGCCGCTGCCCGCACCCAGATCATAGGCGGATTCCTCGATGCTCTTATCGATCTGCCGTAGGGCGGAAATACCGCTGCGGGTACCGGTGGGCAGGCTGCGCACAATGAACACGATGACCAAAATGGCACCGGTGCCATACAACCCCTGCATCAAGCCGGTATGGAAGATACCATTGGCAAAGCCGCGGATATAGCCGACACCCAGTACGGTGCCGGGCACCGCCATGGCCAGCATGGAGGCAAACTCGATGAAGCCCTTGGTCTTGAAGTTCTTTTTGACCACCAGGTAGCTGATGATCATGGAGAGCAGCGAGGTAATGGGCGCCGCAATGAGCGACAGGACAAAGGAATCGGTGAAGGCCTGCAAGCCGTGATAGCGGGTGAATACACGCTCGAACCATTTGAAGGTGAGATGGAAATCGTAGCCCCAGGTATTGAAGAGAGCGCCGAAGGGCACGCAGATATACATGAGGATGACGAAAATGGCGATGGCGCTGCACAGCACGGTAAGCGGCACCCGAACGCTCTTATCGGTGATGAGCATGCGGGCCCGGCTGGCCTTGCCGGTGAGGGTGGCTGCTGTTTTGCGCTCAAGGTAGTACTTCTGTACCAGGAACATGATGAAGGTAATGGACAGGAGCACCACGGCCATGGCCGCCGCGCCGATCTTATCGTAGGCACCGGTGATTTGCAGGTAGATGGTGGTGGCCAAGGTATCGTAGCTGCCGCCGATGATCATGGGGTTGGCGAAATCGGCGATGGATTCAATGAAGGACACGAGGAAGGCATTGCCGAGGCCGGGCAGCATGAGCGGCAGGGTAACACTGGTGAATACCTTCCAGCGGGAGGCGCCCATATCACGGGCGGCCTCCTCCAGGCTGGGGTCGATATTTTTGAGCAGGCCGCGGAGCATAAGGTAGCAGACCGGGAAGAAGGTCATGGTCTGTACGATGACGATGCCCCAGAAGCCATAGACGCTGTTATCGTAAATATGCAGCAGGTAACGGGTGATGATGCCCGACTTACCGAACAGCATAATGATGGACAAGGACAGAACAAAGGGGGGCGAGACGACCGGCAGCATGGAAACTACCTTGAATAGGCCGCCCATGAATTTACCGCGGACCTTGACATACACTTCGACATAGGCGAACAGCAGGCCGATAAGGGCGGAGCCGATGCCTACCATAAAGCCGACCTTGAGGGTATTGCCAATGGCGGTGCGGAAGGTCCACATATCAAAGATACGCTTGAAAACAGAGAGGGTGAAGCCTCCCCCATCGGGAGAGATAAAGCTATCCACCAGCAGGATGGCCAGCGGGTAAATGATAAACAGAGTGAGGAACGCGATCAATACGACGACGGTAGTGACCATGATGGGATCGGCAAAGAGCTTTTTGCGATCCAGCGCGGCGCCTTGTCGTTTTGTCATGTGGCTTCCTCCTTTCGCTGAAAAAATGAGGGGAGCTGCGGAAAAAAGGTGAGGGGGACGGCTTTGCCCACCGTCCCCCTTTTCATTCTACTGAATGTTCAGTTGTGATGCGGGTGGAAATTATTCAGTCTGGAAACGGTCATCCGCAGCAGCACCAAGAGCCTCAAAGATATCGGAGATGTACTGGGTGGTGTTCTGCTTGGCATCCTCGAAGTCATAATCCATAACATTGGTGGGATCCAGGCCGAACTCAGTAGCAGCCTCGGGCTGGGTGGCGTTATCAATTACCAGGAACTGATAGGAGCCGGTGCTGGCAGCCTGGTTGACGCACTCGGGAGAGAGGGCGTACTCGATGAACAGCTTGGCAGCATTGGGGTGCTTGGCGCCCTTGAAGATGGCGGTAGCGCCGATCTCGAAGGAGGTACCGGAGGACGGAATGATCAGGGAGATGTTCTTATAGCCATTATCGAGGATCTGGGTAATACCATCATGCAGGAAGCCGATGCCGATGACGCACTCACCGGAGCCAACATTCTTGGAGGGGCCGGAGCCGCTCTTGGTGTAAACTTCGATGTTCTTATCGAGGTCAACCAGATACTTGATGCCCTCATCGTGGCCGTACATCTGGATCATGGTATTGAGGACCAGCTTGGCAGTACCGGCGGTATTGTAGTTGGACATCCAGACGAGGCCCTTATACTCTTCCTTGAGCAGATCGGGCCAATCCTTGGGGGCTTCCAGACCCATGCGGGTCAGCTCATCGGTATTGACCATGAAGCCAAGGATACCCTGATAGATACCATACCAGTAACCATCGGCATCGCGATACATGGGCTTGAGCAGGTGCTTGGCATTGGTGGCCTCATAGGCTTCCAGCAGACCATCCTTGGCCATCATGTTGTAAGGATCGGTGGTGCCGCCGAAAGCGACATCAGCAGAGGGATTGCCGGCTTCTTCCTGGATCTTGGCCTGGATCTCGCCGGTGGACAGGCGCTGATGATTTACCTTGATACCAAAGATCTTCTCAAAGCTATCGCAGGCAGCGGAAAGATACTCTTCCTCGCAGCCGCCGTAAACGGTGAGCTCACCTTCGGCCTGAGCAGCAGCGATGAGGTCTTCCATCCCGGCAAAGCTCTCGGGATAGGTCTTGGTATCCTGATCGTTGTCATTGTTGTTCTTGTCGCCGCAGCCGACCATCAGGGTGAGGACCATGATGACAGCAAGCAGCATAGACAGTGCTTTTTTCATTTTTGTTTCTCCTCCATTAACTAAAGTGTCTTTATAATTACCGCGGATGCGGAAATTACCGGCCAATGACGCCCTCCTGCTTGCAGACAGGCAAGAGATCCCCCTAAGGGGATTGGGGCTTGTTCCTCTTTATTATAGACCTCTGTCTAATGTTTGTCAATTATGACAATATAGACTATTGGAATGCTATTTATTTGGCTATTTTGCAAAATAATTAGGCAAAAAGTGCCGTCCTTTACAGAAAAGAGCGGCACAAGGGGGAAAATTACAGTTTTTTGGCGGCCCCACGGAAGGCGAGATCCAGCAGAATGACCACGGCAGTGACGCCGAGGAACACCAGGAACGCCGTAACATAGGTACCGGAGCCGGTCTGGATGGCGCCGACAATGGTAGCACCAAAGGAAGCGGGCAGCATGCTCATATTGGCGATGCTGAAGTTGGTGCCGTAATTTTGGGTACCGAAGCAATCGGCCGTGACGGTGGAGGTCATAGTGGGCATGCCGCCATAGGAGAAGCCGATGAGCAGCAGGCCGGCCACCGCCGGAATGGCCCCGCCGCCGCGCAGAGAGAAGAGCAGCAGCAGGCAGGAAAGGATGAAGCAGCCGACATCGGTGAGCATGGCGAAGGTGTTGCCCTTTTTATCAAACAGGGCGCCGAACGCCAAACGGCCAAGGCCATTGCAAACCGACTGCAGCCCCACGACCAGTGCCGTGATGCCGGTGGCCACACCGGCTTCCACCGCGATGTAGCGGGAATGGCCGATGACACCGGTGCCAATCATATTGGAACAGACGATGATGAAGAACAGCAGCCAAAAGGCAGCGGTCTTGACCATCTGGCCGGCGGTGTATTCCCTGCGGGTGGGAGCCGCCGCCGAACCGGCCGGAGCGGCCATTTGAGGATTGGGGACGACCCAGCGGCTACCGATGAGAAGGACAACCAGTGTGGCTGCGCCCAGCAGCAGGTAGGCGGTGCGCCAGCCCATGGCGGAATTGAAGAGGCGATCGGCAAGATTGCCCATGATAAGGGTGCTACAGCCGAAGCCCATAAGCAGTACGCCGGAGGCAAAGCCCTTTTTATCCGGGAACCAGCCCACCACGGTGCCGAGGACGGCATTGTAGGAGAAGCCGACGCCAAGACCGATGAGCCCGCCGTAGGAAATATACAGCAGCCACAGGCTTTGGGCGGTGATGCGGGAACAGAGGAAATAGCCCAGGAAGCACATCACCGCGCCAATGAGGACGGTAACACGGGCGGAAAGCCTGCGGGTAACAAAGCTGCCGGCCAGGCCGCCGATGCAGAAGCAGGACATGACGATGGTGAAATTGAGACCCAGCTGCGCGCTGGTCCAGCCGAATTCCACCGGGAAGGGCGAGGAGAGGATACTCCAGGCGTAGATGGTACCGGTGAAGAGGAACATGATGCAGCCCGCAGCCAGAATAGCGGCACGGGTGGGCAGTTTACGCTCAGCCATAAATATGCGCGGTCTCCTCTCCACCGAGTACACGCAGGCAGCCATCGGCCAGGGCCTGCATCTCGTTTTCGCCGGGGACTACCACAAACTCGCCGAGGAAGCCGGCGTAATCCTTGACCATCTCACAGAAGGACTTGGAATAAGCGATGCCGCCGGTGAGAACAAAATAATCGACCTTGCCCTTGACGAGGACGGCCAAGCGGGCCAGCCCACGGGCAACGCCCAGGGCCATAGCCTCATAAACGAGATGGGCATCGTGATCGCCCTCTTCGGCCATCTTTTCCACCACACGGCTATCGGAGGTGCCGAAATAGCTGGTGAGACCGCCCTGACGCTGCAGGAGCTTCATCGTGCCGTTATAATCCAGCTTATCCTTTTCAATTTTACGAACCATCAGATAATCGGGGATCAGGCCGGCACGCTCCGGGCTGAAGGGCCCTTCGTCATCGGAGACGATATCGATAATGCGGCCATTGCTGTGCAGGCTGAGGGTGATGCCGCCACCCAGGTGAGCGACCGCGACATTGCTGGAATAGTAGTCCACGCCCTTTTCGCGGCAGACCTTCATGGCAGCGGCGCGCATATTAAGGTTGTGGGCCTGGCCGACACGGCGGACATCCTTGAGGCCGGTCAAGCGAACCAGCTCCACAAGTTCATCAACGGTGACGGGGTCATAGATATAAGCCTTGACGCCAGCTTCATTGGCGATATCATAGGCGATAGCGCAGCCCAGGTTGGAGGCGTGGTGATTGATAGGCCGCTCCCGGAGGGCTTCGATAAGGGCGGGAGTGACCTCGTAAGCGCCGGAGGAAATGGTGGTAACTGCGCCGGTCTCCTCATTGACATAGGAGGGCAGCAGGCCGCCGCGGGCGACAACACCATCCAGCTCGGTGACCTTTTCGCCATGGGCGGCCAGGGCATCCCGGACCAGCTTGGTGCGCATATCCTTCTGATCATAGATCACGGCATATTTTTTGATCTCGGCGGTATCGTGCTCGATGCTCTCCTTCCAGACCTGCTCCCCATCATGGTAGAAGGCGATCTTGGTGGAGGTGGAGCCGGGATTGATGACAAGAATCTTTTTCATGGGAGATATCCTCTTTTCTTCTGCGATTATTTGTTCAGTCCGGCCATCAGGCAGCCCAGCGCGATGGAGCACAGCTTGGTCTCATCGTTATCGGCACGGCTGCACATGACAATGGGAGTATCGGTACCGACGATGACGCCGGCGGCCTTAGCGCCCAGGATATCGCCCAGGGTCTTACCCATGATGTTGCCGGCTTCAATATTGGGAACGATGAAGATATCGGCATCACCGGCGACTTCGGACTTGAAGCCCTTGACCTCGGCGCAGTGGGCAGAAACCGCCAGATCCATGGCGATGGGGCCTTCCACCAGGACATTGGGGCCGAATTCACCGGCTTCGCCCAGCTTCTTCAGCTCAGCGGCATCCACAGTGGCGGGCATCTTGGGATTGACCTTTTCCTTGGCACAGAGCACAGCGACCTTGGGATTTTCGATCTCCAGGGCCTTGGCGACCGGCAGGCAGTTTTTGATGAGGCCGATCTTCTGCTCCAGGGTGGGATACAGCACCATACCGCCATCGCTGGTGATCATCAGCTTGTGGTAGGCGCCCATGGTATCAAAGGTCATAACATGGCTGAGCAGGCCGTGGACCGGCAGACCGGTCTCCTTATTGAGAATGGCTTTGAGGAAGATGTTGGTATCCACAAGGCCCTTCATGAGGAAATCGGCTTTGCCCAGGCGAACCAGCTCGACAGCCTTGGCGCAGGCTTCGACCATATCATCGGCCTGGACCAGCTCGGCGTTCCGGAAGGTGACGCCCTCCTCCTTCATTACACGCTCGATAGTGGGGATATCACCGACGAGAACGGGGCGGATCATACCGGCCTCCTCGGCAGCGGCCATGGCCTTGATGGTATCCACATCCTGCGCGGCGGCGCCGGCCAGCACCATCGGCTCGCCCTGCTTTGCTTTTTCCAGCATCTGTTCAAAAGAAACGATCATTGAGAGTCCCTCCTGATATTTTTTAGGATCGCCCGCTATGGGCAGTGTTTTCCACCTACTATTATAGGAAAGGGAAATTAGCCTGTGAAATGCACCATTTGAATGACTGTTATTCCACCCTAAGGAATGACTATCATTCCAAAACAGCATTTCCTTTTTACATGTGGAAGGTGTATCATAAACTCATCGGAAGTCTCCTGGAGCGGGAGAGTTCCGGATAGGATTTGAACCGTTTCCTCATACTTCTCCTTATTTGGTTTTCCGGGGTGCCACACTTTTTTGTCAAGACACTACGACCTCCCAATGTCGATCGTCACTTTTACATGGCACACCCCTCCCCTGCCGGGCATTCTCCCCCGGCAGGGGATTCCTCTATATATGGATAAATCTTTTTGCGGAAAATGCATAAAAGGTATTTGTCGTTTGCAGAAAATTATGATAGAATGAATGTATACAGCATTGAATGCATCTTCTAAAAAGCCCAAAATCGGAGGTATGCCATCATGACAATTTTTCAGTTGGAATGCTTTTGCGCCCTGGCCGATTCCTTGAACTTTACCCAAACGGCCAACGCCATGTTTATAACCCAGCCTGCGCTTAGCCGGGCTATTTCCTCGCTGGAACAGGAACTACAGCTGACCCTGCTGCAGCGCACCACCCACAGCGTGACCCTGACCCCGGCCGGCAAAATCTTCTCCAGCGAGTGCCACAAAATGCTGAAGGAATTCCAGCGCGGCAGCGAACGGGCACGCTCTGCCCAGGCTGGCCAGATAGGCAGCGTGCGCATCGGCTTCCAGCGGGATAACTTTGAGACCTACATTGTGGACTTCGTGAACCTGTTCCGCCGCAGCCACACGGATATCACCCTGGAGCTGCTGCCGCTAAGCGTCAACGAGCTGAACAACGCCCTGCAGGAGAAGATAGCGGACGCGGTGATCTCCGGCGGCCCCCCTGCCAATGAGTCCATCCGCAGTCTGATGATAGCCAACCTGCCGGAATGTGTGGCGCTGCCGCTGGACCATCCTTACGCCAATAATGACATTCTGGATATGCGCGACTTGAAGAACGAGAAGTTTATCGCCATGGCGCGTTCCATTTCCTGCTCCGGCTTTGAATCCATCATTCAAAAATCGCTGGCGGCGGGCTTTGAGGCACAGATCGTGGCGCAGGTGGACCTGCTGCCCACCCTGATGACCATGGTGGCCTGCGGCCAGGGGATCTCCATTCTGCACCGGGACATGCTGCCGCGCAGCAATGGGCGTATTGCATTTGTGCCGCTGCGCAGTGTTTCCTACTTCCGCCGCTGGCTGATGTGGGACATCAACAACGATAACCCCTGCCTGCAGCCGCTGATCGCGCTGGGACACAAGTGGCAGGATGACCTGGAATACCCCGTAGAATAATAAATAGAACAGAATAAAATCCCCCGGAAAAGAGCCAAATGAGCCTTTCCCGGGGGATTTTTCCGCGCAAAAAAGCAACCCGGCGCAAGACAAAATGCCTTGCGCCGGATGCCGGTATTATTCTGAAAAAGAGAGGATAAAAGAGGACCTATGAGAATTATTTCTGCTCCCGACCGATGGCGAGGCCTTTTTCAAAGGCTTCTTTATTGAGCGGCAGCAGCTTGGGCTTTTTGGCCATCTTGTGCTCGATGGTGGACCAAACGACCTCAGGCGGGACGACCTCGGTATAGCCTACATAGACGCCCAGCATGATAACATTCAGCACCTTGGCGTTGCCCATTTCCAGGGCCATCTCGGTAACGGGGGCCTTGACCAGCTTGACATCATCACGGCCGATGTCATCGCTGACGATGGAGCTATTGATGAACAGGGTGCCGCCCTTCTTCAGGGTGGGCAGGAACTTCTTAAGGGACGGACCATTCATAACGATGAGGTCATCCATGACATCGCCCAGCGGCGCGCCGATCTCCTCATCGGAGATGACGACGAAGCAGTTGGCGGTACCGCCACGCTGCTCGGCGCCATAGCTGGGGAAAAAGGTTACATTCTTATTGGTAGCATCACAGGTGGCAGAGGCCAGGAATTTGCCCAGAGTCATAACACCCTGACCGCCGAAGCCGGCTACGCACAGATTAGTTTCCATTTATGCGCTTCTCCTTTCATCAGCGATCGCGGATCACACCCAGAGGGTATTCCGGCAGCATTTTTTCTTCAATGAACTTCAGAGAATCCAGAGGATCCAGGCCCCAGTTGGTGGGACAGTTGGTGACGATCTCTACCATAGAGAAGCCCTTGCCGTCCAGCTGGTTCTGGAAAGCTTTGTGGATGGCCTGCTTGGTCTTGATAACATTTTGAGGGGTATTGCAGCTGGTGCGCACCAGATAAGCGGGAGCAGTCAGCTGATTGAGGATTTCGCACATATGCATGGGATAGCCGTGCTCCTCAGCAATACGGCCCTTGGGAGCAGTAGAGGCCTTCATCCCGATAAGGGTGGTGGGGGCCATCTGGCCGCCGGTCATACCGTAGATACCGTTATTGATGAAGATAACGGTGATGTTTTCGCCGCGGTTGGCAGCGTGGATGGACTCCGCCATGCCGATGGAGGCGAAGTCGCCATCGCCCTGATAGGTGAACACCAGGGTATCGGGATTGGCGCGTTTCATGCCGGTGGCCACGGCGCAGGCGCGGCCATGGGGCGCGGTGGTGGTATCGTAGGCGATATAATCCATGTGCAGACCACAGCAGCCGATGCCGAGAACGCTGGCAGCGCGATCAACAAGGTTCATCTCATCCAGCACTTCGCCGATGAGCTTGATAACAGTGCTGTGCATACAGCCGGGGCAGAAACCGGAAACTTTATCCTCCTGAATGGTTTTTGTCCGCGAATAAATCTTTTCCATTCTTTCCCCTCCTTTACTTATTCAGCAGCTTTTCTACTGCTTCTACTACGGCCTCACGGCTCATGACATTACCGCCGGAGCACAGGCAGGTCTTGATGGGGCAGCGGCCGCGCACGGCGTGATCCACATCCTCTACCATCTGGGCGGGAATGGACATCTCGACATCGAGAATGGCATGGCAGGTGCCATAGTCCAGTTTATCAAAGGCAGCCTTGGGGAAGGGGTGAACGGTGATGGGACGGATGAGACCGACCTTCTTGCCTTCGGCGCGCATCATCTCCACTACGGATTTGGCAATACGGCCGGAAATACCATAAGCGGCGATGACTACTTCGGCATCCTCGGTGCAGTATTCCTCTACCATAACATCCTTTTCCCAGGAAGCATACAGAGCAGCGGCTTCTTCATTGACGCACTGCATCTTATTGGTATCCCACTGGCCGGGCTCGATCCAGGAGCGGTTGGGCAGATCCAGCTCGTGGCCAATGCAGACCCATTTCTTCTTGCTCTCACGGATAGCGGCGACTTCTTCCTCGCTTTTCATTTCGGGCAGCTCTACCGGCTCCATCATGGTGCCGATAACGCCATCGGCCAGAATGAGGACGGGGTTGCGGTCACGGTCGGCCAGGTCAAAAGCCTTGTAGGTCAGGTCCACAGCTTCCTGCACGGTGGCGGGAGCCAGAACGATCATCTCGAAGCCGCCGTTGCCGGAAGCCTTGGTGGCCTGGAAATAATCCTGCTGGGCGGGCTGAATGGCGCCTACGCCGGGGCCGCCGCGGGAGATATTAGCATAAACGATGGGGATACGGGCAGCAGCGCAGTAGCTGATGCCTTCGCTCTTGAGGGCGATGCCGGGGCTGGAGGAAGAGGTCATGGAGCGGGCACCAACGGAAGCGGAACCGTAAACCATATTGATAGAAGCGACCTCGGACTCACCCTGGACAAAGTTACCGCCAACTTCCGGCAGGCGGCGGGCAAAATACTCGGGAATTTCGTTCTGGGGGGTAATGGGATAGCCGGCAAAGAAACGACAGCCGGCACGAACAGCTGCTTCGGCGATCGCTTCGCAGCCTTTCATCAATACTCTTGCCATAGCTTTAGTCTCCTTTTATTTGTATACTTCGATAGCGCCATCCGGGCAGATGCGCGCGCACATACAGCAGCCAATGCAGTCATCATTGACCGGCTCCACATACTCGTAGCCCTTGGAATTTACCTTAGTTCCCAGAGCCAGAACATTCTTGGGGCAGAACTTGATGCAATACTGGCAGCTTTTGCACCGCTCGGCAATTACAACGACCTTTGCCATACCATGAAACCTCCTTCCGGATACGAAATGATAAGTATTTATCTTTTAGCGCAGGGAACTTTCTCCCTGCAGCCACGGATACCTGAGATGCAGCTCCAGCGGGAGAACCGGCAGATCATCGGGCTCCTCTTCTCCGGCGTGGAGCGGCTGATAGATGGCTGCGAACTCCATAGTGCAGTAGGGATCCAGCATTTCGCGGGTCTTGGCCAAACCCGCCTCATACTCCTGCCGGGTGGTAAACAGCCCATTATTGGGATTGGCCACAAATCGGAGCTTTGGCAGCTGCAGATGGGTCACCTGCAGAATCTTACTGAGGGTGCCATCGATATGTTCAATATCGCAGGACCAGGGACGGTAAGCATTGACGATATAATAGACCGCTGTCTTTTCACGGTTGAGGGCCGGAGCATAGCCGCCCACCGCCCGCGCGCCGATATCATCGCCACCGACATCCATGACGACACAGCATTTGGGATCCCGCAGCAGGCGGTTGACGCCGCCCACCTGGGTCGGTGCATCCATGAACTGCTTTTCAAAGTGGAAGTGGACGCCCAAGGTCTCCATCTCTTCCGCCAAGTCACGAGAGCGGAACAGGGGCTTTGTCATATCCAAATCGAAGAAATGCACGGGTAGCGGCTGGCACTGAGCCAGGTGCGCGGCGAGGTTCAGAGCAATCTCGCTTTTGCCGCTGCCGGCTTCACCCAGCAGCACAAAGTTTTTGTAATTGGCACAGTTCTGTTCCAGGTACTCTTTCCAGCCCATCCAAACCAGCTCCCCTTTCTTCTATAAATGGCTGTTTTACACTTTCCATTTTAGTAACGATTGGATAGTATGTGAAATGCAAAGAGTGTATAAGTGTTATCACGCCCTAATTTACGCCGCCTTCTTTTGGTGAACACACAGCAAAGAGAATTGGCAGGAAAGGTAAAGTGCCAATATAATAATATCGGATTATTGATTCCGTAAAATAGAATTTTCGGAAATCTTGAGCTATTTCGCCTAAACCCTGTCGGGCAGGGCGGCTCCGCCGGGCAGAAAAACTGCCAGGTGGGCCTTTCGGTGCTGTATGAGGAATCCATCCTGCACCTGGCCACAGCGGGACAGTTTATTGTATGCAATGATAAATACGGCCTGCCTGGCACGGTACTTCCCGCCTACTGCACCGCCGCCGGAAAACTGTTCCTTTCCCAGCTGGATGATGAAACGCTGGAGACCTGGGTGCGCAGCCACAACCTGGTGCCCTATACCGCCAATACCATCATTGACCCCGATGAACTGCTGAAGCAGATTCGCCAGACAAGGGAGCGTGGGTATGGCATTGTCATCAGTGAACTGTATGATTTTGTGGCCTGCATCTCCATTCCAGTCATCAGTCAGGATAATCGGGTGCTGGGGGCGCTGAATTTTTCCACCAAGCCGGAACACTTTGATACCCTAAACAATGAGAAGTTCATCTCCGATGTAACAAACACTATCCGCAACGCCCAGTTCCACTAAGACAATAAAATACACGATCCCCCGCCGGGTACTGTACCCAGCGGGGGATCGCTTCAGTCTGCCGAGAAACCCAGTACGCAATCAAGTGCGGGCTGGGGGCCTTGACAAAACCGCGCCCACCAAATAAAAAAGACGCCATATGGCGTCTTTTTTATTTGGTGGGTCTTCAGGGACTCGAACCCTGGACCAACCGGTTATGAGCCGGGAGCT
>ENA-ORSA01001739-ORSA01001739.1-human-gut-metagenome-genome-assembly--contig:-NODE-1739-length-17209-cov-3.355252_pt1 | contig 17209 bp, 13 predicted proteins | sample MGYA00242179_ERZ509142 | MGnify/ENA primary metagenome ERZ509142 (study PRJEB26280, sample SAMEA2338659) | human gut metagenome | biome: human gut; feature: human-associated habitat; material: faeces... | reverse complement strand
TGACCGAGGCCGCCGAATATGTGCAGGCCGCGGCCGATCCGGAAGCCAATATCATCTTCGGTGCCGGCATTGACGAATCTTTGGGCGATACCATGCGCATCACCGTCATCGCCACCGGCTTTGATTATGTGCCCTCCACGGCCACGGGCCGTCCGCAGCTGAAAAAGCCGCAGCCGAAACCCGTAGCCCCGCAGGCGCAGCCGATGCAGCAGCCCGTGCAGCCGCGCACCCCGATTCAGCCCATCCAGCCGAATTATCAGCAGGCCATGGAAGACCGCCCGGCCATCCGCCCGGCCTCCATGCCGTCGCAGCCGATGCAGCAGCAAGCGCCCGTTCAGCCGCAGAAGATTGTGGAGCAGGAAGTGGAATTGCAGGCAGATGTGGAGTTCCCGGGCTTCAAGCCGGAACAGCGTTCTCCCCGGATGAACGAGCGCAACACCGCGCCCAGCTTCAGCCGTGAAGACAATCGGGATGATGACGATCTGGAAATCCCGACCTGGCTGCGCCGCAACCGTTAAACACAAATCTTCAAAAGACACAGGAATCGCCTGTGTCTTTTTTTTGCGCCCTTTTCGCCGGGCGCTCTTTAATCGCAGGCGGAAGAAAACAGAACCTACCCCGGCTGCCAATAGGCCCCTATCTTCGCCAACCCCAAAATCATCAGCCCCACAGCACCGCACGCATCGGCTTATAGAAAAACACACCGTCACGCCGCAAACTTTGCCAACAAACAGCGCAGCTCTCTTGTTCTGCGGGGAAGAAAGAAGTACAATAAAGTTGATCTTTGTAATATAAGGCAGTATGCTAAATCATTTGATCTAGCAAGCGAAGAAAACTATTTTAGGATAAAAAGGAACAAGGCGAAAAACGGTTTGATTAAGCGAAAATGGATTTGCCTGTTTTACCTAAAACAGATAAAAATGGCCTCCATTGATAGATGCCTTACTTGCTTAACACAGTTGGAAAAATGGACAATGGCGCACGGCCAAGCGCATACGCCCCAAATGTGATAAAAGTTGAATCCTGTGTCTGTATTTTGCTCTGAGTATATTGTTACCAACTTTCTTGCCAAGGAAAAACCGTTCGGCTGTATTGCCATGATACCGCAATGCAGCTATATATAATCACGCAAAGTTTCTGAAAGAAACATACCCGTATATCAGCCGAAAGGTACGGAGGTAGATGCGCATGCCCACACCCGATATGATGCCCACGGAACCGCTGGAAGAAATGCCTAGTTCAATCGATATGCCGTCTGTTGAGCAAGCATTGCATAAAAAGATTGAGCGTTGGAAAAGCGATCTTCTCGATACCGGGAAAAGCAACAGAATGATCAATTTCCGCGAGACAAAACGGACGACTTTGCGGATCTTGGAGCCGGAGGCTGCGGAGCTATTCAATAAACTGGCGTTTTCGGATAAGCCGCTTACGTTTCAAAAGCCCATCAATAAACAGACAGATTTGCGGACCTATTCCATCATTGCCCTGATGGAAACGCTTTCCTATACCCTGAATGTGCAGGTAGGAGATATCAAAACAACAGGCACGATCATCGAGCGGGAAAAGACACTGAAAAACCTGCGCTCAAAAGCAAAGCTGGCCCAGGAAGAGCAAGGCACGAATATACTCTATCTCTGTTTTGGGTTTATTTATTGGCGCGAGCATAACAGGGAGAATTCTCCCTGGCTCAAAGCGCCGCTGCTTATGATGCCGGTTTCGCTGGGCCTAAAATCCTTAAATGCGCCGTATACACTAAGCCGGTATGATGATGAAATTGTGGTTAACCCAACGCTGGGGTATCTTTTTAGCACGGAATATCATATTGATCTGCCGGTATTTGAATTAGAAAACAGGCAATCCTTAGAAGCATACTTTGCCGAAATTGAACAAATCGTGGATAAGCGTGGTTGGAAGGTTGTGCAGGAAGTCAGCCTCGGGCTGTTGTCTTTCCAAAAAATCAGCATGTATCACGATCTTGCCGCTAACCGGGAGAAAATGCTCAGCCATCCGGTGTTAAGGGCCATGGCAGGGGACAGAGAAGCCCTTGGCGATCTTCCCGTACACGCGGAGCGTTTTGATTTTGATGCCGTAAAGCCCGGCGAATGGCACGAGGTTGTCGATGCGGACTCCAGCCAAGAAGAGGCCATCCTTTTATCAAAGAGAGGGGCCAGTTTTGTAATGCAAGGCCCTCCGGGCACGGGGAAAAGCCAAACCATTACAAATATCATCGCAGAAGCCTTGGCCGACGGAAAGAAAGTTCTTTTTGTTTCGGAAAAGGCCGCGGCCCTTCAGGTTGTTCTCAAGCGCCTTACGGAGGTAGGCTTAGGGGATTTTTGTCTGCCCTTGCATAATTACAAGGCAAATAAGAAAGAGATCATCGACGGCATCGGGGCAAACCTGAGCCTTCAGGATGAATATATAGACGAATCCGATTTAAGAGAACTGGCGGAGCTTTTTCGCGATAAAACGTTTTTAAACAGCTATGCAGAAGAACTTCATAAAACGATTGCGCCGTTAAATCAAAGCGTTTACATGGCTTTCGGCCGCGTTTCAAAATTGGAAAAAGCAACCGATCTAGAGTTTACGGTTGAAAATCCAACGGAGATAACAACAGAGCAATATGAATCTATCTACTATTGCGTGGACGCGTTTGAAAAAGCGCTTCACAGCATAAAGGGAAAGCTGAGCCAAAATCCCTGGTTTGGCACAAGAGCCACGTCTTTTAGCCAAATGTATAAAATGCAACTGCTGCGCAATACGCAGGGCCTCTCCGCTGCTTTGCGCAGAATTGCCGAACTATCGGACAGGCTCGATACACAGCTTGGCATAGGCCGGGCAAACAGCTTTGACGAAGTTTGCAAAATGCTGGATCTTATAGGCGTGTTAACGGAAAAACCTGCCTACATAAGCCAAACATGGTTTGAAACAGAAACCTTGGCACAGCGCAGGTCTGCCCTTGCGGAGGCTGAAAAACACGCGGAGCGGCTGCACCAATATCAAAACGAAATCCGAAGCCAATGGGATGATTTCGTATGGGCCATAGAGCCCGAAAGCATGCGCGATGTTTTTTGCGGAGATTTTTCCTGGATCTATCAGACCAAAGGGAATGTTCCTTTGAAAACGCGCTTGGAAGACCAAAAAAACATCGCACAAACGCTGCTGCACAAAATGGAAACGCTGGTTTCGGCGTATCACCAAGGGCTTGCATTGCTCTCTTGCCGGCAGGAGGATACGGCGGATGGCGTTCGTATGGTTGCCAAAGTGCTCAATTTGATTGCTCAAGCTCCGTGTATGCAGGCATCGTGGTTTGATGTAAGAAAAAATGCAGAAATAGCGCCTTTGGTAGATAAAGCGATTGAACATAGCGCAAAGATAAATGCTCTTACAGAAGAAATTTTAAACAGCTGGGAACCGCCTGTTTTTACATTGGATGCGGACGGCATGCTGGCCAGGTTTAAAACGGAATATGTGGGCTTGTTCCATACCTGGAAAAGCGAATATAAAGAAGATATGAAGACCCTGCGCCTGCATTCCAAAGCCGTTGGGGAAAAACTGGACGAGGCGGCGGTCATTGAGTTTCTTCAAAAGGCCAAGGAACTGAAAACGGAGAAAACCTGGTTTGAAGAGCATAAAGACAGCCTGCAAGCCTCCATGGGCGATGCATATCGCGAGGAAGATACCCAGTGGAGCCGGGTGCGCGAAAGCATGGCCATAGCGCTTGCAATCACAAACGAATTTCCGTATGCGGGCATTTCCGAAGAAACGATGGCAGCCTTGGTTCAAATCACAAACAGCCAGCAGCTTTCCGGCGAAGCCAGGCGCTTGGCGGAGGCGATTTGTGAAGATGCATTAAAGCATCTTGAAGAGGAAATACAGGGCAGCCAATATATTGGTGGGTATACAAGCAAATGCGATTTTACAAAAACCATCCTCCCGCAAATCAGGGCGTTTATGGAAACCTGCGATATGCAGGCAAAGTATGTGGACGAGTTCACGGCAGCCAAAAAAGAGCCTGCGCTGGCGTACCAAGACATCACACAGCTTCTTTCCAACCTCGCGATTGTTGATGAGGAGAAAACCTGGTTTCTTCAACACGCCTCTTTCCTTTGCGGCCTCTTTCGGCAGGCATACAAAGCGGAAGAGAGCGATTGGAAGCAGATATCCGATGGCCTTGTTGCAACAGAACGTCTGATAGAGCTGTGTAAAGGCAAAGTGCCGGAGAGTATCCTCTGCCTGGCCCGTAATCCTCAGCCGTTTGACGCCTCCTTTCAGGAAAACGCGGCGGAGCTGGAAGGCCTTGTTGCGCAAACGGCCCCAAAAATCAAGGCCTTTTCTTGCGAATTTGAAACAGAAGATTTTCAATTGCAGAATTTGGCTGCGGTGGCGGACCGTTATGATGCTTGCATGGATGGGTTTGATGAACTGAATCTATGGCTGGGCTATACGGAAACACGAAAAGAATGCGATGAACACGGCCTGGCGAATTTTACTGCGAAAATTGCAGCGATGGATAACACAGTTGCGGATGTATTGGACGCATTTGAAAAGGGATTCTATACGCAGTGGCTCCATCAACAGCTGGAAAAAGTTCCAGCCGTTCAAGATTTTAGAAGGAAAAAGCACGAGCGGTGCGCGGTGCGTTTTGCCAAGTTTGATACAAACCAGTATGAGATTGCGCAAAAGAGAATCCGGGAAAAGATCATTGAAACCTATCCGGATTTAGACCGGGTAGACAAAGCCGGGTTAGAGCTGGGGCTCCTTCGGCACGAAATGGAGAAAAAACGCCGCATTATGCCCCTGCGCAAACTCTTTTGGAATATCCCGACGTTGCTGTTAACGCTCAAACCCTGTTTGATGATGTCGCCTCTCTCGGTCGCCTATTTTTTAGATGCGGATAAATATCGGTTTGATCTGGTAATCTTCGATGAAGCTTCGCAGATTTTCCCGCAAGACGCCATCGGCGCAATCTTCAGGGCAAAGCAGGTTATCATCGCCGGCGACACAAAACAGCTGCCGCCTACAAACTTTTTTGCCGCCAACACAACAAACAGCAGTGAAGACTACGATGACGAGGAAGACTATGATGAACAGGTCTACGATTCCATCCTGGAAGAGGCGGCCAACATCCTCCCGAACCGCACATTGCTATGGCATTATCGCAGCAAGCATGAGCATTTGATTGCCTTTTCCAATCAGGAAATCTATCGCAATGAACTTGTTACCTTTCCAAGCAGCAACGAAAGCGAGCCGGATACCGGCGTAGAATTTGTCTATGTGGAAGACGGTTATTATGAGCCGTCGCCTAAAAACTACAACATCTTGGAAGCGCGGCGCATTGTAGAGCTTGTCAAAGCGCATATCGATAAGCATCCGGAGCGCTCGTTGGGGATCATTGCCTTCAGCGAAAAACAGCAACAGAAAATTGCTCTTGAAATTCAACGCTTTAGAGAAAAACATTCGGAATACGAGGCGTTTTTTGCAGAGGGCAGAGAAGATGAATTCTTTGTAAAAAACCTTGAAAATGTACAGGGCGATGAGCGGGATACCATTCTGTTCAGCATTGGATATGCAAAGACAAAAGAGCAGAAGGCAAAGGGCAGGCCGATGTCTATGCGGTTTGGCCCCTTGGGCGTATCGGGCGGGGAACGGCGCTTGAATGTTGCAATAACCCGTGCGAAAATCAATGTAAAACTTGTCAGCTCCATTTTGCCCTCGGATATTGATCTTAGCAGAACAAAATCCGATGGGATTCGCATGCTTCGCTCCTATATAGAATTTGCCATGAATGGCGAGACAACCTTGGCCTCTGCACATAAAAACAACAGGACGGACGATTTTGCAGATGCCATTGCCCGTTTTTTGCAAACGCATGGGTTTGCAGTGCAGCAGTATGTGGGCTGCTCCGGATATAAGATTGATATCGCCGTCAAGCACCCCTTGGAGGAGGTTGAACAGTTTGTAGCCGGCATCGAGTGCGATGGTTTTTCGTATATCTCGGCAAGAACCGCCAGAGACCGCGATCGGCTTAGAAGCTCTGTTCTTAAAAATATGGGGTGGAATCTTTATCGGGTGTGGTCTGCCGCCTGGTATAAAAATCCAGAGATAGAGGGCCAAAAACTGTTGACGTTTGTGCATAAGGCAATTAGAGACTGCGATGAAAAGAGAAAAGCGCTGGAAACACAAAAAGCGCTTGAAAAAGAAAGAATCGCAAAACAGGCCGAAGCTGGACAAAAACGGCGCGAACAAGAAGACGAGAAGGCAAAAGCCAAAGGAGATTTAAAACAAAAAGAAAAGACAGAAAAACAAACCGCCTCCAAACGCGAGGCAGCCTCTGCAAAGGAGAAGGCCAAAAACAAAGCCGCCCAAGAGCAGGGGAAACAAAGTCCCTCGTTTTTGGACGCTCTGGCAAACGCCGGGTTTCGATGGATTGATAACCGTGCCGCCTCTTCCATTGTATGGGTGATATACGAGCCGGATAAAAAACAGGCATTTGAGGAAATAGCAGAGGACTATCGCGTGCAGTATAAACTGGAAAAGCGCGGCGCGTTGGCAACAAACAATCAGCCGGCGTGGAGAATCATGGCTTTCTAACGGGAAATGAAAGGAGAAAACATCATGGCAGGAAGGAACCAAAGTCTTAAGTTTGAAATCATCAACCAAATCGGCGTTGTCTCTACCTCCGCCAGCGGCTGGAATGTGGAGCTTAACAGAGTAAGCTGGAACGGAAACGAACCCAAATACGACCTACGTTCTTGGGCGCCAGACCATACGAAGATGGGGCGGGGCATCACGCTTTCCGAACAAGAGCTGATTGCCTTGTCGGCGTTGCTGGCTAAGGAAGTTGAATTTTTGAAAGAAGACTGAGACATTTTACCAGCAACTAGGGCATAACCGCTGAGGTGAATCATGGAAAACAGGACCGTAATTAACCCATCGCTCCAAGCCTCTTCCGCTACGATCATCAATCCTGAGGTTGTAGAGGAGTATAACCGACAGAACCATATTGAGACAGATAGAAGTTCGCTCATTTCTCAAGGAACGATCCTCTGTGAAAAATATAAAGTGCTAAGCCAATTGGAAGTTTCGTCCGGAGAGGCGGATCTGTTTTTGTGCTCCGATGGCACAAGCCGGTATGTAGCGAAAATTTATAAGCGCAAGTTTGCAATAAAACAGGAAGTTTTGGATGCGCTTTTGAAGATCGATTCTCCCTATGTGGCAAAGCTTTATCAAACGGGCCGCTTTCTTGATTATCCGGTTGAAATACTCCCTTATTTTGAAAAGGGAAGCCTTCAGGGAAAAACGTTTACAGAAGACGAACTAGTAAGAAATATCATTCCGAATATCAACGAAGGCCTTCATGCCATTCATGAAGCAGGGATCATTCATAAGGATCTTAAGCCGTCTAACATTATGTTGAATAGCGACGGCGAAACGGTATCTATCATCGATTTTGGCATCAGTTCAATCGTTGCAGACGGAAACACCGTATTGGTCACCCAAACCGGGATGACGCCGGAATACTCGGCACCAGAAACGTTTAAAAATCTTTTTTTGTGGGAATCTGATTACTATTCGTTCGGTATTACGCTGTTTGAACTGTTTTGCGGCTATACGCCCTATGCCAATATGCAGCCGGAAGAGATTGAACAGTATGTCTCCGTTCAAAAGATACCGTATCCGGAAGAGATGTCTGCATTTTTACAGGATTTTATTTCGGCTTTAACCTATTATGATATTACAAACCGCGGCAATCTGAAAAATCCCAACCGCCGATGGACTTATGAAGAGGTCAAAAAATGGTTGGATGGCGAGCCCCTTATCATTCCGGGCGAGGGCATGGGAAACGCCGGCCAAACGACGATTCCCGCCTTTCGGTTTTTGGGCGAGGATTTTAACGACCCTGCGTTGCTGGTTGCTGCCTTTGCAAAGCATTGGGAACAGGGGAAAAAACAGCTCTTTAGAGGCGTTGTAACCGCATATTTTAGGACTTGGAACCAGGAGATGGCAAGAAAATGCCAAGCAGCCGAAGAACAAGCCGGAAGGGAAAATGGGAAAGACGATATCATCTTTTGGAAGCTTCTTTATCAAATCAATCCCAAACTCAAAGGATTTTATTGGATGGGGCAAACCTATGAAAGCCTTCCGGCCTTTGGACGCGACATGCTGGAAAAGCTTTGGGATAAAGACAAAACGCAGTATGCTTTTTATAACAGTATTCTTTCGGAAAAGCTCTTGTCGCAATATGTGCTGATGGCTGCTCCGAAAAATGAGAAGCTGAAAAAAGCCGCCGAAGCCATCGAGGATTCGTACGAGATGGAAAAGAATCACGGAACGGATCTGCAGCGGACCTATTATCTTATGGCCTATACCCTTTCCGGCCAAAAGCTCCTTTTGCTGGATGGGGAACAGATTCGCACCGTAGGGGAGCTCGCCGGCTACATGAGAGACACGTTGGCAGAATCTTTTGATAAATTTGAATCGCTTTGTCATCGGCTTGTTGACTATGATGGAAACCTTGATTTGCAGCTTGAAACATGGCTGATGGCAATCGGAAAGCAAAAAGAAATAGATGCATGGCGCGATTCCATGAACGACTGAGGGAGGTTAAAACAATGAGCGGCCCCAAAATTTCTGTGTATTCTCTGACCGGCCGTGCCAGAGAGATTGTGTTAGGCCAGATGCAGTGTGAGCAACAGTCGCTTGTCTGCTTTTCGCGCATTCAAGAAATCCTGCAAAACCTTCAATCTTTTTCCAAAACGTGTGATCAACAGATACAAACCATTCAGCTGCTTGCCAAGCGTACCGGGGAAGGTGCAGGGCAAATTGAAAAGCTTCAAATGCTTCGGAAGGAGATAGAAACAGAGGCTGCCGATATAAAAAACAAGCTGGCTTTTAACAAACCGCATATTTCCACCAAATACAGGATTAGCGAAGGCGCTTATGCCGAAAAACAAGCCGAGTTAAAAAAGCTTCAGGCTCTTCAGGCCTCTGCCGAGGAGTGGGAGGTGAAGAGGGAGGCGGCGTTTTGTCAAGATCGGCAAAATACATCGAAAATTCAAGACAGCATTTTGCAGGATCTGTTTGATTTCAATGCAAACACCCGGGAAGAACCGGACAGGAGCTATTTGCTAAGAGACCGTGATCATAACATGCAGAAAATTCAGGCCAGCATAGTGGAGGACCTAAATGGCGTAGCATCGTTTGAGCTTGATGCCACCAGGCCGGATGACGACTTTCAGCAGAGAAAAGAGACGGTCAGAAAAGAGCTTTTATCGCTTTTGCAGGATCGTTGTTTGACGGATGCGATGCGGGGAGAAATTCAGCAGGCACTTTCCTCTTTGCAAAAAATCAACACAATGGGATACCTTACCACCTTTGAGGCCGTAACGGTGAAAGGCATTTTCAAGAAAATCGATGCTTTCAAACAAACAGAGGCAAAAAAGAGAGAGGAATACAAAACGCTCTGCCAAAGATATGCGGCGCTGTGTATCATGGCCGGCATAGAGGCGAGCCCTTTGCCTTATTCCGCCTCGTCGGCAAAAACAATGCATGAAGAGGTAGAGCGCCTGGAGCGCCTTGTTGTCCGCCAACAGGAACAAAGCTATATCAGCGATTGCGTGGATGAAGTGATGTCCGATATGGGGTATGATTTAATCGGCGCAAGGGAGGTTCGCAAAAAGAGCGGGAAACACTTTAGAAATGAATTGTTTACGTTCCATGAAGGAACAGCCGTTAACATAACGTTTTCTCCGGATGGGCAAATTTCAATGGAACTTGGCGGCCTTGCCAGAGAGGATCGTATTCCAAACCCGGAAGAGACAGAAATGCTTATACGGGATATGCAAACCTTCTGCAGTGAATTTGAAGAATTTGAACATCGCATGCTGGCAAAAGGCATCGTCGTAGGAAACCGCATCGCGCTATCGCCTCCTACGGCGGAGTATGCTGCAATGATAAACGTAAACGACTATGAGATAGACAAAACAACGCAAATTTCTGTGATGAACACAACCGAAAAACATTGGAGACAAACGGAAAAGAAGGTTATGAGGAGGGGTGAATGATGCCGCTGTCAAAATACAAGATTTGTCCGGAATGCGGGAAACAGAACCCTCCCAGCCTTTTTGAATGCAAGTATTGCGAAACGGATTTAACCGGCGTCAAAGTGGTAGAGGATACGGCGGAAAAATCGCCCGCGGCCGAAACGAACCAGGCGCCGGTTTCTGTGAAAACCGAGCTTGTTCGAATTTGCGAGTGTGGGGCGGAGAATGCGCCGCAGGCCAGAAAGTGCAAGGTTTGCGGAGAGGATATTTCAGATATCCGCCCCGTTCAAGCGGAAAAGCACGAAACAAAAGTGCTTTCTTATGAATTAAAATCTTTAGACGAAACATGCTCTGTTACCATTGATAAGCCGCTTGTTGTGATAGGCCGTGAGGCCGAGTTAAAAGAATATCTTCAGGCCAAAGTGTATGTGAGTAGACAGCATGCAAAGCTGACGGTGGTAGGGGATAAAGTGTTTATCGAAAATCTAAGCCATACCAACAAGACATTTTTAAACAATGAAGAGATTCCGCAAGATGTTTCCGCCTTGCTTCAAAATGGGGATGAAATTGGGCTCGGCGGCAAAGTGGTACAGGGAAACAGGCAGGAAAAAGCAGCCTATTTTGTCTTTGGAGTGAAATAATGAACGTTGCAAGATTGTTATATCCCGTGCAAGTGTTGGGGCCGGGGAAGAGAATCGGCATTTGGCTATGCGGCTGTTCGCGCGGCTGTAAAGGGTGCAGCAACCCGGAACTTTGGAAACAGCGGCCGGAATTTGAAATCTCTCCCAAAGCGGTATATGAACTGGTTCAAAAAGTGGCGGCGCTTCACCCGGTAGAAGGGGTTACCATAACAGGGGGAGAGCCTATGGACCAGGCCGCTTCGCTGCATGAATTGTTAAACATGATTGTTCAAATTTCAGACGATATCCTGCTCTATTCGGGCTATCGGCTTGAAACGCTGAAAAATAGAAAAGACCCTGCCACGGACAGCATTCTGCGCACCATCGGCGTTTTGATAGACGGTGCATATATAGAAGAACAGAACAACAACACAGTTTTGCGAGGCTCGTCAAATCAGAGGATTCATATCCTAAACAAAAAATATCAAGACCTGTATTGCCGCTATTTAACACAGACACAGAACCAAATTCAAAATTTTACAACGGCGGATGGCATTGTGTCCGTCGGCATTCATCATCAGGGTTTTAATGAATGATCTCGGCGGCGGAGGAGAAAATCATGGAAGAATATATAGCAAAATGGCACAGAGAACTGGGCATTTTTTGCCGCATCAAACCCCTTATTCTCATTGAGGGAAATGTGCTGGATGTTTATCGGTACCCGGTTGAGGGCAGCGCGCCGAAAGGAAGCATTTTAAGGCTGCCGGAGTATCTGCATTACTATTTTGAGGATCTTGGCTACCAGACAGTTGCCTTTTTTGACAGTATGCAGGGCTTTTATAATTCTTGCGATAAAGAACATATCCGGGCCTTTGCAGAGCTTGTTCAGGCGAAAATTGAAGGGGATTGCATTCGAAGCGATTTTAAAGGAAAAGCAAATTCGGCGACGTCCCTTATCAGAGCAGCGGTCGGCCAAAACAAACAACCCGTTGCGATTATCATGAATCTTGCCTCCCGGTATATCACTTCTCCGGATCATGTAGACCAGGCCGAGGTGGACAGCTTTACCAACTTGCTTTTTGCTTCTATGGAGGGAAAGGATGTTAGAACGCCGAACGGAACGCTGAAAAACCTGGTGGTTATGATCGTCGATAAGGTCAACGATATCCCGGCGTGGTTTTATCTGGAGAATCCCAATGTAAAAACGATCAGCATCGGCCCGCCGTCTAAACAAGAGCGAGAGCAGCTGATCAAAGGCGAAAACTTTGCCAGTTTTTTTGCAGCGGATGTTTTTGAGGAGGATTTTCCCTATTATCAGGCACATCCGCAAGAGCTTGAAAAAGTGCAGGATCGCTTTGTAGGGTTAACAGAGGGCTTCAGCTTTACAGAACTCAACGGCCTGCGGCGGCTTTGCAAAAACGAAAGAACCAAAATTCGGCAAATGTCCTCCGTGATAGACCTTTATAGATACGGGATTAAGGAAAATCCGTGGGACAGGCTGGATGTAAACGAATTGAAAACCGCCAAGGAAGATTTTCAAAAACGCGTAAAAGGCCAAGACTTTGCAATAACCAAAACGCTGGATGTTGTAAAACGCGCGGTTACCGGCATGGCCGGGCTGCAAAGTTCTTCCCATGCAAAGCCCAAGGGCATTCTTTTCTTTGCAGGCCCAACGGGAACAGGGAAAACGGAAACGGCAAAGACACTGGCCGAAAAGCTCTTTGGCGATGAAAGCCGCTGCATTCGTTTTGATATGAGCGAATATAGCCAGAGCCATAGCGATCAAAAGCTGCTGGGGGCGCCTCCCGGATATGTCGGCTATGAAGCCGGAGGCCAGCTGACCAATGCAGTTCGGGAGAACCCGTTTTCCATTTTGCTGTTTGATGAAATCGAGAAGGCACATCCTTCCATTTTTGATAAGTTTTTGCAGATTCTGGAAGATGGCCGGATGACAGATGGGCAGGGCAACACGGTTTATTTTTCAGAATGTATCCTCATCTTTACAAGCAATTTGGGCATCTATACCCAAAATGAAACGGGCCTGAGACAACCAAACGTAACCCCGGAGATGGAGTATCCCGAAGTGCAAGAAAAGGTCCGCAAGGCCATAGAAGCCTATTTTAAATTAGAGCTGGGAAGGCCTGAAATTCTGAATAGAATCGGCGAGAATATTGTCGTGTTTGATTTTATTCGCCCGCAAGTAGCCAAGCAAATACTCGAAACCCAACTTACAAAGATTACCAAAAATCTTGTTGAGGAAAAGGGAATTGAACTGATCATCAGCGACAAAGTAAAATCCGTACTTATGGAAAAGGCCTTGGCGAACCTTGAAAATGGGGGCCGCGGCATTGGCAACATCGTAGAAAGTTTGCTGATTAACCCGCTGGCGCGGTATATGTTTGACGAGCAGATCAAAGACAATGCCAAAATCACGTTGAACGACCTGGACGCCGAGAATATGCCGTATGCGCTTAGCTGTGTTCATGAGGTGATGGCATGATTTATGTATCCACATATGCTGGCAAACGGCACAACAAAAGCGAGGACGCGGTGGTTGTTGGAACAAAGGTGCTCCGGGAAACATCCGCCGCAATGCCTATGCCCCAAAATGGGTTTATCTGCGTTGCGGACGGCGTGGGCGGAAACCGCGGCGGCGCACAGGCTTCGCAATTCGTTCTTACCGCTTTATCAAACTGGCAGGAAACTCAGGATAAAGACTTGAGAACTTTTCTGAAAAAGGTCAACGACCGCCTGATTGCTTTTGCTGCGGAGCAAGGGGATGCGCCCCAAATGGCAACAACGTTGACCGGCCTTTGCCTAACACAGGATGGGTATAAACTGGTCCATATCGGAAATACGCGAGCGTATATCCGGCAAGGAAAATATTTAAAGCAGATTACGTCCGATCATACAACCTATAATTGGCTTATGAGCAGCGGCCAAACAGAGGCAGCGCAAAGCTGTAATCGAAGCGGGATTACCAATTGCTTTGGAGGAAACAACCCGTCGCTTTTATCCAAACTCTATATCGCCGATTGTCAGCGGTTTTCCCTTGCGCTTTTCACTTCAGACGGCATTCACGAATTTTTGGATCAGGATGCCTTGGAGGAAATCATCGCCGGGGAAGACACTTATGCAGATAAGTGCGATGCAATTATACAAAGGGCAAGGGAGGCCGGCTCGGAAGATGATCTGAGCGTTGTTATTGTTTGCCCTTTGGAAAAATAGTGGGGGAAAAACACGCCCCCTCATTTCGCATCCCCAAACCCCGGCTGCTTTCCTTTTGCCAAACAGCGGGGCAAGGGCAAAAGAGCGATATAAAAAACGCGGAACAAGGCTGGAAACAATGCAAAACAGAAGCGAGGAATTTGCAAAATGCCCAGAAACGGCGCCGGTTTGCCGGGGCTGTTTTTGAATCTTACGGCAAAAGACAAAGGCCGGGCCCTTTGCCGCATCTATGCGCACGATAGGCCGGGGCAGGGCATGAGTGCGCATGGGAAAAAGAGGAAAAACGGCCCTGCCGGCACGGCAGCGCAAACAGTAAAATACTGCAGCGGACAAGCCTCCACAGGGGGCTTTTTTCTTTGCCCGTTCGACAGTGTGCGCAGACGAAAGCAAAATCTCTCCGCGCCTGTTCTACAATTTGTGCACGCCCATATAACTATAATAACCCCTGTGAGGAAAAGGGGCGTGAAAGCGTGTGAAGGTCTATTTGGAATTGGTGATTTTGGACAACATCTGGGCGGATGCGCTGGTGTTGTTCGGCACGGCCAAATGGCTGCAAACGCCGTATGCCAAAGGGCGCGTATGGGCGGGCGCGGCGGTGGGCACGGTGTATGCCGTGTTGTCGTTGGCCAGAGGCTTTGTATTTTTGCAGCACCCGCTTATTAAAATCGCAATGAGCTTTGGCATGGTGTTCATCGCCTTCGGCTTTGGCGGCAAAGCACAATACGCCCGGCATTGCGCGGTGTTTTGGCTGTTTTCCGTGCTGCTGGCCGCGGGTGTGCAGCTCTATGGCGCGCTGTTTGGCAAAACCGGCCTTTCCGGCGGGTTTTTGGCGGTGTCCGGCCCGCCGCTTTGGGCGTTTTTGCTGTTTAGCTGGGGCGCAGGTGCGCTGGCGCTTTGGGCCCAGCGGCAGGTGCGGCAAAAGGCGGTGCAAAGCAAAACACAACTGCGGGCCACGCTGCATTTGGCAGATATAACCGCCGAAGCCGTATGCACGCTGGATACCGGGCATGCGCTGTATTGCCCGACCTGTGGCCTGCCGGTTTTGTTTTGGCCGCATGAGGCGGCGCTGGAAACCGCCTGCGTTGAAAAATTAACCGCGCAGCTCGTTTGTTTTTCCACCGCCGCCGGGCAAAGCGAAATTACGGCCTACCGCCCTTGCGTTGTGCAATTTGATTGCGACGGGCAGCAAAAAACAGTGCCCTGTGCCGTGGCGCTGTCCAAACAGATCGGTCGGGCCGCGCTTTTTCCGGCGGCCGCTGCCATCGGTTATTTTGAGGAGGGATGAATATGCGAACATGGATCAGGCGTATACAGTTGTTTTTCCGCCGCTTTTTGGCCCGGCTGGGCGTTGTGCCGCGGGGGGATTATATCGGATCTGCCGTGCCGCTGCCGCCGCCGTTGACGCATGAAGAGGAGCGGGCGCTGGTAACGGCGCTGGAAAACGGAGACTCAAGCGCCAGAGGCACGTTAATTGAGCATAACCTGCGGCTGGTGGTGTATATTGCGCGCAAATTTGAAAACACCTGCATTGGCATGGAGGATTTGATTTCCACCGGCACCATCGGCCTTATCAAAGCGGTGAACACCTTTGACGGCAGCAAAAAAATCAAGCTGGCCACCTATGCTTCCCGCTGCATTGAAAACGAAATTTTGATGCACCTGAGAAAGACGGCCCGCCTGCGCTATGAAGTGAGCATTGACGAGCCGCTGAACGTGGATTGGGACGGCAACGAGCTGTTGTTAAGCGATATTTTGGGCACCGAGCCGGATATCGTGGCAAAGCCGCTGGAGGAGGAAACGGACAAACAGCTGTTGCGCCATGCCGTGGTACAGCTGCCTGCACGGGATAAGCGTATCATCGAACTGCGCTTTGGCCTTGTCAGCGGCGAAGAATGCACGCAAAAGCAGGTGGCCGATCGGCTCGGCATTTCGCAATCTTACATTTCCCGCCTGGAAAAACGCATTCTCTCCAAGCTGAAAAAGGAGATGGCGCAGATCCTATAGCCCGGGGCGGCATGTATAAAAATCGGCCGAAAGGGAAGGATACCATCAAGCAATCTTTCTGTTGGGGAGGGGCGAAGATGGCATCAAACAAAGTGGAGATCTGCGGGGTGCAGACCTCCCAGCTCAAAACCTTGAGCGAAAAGGAAATGACAAGCCTGCTCAAACGCATCCACGAGGGGGACGAAACCGCCCGGGAGCCGTTTGTGCAGGGCAATCTGCGGCTGGTGCTGAGCGTGATTCAACGCTTTGCAAACCGCAAAGAATCGGTAGACGATCTGTTTCAAATCGGCTGTATCGGCCTGATTAAAGCGATGGATAATTTTGACCTTTCGCAAAACGTGCGCTTTTCCACCTATGCCGTGCCGATGATCATGGGAGAAATCCGCCGGTATTTGCGGGATAACAACGCCATTCGCGTGTCCCGTTCGCTGCGCGACACGGCGTATAAAGTGCTGCAAAAGCGCAACGAACTGTGCGCAGAGCGCGGAGAGGATGTGCCCATTGAAGACATCGCCCGCGCTATGGAAATGCCGGTGGAGGAGGTCGTCTTTGCCCTGGAGGCCATTCAGGACCCCGTCTCCCTGTTCGAGCCGGTGTATCATGACGGCAACGACGCCGTATTTGTGATGGACCAGATGTCCGATGAAAAAAACAAGCAGGAAAACTGGCTGGAAACCATCGCCCTTTCGCAGGCCTTACAGCGCCTGGCCGAGCGTGAACAGAACATCATCTATCTGCGCTATTTCAAAGGCCGCACGCAAATGGAGGTGGCGGAGGAAATCGGCATCAGCCAGGCGCAGGTGTCCCGGCTGGAAAAATGCGCGCTGCACCGGCTGAAAACGCAGATGTAGAATCAATACGCGGCCAAAGCCCCGCAAAATTTTGCGGGGTTTTTTTGTATGCAAAAAAGCATGTTTTGCGCGCCTGGCCGAGGAATGGATCTGCTTTTGGGGATAGGGGGCCTTTTTGCCGCATACAACAAACAAGAGAAGAAAAGGGGGAAAACAATGGAACGATTCAGTGATCTTTGCCAAAAGGACGTGGTAAACATCTGCGACGGCCAGTGTCTGGGCCGCGTCAGCGATTTGGCGCTGAATTGGTGCAACGGCACGATCGAGGGGCTCATTGTACCGTATTCGGAGAAAAACGGGCTGTTTCGCCGCAAAGAGGAATTGTGCGTGCCGCTGTCCTGCATCACCCGTGTGGGGCGCGATTTAATCCTCGTGGAATTTAACTGCGCCCAGGGACACATCATACAGGAATAGTGGCTCACGGCCCACAGGATATGGTATAATAAAGCGATTATAGAGGGAA
>ENA-ORSA01001737-ORSA01001737.1-human-gut-metagenome-genome-assembly--contig:-NODE-1737-length-17213-cov-7.441776_pt1 | contig 17213 bp, 20 predicted proteins | sample MGYA00242179_ERZ509142 | MGnify/ENA primary metagenome ERZ509142 (study PRJEB26280, sample SAMEA2338659) | human gut metagenome | biome: human gut; feature: human-associated habitat; material: faeces... | reverse complement strand
GTGGTGTCGATGTGGACAACATAACCATCTATCAGCATCTTCCGGGCGTAGGCAGAAAAATTCCGTGTGTGCAGCAGAGCCATCTTCTGCCGGATAAGTTCCTGTTCCTCCGGCGTCACGGGAACACGCAGAACAATTTTTCGGGTTCGGTTCGTCATAGTTTCACCTCGTTTCTTGGGGGTCTGGGGTACTCCCCAGCAAGCATTTCTGCCGGGAGTGGCTACACTCCCTATGCTTGCTACGTTACCTTTCCCCACTACTATGACACCACAACATCCCCGTTTTGCCCGCAAAATACAAAAAAATAAGAGGACGCTTTTTGCATCCTCTCAATGACCGTGCATGACAATCAGACACACACGGGCTCTTTTTCCTGTTCATGGATTCGTAAGGCACCGTCAATGGCACCTTCTACGATGGGTAAGTATTCTTCCGGGCAAAGCTGCAGCTTGTGGCTGACCCGCTGACGTTCCGCACTTTCTTCCCGCATGAGTTCCGGGTTGAAGTACCGCTCCACGGGCAGACCACATATTTTTATCAGCTGAATCACCACCGGCAGGCTGGGCAGCGTGCCTTCGTTTTCGATGTTCGCAAGATACCGGCTGTCACAATGTATCATGTCAGCCAGCGCACTGCGGGAAAGTTGTTTTGCCTTTCGAGCTGCCTTGACATCCGCTCCGAACGTTTCAAAGCCGGGACAGTCCTCAATTTTCGCCATTCTGCATCACCCATATACATTTTATAGTTCATGGACGATTGGCGAAATGATGCAAAGTGCATTGCTGCTAAACTTTATTGTTCATAGTTTGAGCATTGTATTCTCTGGAAAATCGAAATATAATAGAATATGGAGGTGTGAGCATGAAAATCTTCATTATAGAAGATGAACCGGCAATCCGCGAGGAACTTGTTCAGCTTCTTCAAAAGTACGGCTACCAATGCGACAGCAGCGATGATTTTCACCACATTGTGCAAGCTGCTCTTTCATCAGGGGCTAACTTGATTCTCTTAGACATCAATCTGCCCTATCAGGATGGTTTCCAAGTATGCAGAGAAATCCGACAGAAATCCAATCTTCCGATCATTGTACTTACCAGCAGAAACAGCGATTTTGATGAGTTGATGAGCTTGAACATCGGCGCAGATGATTATATTGCAAAGCCGTACAATGCACAGATTCTTTTGGCGCGAATCCAAAAACTTCTGGCTCGGACCTATGAAGTACAGGACAACATCGTTCTCACGCACAAAGGCTTGACCTTAAATTTGCTCAAGGCGGAAATCAGCTATCAAGGGAACAAAAAATCACTTACCAAAAATGAACTTGGGATTTTGCGCCTGCTTATGGTGAATAAGGGCAACATTATTCCCCGTGACGCTATTATTGATGAACTCTGGCAGAGTGAACAATTTATAGACGAAAACACATTGAATGTCAACATCGTTCGGTTACGGAAAGCACTGACCGAAATCGGTCTGCCGGACTATCTGGAAACGAAACGTGGTTTAGGGTATTGCGTATGAAGTTATCCGAGTATCTGCTTGACCGTATCTTTTCCCTGATTTGTATGCTGGTGGCTGCACTCGTGCTGCTTGCGCTCCTCTGGCTGATTGAAACACCTGCTGTGTTTATTCTGTTTGCCGAGGTGATTTTACTTGCAGCGTACAGTACAGCGCTGCTGTATGATTTTTTCCGCAAGCAGAGTTTTTATAATCTGCTTCAAAAAATGACAGAGCAGATGGACATAAAAACTCTTTTAGGCGAGTTAATGGTGCCGCCTCATTTTTTAGAGGGGCAGATTTTGGTGGACGTTCTGCGGTGCTGCAACAAATACCAGAACGACCAGCTTGCCTGTGCAGAGCAGGAGAACCGTGAATATCGGGAATATCTTGATTCATGGGTGCATGAAATCAAAACGCCTATCACCTCTGCCCGGCTGATCGTTGAAAACGAAAAGAATCCCACCACACTGCGAATTGACGATGAACTGCGGAAAATTGATGCTTATGTGGAGCAGGTGCTATATTACGCCCGCAGTACCGATGTGGAAAAGGACTTTAAGGTGGAGAAAACCACCTTGCAGGCATTGGTGTACGCTGCGCTAAAAACGTACTCAAAGCCGTTGATTCAGGCCGGTGGAAAGCCGGTTCTAAAGGAACTGGATATTCCCGTGGCCGCAGACAGCAAGAGCTGCACCTTTGTGATCGGACAGATTCTGTCCAACGCTATCAAGTATCGGAAAGATAATTTACAAGTTGAATTTTCAGCCAGAGCAGAGAAAAACACGGTATCTCTTTTCATTTCCGATAATGGCATTGGTATTTCTGCTGCCGACTTGCCGCGCGTGTTCGACAAAGGCTTTACCGGTGAAAACGGCCGCCGTTATTCCAAATCAACCGGCATTGGTTTGTACTTGAGCCAAAGGCTATGTCGAAAAATGAATATCTCACTTTCTATTTCCAGCGTTCCGGGACAGGGAACGACTGTGACGATGGTTTTTCCTACGGAAAGCTATTTGCAGGCGGCGGGGCTGTAAAGCCTCGCTTTTTTCAACCTTACATTTTGGTAATACAAATGTAATCTAACTTAATGGCATCGGAAAATTCCTTGTGGTAGAGTAAAAGCACAAAAGCAAAGCGCTTTTGAGAAAGGAGCCTGACCTATGGGCGATACGATCTTACGGGTGGATGACATCCAAAAATTTTACGGTAACAAAGGCAACCTGACAAAAGCCATCGACCACATTTCTTTTTCTGTTCGCAAAGGAGAATTTCTCGGCATCATGGGTGCTTCCGGCTCTGGCAAAACCACCTTGCTGAACTGCATTTCCACGATTGATACCGTCACCAGCGGTCATATCTATGTAGAGGAAAAGGATATCACGATGCTGCATAGAGCACAGCTTGCAGATTTCCGTGGAAAAAAGCTGGGGTTTATTTTCCAGAATTTCAATCTTCTGGACACCTTGACCGCCTATGAAAATATCTCTCTGGCCCTTTCCATCGCAGGTGCCAAACCCAGTGAAATAGAGCAGCGTATTCCACAGATTGCCCAAGCGCTGAACATTCAGGATGTATTGGGTAAATATCCCTATCAGATGTCTGGCGGTCAGCAACAGAGAGTAGCTGCTGCAAGAGCGATGGTGACAAATCCCGCCATCGTACTGGCAGATGAGCCGACCGGCGCACTGGATTCCAATTCTTCCCGAATGCTGTTGACAATGTTGACCGAATTGAATGAACGGCTTTCAGCAACGATTCTCATGGTAACGCATGACGCTTTTTCTGCCAGCTATTGCAATCGCATTTTGTTTATCAAAGATGGGCAGGTGTTCAACGAACTGCATCGTGGGACGGATACGCGCAAAGAATTTTTTACAAAAATTCTGGAAGTAGTTTCCGTCTTGGGAGGTGAACAGAGTGAACACATGTAAGCTGATTTTCCGAAATGTGTGCAAGAACATTCGTGACTATCTGATTTACTTTCTTACGCTGACCCTTTCGGTCAGTTTGTTCTATGCGTTCAATTCCATTTCTGACCAGCCGGCTTTTTCCAATATGGGCATGACCGGCACGCTCTTATATCGTCAACTCGGCATTATGCTTTCTACGCTTTCCACTATGATTGCGGTTGTTCTGGCTTTTCTGATTCTTTATGCCAATCAGTTTTTATTGAAACGTCGCAAAAAGGAATTAGGCGTGTATATGATGCTCGGCATGAAAAAAGGGCGTATTTCCCGGTTGTTTGCAGGCGAAACGCTTTGTGTTGGCATCATTGCGCTGGGCACAGGATTGCTTTTGGGCTTTTTCTTTTCGCAAGGGTTTTCTTTGATTGCATTGCGGCTTTTTGCAATCAATCTTGAAAAGTTTCGGATCGTGTTTTCAGCCGGAGCGCTTCGCCAGACCGTGTTGTGTTTCACAATCATCTTTTTTATTGTCATGCTTTTCAATATTCGGTCTGTCACCAATGTTAAATTGATTGACCTATTGACGGACGGCAGAAAAAACGAAAGTATGCAGACTGAAAACCGTATCTTGCCGGTTTGTCTGTTCCTGCTCTCGCTGCTTTGCATCGGAATTTCTGCCGCGCTGTTCAACAAAAACGGGATTCTGCCATCTCATGAAAATAATCTGTTCCAGTTGGCAGCGGCGGCATTGGTCGCGGGAACTTTTCTGCTGTTCTACTCGCTGTCAGCCGTTTTCATGCAAGCGGCAAGTGCAAGGAAAGGCTTTTACCTGAAGGGTCTGAATACGTTCCTTGTCCGTCAGATTGGCAGCAAAATCCGAACCAATTATCTTGTGGTAACGGTTGTATGCGGATTGCTGACCATCACGATCTGCGCCGTGTCGATTGGCGCAAGCACAGCGCTTGCTATGAACAAAATGTCCCAATCTGCAACGCCCTATGATTTGAATGTGCTTTCCAATGTTTCTGTTGATGGGGACAGCGATATTGCTGCCTATCTCGCTGCACACGATGTTACCATAAGCAACTACGCCAAAGCCACAGAACAAATCAGTGTTTACGAGGCCGATATGACCTACTCTGAACTATTTGAAGGACAGAAAGTCAAATTTTGGCCGATTGATGAAAAAGTTCCTGACAGCAAGGTTTCCGTAATCTCCATTTCGGACTTGAATCGTGCCTTAGCCATGCAGAACAAAGCACCCATCACGCTGAACGATGGCCAATACCTGTTGAACTGCAACTACAATGGAACGTATCGGTATGTTGCTGCTGCATTGCAGAGCCACCCGGAAATCACGGTTGGCGGGGCGACTTTACAGCGTGCAGAAGATAACGTTTTGCAGGAAACATACGTTATGACTTCGGTTGGTAATAATGACCGCGGCACCTTGATCGTTCCCGATTCCGTCACCGCTTCTCTTGAAAAAGACGTAAATGTGCTTTTGGTGCAATATAAACCCGATGCAGATTCCAATGAAGTTCTGCAAAAGATGATTCCGATTGGATTGGATAGTACACACGGCTATCGGTATGCCGAAAAGAACATGATGTATGAGACATTCTACGGCCTCGATGCCTTGGTGAGCTTCCTTTGCTGCTATATCGGGTTGGTCTTTTTGCTGATTTGCGCTGCACTTCTAGCGTTAAAACAGCTTACCGAAACGACCGACAATGTGTATCGTTATGGCTTGCTGCAAAAGCTGGGTGCAGGCCGCAGGCAAATCGATCATACGCTTTTTGTGCAGACAGTCGTGTTCTTTGCCATTCCGCTAGTCGTCGCTGGCGTGTATTCTGCTTTCCTGATTGACAAAGCAATGGCTGTGGTAGAAGAATTTATGAATATCCATATCGCAACCAATATCGGACTGACAATCGTTCTTTTTCTGCTTGTCTACGGAAGTTATTTCCTTGCAACGTATCTTTCCTGTAAACGTATTGTCACAGAACAGCGAGAATTGGAGGTCTAAACTATGTTGCCCGAAAATGTAAACTGGAATGCCGTATTGCAAAGCATCACCGACACATGGCTCCCTTTAATTGGTATGGTCGCCGGAATTATTTTAGTTGCTATAATCGTCCATGTAGCACAAAAGAATAAAAAGTAAAAACACCTGCCGCACGACGGCAAAAGAAAAAAGCCGTCGTACAGCAGACATATCCGCGCGCCCATTTTGAACCGGCGGCTCAATTTTCAGAGCCGCCGCTTCTTTGTGTTTACACAAACCAATGATGACTTGCAGGGATACGGTAGCCGATTGGAAGTTGTTTTACCATAGCAGATCAGTTATCGTTTTCAGGAGACCCGCACGGGCTGGATAGCCAGCGCAGCACCCCTGATCTGATACGTCACCCCGCCAGCTTCACCCCTTGCTTTTCTCTGGCACACCTCCGGGTGCTGTGTAGCAAGGGCGTCAAGCTTTTTCTGCAAGGCGGGATTCAGCGTAAACACGCTGCTTGTTCCGTCCTCGCTGGCGTAGATCATGGTTTCCAGCTTAAACATCGTCAATCAGTTCTTCCTCCTCGGATTCGTCAAAGATGGTCGGGCCCCAGTCCTCGTCCTCCTCGATGTCCTGCATCAGGAGCAGCATGTTGGTGTAGCACTCCATCTCAGCACGGACAAAGTAGAACATCTGGTCGTACCAGTCTGCCAGCGTTTCGTCCTCCAGCTTCCGGCAGAAGTCATACACCATCTTGTTCTGATTGGGGTCAACCGTCAGCCCGGCAACTCCGTACAGCCGCTTGCGGGTCAGTTCCAGATCGGCGCAGCCATAGGTGTAGAGCAGCTTCTTTTCTTCAAACGTCAGTTTCATAGGCTTGTTCCTCCGTATCAAAAAAGGGCCTGCCCTGTGCAGACCCGATGTAACAAAAAAGACCGCCGTGCGTTGTGCAGGGCGGTCAGAGATGCGATATTGTATTAGACAAAAATCAGCTCAGACTTGATGATTTTCTCGGCACGGTTGCGGATGCTGTTCATCCGGCGCACCCAATCCAGTTGATCGGCAGCTTTCAGTGCTTCGGTCACGCCCTCGGCTTCCTGCATCTGCCGGACAGTCAATGCAAGCTGTTCTTCGGCCTGTTTGTCCAGCTTGGCAAGATAGCCGCTCAGCTCACCGGACAGGAGCAGTTGATTGTACCGGACAGGGTGTTGCTCCTTCAGGTACGTCTTATGTAAGCGGCCCCACCGCCCGGTGGGGTGCTGCTCTGCCGGGGCTGCTGCGGTCAGGTTCGGCAGATAGTGGTCATTGACAAGGGTGTAGTCCAGACCATTGGCGTTGTCATGGATAGATTTCTTCAGTTCGTTCATACGGATTCTCCTTTCATTTCTTCAGGCGTTTCAAAAGACGGTTCAAATTGAATGGGGACTGTATCAGCAGGCTCCTGTTGAGCCAGCTTTTTATTTTGGGCATACTTGCGGCATCGTTCACGGGCTTTCTGCAAGAGGGCTTCATATTCTGCTGCCGCCTGTGAATCGGTTTTAGCCGCTTCACGCAGAGCAGCACGTTTCTTTTTGCGGTTTTCCCCGGCAGTTTTCTGATATTTCTTACGCTTGGCAAGTTGCTGTTCTGTAAGATTTTTCTTGTCGCCGCGACTAATCTCAATTTGACTAGGAAACGTATCACCGATAAAATTGAAGTAGATGTCGATTTGCTGCTGACGGTAGATCGTCCGTCCGCCGGATGCGGAATGAATCACCACTTTTTCTACCAGTTCGTACAGCATTTCATCTGTCAGCGTGTCACAGTCCTTGTATTTCCGAATCAGTTTGATAAAGCGTTTCAGATCAACCTTCGTTGTTTCAGCGTTGTCCAGTTCTTTCTTCAACTCGGCAATGCGAGCTTCGCAGACAGTTTGTTCATCATCATATTGCGCCATCAAACGCTGATACTGTCGTTCGGGGATTTTTCCTAAGACGCTGTTTTCATATAGGCTCCGAATCAAAGCGTCCAACTCGTCCATTCTTTTTTGAACTGAATGCAGTTCTTTTTTACTCTCGGAAGATACCTGTGTGTTTTGGTTTTCCCATGCAGCTTGAAGCTGCTCGGCAAATTCATCCTCATTTTCAATAATTTCTTTTGTCATCGCTTTGATTGCATTGAGAATAGCGGTTTCAATGGTTGAGGTCTTGATAAAATGGGATGTGCAGGAAACGTACATATTACGGTATTTGCTGCACTGCCATGAAGAATCCGAATCATATACCACATCAGAATCCCGGTGTTTGGATTCAGGGCTGGAAAAGCTCATTCGGGAGCCACAGTCAGCGCAGAATACCATTCCGGCTAACCGGTGCGAGTATGTTCCACTCGGAAGTTTTTTCGGATTCCTCTTACGCAGCCTCTGTGCTTTATCCCATGTTTCTTGGTCGATGATAGCCTCATGAGTGTTTTTGAATATAATCCTTTCTTCCGGGGTTGCAGCACGGCGCTTTTTCAACTTGAAGTTCTCACGGATACTTTTACATAGCACTGTATGGCCGAGGTATTCCCGCCGGTCAAGAATATAGGTCAAGGTGGTCGTATTCCACCGATAGGGGTCGTGGTACGAATGGTTTCGGGCAGCTTCGGGATGATGCCGTTCTTCGTATGCAGACGGAATCAGCACTTTTTCGTCCGAAAGCGTCTGACCGATTTGCGCAAGACTGGCACCGCTGGCTGCTATATCGAAGATCCTGCGGACAACGGCAGCGGCCTCCGCATCTATATGAAGGGTTTGCTTATCACCGGGAACCCGCTTATAACCGTAGGGAATACTGCCGCTACACCGTTTGCCATCCTGCATTCGCGATTTGAAAACGGCACGGATTTTATTGCTGGTGTCCTTAGCGTACCACTCGTTCATGATGTTCAGGAACGGAGTAAAGTCATTGTCCGTGGGATTGGCGCTGTCAACATTGTTGTTGATAGCGATGAACCGAACACCCTTGGAAGGAAACTGAATTTCTGTGTAAAATCCAACTTCCAGATAATTGCGTCCGAAACGGCTCATGTCCTTTACAATGACAGTTGCAATGTGCCCGGCTTCGATTTCGGCAATCATGGACTGGAAGCCGGGACGATTGAAATTTGTTCCACTGTATCCATCGTCCGTAAAATGCTGGATGTTGTTAAAGCCGTTTTTGCAAGCGTAATCTTCCAGATACTTTTTCTGATTCAGAATGCTGTTAGATTCACCTTGCAGCTCATCATCTCTGGAAAGCCTTTCGTACAGTGCCGTGATTTTTCCTTGGTTGGATTTTGCCATAGTTTCACCTTCTTTTATTTTTAGTGGGAATGCGATATGTAACAAAGATACGATACTTTTCTGATTTTGTAAACGCATCTTTGCTTTATCCTCGATAATTATAACCCTTCGGGTCCGTAACCACGAATGAAACCGGAAAGGCCTTGGAATCACACTGCAGCAGGTTCGGCTTAATAAAAAATCTCGTCTTGCCACTGCCGGAACCTCCCACTACCAGAACATTTTTGTTCCGCGCATTCTTGGGGTCGGGTGGACGGTTGCTCATCATCAGACGTTCAGTTTTGGTCAGAATGATGTTGTCCTCGAACTTCGGAGCCTGAAACGGCTCAATGTCCTTGGCATTGCCCCACCGGGCTGAACCGTACTCCATGCCATGCCGGTATTTCTTTGCATTCTTGCTTTTCAGGTAAACTGCAAGCCGAAGCCCGGCACCGCAGCAGATGCCCACCAGAATGTCCAGCGGATGAAGGCTCGGCAGCGGATTTGCAAAGGCCACCGGAATCGTGCCCATCAGAGACAGAATCCTATCTCCCATCTCTTTGCCTTCAGCCAGCCGCCATGCCTCACCGAAATTCGTTGCCGCAAGTCCCAGCAGAAGGTAGGGCAGATACAGAGCCAGCAGCTTGGAAAAATTCTTTTTCATAGGCCAAGCTCCTGATCTTTGTTGCGGACTTTATCGGGAATCGCCGCCACCGCCTGCACCAGTTCCTGCAGTTTTGCCAGCACAGAAGGCCGCTTGGTTTTGTTCAAAACCGAAGCCGAATATTCTTTGAATGCCGCGCTCAACGCATCCGTGTCCTGCGCCTTGAAATAGACCATATAGCGGGGCGGTGTGCAGGAAATATCCTTTTGAACCGCATAGTCAATGTGGCAACGCTTGGCATATTTCGCAAAGCCTTTGATGCCGGTTTTCTCGATTTCCACATTGGTCACACCCCGGTTCTGCCGAATCAGGCGCTTCATGCTCTGTTTTCCCTGCGAAGCATTCTTGTCGTACTGCCGCAGCAGAAACTGCGCACCTTTCAGGAAAGTCCGGGCCGTCAGCTTTGTGGTTGAAATGGCAAAGTTGACTGTCTTGTGTTCAACTTCCTCCTGCATTTATACCACCCCCTCTGCAGGAATATCTCCTCATCGTTCGTGCGCCGCCGGGGGCTTTGCTTTTGCCGTTTCCGTCCGCACATTTTCGTCCGGAACGGGCAGCACCAGCATTTGACGGCCCAGGCGCATAAAAGTTTCCGGCTGATGAAAGAGCTCTTCGTATTTCTGCGTCAGCTCCGGGGAGAGGGATGCAAAATCCTCCTCGCCCAGACCCACCACCAGAAACGTTCCGGCAACCACATCATAGGCCTCGCCGCTTTCATCCCGCAGAGCGCGGTTCAGCGGCAGCCCCATGAGCTTGCCGTCATCGTTGTAAACGATAGCCACCGGGTCTTCAAAGGGATAGCTTGCACCAATCGAGCCGCCAACCGCCTGCTGCAGCGCTTTCAGGTCATTGTCAATCTCAATCGGCTTCGGATGCTGCCCCGGTGCGATTTGCAGCACCGAAAGGGTATTCTTTTCCTGTTCCATCCGTATCCTCCTTTACCGTAATCACAATTTCTCCGGTTCGTGCCGCCTGCATCAGGGAAGCGGCAAAAAAACCGCAGAAAACGCCCAGTTCAAAGAAAGCAAAGCCCACAAAAAAGCTCATCATTGCGGCCTCCTCAGTCCAGGCAGATGCAGTTCAGGTTCTTGCCGTCGGCCATAAGCGCCGCGCTGTGCTGTTCCAGATACTCCTGAATGCAGTGCAGGTCGCCCATCGTCAGGGAGACATACTCGCCTTCCATGTTGAAGCGGACGAATACAACCGGGCCGGTCAGGTAGCGCTTGCCCGACAGCTCCAGCACCTGCTTGGGGTTGTAGCAGCCCGCCACGGGCAGCTCCTTGGAAATGCCGAAGGTGTCATCCGTCTCGTCAAAGCAGGGCAGAATGCCGGGCGCTTCTTCCAGCAGAATGGCGCTCAGGTCCCTCGCCGGGCCGACTGCCGCCAGATAAACCTGCGGGTCACCGTACTTGCGCTCCGCAATGTCGCTCATCTTGTTGAAGAAGCCGAAAACGGCACGCTCCATGCCGTCGATTTTGCGGCTCATGTTCTCAATGGTCTTTGCGGTCTTGAAATCAATCGTGGTATTCATAGTCGCTGTCCTCCAAAAATTTTGCAAAAAAGAAAAGACCTCATGGGTCTTTCGGTTCCGATTTTTCAGCGTTCGTTCTGACGCTGTTGTCTGCGCTGCCACTGTTCCAGCAGCTTGATGATGACATCTTCCATCTGCCGGGGCGTGTAGCTGCGGGGAAAATACTTTTTCAGGGTATCGTTTTTGATGACCACCTTATCCAGTTCATCCTTTTTGGCTTCCCCCATAATGGCAAAGGCGGCTTCATAGGTGAGCTTTCCTTCCTGCGCCAGCTTTTTCATTCGCTGCGCCTGCGACAGGGACGGCGCGTTTTGGGTCTCGTCCATGCCGTACAGCGTCTTTGCATCGGGGGACAAGTCAACTAGAGTGAGAAATTGTTGCTCACTTTGCATTCATTGAAAAACGTACATATTTAAAAGCATGTTGTGCTACCAAAAGTAACGGGCAAGGATGAGATATTTTTCAGTTTTGCTTGGCATTTTGTCTTTTTTCGGATTTCAGCGTATAAAAAAGCGGACAACCGTTTTGGGGTTGTCCGCAGAAGGATGTATTGTTTTCGTCACTCGATAAATGGGAAGTTGTCAATTACTCTTTGCCTCAGCGTAACGTTCCTTTCCCCACCAATTCGGCATAAGTTCTTTTAATGTTACAGTTTCTCGTTTTTCATAATCAACCATGATTTCCATATCTTCGTTTGCTTCATTTAATTGATAAAAGAATTCCTGACAAGCACCACATGGCATACCGCTCCCACCTCCGTTTGGCGCGCTGTCGCGGAATGCTATAAATCTTTTTATTTTTGTCTGACCACTGTTAGCATACATATTCAGTGCAGCAAGTCTATCGGCACAAATATTCATCACTCCGCTGCAGCTTTCAATGCAGAATCCCGTATAGATATCTCCGTTTTCAGCTTCTATTGCACAAACTACATTGTGCGCATATATAAAGGGAGATACTTCCTCTGGATGATATTGCTCTTTTGCCTTTTCATACATTCTTTCCCAAATATCCATTTGATTTTCCTCCACAACTTCCGAGTTATCCCCCTCAGTATACCACGCTTTTTCCCTGCGGAAAAGATACCGCGCACAAAAGGCTTCTCCGGCAACTATCCGCGCCCCGGCTCATACAATCTAACAACTATGTACCGGGAGGGATATCGTGTGCTGCTGACCTTACTGCAATTTTTCGCCACAAAATTTCTGTTTCTGGCGCTCCATCTGGAAAGCGGCTGCTTTCCGCGTCCGCTCACAGCCCGGGAGGAAGCCGCCGCCTTCAGCGCCCTGCGCGCCGGGGATGCCGCCGCCCGGGAAAAGCTGATCCGGCACAATCTGCGGCTGGTGGCGCACATCGTAAAAAAATATTACGCCCTGCCGGGCGATCAGGAAGATCTTGTTTCCATCGGCACCATCGGGCTGATGAAAGCGGTAGATACCTTTGATGCCACACGCAAGGCGCGGTTTTCCACTTATGCAAGCCGCTGCATTGAAAACGAGATCCGCATGCAGTTCCGGCGGGAGCGCAAGAGCGGGCAGACCGTCTCCTTGCAGGAAGCTTTGGAGACCGACGGGGACTCGGCGCTGACCTTAGCAGACGTGATACAGGACGGCTTTTGCATGGAGGACAGCTGTGAGCGGCAGGAGGATGTCCGACGGCTTCGGCAGCTGCTGGACACTCTGCCTGCCCGGGAGAGGCAGATCTTACTGTTGCGGTACGGGCTGGCCGGGCAGCCGCCCCTGACCCAGCTGGAGACCGCCGGGCTGCTGGGCATCAGCCGCAGCTATGTTTCCCGGCTGGAGACCCACGCGCTGGAACTGCTGCGGCAGGCGTGGGGCAAAAACAGTTAGTTTTTTCACTCCTGCAAAATTTTCAACTGCAATTCGTCCAGTTGTTCAAAAGTGTACAGGCGGTTGAAAGCTTCCACCAGTTCCTTTTTGGAAAGGCGCGGCGGCAGCCCCAGCGCATTCAAGAGTCTAGCCTTGCGCTCGGCGCTGCCGGGCTTACCGGAAAGCCCCCACTCGTACAGGTCGGTATAGGTGATCTGCCGCCCCACCGGACGCACCGGCGCGGCTCCGGCTTCTGCGCCCAAGGCGTCCAGCAGCGCCTGCCGCACAAGGGCGTCGTCCACGCCCTCTACCCCCAGCAGACCCTCCTTGCCGGGCTGCGCCTTGCGCTTTTCCTTGCCATGGATGGCAGGCACATAAGCCTGCACCACGTTCTGCGCGCCCACCATGTTGGTGATGTAGTTGCGGATGCGGAAGCCTGCCGCGTCCGAATCTGTGAGTAAGATCAGACCATTTTTCTGCGCCAGCGCCCGGAACAGCTGCTGGCGCTGTTTGTCTTTATAAATGCCAAAACCATCCGTCAGCAGGATCATGGCATCGGTCAGGTGCGCCAGACGGACGGCATCGTACTTGCCCTCCACGATCAGCACCCGGTCGGTATGGATCATCTCGCTTTGCATCATCTTCCGCTCCCCGCCAGCGCCAGACGGCACAGTGCTGTTTCCAGCAGTGTCTGCGCCGCCACAGGCTGACTTTTCAGGCTTTGGTCCAGCTCCAGCAGCACCTGCAAGCAGGCCTCCAGCTGGGGCAGGGTGTAGTGGGCAGCAGTCTCTGCCGAGCGCTTCAGCCGGTAGTCACTGCCCTTATAGCCAAAATCCTTGTGCACTGCACTGTAATTTTTCCGCTTTGCCGCCCCCAGCTTTACCCGGTACAGGTCCACATAGCTGCCGATCATCGCCGCCGTAATGGCGATAGGCTCCTGCTGCAGCCGCAGCAGAGTCTGTAACTTTTTGCAGGCTCCGGTGGCGTTTTTGGCTGTGATCATGCGGATCATCTCGAACACATCCGCTTCAAGGCTCACTGTGCCCATCTCTGCCACCATGGAGGCGCTCACGGTCTGGTAGCCGGACAGGGCACAGAGCTTGTCCACCTCATTTTCCAACAGAAACGGGTCCTCGCCGCAGCGCTCCAGCAATGCGGTGGCCGCGCCGTCCGGCAGGGTTGCGCCCTGCGCCTTTGCGCGTTCCATCATCAGATTTTTCAGTTCAAAGGGGCGGGGCTTTGCCAGTTCCTCGGTGTAGCCGATGGCTTTGCACTGGGCTTGCAGCTTTTGCGCCTGCTTGCCCAGCTTGAGCTTGCTGCGCTCCAGCGGGAACACACTGCCCAGCACTGCCACGGCGTTTTCCAAGCTGGAAAGGGTACTGCACAGCTCGTCCAAGTCCTTGCTGCCATAGGCGGCGGGGTCTATTTCCGGCAGCACCACCACGCGCCGGGTGCCAAAAAAGGAGATGGTGCCCGCTGCCATGATGAGCTGTTCCAGCTCCGGGGCGGCACCGTCCAGGATGGTAGCGTCCTCGTCGCTGTCTGCCGACAGCACCCGCACCGCCGCCGCCACTGCCTGCCGCACCAGATACCGCTCGCTGGAATAAAAATAGTAGACCGGGCAGCCCTTGTCGGCCAGCTGCCGGAGTTTTGCTTCCGTGGCCATGCAAATGCCCCTTTCCTGTTATAAATTGCTCTTTGTATTGTACCACACTCGGCCCGGATTGCAAAGCGCTACCCCAGCCTTTCACCGCCGGTGCGGCGCAGACTGAGGGAGGCAGTGTACTGCGTTTCCGGCGTCATCCAGCTGTAACTGCGCAGCGCCAGCAGTTTTTGGTACTGCACTGTCTCCGGTTTTTTGGCCGAGGCCACCAGCCACTCCGTTTGCAGCGGCTGCGCCAGCTCTGCCTTTCCGCTCAAGGTCACAAACTGCCGGTTGCCGATGCTCAGCCGCACAAGACACCCTTCCCGGGTGCGCAGCAGTTCCACCGCCGCCGGAGTGCAGCGCAGTTTGCGGCTGGCATTGACCGGCAAACGTTCTGCCCGGATGCCCTGCTGCGCGGGCAGGGTGCAGGCGGTTTTTGCGTTCATACGCAGGTCTACCACCAGTTCCACGGTGCGCACACCCCGCCGTGCCAGCTGGTTTTCCACCGCACGCTGGGCGGCGCTGCCGCCCCGGAACAGCACCACTGCCCGGTCGTTCTGGGCAACCACCACCGCAGGTGCCTGTGCGCTGCCCACAAGGTCGATGTGCACCACGTCCCGGCTGAGGGCGTTGCCCAGCCCGATGCCCACCGCTGCTGCCAGCAGAATGCCCGGCACTGCCACCCGCAGACGCACCCGCCAGCGGAAAGCAAGTACCCCAAGCCCGCACAGCAGCAGACAGACCAGTGCTGCGTAGGCGGTGTCAAAATAGATGCTGCCGCCGGGCTTTGTGCTGAGCCAGACCGCCCAGCCGTTCAATAGCCCGGTGAGCAGGTCTGCCGCCCGGGAGAGTACCCCATGCACCGGTGCCAGCCATGGCACCAGTCCCACAAAAGCTACTGCCAGCCCCAGCAAAAGCAGCGGCTGCACCATCCACAGCACCGCGATGCTGGAGACCACCGCCCACGCGCTGACACTCAGGCCCCGCAGCACCAGCACCGGGAAGGTAGCTGCCGAGGCGCAGGCGGCAATGCAGGCGCTCTCTGCAAGCCCCTGAAGCCGCTCCGGCAGCCTGTTGAACCACGGACGTCTGACCGGCTTTTGCAGGTTCTCCCCGGCTTTGACCCAGAAGCGCCTGTCCCGGGCGTCCTGCATCCGGCGGATGCAGGCAGAACCCGCCACCGTGCCCACCACTGCCGCAAAGGAGAGTTCAAAGCCGATATCCCACACCGCATAGCTGTTGGCGGCGGTCATCAGGATGCCTGCCGCCGCCAGCGAGGTGAGGGCGTCCGGCGGCCCCCACACCCACACGCCCAAGGCGCTGACCCATACCGCCACGGCGGCGCGGCGCACCGAGGGCGTAAAGCCGGTCACGCCCATCAGCACCAGCGCCAGCAGGCTTTTCCAGACCGTGCGCCGTCTGCGGCGGCGGTAGCTCTGCTCCCAGCGATAGGGCATCAAAACGCTCAGGATATCCCCGCACAGGATGGAAACGTGCATGCCGCTGACCACCAGCACATGGGAAAGCCCTGCGCCCCGGTAGGCGCTGCGCAGCTGCGCCGAAAGCCCGCTGCGGTCGCCCACCGTCATGGCAGCCAGCACGCCGCCGGTGTCCCGGTGCATCTTCCGGCGCAGGCTCTCGCTCAGTTTTTGCTGCAAGCGATGGGTGCGGGCGCGGAAGCTGCCGCTCTCGCCCAGCACGGTGAGCTGCGGCTTTTCGGCCAAGGGCTCTGCCTGCAAGGCGATGCCGTCCGCGTACTGTGCCGTCCGTTCTTCCATGTCCGGTTGTTGCAGCGTGAACCGGCCCTGCACCCGCTGCCCTGCCGCACAGGCGGGCAGTTCTGCACAGGTGATGCGGAAGCCCGCCGGGCTGCCGTTCACGCTTTCTACCCACAGGGTCGCGTCCACTGTGTCCGAAAAATAGTTACTGTCTGCGCGCTCCACCTCGGCGGTCAGCAGCACGGTACGCCCGGCGTAATTTGCCCGGGCACGCTCCAGCCGGGCGCTGGTAGTATGCACCGCGCAAAGCCCTGCCAGTGCACCCAACAGCAGGCAGACCGCCAGCTTACGGCTGCGGCGCGGGATGCAGAGCAGCAGCAAAAAGGCAACAAAAAATGCCGCAAACGGCATAAAAAGCTCCGTTTGCGGCAAAAAAGTCCACAGGAAACTAAGGCCCATCATTCCGGCGCAGAACGCGCAGAGCGGGCGGCGCATCCCAGCTTAGTGGAAGAACAGGGGCAGCGGCTCAAGGAAGATGATATCCTTGCGCTCAGAAGCGTCGCCCTCGGCCAGAACAGCGGCCTGACCCACGATGGTGCACTGGGTCTTTTCAGCCAGCGCGTCCAGTGCCTTCAGAGAGCCGCCGGTGGAGATGACATCGTCCACCACCAGCACACGCTTGCCGTTCATCTTGTCCAGCTCCTTGCGGTCGATGACCAGCTTCTGCTTGCCGGCAGTGGTAATGGACTGGTCCTCCACCACAACGGGGTCCGGCATATACAGCTTGACACCCTTGCGGGCGCAGATATAGGGCTTGCCGCTCTGGCGGCTCATCTCGTGTGCCAGCGGGATGCCCTTGGCCTCGGCGGTGAGCAGGATATCAAAATCCGGGCACTTCTTCAGCAGCTCTGCAGCAGCGGCCACGGTCAGCTCGGCATCGCCCAGCATGATGAATGCGGCAATGTCCATGTGGTCGTTCACCTTGCAGATGGTCAGCTCACGGGTCAGGCCTGCAACGTGCAGGGTATAAGTTTCAGCCATAATCAAAAATCTCCCTTTCGTATTGGAATCAGACAGGCAGTTTTTCGCCGCCCAGAACATGGAAATGCAGATGCTTCACGGTCTGGCCTGCGTCCT
>ENA-ORSA01001736-ORSA01001736.1-human-gut-metagenome-genome-assembly--contig:-NODE-1736-length-17221-cov-5.051148_pt1 | contig 17221 bp, 15 predicted proteins | sample MGYA00242179_ERZ509142 | MGnify/ENA primary metagenome ERZ509142 (study PRJEB26280, sample SAMEA2338659) | human gut metagenome | biome: human gut; feature: human-associated habitat; material: faeces... | reverse complement strand
GGGCGGAGAAGGAAGCCCTGAAACTCTACAAGAGGGAGCTCCGGTGCAGCCATCAGGAAGCCATCGAAGCCTATTGCCGGGACTGGGATGCCAGCGGCATCAGCAAGTCCCTGACATTCGCCCAAAAGGTCAACGCAGCCGGACGGGTACTGAACCTGAAAAGCAAAACAATAACATGAATCAAATAATCAGTTGCAGACAATGGAAAAGATAGACATTAACCAGAGTGTAGATACACTTGACTTCGGAAGTAAACATGGCTTACGCATCCAACAGGTATGTCGCGGGTTCAATATCAAGACTATCCGTGACTTGTGCAAATGGCCCGGAAGGGATTTGGTAAGGTTGCGCGGAATTGGAGGAAAAAGCATTGATGAAATAGAAGATGTGTTGAAAAAATACAACCTCCGTTTGGGTATGTTCAACGAGGAGTTGGATAAGTATGCCGGTATCGGAAATACCACACCGGAAGATAAAGAAGAAGAGGCGAAGTGGGAACAGCGCAGATATGAGATTGCCAAGGAGATGTTCGTGCGCAACCGTCTGGTTGCAAACTCCGCCGTAATTGAGGCCGATGCGCTGATACGTGTATTGAGAGGTATGACACGCCTTTAACTGTTGTCTGATTTTAATCGAAAAAAATCCAAGATGAAGCGACTGTCACTTGTTTTTGCAGTTCTGCTGTTTGCCTTCACGCAGCATGTCCACGCCCAGTATTACAGCGTGAACTATGACGCACGTACCGTGGCGGCAATGGCAGCCGCGTTCGGTACGGAGGTCGTGGCCGAAAGCTACTACCGTGAGCAGGTCGATGACATTCTGAAGCACTATACGGCGGCGGAGGTGGCGGCAGCCGGAATCTTCTCTTCCAAATTTCTGGAACACAAAGCACTCTCGGACCTCGGTATCTGGTGCAGCAGCACGGAAAACTACTATTACCGCCGCATCTACCACATGGTGGCCGACAAGATCATACCGAAAATATGGGTGGTGGCAAAGCAGATGCTTCACTCCCCGCAGACAGCGATCCACTGGGGCAGCTACCTGATGAAAGTGTGCGATGAAACGAAAAACCTGTGTATGCAGTTCGAAAGCGTAGTGACAAACAGTACACTTTCTTTCTCGGACATCGCTTTTCTGGAAATCAACAGCGAGGTCGTGCCTCTGCTGAAACTTTCGGAACTGGGCGGTATAGACTGGCAGCGGATGCTGGACGATTTTTCCCGGATTCCTGACCGCTTTACACGGGAAAACCTGCAAAGCGACCTTGACAATCTCTACAATATGGGTGTAGGACTGGCCACGGCCGGTGCGAGTAATCTCGGCGATGCCCTGCTGCCTGAAAGCATGTTCCATAACCTGCTTTCGGGCAAGGTCAGCGAAATTGCCAACCTGTACGACCATTACGCCGGTCTGTTCGAGGAAGCGGAACAAGGCATCGGAAACCTGCTGCTGGACAAGATCGGCGGTCCTGACAACGTGGCCGGCCTGTTCGAGTTCGGGGACTACGACCTTGCCGGGTGGATCAGTGACTATATAGACGACGAAGCCGGGACTTATTACACGCAGCGCTGGTACATCGCCAGACGTGACCAAGGCAGCGTGTCATTGTGCGACTATTACCCGCCTACGGACGACAACAGCATCCTGAACGGCGGTGAGTGGACCCGTTTCGAAACGAGCGACCCCGGTTTTTATCCCAATGCCTCGCAACGGGAACAGGCTCTCTCCAACTCGGAACGCTATGCCGGATGGTCGAGAAACCGTGTGCAGCAGCTCAACAACCAGAATGACGGCAACACATACACCATCAATTACTGGCAGAACGCCTACATCATCAGCCGCGGCGGCAAGCAGACAAAGAAGGCTTACGCCTACGAGATACATGTCAAGAAAAGTTGGAACCATGAGGAAATCGTGTATGAAGAGATATTCGATTCCTACACTATGGATCTGGAGACCTTCAAGGCGCAGCTCAATGCCCGTCTGTCTGAATTCAACGAAAATGAGGACGGCTATGTCTATTACATAGCCTCCGATGCACGGAACTATTATCAGGCAACGGATGCCGCCAAACTTAAAGGATGCGAGAGCGTAACCATCAGCGTCACCTGTTCGGACGGGGCCACCCTGGGCCAAGGTTCGACCCAGTACAAATGCAGGAAATGCGGCAGTTCACCCAATGCCCATACCAAGGAGTGTTCCATGCAGACCTCCGTAACGGAAAATGAACTTGATTTTTCGGAATTGGATGGGCTGATACAGGAGGCAGACAACCAGGTAGCCATGCTTCAATCACAGATCAAGGCTCTGGAGGATGAGAACCAAGTCCTGCTGAAGAAAATATCCGAGGCCAGTGTAGAGGATGCGGCTGTTTACAGGCAGCAGTACAATGCCAACCTGACGCGCATCGGAGAGTTGAAGGCAGAATTGGCCGAGTGGCAGAAGAAACAGAAGGAATACGCGGATGCAAAGCAGGAAGCGGCAAACGACAATGACGTGCCGACGGACGACTACTACCGTATCCCGGCCATCATGCAGGACTGCAAGACTGCCTACAGTCTCTCGTGGCAAGACGGCGGTTCGTGGAACGGATATACGTTTGTCCGCAAGGCAACCATGCCGAATATAAACGGCGAGATAACTTTCAAGGCAACCATCAGCATAGCACGCAAGCCGAAATACTTCCTCGGCATCAAGATCCACCGTGCCATTGTACAAATCAGCTGGGAACTGACCTCACAATATACCGACACGTATGTGGCCGACGTGCTGACATTTGACCCCAACCTTTCGGAAGAAGAAAAAGAGCGGATCGTGAATGAACGTATCGCGGAAATCGCCCGGGAGCATCCGTCATGCAAGATCACGACAGAATACGCCCGTACCACCCCGATGGAAGATACCTCTACCGGAGAGGTGTACCACCTGTTGTGGTCAAGTGACCGTCTTGAAATCGCGCGTGAAGTGGATTCCCGGATTACGCAGATATACGCCGACCTGGTATCCCTGGAAAAAATGATGCATTACAAGCGCAGCATCATCGACGTGCTGAAGGATGTCCTGCCGGATCTGAATATGGACGAAGGGCGACGCCTCACTCTTGTGGAAGAATGCCACGACCGATGGGTAGAAAACGCCCGTAGCCTGCGAAGCGGAAGAAAGGAGGAAAGACCATGAAACGAGCCTTGCTGATAAGCGTAGTACTGCTTGCACTCCTGCCTGATGTTGTCAAAGCACAATGGACATTTGACGTGGTATCCGTTGAAGCCTATATCAATGATCACAAGAAACAGCGCAGCCTGTTGCTGGCCCGAAGTACCTTGGAGTACAGCAACCAGCTACTGCACGAATACAGCCGCAAGGAGGTCGGCGAATACAAGGAGCTGAATATCGACCTTGACCGGTACACCCGTGCCTTTGATGTCATCGATGTGATGTACCAGTCGTTACGCACGGTATTGAACGCAAAGAACACCTACAATACAGTGAGCGACCGGATAGCAGACTACAAGTCCATGCTGGAAACTTTTCACGAGAAGATCCTGAAACGCGGACGTATCGAACCGTCCGATGCCCTGCTCATCACCATCAACGAGAAAGCCATACGGGATATAGTCCATGACGGCGAACAACTCTACAAGTCGGTCAGCGACCTTGCGCTATATGCCACGGGAGCGGCGGCCTGCTCTACTTCAGATCTGTTGATGGTGCTGGAAGCCGTGAACAGGTCGCTGGACGACATCGAACGGCATCTGAACCGGGCCTACATGGAGACTTGGCGATACATACAGGTAAGGATTGGTTACTGGAAGTCAAAGATATACCGGGAACGTACCAAACAGGAGATAATAGAAGGAGCCTTCGGACGTTGGCGCAACTCCGGAAGGCTGGATTACTAACGATAAAAGGGATAAAAAATGAACAGAAAACTCATGCTCATGACGGTTGCAATCATTGCAACAGCAACGGCACAGGCGCAGTATGTGACCTATAACCACGACTCGCCGAAGCAGAACCAGATTACGGTCATGGAAACCGGTGCGGGTTCCCTCACGCCGGAACTTTACTATTGGGCTTTGCACAACAAATACAAGAAATCGGCAGCGGCAAAGAACAAACTGGCGTTCCGCACGACAGCCGGCATCAACCTCTATAACCAGACGGACGAAGCTGAATCCATCGATTCGGCATTGGTGAGCCGCGCGAAAATAGAGGCCCTGAACGTGGCAGACCGACAAGTTGATATCGCCTGGCTTGCCGAAGGTGACAAAATCAACGGTCAGATGAAAAGGATGAAGCGTAACATCGACCGTATCCTGCCTGCCGGAGGCACCCCGGAGGACAGGGAGCGTTGGACGGAATACTACCATATTTTCCAATGCGCCATTGATGCGACCAGAGATGCCTATATGCCCAATGCCCAGCGGAAGAAAGAGTATTTGCGAATCTACGACGACGTGGTACAGCAGAATGAGATTCTTGTCAGCTATCTCGCCAAACGGCAGAATGCCACCCTAACGAGCAACCTGCTGAACGCGACTTCAGACCATACTTTGGACAAAGGCAGCGTCATCAGGGAAGCCATGAGCCGCTGGAACGAATCACGTCTTGCAGTGCGTGGCTCACAGTCAGGCGGCAGTTCCGGGAGTGACGGTGAAGAGAGTGTAAACAGGTGAAACTAAAAAGACAGACGGCAAATGGCAGACGGAAATATACTCACTGATTTCGGTATCAATCTTCTTGAGGAGGAGATTGACGATGTGATTTTTCAAACGAATGAGTTCCTCACGGATGCGACGTTTACGGGTTCGCAGGGTCCGTTCTGGTGGATACTGCAGATGTGCATGGCTCTGGCAGCCTTATTCTCGCTTGTCATGGCGGCAGGCATGGCCTACAAAATGATGGTGAAGCATGAGCCGCTGGATGTGATGAAGCTGTTCAGGCCGCTGGCTGTTTCCATCGTTCTTTGCTGGTGGTACCCGCCGGCAGACACGGGTATGGCCGGCAGCGGAAGCAACTGGTGTTTTCTGGATTTCCTTTCCTACATTCCAAACTGTATCGGTTCGTACACACATGACCTGTATGAGGCGGAAGCTACGCAGATAGCGGACAAGTTCGAGGAAGTACAGCAGCTCATCCATGTAAGGGACACGATGTACCACAGTCTGCAGGCACAAGCGGATGTCGCCCACACGGGAACGTCAGACCCCAACCTTATCGAGGCAACCATGGAGCAGACCGGTGTGGATGAAGTGACCAGCATGGAGAAGGATGCCGCAGAACTGTGGTTCACCTCCTTGACGGCCGGGGTCGTCGTGGGAATAGATAAAATCATCATGCTGATTGCCCTTGTCGTGTTCCGCATAGGCTGGTGGGCAACCATCTACTGCCAGCAGATATTGCTCGGTATGCTGACGATATTCGGCCCGTTGCAATGGGCGTTTTCACTGTTACCGAAATGGGAAGGTTCCTGGGCAAAATGGCTGACACGTTACCTGACGGTACATTTCTACGGGGCCATGCTCTATTTCGTCGGCTTCTACGTGTTGCTCCTGTTCGACATCGTGCTGTGCATCCAGGTAGAAAACCTGACTGCAATCACGGCCAGCGAGCAGACGATGGCGGCGTATCTACAAAACAGTTTCTTCTCCGCCGGTTATCTGATGGCGGCAAGCATTGTAGCCTTGAAATGCCTGAACCTTGTACCTGACCTTGCGGCATGGATGATACCGGAGGGCGATACGGCCTTCTCAACCCGAAACTTCGGTGAGGGTGTAGCCCAGCAGGCCAAGATGACAGCGACAGGTGGTATCGGGGCAATCATGAGATAAGAATAACAATCCTAAAAAATAAAACGTATGAACGTACAAAAACAAATTGAGAAATGGTATCAAGACAGACGGTTCGTGAACTATGTGAATAAGCGCGTACAAGAAGAAATCCGTCATGTATCGGAACAACGTCCCGACCCGAAGTACAAGGAACTGGACGATGCCTTTGACCTGGATGATCGGTATTTCGTCCCACTGACGACTTATCTGACCTATCGCCTGCAACTCGCCAAGTTGCAGAAAAGCAGGTCGAAACGCAGGCGTGGCATCTGGTGGGTGTTTGTGCAGATAATCATACTGCGACTTTATACGGAAATCACTACCAAGGAGTTTGATAAACTCCAAAAGGAGTTGTACGAAGCAATCATACCGATGCTGCACAATGAATATGTAATGAAGTTGAACAGAATAAGACAATAAACCAATATGATTATCAAGCATCTGGAAAACAAGATACGGCTGGTGGGCATCATCTGTACAGCCTTTCTCGTGGGATGTGTCATCATCAGCGTATCAAGCATCTGGACGGCCAGAACAATGGTGTCGGATGCACAAAAAAAGGTGTACGTGCTGGACGGCAATGTGCCTATTCTTGTAAACCGTACCACCATGGAGGAAACGCTCGACGTGGAAGCCAAAAGCCATGTAGAGATGTTTCATCACTACTTCTTCACCTTGCCGCCTGATGACAAATACATCAAATATACAATGGAAAAAGCGATGTACCTGGTGGATGAAACAGGTCTGGCACAGTACAACACGCTCAAGGAGAAAGGTTTTTACTCCAACATACTGGGTACGAGTGCCGTGTTTTCCATCTATTGTGACAGCATCCGCTTTGACAAGAACACCATGGAGTTCACCTACTACGGCCGCCAGCGAATCGAGCGCAGAAGCAACATCCTGATGCGTGAGCTGGTGACTGCGGGTCAGCTCAGGCGCGTACCGAGAACAGAGAACAACCCTCACGGTCTGCTGATAGTGAACTGGCGCACTCTCCTTAACAAGGATATAGAACAGAAAAGCAAGAGCAACTATTAAACAATCAAGGATATGAACATCAAGGGATTCAGACGGATGCTGCTGGGCGAAAAGATGCCTGACAGGAATGATCCGAAGTACAAGGAACGCTATGAGCGTGATGTGGAAGCCGGACGCAAGTTTGCCAAGGCGACCCGTATAGACAAGGCTGCAGCCAAGGTGCAGGGCTTCGCCAACATGCACCGTACTCTTTTTCTGGTCATCGTGTTCGCTTTCGTGCTGGGTGGGCTGGCATGGAACATTTACAGGATAACTGTAGTGTACCGTCATCAGCCGGCAGAGAGGACAGCGACAGAAATGCAGGATTCGGTACTGAGGGAGCGACACAGGATGTTGCAGGAAGAGGAACTGGGGGAAACCGGGACAGGAAATACAAACCGTAGCAAAACAGACTTGCCATGAAAAAGATATTTGAGAAAATCAATTTCAGACAGCCGAAGTACATGCTCCCAGCCATTCTTTATATCCCTCTGCTTGGTGCGTCCTACTTCATATTCGATCTGTTTCATACCGAAACGGCGGATATACCGGACAAGGCACTGCAGACAACGGAATTTCTGAATCCGGAACTGCCGGAAGCGCAAATCAAGGATGACGGCATAGGCAGCAAATACGAGAACATGGAGAAATCGTGGGGCAAGATACAGGACTACTCGGCGGTCGGTAACATAGAAAGAGACGAACCTGATGAAAACAAGGAAGAATATGAATCACAATACACGCAAGACGACATCGCCCTGCTCGATGAGCAACAGCAGGAAAAAGCAGCGGCAGCGGAAATTGCCGCCGCCAAAGAGCGTGAACAGGAAGCACTTGCGGAGCTGGAAAAGGCCCTTGCCGAAGCACGGCTGAAAGGCCAGAACATGGTGATGCCTCCGGAAGAAGCGGATACCACGGATACCGTTCCGCCACAGAATGTACCGGAGGCCGGAACCATCGACGAGGAGAAACGTCCGGTGAAAGTACCGTCGGCAGACGAACCGCCCAGCGCGGTTGTCCGTAAGGTGAAGACCACCTCGGACTATTTCAACACGCTGGCAAAGGATGCCCGTGAACCGAAGCTGATCCAGGCTATCATAGACGAAGACATCAAGGCTGTGGACGGCTCGCGAATCAGGCTGCGCCTGCTGGATGACGTGGAAATAGACGAATGCTTGGTAAAACGAGGCACATACCTGTACGCCACGGTAAGCGGGTTCTCGTCCGGACGTGTCAAGGGAAACATCAACAGCATCCTTGTGGACGACGAGCTTGTAAAGGTCAGCCTCGCGCTTTATGACACGGACGGTATGGAGGGACTGTATGTCCCGAACAGCCAGTTCCGGGAAACGAGCAAGGATGTGGCCAGCAGTGCGATGTCGGGCAACATGAGCATGAGTACCGGAACCACCGGAAACAGCCTCGCCCAATGGGGAATGCAGGCGGTAAACAACGCTTACCAAAAGACGAGCAATGCCATCAGCAAGGCCATCAAGAAAAACAAGGTCAAGTTGAAATACGGGACTTTCGTCTATCTGGTCAATGGTCAGGAAAAAAGGTGAATGTGATGATAGAAACGGACAACATATATAACATGGACTGCCTGGAAGGCATGAGCCGTATGCCGGAGGGAAGCGTCGATGCCATCATCGCAGACCTGCCTTACGGCGTATTGAACCGTGGTAACCGGTCAGCATGTTGGGACAGGCAGATACCCCTCGGCCCACTGTGGGAGCAGTACCGTAGGATTATCAAGCCGGACAGTCCGATCATCCTTTTCGCCCAGGGAATCTTCTCCGCGCATCTCATGCTTTCCCAACCGGGAATCTGGCGCTATAATCTCGTGTGGCAGAAGGACCGTGTAACGGGCCATCTCAATGCCAACCGGATGCCGTTGCGCCAGCATGAGGACATTCTGGTGTTCTACATGAAGCAGCCCGTGTATCATCCGCAAATGACACCGTGCCCTCCCGAAAAGAGGAACCATGGACGCAGCAAGACGGAAGGCAGTTTCACGAACCGGTGCTACGGGGAGATGAAACTGGTCCCGGTACGCATGGCGGACAACAAATATCCGACATCGGTAATTTTCATTCCGAAAGAACACAAGACAGGGGCATTCTATCATCCGACCCAGAAGCCAGTGGCACTGGTCGAGTACCTGATACGCACCTACACCGACGAGGGGGACACCGTGCTGGACAACTGCATCGGGTCCGGAACGACTGCCATTGCCGCAATCCGTTCGGGACGGCACTATATCGGATTCGAGACCGTGAAAGAGTACTGCGACATCGCCGAACTCCGTATCCGGGAAGAACTGGAGCGAATACATACGACGACATAAGGGTAAAAGAAAAACAAATGGAATAAAAACAATCAACGACATGAATATGAATCTCAAGAAAATCGGAACGGTATTTCTTCTGACAGCCGGACTGCTGGGAACGTGGAATGCACAGGCGCAGACGACCTATGAGGAAATGGAACAACTGACGGTCAACGAACAGGTGACGACCGTCATCACGGCATCGGAGCCGGTACGCATGGTGGACATTTCCACCGACAAGGTGGTTGGCGACCAGCCTTTGGACAACATTGTACGGCTGAAACCCAAGGAAGCCGGATACGAGGACGGCGAGGTGATTGCCATCGTGACCGTCATCACGGAACGGTACCGCACGCAATACGCGCTGGTTTACACCACACGGCTTAAGGAAGCCGTAACGGACAAGGAGATACTCCCTCGCGAGCGCAATGCCTACAACAACCCGGCAGTATCGATGTCAACCGCCGAGATGACACGCTTTGCCAGACGGATCTGGAACTCTCCGGCGAAAATCAGGAATGTGGCCACCAAGGCACACCGTATGGTGATGCGCCTGAACAACATATACTCTGTCGGGGACTACTTCTTCATAGACTTTTCCATAGAGAACAAGACGAACATCCGTTTCGACATCGATGAGATCAGGGTAAAGCTCGTTGACAAGAAACTCGCCAAGGCCACCAACGCCCAGACCATCGAACTTACTCCGGCGATGATACTGGAGCCGGGAAAGACATTCCGACATGGCTACCGGAATGTGCTTGTCATCAAGAAGATGACCTTCCCGAACGACAAGCTGCTGACAGTCGAAATGACGGAAAAGCAAATCAGCGGCCGCAATATCAGCCTGAACATCGATTATGAGGATGTGTTGTCTGCCGATTCGTTTAACGCTGACCTGCTGGAGGAGGAATGATTATGAGAAAGACTCTGATTCTGATGTTTGCCTGCATGTGCCTTGCCTTCAGCGCGAACGCACAACGCAACAGCGGCCGTCTTTCACTGGGGGTCGGGCTGCTTTACAGGAACGGTATGGACGTGACGTTTTCATACGAACATGAAATGAACTACCGGCACGCGTGGGAGTTCTTTGCCAACGGCTACCTGCAGTGGGCCGAATGCGGCTCGTGCGGCCATATCTGTCCGGAATCCTTCTGGCGCAACTACCGCACCTATGGCTTTGGCGTGGCATACAAGCCTTGCGTGATACGGGGCCGCAATCATTACGGCAACCTGCGTATAGGGGCTTCGGCAGGAAGCGACACGAAGAAGTTCCTGGGCGGCCTGCATTTCGGTTACGAGCACAATTACGTGCTACGGTCCGGATGGACGCTGTACTGGCAGGCGAAGAGTGATTTGATTATAAAGGGCGCGGATCTGCTTCGGGTAGGTGTAGCCCTTGGTGTGAAACTACCGATAAAATAAGGGAAAAGATGAAACAGAACATTTTCAGAAAGGTAAGCCGGTTCGTACCGGTACTTGTCGCAACAGTCGTCCTGACAGGCTGTGACGCGCATATAGACGTACCAGACACGGCTGTCCGCCCGGGACATGTCCTGTGCGAGGACGGAACGGCCTTGTCCTACACGGAATACCAGCAATCCGGGAAAAAGGCTGTGGCCGTCGTGTTCGACACCCGACAGCATGAGGGTGCGGAAGGAAACGGCTACGCGGTTTACCTGTGGGACATCACCCCGCAGGCATTTGCCGACAGCCTCGGTATTGCCCAAGGCACATCTGCGGACCTCGCGGCACATGACGGCAATGCCAATACATTCGCTCTATATGAAACGAAGGAAACAGCTTCGCCGATGGCGGAAGCTGTCTTCGACCTCTGGTGTTACGGGCAGAGTGCATACGTTCCATCGGTGGCACAGATGCGTCTGCTATATACTGTCCGGGAAACGGTAAATCCTGTCATCGAACAGTGCGGGGGCGATCCTTTGCCTCTGACCGACGGCGACTGCTGGTACTGGACATCCACGGAAGTGGCCGAACAGGAAACGGCAAAAGCCTGGCTTTACTCGATGGGCAGCGGAGCCATACAGGAAACACCGAAGACACAAGCGCACAAGGTACGCCCGATTATCACCATCAACAACTGAGCTTATGGAAATGAACGGCACAAAAGATTTCAAGCCCCCACTGCATCTGGACATAGAACGTCCGGACAGGGGTTTCTTCGGGTATCTGTTGAGATGCAGATGCCCGCAGCAGGAAGATGTTTCAGGAAATTTCATTTTTCTGGATGACGGGACAGCGTGTTGCGTGAGGTTTCCCTCCGCAAAGAGCCAACGGGATAAGATACGGGTAGAATGGAACCGCCGCATCAGCCGTTACCGGGATATTTTCGAAGGTCAGATCTACTATGTCAATGAAGAGCTGGCCGAGGACTTCGTTGCACTCATGAAGTCCGGTTCTGAGGATGCCGTCCGCATGTTTTTTAAGAAGTTCATGGAGGATGTCCGGGCTTCTTTACTGTTCAACACGTTAGGAATCGAGCCATTGTATGCAGTGTCCCATGTCTGCCAGCTTGCCGATGATAACCGTATGCACTGGCCCCATATCCATGTTCTTTGGGGCATTAAAAGAAAAATATCATAACAATGGAAGAAAGCAAAGAGTTACAAGGATTCTACAAGATATTCCGTGCGGTCGTCTATGTATCGGTACTGCTGGAGTTTTTCGAGTATGCCATTGACCCGGCAGTATTCGACCAGTGGGGCGGCATACTGACTGACATCCACGGGCGTATCAAGCGATGGACGATCTATCAGGACGGCCATCTCGTGTATAGCAAGATTGCCACGATACTGTTGATCTGTATCACCTGTATCGGTACGAGGAACAAAAAGCATCTGGAGTTCAACGCCCGCAAGCAGGTGATTTTTCCCCTGACCGGCGGACTGCTTCTGCTTGTCCTGTCCGTGTGGCTGTTCGGCCATCCGATGGAAATGCGGCTCTATACACTGCCGCTGAACCGTATCCTGTACATGACGGCTTCGCTCGTGGGAGTGGTACTGGTACATATAGCCCTGGACAATATCTCCAAGTTCATCAAGGAGGGCCTGATGAAGGACCGCTTCAACTTCGAGAACGAGAGTTTCGAGCAGAGCGAAGAGATTCAGGAGAACAAATACAGCGTGAATATCCCGATGCGCTACTATTACAAGGGGAAGTTCCGCAAGGGATGGGTCAGCATCAGCAACCCTTTCCGCGGGACGTGGGTCGTGGGAACTCCCGGCTCGGGTAAAACATTCAGTATCATTGAGCCGTTCATCCGTCAGCACAGTGCCAAGAGGTTTGCCATGGTTGTATATGACTACAAATTCCCGACACTCGCCACGAAACTTTACTACCATTACAAGCTGAACGAGAAGCTGGGAAGAGTTCCCAAGGGGTGCAAGTTCAACATGATCAACTTCGTGGACGTGGAATACAGCCGTCGTGTCAATCCTATTCAGGCAAAATACATCAACAACCTGGCGGCAGCCAGTGAGACGGCGGAAACCCTGCTCGAGTCATTGCAGAAAGGCAAGAAGGAAGGTGGCGGCGGAAGCGACCAGTTTTTCCAGACATCCGCTGTGAACTTCCTTGCTGCCTGCATCTATTTCTTTGTCAATTACGAACGGGAGCCGTATGACAAGGACGGAAACATGCTGTACGCAGAGAAACGTCAGGACCCGGAAACCAAATTCTGGAAGCCGACCGGAATCGTGCGTGACAAAGAGGGCGGCAACATCGTGGAGCCGGCCTACTGGCTGGGTAAGTATTCGGACATGCCGCACATATTATCGTTCCTGAACGAAAGTTATCAGACCATCTTTGAGGTACTGGAGACCGACAACGAGGTGGCACCGCTGCTCGGGCCGTTCCAGACCGCCTTCAGGAACAAGGCCATGGAGCAGTTGGAAGGTATGATCGGTACGCTGCGTGTCTATACGTCCCGTCTGGCGACCAAGGAATCGTACTGGATATTCCATCGTGACGGTGATGACTTTGACCTGAAGGTGAGCGATCCGAAGAACCCAAGCTACCTGCTCATTGCCAACGATCCGGAGATGGAGAGCATCATCGGTGCGTTGAACGCCCTTATCCTGAACCGTCTTGTCACCCGAGTGAATACCGGGCAAGGGAAGAACATCCCGGTCAGCATCATCGTGGATGAGCTGCCGACGCTGTATTTCCACAAGATAGACCGACTGATAGGCACAGCCCGAAGCAACAAGGTGAGCGTGACCCTGGGTTTCCAGGAGTTGCCGCAGCTGGAGGCCGACTACGGCAAGGTGGGTATGCAGAAGATCATCACGACCGTGGGTAACGTGGTCAGCGGTTCGGCCCGCTCGAAAGAGACACTGGAATGGCTGTCTAATGACATTTTCGGAAAGGTCGTGCAAGTGAAGAAGGGCGTGACCATTGACCGTGACAAGACCAGCATCAACCTGAACGAGAACATGGACAGCCTGGTACCGGCATCGAAGATCTCCGATATGGCAACGGGATGGATATGTGGGCAGACAGCAAGGGACTTCGTGAAAACCAAGACCGGCGTAGGCGGTTCGATGAACATTCAGGAGTCGGAAGAGTTCAAGACCACAAAGTTCTTCTGCAAGACTGACTTCGATATGGGAGAGATAAAGAAAGAGGAAGCCGCGTATGTGCCGCTGCCGAGATTCTACACCTTCAAGTCGAGGGAGGAACGGGAACGCATCCTGTACAAGAACTTCGTGCAGGTGGGTCAGGACGTGAAAGAGATGATCAAGGATGTGTTGAACAAACGTAACGCGAAATGAGCCACGTAAGGATGTTTGTCATCATACTGCTGATGTCTGCCGTGGCAACAGTCTATGGGCAGGAAAGGCATGGGGCAAAAACTGGATCTGCCCAACTGTCCATATACAAGCTGCCTCCGCTGGAGAGGGCAATCAGATGTACGAAATACTATGAGGGCTGGCATGGTGAGAAAAAACACTGGCCCTATGTGGGATGGGGTCATAAGGTCCTTCCCGGGGAGAGATTTACCAACGACATCACAAAAACTCAGGGAGATTCCATCCTGCGAGCGGACATGATGAAACTTTGCCGTCTGTTCAGCAGATTCGGGCGTGATTCTACATTGCTCTCATGTCTTGCCTACCAGGTAGGCCCGTACCGGCTTTTAGGGAGCAAAGACCTTCCCAAAAGCAAACTGATACAAAAACTTGAAGCCGGGAACAGGGACATTTACAAGGAGTACATTTCCTTCCGTTGTTATAAAGGCAAGGTCGTTCCGAGCATTGAACGAAGGAGGAAGGTGGAATATATGCTGCTTTTTGAAGAGTAAAAGAGAAGGGAGAATCTTTCAGCATATTGCCGTCAGGTTCTCCCTTCTTGGTATAATATTAACGATATTCATAGGTCATACATAAAGATTCTATTTTAAGTCTTAACAATAGTTGACACCATTGTAGGTATTTTTGACTTATGTAATAGAATAAGTATTCCTGCAAGATGAGACATTATTATTTATATTTGAAGGTAGGACATGTTAAACATTGGAGCTAAAAATCGATATCTTCAGATTTTTTTTTCTCCAAATCCACAATTATACAATATAACAAGCATATAACTCAATATATTTACTACTTTTATTACTTGAAACTTATATGTTGTGCAAATGTATAATATAATCAAATAAAATCATTTCAATTAAATTTATGAATCAAAATGTTCACAATCTTTATAGAGTATATCTGATTGGGATTTCTCTACTATGCATTACATGTGCTTTTCCCATAAGCGGTATGAGTCAAACACTGGACACTATACCTGCTTCAGCGAACAAAGTAGTGCCTGACAGTTTGTCCGCTATCGAACTTGAAGGAGTAGTAGTGAAAGCACGGATGCACCGTACCGATGCTTCCTCTTCTACTTTCACTCCAACAACCAACCAGAAAACTTCCGCACAAAATGCAGTAGATCTTTTGAAACAGCTTGCCATCCCTCAAATCAACATTAACCTGATGGATAATACAGTTACTACTCCAAGTGGACAGAGTGTAGCTATATACATTAACTATATTCCCGCTTCTGCGGAAGAAATGGAAGGTATATCCACTTCTGATGTACGGCGGGTAGAATATCTTGATTTCCCGTCAGACCCACGCTTTCAAGGAAATGAGCATGTGGTGAATTTTATTGTACAGAAATATGAATATGGAGGCTATACCAAGGCGACATTGAGTGAAAACTTTCTGATAGGCAAACTTTCAAGCCGAGCTTCTGTCTATTCTAAGTTTGTGTATAAGCGAATGACCTACGATTTGTATGCAGGGGCTTCTAACCATGATATAAGTCATTCAGGTAATTCCGTTTCTGGCCTTTATAATCTGAAGAATGAGGAAGGACAAGACTATCAGGTGACCAGAAATGAGACATTGGAGAGTGCTCACCTCAAATACAACCAATATCCTGTCACATTCCGAGCAATCTACGATAACGATAAAATGCAGATAGCCAATACTGTCGGCTTTAATTTTGACCAGACTCCGCTGTCGGAAACGAATGGAGTTTTGTCGTTTGTTCCCCAACAAAATACGGATTACTCCTATTATAAAAATGAACCGTCAACCAGTCGTTACTTTGTTTGGTCCGGTAATTATTATTTTATCCTTCCCCGTAATTTTCATCTCAGTGTAACACCAGGAATTAATTATGGACATACAAACTATTCCTATCTTTACCAGTCTTCATTACCAGGCAGTTCTTGTATTGAGAACATCTCAAAGGAAGATGTATGGCAATTCCGTGGAAGTGCTACTTTGTTCAAGAAGATAGCCGACAAGCAAAGTGCTTTCTTCAGGGCATGGTTTGGATCTACTTCCAATGATGTGAGCTATTCCGGTACTTCGCCCTACGACAATGAATTCTTAGATATGTACGCCGGTGCCGCACTGGGTTATAATTTCTCAAACGACAAATGGAACGTCCGGGCCGATGCCGCCTTGCAATGGGAAAAGAACCAGATTAATGATCAGTCTGTGGCGGAAGTCTATCCGCTGCTGAACTTGTCTGCAGGTTTCTCTCCCTCACAAAAGCACTCGTTCCGTACTTTCTTCCATTTCGGAGCAAACTATCCAGGGGCCAGTGAAAAGACGCCGAATGTCCTTCAACAGAACGAACTGATGTACTATACGGGAAATCCTACTATCGGACTCTCCAGGCAGGTGACTTTTAACCTGTCCTACAACTGGATACCGACGAGTGCGTTCTCCGCTTCGGCATTTATGCAGTACTTCGGCGAATACAACCTGTATGTGCCGGTTTACCAACCTTATCAGGACGGTAAGGCTCTGCTCCGTACGTTTGAGACGGATGGAGCATATAATCGGACACAGATAGGCCTATCGTTCAATTACAGACTGCTCAATGGAAAACTGCAACTGGCGGCTTCTCCTTCTGTTTCATTCTACCGCATGACAGGGCTGTTCGACATTTCTCAGTCTCCATTCTATTGTAATGCTTCTGCAACTTATTATTTAGGTGATTTTTATTTTCAGGCAGCATATCAAACCAGAAGTCTTACGGTACAAGGCAATCGGGGTGTAATTTATAAAGACCGCGATTTCTATCAGGTGATTGCTGGATGGAGCCATTCAAATTGGAATATCCGTATTAGCGGAATGAACTTATTCCGGAAGGACTGGCTGTGTGCCACCAATCTGTTGTCAACCCCTCTGTATTCTGAAACCCAGCTTGTGGAGGGCAACAATTTCCATCAGCGCCTGAACTTGTCGGTTACTTATACATTCGGATATGGCAAGAAGGTGAAACGAGGAAACGAGGTCGGCGAACAGTATGGTGCTGCATCTGCAATTATGAAATAGTGATATTAAGCACAGGAAGAATCTTAGTTTTAGACTATAAGGTTGTGCCGAGCATTGAACGAAGGAGGAAGGTGGAATATATGCTGCTCTTTGAAGAGTAAAATTACTGAAGTGAGCTTCGAAAGTTTTATATAAACTTTCAAGGCCCACTTCAAAGTTTAGTTATATGTCAG
>ENA-ORSA01001734-ORSA01001734.1-human-gut-metagenome-genome-assembly--contig:-NODE-1734-length-17231-cov-3.438519_pt1 | contig 17231 bp, 19 predicted proteins | sample MGYA00242179_ERZ509142 | MGnify/ENA primary metagenome ERZ509142 (study PRJEB26280, sample SAMEA2338659) | human gut metagenome | biome: human gut; feature: human-associated habitat; material: faeces... | reverse complement strand
CGTCGCTTTCGGCGGGGCACGGGGCGGCGGGAAAAGCTGGGCGGTGCGTACGAAGGCGAAGCTGCTGGCGCTGCGGTACGCAGGAATCAAGCTGCTGATCGTGCGCAGGACACTGCGGGAATTGCAGAACAATCACATTGACCCGCTGCGGCAGGATTTGGCGGGGATTGCGAAGTATAAGGCGTCTGACAAGCGGTTTGAATTTCCAAATGGATCGACGATCACGTTCGGCTACTGCGCGTGCAACGGCGATATGGGACAGTACCAGGGCGCAGAATACGACGTGGTGTTTCTCGACGAGGCCGGGCAGCTGCAAAAGGCGTGGATCGACGCAATCAACGCCTGCGTGCGCGGGACGAACGGGCTGCCGAAGCGGACGTATTACACGCTGAACCCCGGCGGGCCGGGGCATGGGTATTTTAAGCGGCTGTTCATTGACCGCCGGTTCGAGACGGGCGAGGAGCCGGAAAATTACAGCTTTGTGCAGGCGCTGGTGACGGACAACCGGGCTTTAATGCGGCAGCAGCCGGAGTATCTGAAGCAACTGGAGACACTGCCGCCGAAACTGCGCGAGGCGTGGCTGTACGGGTCATGGGATGTGTACGAGGGACAGTTCTTTGAGGACTTCCGCGATGCGCCGGAGCATTATCAAGACCGGCAGTGGACGCATGTGATCGAGCCATTTACGCCGGATAAGGGATGGACAGTCTGCCGGAGTTATGACTTCGGGTATGGAAAGCCGTTTTCCTGTGCATGGTGGGCAGTTGACTACGATGGAGTTATTTACCGAATTCTGGAACTTTACGGGTGTACGAAGACGCCGAACGAGGGTGTCAAGTGGACGCCGGACCGGCAGTTTGCCGAGATCCGGCGGATCGAGACGGAGCATCCGTGGCTCAAGGGCCGGGAGATTACAGGCGTGGCGGACCCGGCGATCTGGGACGCTTCACGCGGGGAAAGCGTGGCGCAAACGGCGGCGCGGTACGGCGTGTATTTTACGCCGGGCGATAACGAGCGCATCGCGGGCTGGATGCAGTGCCATTACCGGCTGCAATTCGACGAAAACGGGTACCCGCGCATGTATGTGTTCAAAAATTGCAGGGCGTTTATCCGGACGGTGCCGCTGATGCTGTATTCGCAGACGCGGCCGGAGGATCTGGACACGGCGATGGAGGATCATGTGTGCGACGAATGGCGGTATTTCTGTATGTCGCGTCCGGTGAAGCCAATGATGCAGGCGCAGACGGCGGCGGTCTGGTCAGACCCGCTGAACCAACTGAAATAAGGAGGAAGCAATGGAGGTACGGACAACAGGTGTCCCCGTGATCGGGGAGCGGGAACTGCGGAGGGCGGCGGACATTCTGCGCCGCTACAAGCAGGGCAAGCAGAATCTGGAACGGCGCATCATCGCCGACGAGGACTGGTGGAAGCTACGGCAGTGGCGGCAGTTTTCGGACAAGGGCAATCCGAACGATGACCGGCCCGCGTCCGGGTGGCTGTTCAACGTCATCATGGGCAAGCATGCCGATGCGGTTGCGGCCTATCCGGGGCCGGTCATCCGCCCGCGGGAACCGGACGACCGGCAGGAGGCGCAGATGCTCTCGTCAATCATTCCGTGCATTTTGGAGCAGAACGATTTTGAAGAGGTCTACTCCGATACCTGCTGGCAGAAGATGAAGCAGGGTACAGGCGTGTGGGGCGTGTACTGGGACCAGGAGAAGCTTGGCGGACTGGGAGATATTTCGATTCGGCCCGTGAATGTGCTGAACCTGTTTTGGGAGCCGGGCGTAACGGATATCCAGAAGTCGCAGAATGTGTTTTATCTGGAACTGGAGGACAATGAGACGCTGCTGGCGGCGTATCCGCAGCTGGCGGGAAAACTCGGCGGGAGCAGCGTGGTGCTTTCCCGTTACCGGACGGACGATGCGGTAGATCTTTCGGAAAAGACGCTGGTGGTAGATTGGTATTACAAGAAGCGCGTGGGCGGAAGGAGCGTGCTGCATTACTGCAAGTATGTGGGCGAGACAGTCTTGTACGCGACGGAGAACGACACGTTTGTCCCGTCGGTCACGCGCGAGGCACGCGACCCGGAGACGGGCAAGGCGGTTTTGGTGCAGACGCCGGTGCGTGCGCCGACGTGTGAGCGGGGACTGTATGACGACGGGGATTATCCGTTCATCTTTGACCGGCTGTTTCCCATCGAAGGCTCGATCTGCGGGTACGGATACATTGATATCGGCAAGGGTGCGCAGGAGCAGATTGACCGAATGGATCAGGCTATTGTGAAGAACACGATCATGGCGGCGACGCCAAGATGGTTCCGCCGCTCAGACGGGTCAGTTAATGAGCAGGAATACGCGGATTGGACGAAGCCGTTTGTGCATGTGGACGGGAATCTGGGACAGGACTCCTTACAGCAGGTGCAGGTCAATATGCTGCCGGGGATCTGCGTGCAGGTTTTGAACAACAAGATCGAGGAACTCAAATGGACGACGGGCAATACGGATGTGACGAACGGACAGGTTTCGTCCGGTGTGACGGCGGCCTCGGCCATCGCGGCTTTGCAGGAGGCATCCGGGCGCAGCTCACGCGCATCGACGCAGTCGGCATACCGGGCGTATGCGCGGCTGATCCGCATGGTGATCGAACGCATCCGGCAGTTTTACGATCTGCCGCGCAGGTTCCGCATTGTGGGCGCAGGCGGGGCAGAGGAGTTTGTGTCCTACTGCAACGCGCGGCTGAAGGCGCAGAGCATGGGGCCGGAGGCGCTCATGCGGATGCCGGTGTTCGACGTCAGTGTTGCGGCGCAGAAGCACACGGCCTATACGAAGCTGGCGCAGAACGAACTGGCGCTGCAGTTTTTCCAGCTGGGCTTTTTCCGGCCGGAGATGGAGACGCAGGCGCTGGCGTGCCTCGATATGATGGACTTTGACGGCAAGCAGCAGATCTTGCAGAAGATTCGCTCCGGCGCGGATGCGGCGGCGTGGCAGCGCATGGCGCTGACGCTGGCGGGGCGGTACGAGCCGGAACTGTATGCGCGGCTGGCGAGCTCGCCCTCACCGGAGGCTCCGGGCGGGATGCAGACGGCAAAGAAGCAGGACGCGGAGCCAGCCAGAGTGCAGCAAGCGCGCAGGCGCGCCGGAGAGGCGGCGCAGCCGGGATGATTGAGGTATGGCTGGGAAAAACGGCGCTGACGGTGCGCGGGCACGCAGGGTTTTCGCGGTATGGCAGCGATATCGTCTGCGCGGCGGCGTCAATGCTGGCGTTCGCGCTGGCGGAGGCGGTGCAGGCGGCGGGGCTGAAAACACCGCCGGTGATCGAATCGGGCTGCGGAGGCTTCCGGCTGGAAGTGTCTGCGGACAAACGGGAGCAGGCGCGGCTGGACGGCATGTTTGAGACGGTTCGCGCAGGATACCGGCTGCTCTCAGCGCGGTATCCGGACTATGTGCGGGTTTTGGGTGAACGTGACCCTGAAAATAAGTTGGAAAGACCCGAGTGTCGCCCGCTTGAAGGGCAGAAGGAGGAACGGAATGGAGAAGTTTGATTGGCTGCAGGCGTTTGCAGCAGAGCAGCAGGAGCAGCCGGAACCGGGCGTATCGGCGGACGCCGCGCCGGAGGATGTGCAGGAGCGCGCAGAGGCGTTCCGGGCGCTCATCCAGGGACCGTACAAGAAGGACTATGACAGACAGGTGCAGACGATCGTGCGCGAGCGGCTGAAAAATTGCGCGAGAAGCGAGCAGGTGCTTAAATCGCTGAGCCCGGCGCTGCAGAAGACCTTCGGCGTGGACGCGGCGCAGCTTACGCCGGAGCAGGCGGAGCGGCTGGCTGCTTGCTCGCCGGAGGGCAGAGTCCCGGCAACGCCGGAGCAGCGCGAGGAAGCGATGCGGCAGGGGTATGAAGCGCTCCGCGAGCAGTTTGCGGCAGTGCGCGAGGCGTATCCTGGCGCGCAGCTGCATGAGGAACTGGAAAGTCCCATGTTCATGCGCCTGGTTATGCGCGGTGTGGATGCCAGAAGCGCCTACGAGTTGACACACTTGCAGGAACTTCGTGCAGGTGCGATGGCATACGGCGCAAGACGCGCACGCGAGGAATTGACGGCGGCCATGCAGGCGGGTTACCTCCGCCCGCGCGAGAGCGGCATGGCCCCGGCGGCTTTCGGCGCATTTGCCGAGAGTCCGGAGCATTGGTCCAGACAGACGAGAGAGGAACTGAAGGCGCGTGCCAGACGGGGCGAGACCGTCCGGCTCTAAGTAACCGCTGATAGCGCTTGCCGATTGCATCATCGGTTACATGAGGAAAGGAGAAGTTTTTATGAATCTGAAACAGGAACTGAATTTGCAGCTGTTTGCTGACGCGGGTACGCTGGTGAATGCCAGCGGCAATTATGTGAACGCGTATTCCGGCGAGACAAATGCCTTCCCGGAAGGAGGCGGCATGACGGCATCCATGAAGACGTTTTACGACACGGAACTGCTGGAAAACGCACGGCCAGAACTCATTCATACGCAGTTTGCCCGCAAGCAGGCGCTGCCTGCCGGCCGCGGCAAGACCGTGGAATGGCGCAAGTGGAACACGCTTGAGGACGCGGGCGCGCTGACCGAGGGTGTGATCCCGACGGGTCAGAAGTTCGGCCAGAGCGCTGTGACGCAGGCGATCACCCAGTACGGCACCTATGTGTCCGTGTCCGATCAGCTGGAACTGCACGCCATTGACGATGTGATTTTGGGCGCGGCGGAGGAATTGGGCGCGTCTGCCGGTACGACGCAGGATAAGCTGGTGCGCAATGTTGCCGCAGCAGGCACGAACGTGCAGTACTGCGACAAGGTCGGCACGAACGGCGCGCATACCGCCGTAACCAGCCGCGCGGGGCTGGACACCACCGCAAAGCTGACGCCGGACGAGGTCAACAAGGCGGTGACGCTGCTGAAAAAACTCAAGGCCCCGAAAATTGACGGCAAGTACATTGCCATCATTCACCCGTCCGTTGCATACGATCTGCGTTCGTCCGAGGCGTGGATCGAGGCGCACAAGTACGCGGGTCTGACGGAACTGTTTACCGGTGAGATCGGCGAACTGCACGGCGTGCGCTTCATCGAGACGACCGAGGCCAAAATCTTCAACGGCGAGGGCTGCCCGGTCAAGACGGAGGCGGACGAATCCAAGGGTACGCCTGCGGTGTATTACAGCGTCTATGCAACGCTGTTTCTCGGCAAGGATGCCTATGGCATGATCGATCCCGAGGGCGGCAATCTGGAGATGATCATCAAGGACAAGGGGCAGGTCGGCGGACCGCTCAACCAGTTCTCGACGCTGGGCTATAAGTTCTCCAGTGCGGCGAAGATCCTGTATGAGGACCGTATGGTGCGCGTGGAAAGCTGCGGCGCGTATTCTGCCGAGGACGAAGCAAACTGAGGAAGCAAGATGGAGACCGGCGCAAGCCGGTCTCCGGAGAAGACAGGACAGGAAGGGAGAATTGTCATGGAAAACGCATTTGCAGGTATGAAGACCATCACACTGCCGCGCGCGGGCGGCACGGAGCAGCAGTCGGTGTTTGTCTGCGTCAACGGACGCACGTTTCAGGTGCCGCGCGGCAAGGCCGTCGAGGTGCCGGAGCCGGTGTATGAGGTGCTGGAGAATGCCAGGCGGCAGCTGGAGGCGGCACGGAAGATCGAAGATGAACTGGCCGCAGGCTAAAGGCGGCAGGACGAAAGGAGGCGGGGCACATGACCATCCGCGAGGCGCTTGAGACGGTTGATCGGCTGAAACCCAATCAATATGGCAGCGCAGACAAGCTGCGCTGGTTGTCGGAACTGGACGGAGCGGTATACCGCGAGATCCTGACGCAGCATGAAATGGACGTCCCGGCGTTCGCGGGCTACACGCCGGAAGCGGATCTGGACGGAACGGTACTGCTGATCGCGTGGCCGTATGACGAAATTTACCGGTGGTATCTGGAGATGAAGATCGATGATGCCAACGGGGAGATGACGAAGTACAACAATTCCGCCGCCAAGTACAACATGTACTATCAGGCATACCAGAATGCATGCAACCGGGCGCATCTGCCGAAGAGCAAAGCGGCGTATTTCAGACTGTAGGGGGGATGCGGGGTGTTTTATCCGAAGCTGACGGAGCAGCGGCAGCAGACGCTGACCACCGAAGCGTTCCTCGGCTATGATCACGATCTGAAGCTTTCGGACGGGGAATTTTATGACATGGAGAATCTGACGTCGGACAGCTATCCGCTGCTTGCGCCGCGGGCGCGGCGGGGGACGGCGCAGGCGCTTTCCGGAGTGCAGGCAATCTGCGCGCGGGATGCGCTGTGCTGGGTGCAGAATCAGGTCTTGTACATCAATGGCGCTTCCATGGAGGCCTACATGCCGTCGGTGAACATCAAGGCGGGAGAAAAGCAGCTTGTTTCCATGGGCGCATATTTGTGCATCTTTCCGGACGGGATCTATTTCAATACCGAGAAGTATTCCGACAACGGCTATATGGGGCAGGAGAATGTGATCGACGCGGAGAGCGAGAACGTGGAAATCTCCCTTTGCCTTGCTGACGGGTCGGCACTGACGGTGAGTTATGCACAGGCCGCGCAGCCGGAGAGTCCGTCAAACGGACAGTACTGGCTGGACACATCCGGCAAACTCCACACACTTAAGCAGTGGGCGGAGGCGTCGGGGCAGTGGGTATCCGTGCCGACGGTATATCTGAAGCTGTCGGCAAACGGCATCGGCAGGGGATTCAAGCAGTATGACGGTATCCAGCTGTCGGGTCTTGCTGGAAACGAACAGATCGAGAAGCTGAACGGCAGTCAGATCCTTTACGCTGTGGACGAAAGTTATATCGTGATCGTGGGGCTTGTTGATGAGACGGCGAAGGTCACGAGCGGGACGGTGAAGACGGCCCGGCGCGTGCCGAGCATGGACTTCATCACAGAATGCGGCAACCGGCTCTGGGGCTGCAAATACGGCGTGGCGGACGGCGAGACGGTGAATGAGATCTACTGCTGCAAGCTGGGCGATTTTAAAAACTGGGCGTGCTATCAGGGCGTGGCGACGGATTCGTGGCGGGCAAGCTGCGGGAGGGACGGGAAATGGACGGGCGCGGCGACGCTGGCCGACAGTCCGGTGTTTTTTAAGGAGGACTGCTTCCACCGGGTGTATCCGTCGGCGACGGGGGCGCATCAGGTGGTCGTGCAGAAATGCGCGGGTGTGCAGAACGGGTCAAGCAAGAGCCTCGTTGTAGTGGACGACCGGCTGTATTACAAGTCGCGCATGGGCGTGTGCGTGTATGACGGAAGTCTGCCGCAGGAGATCGGAAGCTGCTTCGGCACGGGGCTTTACTACAACGCCGTCGCGGGCGGCGTGCGTGGGAAGTACTTCATCAGCATGGAGGATGAGGCACATCACTGGACATTGTTCGTCTACGACACGCGAAAGGGGCTGTGGCACAAGGAAGACAGCGTCCACGCGGAGGACTTCGCGCGGGTGGACGATGAACTTTATTTCCTCGAAAACGGAACGCTCAAAACCGTGTACGGCAGCGTCGGAACGCTGGAAGGAGCGGTCGAGTGGATGGCGGAGACGGGGATCATGACGTATGGGCTCGTCGGGAAAAAGTATGTCTCGCGCATCAATCTGCGGATGCAGCTGCCGAGGGGCTCCTCTGTGGATTTCTGGGTGCAGTATGATTCGGACGGCGTGTGGCGGCACTGCGGACATATCGAGGGCCGGGGGCTGCGTACCTTCCTGCTGCCGGTCCGGCCCGCAAGGTGTGACCATCTGAAATTCCGGCTGACGGGAAAGGGCGAGATGAAGCTGTTCAGCCTGGCGCGGGTGCTGGAAGGCGGAAGCGATGTATAACGCGTTCTGTAGGGGCCGATGCCCACATCGGCCCGGCAGAATGCACGTCCGAAACGAAAAACGCTGCGGCGAAATTGAAGGTTCCCAGTGGGCCGGTGTGGGCATCGGCCCCTACAACGTACGGAAGGAGGTGCAGAGGATATGGGAAGTTTAACGCTTGCATATCCGTCCATTGCGGGGAAGACGACGCAGGAGCAGCTGGAGAGCATGCGGCGGTATCTGTGTTCCGTGACAGAGCAGCTGAATCTGGCGGACTGGTCGGCGAAGGCAGCGCTGACGGAGATCGCACAGGTCATTGACGCGGACGGGCTTCCGGAGGAGGAAAAGAAGACCACGCTTTCCGGCTATGCGGCTTTAAAGTCCCTCATCATCAAGACGGCGGATTTCGCGGCGGCGAATTCCGAAACGTGGTCAGCAAAGCTGTCCGGCAGCTATGTGGCAATCTCGGATTTTGGAAAGTATCTTGAGAAGACGCAGCTGACGATCGAGGGAAACTCCGTCGGAATTAAACAGCTGTATGATTACACGGCAGGCGTGAATAATGCGTTTTCCGTGAATGCGCAGCAGTACATCAAGACGGGGCTGCTCTACTACAACGACGTGACGCCGGTGTATGGCGTGGGCGTGGGCAATATTGAAACGACCGTGACGGACAGCGGCGGAAAGATTGTGGACCGAACGAAAAACGAACTGCTGACCGTGACGCCGAAACGCATTTCCTTCTGGCAGGAGGGGCTGGAGGTCGCGTACCTGTCGGGCAAGAAGCTGCATTTTCCGTCCGGAACGCTGGAGGCCTACAACGCGAAGCTGACCGGGACGATCACGGCGGCGGCAGGCTCGGCCTTTGGGCCGTGGACGATTGCGGACGGGAGCATCTACCGCGTGGAAAACGCGTTCGGCAGCAGCGCGGGTATGTATTTCGGGACGGGCGGCCTCTCCGTATCAGACCGGTTTCAGGTGGACGCGAACGGATATCTGACGTGCTCGGGCGCGAGTATCTCCGGCGCGATCAGAGCCACGAGCCTGAATGTGACGGGCGCAACCATCACGGGGCTTACAGTCGATGCGGCAAACGTCACTGGCAATTTGTCTGCTTCGCGTATCAACGGCGGCATTCTGGATTTCAACAACTTTTCGGTCAATCACCTGTCGGCAAACGACATTACAACGGGGCTTTTATCGGCGGACTATATCAAGCTGGGCGGCGATATGGCGGTATACGATGCGCTGAACAGCGGTACTGTCGGCGGATGGCTCGGCTATACGACGGGCACCTACGGCGGCGCGGGGATCCATATGCAGAGCGGACTCGGCGAGGTCGTGGCGACGACGAGCGGCGCAAAGCTTTGCTATGGTGGCAATACGCTGTCCGTCACGGAGGGTGGCGCGCAGACGAACTGCCGAACGGCGGTGGGCGGCGATCTGGTCGTAAGCGGCAGCGCGGCTCCGGCGTATGACGGCGCGGGATCACTCGGGTTTTCTGATTACCGGTGGTCGGTCGTGTATGCGCAGACGGGCACGATCACCACATCTGATCGGGAGAAGAAAACGGAAATTTCGTATGAGTTGGAACGCTATGACGCGCTGTTTGAGAAGCTGCGTCCGGTAAGCTACCGTCTGAAAAACGGTGCGTCCGGCAGGACGCACACAGGTCTTGTTGCGCAGGATGTGGAGCAGGCGCTCCGGGACAGCGGTCTGACGGGGCAGGACTTTGCGGCCTTTGTGAAAACGCCGCGAAAGGACGGCAGTGCAGATTACGGCCTGCGCTATGAGGAGTTGATCACCCTGTGCATCCGGCAGATCCAGAGGCTGCAGACAAGGGTGAGGAAATTGGAGGAAACGGCATGAGTAAGCTTTCAAATGCGATTGGCGCGCTGCGTGCTGGGCTTGTGGAGGCGGTCAACGCCTCCGGGCTTCCGCCGTGCGTCGTCGGGATGGTGCTCGATCAGGTGCGCACGCAGGTGCGGCTGCTCGAAGCGCAGGAGGACGCGGAAGAGAAAAAGGAGGAAGACAATGGCGCTTTACAGAGTGCAGGGTAACGGAAAGGCTCCGGTGGGCTTGCAGGTGGGCGACGAGGTTGTGACGGGCGGCGGCACATACCGCATTCTTGGCGTAAATGCCGACGGCAGCTACCGCAGTTCGCTCAGCAACAAGTATCAGACGATCTATAACTATCGCGGCAGCTACGGGACGCCTTCTGCCGGTCAGACAGACGCGGCGCAGGTCAGAACGCCCGGCTATACGCCGTCCGGCGCGGCAAGCGAGGCAAAGGCGGCGCTGGATCGGGTGCTGGCGGAAAAGCCCGGAAGCTATACGTCCCGGTGGGACAAGGAACTTGACACGCTTTATGACCAGATTGCGAACCGGAAGGCATTTTCCTACGATCTGGGTTCGGATCCGCTGTACCGGCAGTACCGTGAGCAATATCAGAGCGCGGGACGGCTGGCAATGGAGAACACAATGGGGGCGGCGGCAGCGCTCACGGGCGGCTATGGCTCAAGCTACAGCCAGCAGGCGGGGCAGCAGTCGTATAACGCGTATCTGCAGAAACTCAACGAGGTCGTGCCGGATCTCTATGCGCAGGCGCGCAGCCAGTATGACCGCGAGGGGGCGGCGCTTTCCGAGCGCTATGCGCTGATCAGCAGCCGCGAGAAGAGCGACTATGACCGCTATCGTGATCAGGTGACGGATTATTACGCTGCGCTGTCCGACGCGCGCAGTGCGTACCAGAGCGAGGCGCAGCGCAGCGAAACTCTGGCGCTGCAGTACGCGAAGCTGGCGAACGACAATTACTGGAACGAGCTGAACTATCGCTCCGACCGGGAGGACGCGGCAAACGCGCAGTACTGGAAGCAGCTTGCCTATGCGGACAAGCAGGCTGCGGCAGCGGAAAAGGCGGCGCAGGCCCGGCAGAAGGCGGCGCAGACGGGCAAGACGAAGGACAAGCAGACAAAACGTTCATCCTCCCTTGCCAGAGGCAGAGGCGAAAAGCGCAGCAGAACAGCGCCCGGCACGGCGCGCCGCGACGAGATCAACTGAAAAAGCCAGGGGGAGGAGAGCAGATGACAAAGCTTCCGGGTGCAAAGCCAAGCCCACGCATTGCGGGCGGCGTGCTGCGCTGGTACGCGGGCGACACGTTTTCCGTGACGCTGGCGCTGGAACTGCGCGATCAGGACGGCGAGACGGTTTCTGTCGGCGCGTCCGACAGTCTCACGGTCAGCTTCTTTGATGCGTCGCACACGCCGGTGCATACGTTTCAGTTTGACCGCGTGACGGGAGGGCAGGCAACGCTGACGTTCGACGATACGGTCAGTGCAAAATTTCCAAGGGGTGCGTATTTTTATGACATTTTATATACGCACGGCGACAAAACAACGCTTGCGCGGGACAACCGCGCGGCGGCAGAGTGAGGTGCGGATATGCGGGTAGAGATTCCGAATGCGATCACAGTGACCATTGGCGGCCTGATCTCCAGAGGCGTGAGAGCGGTTGCAGTCACGGAAGGGGGGAGGCTCGTCTTCACGCTGACGGATGGCAGCACTGTTGACCTTGGCAGCGTCGTGGGGCCGCAGGGTCCGAGAGGCGAGACAGGCGCAGAGGGGCCGAAGGGCGAGACAGGTGCACAGGGCCCAAAGGGTGATACCGGTGCGCAGGGCCCGAAGGGCGAAGCCGGCGAACGCGGCCCGAAGGGCGAAACTGGTGCACAGGGACCCAAAGGCGATACGGGTGAGCAGGGGCCAAAGGGCGAGACAGGTGCACAGGGCCCGAAGGGCGAAACCGGCGAACGCGGCCCGAAAGGTGAGACGGGCGCACAAGGCCCAAAGGGCGATACGGGCGCGGGCTTTCTGGTGAAGGGATATTACGCGACGGCCTCCGTGCTGGAGGCGTCCGTGCAGAATCCAATGGCAGGCGATGCCTACGGCGTCGGGGCATCGGAGCCGTATGACATTTATATTTTTGACGGCGTAACAGAAAGCTGGATCAACAACGGGCCGCTTCAGGGCGCGCGAGGTGAAAAAGGCGACAAGGGAGAGCCCGGCGAGGCCGGGACTCCGGGACGGGACGGTGCGGATGGTACAGACGGTCAGAATGGCGAACCGGGGCAGAACGGCGCGACCTTTACGCCCTCCGTATCCACAGACGGCGTTCTCAGCTGGACGAACGACGGTGGAAAGGAAAATCCGGCAAGCGTGAATGTCAAAGGCCCGGCAGGAGCACCTGGGAAAGACGGCTCCGCCGGTGCGCCCGGCGCAGACGGCGAACCGGGGCAGGACGGCACGACCTTTACACCATCTGTATCCGCAGACGGCATTCTCAGCTGGACGAATGACGGCGGGAAGGAAAATCCGGCCAGTGTGAATCTCAAGGGGCCTGCAGGGGAAGCGGGACCAGGTTCGGAGTTGTTCTATGTCGGCTGCGGTATTCATGCCGAGGATACTTATGATCAAAGTGTCACGCACACCAAGACATATGACGAAATCCTTGCAGCTTATAAGGCTGGGAAAGCGTGTTATGCAAGAGTGAAACTCTTTGGGGCATACAATACGAACCTCCTGCTTCTTCCGCTTGCGGAAGTGGATGAAGCGTTTGGGTATGTCAATTTTGCATTGACAAAGATGACGCAGGGCGATACGTCGGAAGAACTGATGATTTATTACGTCCATATTGACTCGGATGGCAATGCAGAAGGCTACTGGGGTACACGGTATACGCTATCCGGCAGCGAGAAATTCCTGCCGAGCGTCACAGCGGCCGATAATGGGAAGTTTATGTGCGTTGCGAACGGGGCGTGGAGCGCCGTCACGGTGCCGGATGCGGAAGGAGGGTCTTACTGATGTCACGATGTATGACGGACACGGATAATCTGACTGCAGTTGCCGACGCGATCCGCACCAAAGGCGGCACGTCCGCGCAGCTGGTCTATCCGGCAGGGTTCGTTTCCGCGATTCAGGCAATTCAGACCGGCGTCACGCCGAAGTTGGTCGTGACCACCTCTGCGGGGGCGGCTGTCACAGCGATAAAAGGCTCAAAAACAGTCAGCGGAACTGCCGACACAGATGGAACATGCACGCTGGAAATCCCGGAGGCGGGAGAATGGAGCGTAACGTCAACAGCAAACGGACTGAGCGACACGCAGAGCATCGTGATCGGAACGCAGAGCATGTCGCTGTTTTCGGTCGATCCGGTTTTTGCAAACAACTCCTGGGCAGGCGTTGTAACGGCCTGCCGCAGAGGAACCGTGCCCTCCACATGGGTCGTAGGCGACAGCATGCTTATGACGATCGGCGGTGTAGATTATCAGGTCGATATCGTCGGCAAGAGCCATGATGATTATGCAGACGGCTCAGGCAAGGCTCCGCTGACGTTCCAGTTACATGACTGCTACGGTACGGGGTACGGCATGAATGACACAGAAACGGTCGTAGGTGGCTGGAAGAGCAGTAAAATGCGCACAGAGTATCTGCCGTCCATTCTGGCGCTTATGCCGGAAAGCGTTAAAAACGGCATCCGGGAGGTCAGCAAGAAGAACGCAGCAACAGCATCTTCTATTGTAACCTCGGCGGACAAACTGTTTCTGCTCTCGGAAATTGAGATTTTCGGCAGCCGGGTCGTATCCGCTGCAGGCGAGGGAACGCAGTACAGCTATTATACGTCCGGCGGAAGCACAAAGAAGGCGATGAACGGTGCCGCTGTAACGTGGTGGCAGCGGTCACAGAACTTTGCAAGCGCAGGCGGCTTCGGCTTTGTCGGACAGCAGGGCGGCACAAACGGCGGCGATATTACAAATCTGTACGGCGTGAGTTTCGCATTCTGCTTTTAAGGAGGAGACGCATGGAATATCTGAAAGCAAACGGAACAGAGATTCCCGCACAGGTCTGCGGAAAGCAGATCGACCGCGACTGGGACGGCCGCGCGTCCAGAACGGTGACGCTCACCATGGCGTATGCGCAGGCTGCGCAGCTGTTTGTGGACGGACTGAACTGGGCCATTGTGCGGCGCGGGGATGACGCGCATGGAACAGCACAGGAGCAGGACTGCTCCGACTACTGTGTTGCAGGGCCGATTACAGACAACCGGGATGGGACGCTCACGGTTAAAATGGGCCAATATACACAGCTGGAGAAAGCGCTGCAGGAACTGGAGGAAGCACTGACATGACGAGACTGGAGCGGGAAATGCTCGCGCGGATCAAAGAGCGGCTGGCTGGGCTGGATCCCGCTGCGGCTGAAAAACTCGCGGCGCTTATGCCGGTGCTTGCGCGCTTCGCGCAAAGTTATGAAGCGCTCGGTGCGGCGGCAAAAAGAACCATCGGGACGCTTCTGCCGGAGTTAGCTGCGCTGCTTGCGGCAGCGGAAGGAGCGATGCGATGAATGCAGAGCAGGCAGGTGCGTTTTTCGTGCTTGTGAGTGTGTGCAGCGGACTCGGCTCCATTTTGAGTCTGTTGCTGCTTCTGGCAAAGCCGATGCGGGAACGGCTGTTTGGCCTCAGCGCAATCCGCGATGGACAGAAATGTATGCTGCGCGCGGACATGCTGGCGGCATATTATAAACACAGAGAAGAAAAAACCATCCGGCAGTATGAATATGAGAATTTCCTCTATGAATATAAGGCTTACAAGGCGCTGCGCGGCAATTCGTTCATCGAGCGCATTGCCCGTGAGGTCGCCGAATGGGAGATCGTGACATGAGTAACCGCAGGCAATTTGATCATCGGTTGCATGAAAGGAGTATTTGAAGATATGGAACAGTTTTTGAAGCGCATTGAAAACCTGCTGACGGTCAAGTCGATCGTGACGCTGGCGCTGACGGCAGTTTTCGCCTGTCAGGCAATCAAGGGTGAGGTCAGCCAGGACTTTATGATGATCTATACGACGGTCATCGCGTTTTACTTTGGAACGCAGGCGCAAAAGCTGCAGAGCGGCGCGGATGTACGGCATGACGACGGCGCATCCGAGTAATTACACGAAGGGCCGCAGCGCGCGCATTGAGTTCCTTGTGCTGCACTACACGGCCGGGCACAACGACTCCGCCGCGGGGAATCTCCGATATTTTGCGTCCCCGCGCGGGGCCTCGGCCCACTATTTTGTTGACCGGGACGGCTGGCGGCAGTCGGTCAGCGACAAGGACACGGCGTGGTCTGTCGGCACGGCAGGGATCTATACGCAGAAGCACCCGCGCTGCCATAACGGCAACTCGATCTCCATCGAGATGTGCTGCCGGTATGACGCGGGGCGGTACTGGCTGGAGGATGTGGTCGTGGCGAACGCGGCGCTGCTGACAAGAAAGCTGATGCGCAAATACGGCATTCCGATCGAAAACGTGCTGCGGCATTATGACGTGGTCAGCAAGCGGTGCCCCGCGATGTGGGTGGACGATGAGAACGCGTGGTTCGCGTTCAAACGGCAGGTCATGGAGGTGATGGAGATGACGAAGGAGGAGTTGCTTTCTCTGAAGGACACGGGCGACTATCCGTCCGACTGGGCGCGGGAAGCGACACAGTGGGCCAAGCAGACCGGTGTTTTTACCGGCGACAGCGCGGGCAACTTTGGCTGGCAGCAGCCGGTCACGCGCGAAGCCGTGGCAAAGCTTCTGTACGAATATGATCAGATGCGCAGCGTTGACAGCGGTGCGGCGGACATGGTAAAATAAGCGAGAAGAAAGAAAACGCGGAAGGGGGGGAGAGGCGGATGCTGGAGATCCTGCTCATCAGTGCGGGCGCGGTATTGGAGACGCTGTTCATCATGCGCTCTTATAAGCGGCGCGATGTTTCGTCGGTGGTGCTCAAGACGGCGGCTTCGGTGGTGTTCGTGCTGCTGGGGCTGCTGGAACTGCGGAGGATGGGGCCGAGCGTGTACGAGTGGTATGTCGTGGCGGGACTGACGCTCGGAATGCTGGGCGATCTGCTGCTGGCGCTGCGATTCTTGTCGGAAAAGCTGCATCGGCTGTTCTTTGCGGCTGGCTCTGTGTCGTTTTTCCTGGGGCATATTGTCTACATTCTTGCAATTCTGACGCTCTGCCCGGCGGCGTGGCTGTATGCAATCCCCATCGCGGTGGTGGCGCTGGGCGCGGCCTGTTTTTACGCGTATGCCAAGGAGGTGCGCGCGGGCAGAATTACGCCGCTCGGCGTGGTCTATATCGGCGGCGTTCTGTTTATGACAGCCTGCGCGGCGACAGGCGCATTCATCGAGTCCAGCCGGGCGCTGTTCCTGTTTTTTGTCGGCGGTATCTGCTTTTCTGCGAGCGATAATATGCTGGTTGTGCTCTCCTTCGGGAAGAATGACAGTCCCTACCGCAATGCGGTTTTGCATGTGCTGTACTACATGGCGCAGATCTTTATCGCATTGACGATTCAGTTCGCATAAGCTGCCCGGCAAGGCGGCACAGCGGGCCTCAACAGAAAATCGGGCGCAGCCGGAATGCGGCTGCGCCCTGTTTTTATGCGTCCAGTGCGGACATCACATTGTCCCAGACACCCGGGAAGGTGCAGTACTCGATCAGGGTCAGTGCGCTGGTGGGATCTTCGCCGGACGACAGCGCAGTCTCAAATGCGGTTTGGTTCTCCAGAAGGTAGATCGCGCCTGCGCCGCTTTCATCGTACAGCGCCGCGACGCCGCCGGATTCAAATTCCAGCCAGATTACGGCCTCGCCCTGCACATCGCCCGGCTCCGGGTCCATGATGTTGAGCGCAATCACGAGCAGCTTTGCCCGCTTCTCTGTCAGAATCTGCTTCTCCCAGCCGCTTTCCGTGCGGGTATAGGCCGTGACTGTCCCGCCGGAGAGGGTGTCGTAGGGGGTGAAGGTGTACGGGTCGGTGGGAGCGGGTTCGTCCTCATCCAAGAAGTGCTCGGCGTTCAGACCGCCGAAGCTGATGTGTGAGACTTCACCCGCTTCGACGCGGATCAGCATGAACAGGTCGCCGGACGTGAGCTCGTACAAGTCATACGGAATCTCCTGATCGTTCTCGATCATTGTTTCATGCGTCCACACGGCGTCCGGGTATGCAGCCTCGACGGCCTCCTGCGGGCTTCCAATGTCGATGCCGGTATCCAGCGTCCAATCGCAGGGGCTTTGCGTCCAGACCTCGCTCAGCACCGAGCCGCTGCCGTCGCGCATGCCGGTGTTCGTGAATCGCAGACGCAGATCATACTGCACATCCGCGCTGCCGGAGGTATTATAGAACCAGCAGACTTCCCACACGCCGTCCTCACGCTGGATCTCTCCCGTGTTGCTGACGCTGTCCGGCTCGCCGAGCATGGCCTGCACGTCCTCACGCTTCATCCCCAGCCGCAGCCCGCCGAGCTCCGTCGTCAGAATGCGTGCGGCCACGGAATCGCTGTCCTCCCAGCCGCCGTCCGCTTCGGGGCTT
>ENA-ORSA01001732-ORSA01001732.1-human-gut-metagenome-genome-assembly--contig:-NODE-1732-length-17255-cov-2.766105_pt1 | contig 17255 bp, 16 predicted proteins | sample MGYA00242179_ERZ509142 | MGnify/ENA primary metagenome ERZ509142 (study PRJEB26280, sample SAMEA2338659) | human gut metagenome | biome: human gut; feature: human-associated habitat; material: faeces... | reverse complement strand
CAGCAATGGCTGCAATGGGTATGTGGGTGAGAGTGAACGATAACATGCGATAAGCAACGTTCTCCCCACACTTTCGAGGAAGGGAGCGGCAACAGCCCGCACACCTTCAAACGAAAGAAACAAACAATGAAAAGGAAAAAAAATAGAAATATACATACATACATTGTTCGTACGTAAAGAAGAATTTGAGAGAGCCCTGAAACGGGCTACTAAACATAAAGAGAAATTTAAAAGAGAGAGTTGTAGAAATACAATACAGAAGACAGGCATAACGCTTGTCTTTTTTTGTACCCATAAACAACGTATCGCCTAAGCAAGTAGCCGCAACCTCGGCGCCACGTCCTCCCAGATTAGGAAACGCACACAGATAGCACAGATGCAACAGAGCTATCTTTTCACAGATTTTACTTTTCATTTTTGAACCTCGTCCTACTGGTGGAGTGCCTATTTTACCCATTATAACGATGAGCAGCAAGAATTGCATAAATATACAGTTTCAGGGGGCATGGAGAGCGTTTTTAGAAAGGCATCAAATTACAGTATGAAAGCATGGTTTTCAGCCCCTAAAACCCTTGGTTTCACAGCCTAAAACCCTTGATATCACGACCTGAAACCCATGGTTTCGCAAATGAGAAGTATCAACTTTGAAAAGTGTAAGTAAAATAAGCAAAACGAAATGCGATTGTTAGAATATTAACAAATCTTTTGTTAAGTAATGCAAAATCCCGAAAATGCATAAATATACAAAACCCCCGCTATTTTTGTATAAATATACATTTATCTACTCTATCGCAAACCTTAGTAGGACGGTGGCCTCCGTGCCACGTCCTCCAGAAATCGAAAAAGGTTGTTTTAGGGAGGACGGGGCACGGAGACCACCGTCCTACTATATTATCACCCAGCTTTATAATACGCAACTTTGCACAAGCTTGAATGTTGGGTGCTGGAGGACGCTGGCCTCCGTTTAGATAAAAATGATACTCACAATAATGTATTATTAAATTATTAAAACCACAACAATATTATCTAATCTCAAGTAGCCGCAAAGAGAGAACCGAATATTTTGCCACAAAACAAAAAAAATTTGAAGAAAGTGGTGCATGGTATCGCTATTTTTATGTAAGTTTGCATATTGCGAAAAGCACCAACCTAAGCCCCTATAAACACCTATTGACGCATACCTATGACACACAATAACAAACAAGGATATATCAGATTGAAGACTGCTATGATGCTAATGGCATTAGCGGTCTTTAACCCCTTTTTATTGGTACAGGTGCAGGCACAAGACGAGGGCGACACATGGCAGCACTATTATGAAATGTGGATGGGCGATGAAGAGGTAGAAGACGAGATGGCAGAGACGCTGTATGACGAGATGGCCGAGCTGTCTGCCCATAAGATAAACCTAAACACGGCCACGCGTGCCGACCTGCAACGCATGGCGTTCCTTACTGATAAACAGATTAACGACATAGGCGAATACGTCTACCGCTACGGCCCTATACAGTCGGTAGCCGAGCTGTCGATGGTGCCCACCCTCGACCTTGCCACGCTGCGCCTCATACAGTGCTTTGTTTATGCTGGCGAAGGACCGAAACGTGCGCCACTTCCCCCTCTCGACACCTTGCTGCACCACACACGTAGCGAACTAACGGCCGCCTTTCGCGCCCCTCTCTATAACCGAGATGGCGACCTATTGGGGGCCAAACGTGGATATCTGGGGCCAAAATATAGGCACTGGCTGCGTTTCAAGACAGGCTATGGCCGAAAACTGGAGGTAGGACTGACGGCAGCACAAGATGCGGGCGAGCCTTTCTTCACACAGCAAAACCGCTGGGGCTACGACTTTTACAGCTTTTACGCCATTATGCGCAATGTGGGGCGAATAAAGACAACAGTGGTGGGACGATATCGCGCTCGACTGGGTATGGGCCTCATCCTAAACACCGATTTCACCCTGGGCAAGACCATGGCACTGGGCACACTGGGGCGCACCGAGAACAGGCTACGGGCGCACTCATCGAGACAGGAAAGCCCTTACCTGCAAGGGGCCGCAGCCACGATACAGCTAACAAACACACTTGAACTTACCACTTTGTTTTCTATCCGCAACGTCGATGCCACGCTGAACGCCGATGGCGAAACTGTGAAGACACTGCTAAAGACTGGCTACCACCGCACCGAGAGCGAGATGCAACGTCGACGCAACACGCAGCAAACGGTGGGCGCCGCCAGTGTGGCGTGGGCAAAGAACGGATTTCGCATCTCAGCTTCGGCCCTCACCATGGGCTACAACCGACAGTTGCTGCCCGACACCGACACGCCCTATAAACGCTATGAGCCACAAGGCAAGCACTTTAGCTATGCAGCGCTCGGCTACAGCTGGATGGGGCCCAAACTGCAAGTGGCAGGCGAGACGGCCACCAGCGCCGACGGTGGATGGGCAGCCTTGCACACAGTCTCGTACGAACCGTGGTCGGCCCTCACCCTTACCGCCGTTCACCGCTATTACGCCTACCGCTACCACGCCCTCATGGGCAGCGCCTTTGGCACCAACCGCGACACCAGCAACGAGCACGGCCTATATCTGGGTGCCCAACTTATGCTGTCGGGGCATGCCACACTATCAGCCTATACCGACTGGGCACAGTCGGCCTGGCCACGCTACGGCATCTCGTTTGCCTCGCACAGCTCTGACCACCAACTGTCGTTACGCCTCGCCTACCCCTCCTTCACCTTCAATGCCAGCTACCGCCTACGCGCCCAGCAGCACGACAATGCTCAGCACAACGCCCTCGACAACAGGCTTACACAACGTCTGAAGTTAGTGGCCACCCTGTCGCGCGGCATATGGCATGCCAGCACCCAGCTACATGGGTCGGCCTACACCTCAGGCGCCGACCACAGTCTGGGGTTCCTCGCCATGCAGAACCTCGGCCTCACACACCAATGGCTCACTGCCGATGCAGCACTAACCTATTTCTGCACAGACGATTATGACAGCCGACTATATGTATATGAGCGTGGCTTGCTATACGACTTTTCTTTTCCCATGTTCTACGGACGCGGCATACACTATTCGGCCCGCTTGCGTGCCGACCTCTCGCCTCGCCTCATGTTAATGGCCAAGGCCGCCACCACCAACTATTTCGACCGCTCGGCCATTGGCTCGGGACTGCAACGCATAGGGCACTCGTCGAAAACCGATGTAGAGGTGCAGCTGCGGTGGAAGTTTTGATAGGACAAAACTTGCACTCAATAATTCGTCTTTTTCTTTCATCTATAAAAGAAAAATAGTATTTTTGCAACAACTAAACACCCTTTATCATTAATGAGTATGACATATGTATGTATGTTTATTTATTTATATGTATGTATATGTATGTTTATGTATCTATTTGTTTATTCGCACAATAAACAATACCACTGGATAAAAAACGAAACAATATGAACGCATTAAAAGCAGGAACAACCTTACAGAAAGGCAAATACACCATCTCACGAGTGCTGGGGGCTGGCACCTTCGGCATCACCTACATGGCCAACACACGTGTGCAGATGAATGGGCCACTGGGGCAGATGGATGTTATGGTTGACGTGGCCGTGAAAGAGTTTTACATGAAAGACATCAATGTGCGCACCAGCGACGGAGCCAACATTGAGGGCACACAAAACACGCTGGTGAAAGACTATAGGCACAAATTTAGAAAAGAGGCCGAAAACCTTGCCAAGCTTCATCATAAAAACATTGTGCAGGTGGTTGACGTGTTTGACGAAAACAACACCACCTATTATGTAATGAAACATATTGATGGCAACACGCTTGACCAATATATTCTGTCGAAGGGTCGACTAAAAGAACACGAGGCGCTAACCAGCATCAGCACGGTGGGCGAGGCGCTGGCCTATATGCACAGCCACAACATTATTCACCTCGACCTGAAGCCCAAGAACATTATGCGCGATAAGGCGGGCAACTTGCTGCTCATCGACTTTGGCCTATCAAAACAGTATGATGAAAAGGGCGAACCCGAGTCGAGCACATCAATAGGTTTGGGCACGCCAGGCTATGCGCCCATTGAGCAAGCCAACTTCAAGCAAGATGGCACGATACCCGTAACACTCGATATTTATGCGCTGGGCGCCACGCTGTTTAAGATGCTGACGGGCCAGACACCGCCCGAAGCCTCAACAATATTGAACGATGGGTTCCCCACCCTGCTTTTACAACAGGCAGGCGTGAGCGCTGCCACCATTGCCGTGGTAGAGAAAGCCATGTCGCCCATGCGCAAGCAACGTTTTCAATCTATGAACGAGATGCTGCAAGCCATTGCCGCCATCAACGGTAGCGTGGCAAGCGAAGACACGGTTCTTGAAGACGAGGACACCGATTATGAGCAGCCCGCAACCCATGCCCAGCCTGTGAATAACGCGCAACCCATAGATGTAGTAGAACCTGAAGAAGACGATGACGAGAACGACGAGGAGGAGGAGAGGTTCAGCTACAAGAAAATTGCCATATGGCTGGCAGCCATCTGCATAGCGCTCGTAACCGTCTTCTATGTAGCATATAACAAGTCGACACCCTCAGCACAAACAGAAGCCGTGGCCAATGCCGAGCCCACTTTTACGCAAGAAATAGACCTCGGTTTGCCCAGCGGCACCATTTGGGCAGGATGGAACATAGGCGCCACGAAGGCCGAAGACCCTGGTGGCCTGTATGCTTGGGGCGAGACCGAAAGCCACAAAACATTTTCCAATTATTTTGACGCCTCATACAGCAAATATACCTTGGCTAAAGGAAAAACGGCCCTCATAGGCAGCAACGACGACGTGGCACACGCCATATGGGGCAACGGATGGCACATGCCATCAAGGAAAGAGGTAGACGAGCTGCTAACCCACTGCACTTTTGAGCGGGCCACCTATAAAGGCTGCAAGGGATTGATGGGCACTGGGCCTAACGGCAACAAAATTTTCTTCCCCTGCACAGGCTATGGCAACGAAAATGGCGTATGGGATCGTAAAACTGAGGGCGACTACCACTGTGGCGAGCTGTGCGATGTTAACACACACGACCACAGTACTTACGACCCCTCCATTCTTGACGACTTGAAACATTCAGGACGTTCCGTGTCGTATATATTCAGGAGCGACGAGCAATGCCCCACAATAGGCTGCGGCCCCCGCGTTTTAGGCCAGGCTGTAAGAGCTGTGAAGTAATCGAGAAAGGTGCATAAAGATCTTAACAAAAGTTTTTTATGCACCTTTTTTGTATAAAATGCAATGCTATAACCCATTGAACACTTGATAATTCGGGAAGGAGATGAACCGATATATTGAAAAAAATGAGTAACTTTGCACCTGTAAATTACATGTAATCAAAATCATAAAGAATGTCGATACGTCTTCTTTATGAAATAAATAGAAACACTTTAAATGCACAAGGCAGGATTTGTAAATATTGTGGGCAACCCCAATGTGGGTAAGTCAACACTGATGAACCAGCTCATAGGCGAGCGTATCAGCATCGCCACCTTTAAGGCGCAAACCACGCGCCACCGCATCATGGGCATCGTTAATAGTGACGATGCACAGATAGTATTTTCTGACACCCCAGGCGTGCTTAAGCCCAGCTATAAGCTTCAAGAGATGATGCTCGCCTTCTCCGAGTCGGCCCTTCAAGATGCCGATGTGCTGCTCTACGTTACCGATGTGGTAGAGAACCCCGAGAAGAACATCGACTTCCTCGATAAGGTGAAGAAGATGACCATACCCGTGTTGCTGCTCATTAACAAGATTGATCAGAGCGACCAAAAGTTGCTGGGCGACATTGTAGAGAAGTGGCACACACTGCTGCCTAACGCCGAGATACTGCCCATATCGGCCAAGAACAAGTTTGGCACCGATATACTGATGAAGCGCATACAAGAGCTGCTGCCACCGTCGCCCCCTTATTTCGACAAAGACCAGCTCACCGACAAGCCTGCCCGCTTCTTCGTATCTGAAATTATTCGCGAAAAAATATTGCTCTACTACGATAAAGAAATTCCTTACTCGGTAGAGGTGCGCGTAGATATGTTTAAGGAGGAGCAAGACAAGATAAACATTCATGCCGTGATATATGTTGAGCGCGACTCGCAAAAGGGCATCATCATCGGGCACCGTGGCGTGGCACTGAAGAAGATGTCGACCGAGGCTCGTAAGACACTTGAAAAATTCTTCGGCAAACATATCTATCTTGAAACTTATGTAAAGGTGGATAAAGACTGGCGTAGCTCAAAACGAGAGCTCGACAGCTTTGGATATAACCCGGAATAGGATTTAATTCATAATTCATAATGAGCTCCGCCTAATTCATAGCGATTTCAATCATTATGAATTATGAATAAAAAAATCGCCAAAGCCCTGAATAGTAAAGAGGGCACACTCTCGCCAAAGGGGCGAGGGCCAGAGCATGGTCGGGCTCCGGCAAATTATTAACATGGATGCAGAGACCACATCCGGCCCTCGTTCTTTAAAACAAATATAACAAGATGAGGGGAAACAACAGACTAAGAAACAGAAATGGCAAATTTAGTAGCAATCGTAGGACGCCCCAACGTGGGCAAATCGACATTGTTTAACCGACTGACCAAGTCGCGCCGCGCCATCGTGAGCGACACGGCAGGCACCACACGCGACCGACAGTATGGCAAATGTGAGTGGAACGGACGCGAATTTTCAGTGGTTGACACGGGTGGATGGGTAGTAAACTCAGACGACGTGTTTGAAGACGCTATTCGCCGACAGGTGCTCGTAGCCACTGAGGAGGCCGACCTGGTGCTCTTCCTCGTTGACGTGCAGACGGGCCTTACCGACTGGGACCAAGACGTGGCCACCATCCTTCGCCGATCAAAGTTGCCCGTCATCCTGGTAGCAAACAAGACCGATAACAACGACCAGATATATGATGCTGCCGAGTTTTATTCGCTCGGCCTGGGCGACCCCCAGTGCATCAGTTCGGCTACTGGTAGCGGCACGGGCGACCTGCTCGACATGGTGCTCGACAAACTGCCTATCACCACCGCCGACGAAACCGAAGACGGCATACCTCGCTTTGCCGTGGTGGGCCGCCCTAACGCTGGCAAGAGCAGCATTATCAATGCCTTTATTGGCGAAGACCGCAACATCGTAACCGAGATTGCAGGCACCACACGCGACAGCATCTACACACGTTTTGACAAGTTTGGGTTCGACTTCTACCTCGTCGACACGGCTGGTATTCGTCGTAAGAACAAGGTGTCAGAAGACCTCGAGTTCTACTCGGTAATGCGCTCTATCCGCGCCATCGAAAACTCAGATGTCTGCATCCTCATGATTGACGCCACCCGTGGCATCGAGGCTCAGGATATGAACATCTTCCAGCTCATACAGCGCAATAACAAGTCGCTGGTGGTAGTGGTAAACAAGTGGGACCTGGTAGAAAACAAAGACCAGGCCGTGATAAAGACCTTCGAGAACGCCATTCGTCAGCGCATGGCACCGTTTGTCGACTTCCCCATCGTCTTTGCCTCGGCCCTCACCAAGCAGCGCATCTTCAAGGTGCTTGAAATGGCGAAAGAGGTATATCAGAACCGAAAGGCCAAGGTGGGCACCGCTAAACTGAACGAGGTAATGTTGCCCCTTATCGAGGCTTACCCACCACCATCAACCAAGGGTAAGTATATCAAGATTAAATATTGCACACAGCTGCCTAACACACAGATACCTTCGTTTGTGTTCTACGCAAACCTGCCGCAATATATCAAGGAGCCCTATCGCCGCTTCCTTGAAAACAAAATTCGTGAAAACTGGCCTATGCACGGTTGCCCCATCAACGTGTTTATACGCCAAAAATAATATCAATGCACAGATAATGTGAACAGAATGAAACACAGATATTCTGTCTGGCTCGTTATCCTTGCCGCCATGCTGGTTATTGCCTGTGGCGGCAAGGGTGGCGACAACCCCAGCGAAATGGCGGGCCGCACCGCCAAGCTGTATTATGAAAACCTGCTGCACGGCCGCTACGACGTGTTTGTAGATGGTTTCTATCGACCCGATTCTATTCCCAGTAGCTATCGCTCGCAGCTTATTGACAATGCCCGTATGTATGTGGCGCAAATGAACGACGACCATCATGGCCTCGCTCGCGTAGACCTGATACGCGCCACGGCCGACACCGCCCGCAATGAAGGTCGCGCCTTCTTGCTGCTATGCTTTGCCGACAGCACACGCGAAGAGGTGGTGGTGCCCATGGTGCGCATTGAAAACCTGTGGATGATGCGCTGACAAAACGCTAAAAAAACAATAAAAATGATGGCACATTGATATAATTGTTGTAACTTTGCATGCAATAGGTTGCCTATAGGCTGCCTGAAAAAGTTACGATAAAAGATTAATAACTGAAGTTTCGCAAGTTTTCAACTTGCTGTCAGTAAACGAGTAGACAAGTAGACAAGCTGCTACCCCATACTTATCAAAATTGTTATATAGAGTTTGAGGTGTAAAAGCAAACAGCTCGTTCACTCGTCAACTTGTTCGCTCGGCTTTGCCGCTTGTCTAAGCAAGAACTATCAGCATGCCAAAGGCATGCGAAACTTAAATTAATGATAAAAGAATAGGTATTATGAAAGTAGCAATTGTTGGAGCGAGCGGAGCCGTAGGACAAGAGTTCTTACGCATACTCGCAGAGAGAAATTTCCCCATGGACGACCTTGTGTTGTTTGGCTCGAAACGTTCGGCCGGAACAAAATACACCTTCAAGGGAAAAGAGTATGAGGTAAAACTCCTGCAGCACAACGACGACTTTAAAGACATCGACGTGGCTTTCGTGTCGGCTGGCGGCGGCACCTCAAAAGAGTTTGCCGACACCATCACCAAACACGGTTGCGTAATGATTGACAACTCGAGCGCTTTCCGTATGGACGACGATGTGCCCTTGGTGGTGCCCGAGTGTAACGCCGAAGATGCCCTCAACCGCCCCCGTGGCATCATTGCTAACCCTAACTGCACCACTATCATGATGGTAGTAGTGCTGAAGCCGCTTGAACAGCTCAGCCACATCAAACGCATACATATTGCCAGCTATCAAAGTGCCAGCGGTGCTGGTGCTGCTGCCATGAGCGAGCTGCAACAGCAATATAAAGAGCTGGTAAACAACCAGCCCGTAACCGTAGAAAAATTTCCCCACCAGTTGGCATACAATGTTATTCCACAAATCGACTCGTTCACCGATAACGGCTATACAAAAGAGGAGATGAAGATGTTTAACGAGACACGCAAGATTATGCACTCTGACGTAAAATGTTCGGCAATGTGCGTGCGTGTATCATCACTTCGTTCACACTCTGAAAGCGTATGGATTGAAACCGAGCACCCCATCAGCGTTGAAGAGGCACAGAAAGCCATTGCCGCTGCTCCTGGCTGCACGCTGAAAGACGATCCTGCCAACCTGGTTTACCCCATGCCGCTGGAAACAGCTGGCAAAGACGACGTGTATGTAGGCCGTGTGCGCAAAGACTTGGCCGACGACTGTGGCCTCACCTTCTGGCTCTCGGGCGACCAAATTCGTAAGGGTGCAGCCCTGAACGCTGTGCAGATAGCCGAATATCTGATTAAGGTGGGCAACATAAAGTAATGAAGGCATGAACGTTCTTAGAACGTAAACAAATAAAAACATAACAATAAAAAAAAAGGATATACCCTTGGGGCGAAACATAAAGCCCAAGGATATATCTTTTTTTTTCGTTATAGGATGTCGTGGAATGAAGTTTTATTTTCCTTTCAATTCCATGATAACATTATCCATAATATAAAGGTCGCTCATCAGATAGAGCAAAGAACGCTCGTCATGCAACAACTCATTAGTTTTACTTTTTTGAAAAATATCAAAAGCTCGTTCTGGAGATATATCCAAACGTTTAGAAAGCTGGGTACATATCCTACCTATCTTCATCCAAAGTTGCGAATCTCTTAACATACTTATATCTCCTTTCTTGCTAAGTCGTTTAATGGCTCTACTTTAATGAAATGCAAACTGTTATCAAGTATTTTTTGTGAAATGATACATATCTGATTATTAGGCTGATGCTCTGACAATCTTTTCAATGCATACTCCATAGAGATATCTCCGTTTAGATAATCCTCGATAGTCGTGATAACACGATCATCAGCAATACCACCTTCAATATAATCGAAACCTTTCCAAGGTTTTTTACCATTTCGGCTTTGAACAATAAACTCTAACCACTCTTCATTGTAAGATGTAAACACTTTGCATTTAGCATTTTGTTTGATAAACGCATCGTCTAATTCGTAGATATTTAGCCATTGTGGCAAATCTAAGTTTACAACTCTCGTTGCCCAACCGACAGCCTGTTTTCGGATATCTGTAACATAGAAACCCTTACCGAAATCAAGATTGTCGCGTCCGATATTACAAAGAGGTGACTTTACTACATTTGTAGCACCATGAAAGACCTTACGCATTAGTTTTTCAGAATTTATTGTTTATGATTGATTGGCTTCTAACCTATGAAGCGCCTTTAACAACTCGTCAACCACATATTCTTTACTTTGTGTATGTAGAGCATCGAGTTTTGTAGTAAGACCATGCATAAGTCCTACCTTTTTCAGGCGTTGATACATTTCAAGACGGCTACATCCTTCTGCTTGTGCCGTTATGTCTACGCACATTGCAGCAAAAGCCAATGCTTGTTGTGTTTCTGCTATACTCATAATCATAAAGTTTTTATATGAATATTTATTGCAAAAATAGCATTTTCTTTTTTAATAGCAATAACGCCCATCACTTTTCTATTGGATAAGGGCTTAGTAAAGCTTAGAAGTTCACACCCACATTAAGCTGCAAACTGTGGTTATGCGAAGCATCAAACTCGTCGTGACAAATGTTGGTGAGGCCCAAGTCGTAGGCCAGCTCTACATAGAACATATCGTAAGCAAATCCGCAACCCATGCGCAAACCGCCATCAAAACGCTGGAAGTAGTCGTCAGAGAACGAGCTACGGGCTTCGCGGTCGTCATAGTTTTTCATCTTACCGCTGATGCCGCACGCCACATAAACGCCCATAAACGGTTGTATTGAAACATGCTCGTCGTCCATCTGTATAGCATATTTCACGGCCACGGGCACCTCAAGATAGTTAAGGTTATACGTCATCTTCTTGCCCTTATAGTTGGTTTTTCCGCCCTTCTCGGTATAAAAGGCGCCACCCTCTAAGAACAAGGGAAAACTATCTGACAATGAGAAGCCCGCCACAGCGCCCAAATTAAGGCCCGTCTGCCAGTTGCCGCCATCCAGTTTCTTGTCGTCAGAGTTTACCTTTGAGAAGGCAGGACCCAGACGCAGTCCGTAATAATTTTGTCCAGGCTGATACATTATGGAGCGGTTCGAATACTCCAGTCGTCCTGTATTTTTGTTATAGTAACGGCTACTTTTGTAGGCTTGAGCCATCATGCTCATCGGCAACAGTAGTGCTACCAATGCCAGTGTAAACATTTTCTTCTTCATATCTGTATATATCTTGGTTTTCAATGTCTATTGTTTATATTCTATGTTATTCTGTTTTATTCTGTTTTGTTTTATTCTATTCTGTTTTGCAAAGATATAAATAAAACTCAATTTGCGCCAAGGTTTTTCCCTAAAAGGGCATGGGGAATTCTCTATTACTACCATTTTCACCTTTTTTTAAGTTCTTTTGTTATCCTGCCTTGCTCTCTTTTACAAGCGACAAATCTTTTTGTCATAGCATTTGCTGCTCTTTGTCATACCATTTGCTGCTCTTTGTTATGCCATCTGTTGCGCTTTGTCATGCTATATGATGTTCTTTATCGCTCAATTTCAGTTCATTCGCCTTCAATTGCAAACCAAGAGCAACATTTATAAATAGGAGAAAAAAGGCTGATTAGTGGACAAAAAAAGGGCGTTGGTTGAATTAATATATAAAATTGCAATGTAGAGTTTGCAATTTCAATAATTATTTATTACTTTTGCAAACACAAAGTTCAATTGTATCCCAATTACTTGAAGAATAAAAACTATACTAACATAAAATAAGGAAAAAATTTTTAATGTATATTGTAAAGCGAGACAAGTCTTCAAAAAAGAAATTGAAGCTGTTTCGTCTTTTTTTGCTTTTGTTAGGCGTAACGCCATAGCAAAGCACATGATATTGAGATGAACAATAACATACAAATAGTGTAGTGTTAAAATGTTGTACGCTGTGACAGTGAGTCAACTTCATTATCTCCAATTTATTTAAAACGAAAAAGGCTGGGAGCCCTGTACCACACCACACATTGGCGATGGCAACAGGCACCCAATTGTTGTTGCACCCTTCAAGTAGGACGGTGGCCTCCGCGCCCCGTCCTCCAGCACCCAGCACTTCTAAATAGATAACCTCACATATTATTCAAAATCGGTCGTTAGGGCTTGCTTGTATTTTGGCTTTTTAGAAGAGTGGATTAATTCGTAGATAAACTCGTGTTCGTGGTAATTCGTGGTAATTCGTGTTCGTGGTAATTCGTGTTCGTGGAAACTTATAAAAATTCGTGTTCAAACAAAAAACGTGCGAAGCGCGAAATAGATTGTCGAAAACACAACAATATTATCTGAACCCAAAAATGTAACCTTAAGGCATAAAAAACCTTGTATCGTTTTGTCGTTTTGGTTAATAAATTGTAACTTTGTAGCACATAATATACTACATGAACGAACAGAAACCATCTATACCTATCACCTCACCCGATGAGTCGCCTCGTAGTCCTTATGGATATAACGAGCGTTATATACACAGCGAAACGACGGAGATAGACGAATTTACCGACACGTTAAACAGCGACCGTGTAAAATTTGAGTCGTCGTTCTTTAGCGTAAAACACCGTTGGCATACCGGCGATGGACAACCTGATGTGCGCCGCACCATTACCGACATCACCCACTTTGGCATTTCTATTATCACCCTAACGCAAGACAACACCATACTTATTTATCATGATGGACGCATATATACGCCCATCAACCAGTATTGGATTGATAATTTGGCCGACGACCTGAAGCAAGGTCTTCCCGCCACTTATCTGCCCAACGCCTTGGTATTGGCCGACTTTGCCACACACTCCTTAGGCGACTATCTCGTTGACTACTGGAAGACGCTGCGCGATGGATATAACATCATTACCTATTGTCAGACATGCCAATTGGGCAAAGTGGCCGACCTGCTGAGCCGCTACCCCTTTGCCTTCCGCAATTATCGTGTTACACGCCAACAGCACCTCACAGCTTTTGGCGTGCCCTATACTGGCGACGAGGTGCTACTGATGTATAACGGCATGTATTGCACCTACGACTATCGCGACAATTTGCTTGAAATCACCTCATCGGGTCTCTTCAACGATGCTCACAAAGGGCCTGGTGGTGTGGCCGATACCGACGACAAATTGGCCGACGGTGCTCAAACCGTCATTCCCATCGACAATAATACCGCCTTCTTTTGGTTTGTAGCAGGTGCCTTGCGCCTCTTCTTCGGTCACAAGCGCGAAGGCTTCAGCCTCACCGTTCCCGATGTGATGCTTGACGCCTTCCCCCTCGACTTTGGTCTTTGCAAGGCACATCCCGACAGTCGTATCGCTCTTGACCACGTTCTGTTGCCCGCCTTCTCAATTATTAATTTGAGCAATAAGACGAGTTTCACGCTGGCCGAATGTGACGAACTGTATGCTGGCATCAGTGCCGACATGCGTCCGCTCGACCTTCGCCGCCGCTTCGGCAGTCAGCCCACCCACGTCACCGTAAAGATAGAGATTGACATACGCGGAAACATTAATATTATTGTGAGCGACGACGACAACCCCAATCAAAGCTTCAGCGTAGAATATATGTATCTTCGCAAAGCAAAAAACTAACATACGTACACAGTACACCTATCATCATAAAGAATATAGAATAAAAAATAGCATAACGATATGGCAAATAAAACATTACAGCCTGGCAATACCCTGCAGGGCGGCAAATACCGAATAGAGAAAGTGCTGGGGCAAGGTTCCTTCGGCATCACCTATCTAGCATCATACGCTACCACCATTGAGGGAGCGCTGGGCAAGATGACTGTCGACATCAAGGTGGCCATCAAAGAGTTTTTCATGAGCGAAGTGAACCAGCGCAACGAGCAGACGCATGGCGTGGAAGGCTCAAGCAGCACCATCTTCACCAATTATCGCATCAAATTTCGCAAAGAGGCACAAAACCTGGCCTCGCTACACCACCCTCATATTGTTCAGGTGACCGATGTGTTTGACGAAAACAACACCACCTATTATGTTATGCAATATATTGAGGGCATGAGCCTCGACAGCTTTATCGCCTCAAAAGGTCAGGTGTCGGCCGAAGACACCATACTCATTGCAGCACAAATAGGACAAGCGCTCAGCTATATGCACCAGCGCCACATGCTGCATCTTGACCTGAAGCCAGGCAACATCATGCTTGACAAGCAGGGACAGGTGCACCTCATCGACTTTGGCCTCTCAAAGCAATACGACAGTAACGGCGAGCCTGAGTCGAGCACCTCTATCGGCATGGGCACCCCTGGCTATGCGCCTATCGAACAGGCCAACCGCATGGGACAGGGCAAACAGTTTCAGGCCACCATCGATGTATATGCCTTTGGTGCCACCGTGTATAAGATGCTCACAGGTCGTCGCCCCGACGATGCCTCGGTTATATTGAATGATGGTTTCCCCTTCGGCTTCTTACAGCAGTGTGGCGTGCCACAAAACATGATTAACGCTTTGCAACGCGCCATGGCACCGCAGCGCAACGTTCGCTTCCAAACCGTAACCGAGTTTGTACAAGCCCTCGACGACGGGCGCACCATCCCCTACTCTGCCCCCGACCTCACCCAGATCGACAACACCATTATTGCGAGCGCTGAACCCACACAACCCACTCGCCCGTCTCAACCCTCTTCTCGACTCTCACAGCCATCAAACGCTACACCGAGCCCCACCGATGAAGAGTTGGCACCTAAATTCCGCCCCGACGTCGAGCCCGACAACACTCCCGCAGAGCCTTCTGACGAGTCAGATTCGCCAAAAACATTTATGAAACAGATAGCCGTTGTGCTATGTGTGTGCATGGCCGCCGCCATGGTGCTGTTCATTGCAATGGGGAATTTTGGCTCTGCCGATGAAGATGTGAGCAAAGACGCAGCGTACGCCGACTCGGCTTACGTTGACGAAGCATATGCCGACTCTGTAGCAAGCGACGATTATGCTCTTGACTCGTGTGCCTCAGTTGATGATGAATATATGTATTAAAACCAAAAAGAATGTATGCCAATGAAAAAATATTTGTATATCAACAGCCGCGACGAGCTGTATAAGATAGATATTGCTAAAATAGTGTATTTTGAGGCCGAAGGCAATTATACCAATTTTGTGCTGAGTAACAAACTAAAAGGTGCTGTGTGCATGAACCTGGCACAGATGCAAAAGCTTATCAACGACAACCTGCACGAGGCGGGTGCCGTGTTTGCACGCATCGGCAAGCGATACATCGTCAACCTCGACTTTGTATACCACATCAACGTGCTGAAGCAATGCATCACCCTGAGCGACGGCGAGATGTTTGCCTACACCATCAGCATATCAAAAGATGCGCTGAAGAAGCTGAAGGAAATGTATGTTACCTCGTTCGTCAATGATGCTATGGGCAACAAACCCACAGCCACAGGCGCTAACGAATAAAAAAAAACGAATAGAAAGCCGCCCCTAAGTGCGGTAAACAAGCAAATAAAAAATATGGACAACAGACTATACGGCAAAACCATACTGGTGGGCAAAGAGGCACAGCAGTCGCGCTTGCTCATCGCCATTAACATCAATGGCAAATATTATATGGCGCCCTACGGCAACGCTGGCAGCGTAGATAATGGCGTGAGCCGCTGCATACCCGATATGCAGAAAGGACACTGCCTCATTAACATTGATGCCATGGGCAACATGACGGTGCAAAACCTGAAAGACGTAAACGTGACCTTCGTCAACGGTATGCAGATCATGAAGAAGGCGGTAAAGGTTAACGACATTATCGAGATGGGTAAGTTCCACTACAAGGTGGCGCTAAGCCTTATCATCGACGTGGCTACAAAAATACTGCTTCAGGTGTGCGGAGCGCCTGCTCAGCAACAAGCAGTACCCGCCGCTGCCCCTCATGCCGCTCAAGCCGCTCAGCCTGGCGCAAAGGCGCCCGCACAAAAGGAGGTAAAGACCTACGACCTGCGCCCCTTAGAACGTGTTTGGAACAACTATCACGATGCTCAGCAAGCCTTGCGTGTGCGCCAAAAGAACCTACAGCTGTTCAGTGGCCTCACACCCATCTTCACCTTGCTCAGCGGTGCCCTGCGCTTCCTCGACCTTGGCGAAACCTTCGCAAACATCGCGCTCGTGCTCTTCGTCATCGGCCTCGTGGTTACGGTATGGGCCTTTTACGCTCGCTTTACCGACGACAGCATTGAAGAACAAGACCGCCTTACCAACGAGTTTCAGCACCAATACGAATGTCCCAACCCCGAGTGTCGCCACTTCTTGGGCATGCAGCCCTATCATGTGCTGTCGCGTTACGACAATTGTCCTTACTGCAAGTGCAAGTATAAGAAATAATTGTTCAATTTATTGCTTAAGCAAGATTTTGCTTAGGCAATAACTTGTTTTTGATAGTAGCTCGGCTTCGCGTAACCAAATTGTAACCTCATTGTAAAAGGTGTGAACAATTGGTCGTGTAACTTTGCCATCGGTATTGAGAAATAAACGATTATTAAGAAAAGAAAGGAAAAACTGTTATGGACGTACAATACAACATTTTGGTGGTAGACGATGAAACCGACCTTACCGAAATTTTGAAGTTTAACCTCGAAACCGAAGGTTACAACGTTACCACGGCTGCCTCGGCCGAAGAAGCCCTCACCCTCAATATCGCATCGTATAACCTCTTGCTGCTCGACGTAATGATGGGCGGAATGTCGGGATTCGCCTTGGCACGCAAGTTAAAAGAAAACCCCGAAACGGCTCACGTGCCCATCATCTTCCTGACAGCTCGCGACACTGAGAACGATACCGTAACAGGCTTCAACCTGGGTGCCGACGACTATATCTCGAAGCCCTTCTCTATACGTGAGGTCATGGTGCGTGTGCGCGCCGTGCTGCGTCGC
>ENA-ORSA01001731-ORSA01001731.1-human-gut-metagenome-genome-assembly--contig:-NODE-1731-length-17260-cov-2.937111_pt1 | contig 17260 bp, 19 predicted proteins | sample MGYA00242179_ERZ509142 | MGnify/ENA primary metagenome ERZ509142 (study PRJEB26280, sample SAMEA2338659) | human gut metagenome | biome: human gut; feature: human-associated habitat; material: faeces... | reverse complement strand
CTGTATCCAGTAGTCTTTCTGTATGTTTATTAAACAATTGATATATATAAAAGTCAAGTTGAATCCTATCTAATTCAATGAAAATAAGTCGTTTTAGATGAAATAGGAACAATCGCAACAAGTGCATTGGAATTCACAATATTTTCGTATTGGACTTTTATGATGGAAATTGACTACTGGATGTGGTTGGTGGTTGCCTCTTGTTAAGGAGATTTGAAGCCTTGAATCTTGAATTCCAGGTAAGTAGATCCTTCTAGCTTATGTATATATATCTACATATTGATGTTGCCATGTGTTTATTGACACTAGTAGAAATACTTAGAATTACATTATTGATTATAGAAAAATGTAATAGACACTAGTTCCCGTTCCCACAACGAATTACTAGTTTTTTTGACCTTAATTTAGAGTGACCACTATATCCAGTAGTCTTTCCGTATAAGTATTATATCGATATATGAGTGGTTATGCAAATCTATTGGATAATAGTGTAATGGAATACATTACTATGAAAAAGTGAAAGACACTCGTTCATGTAAATGAGTGTCTTTAAGGAATTACTTTAATCCAAACAGTGTTTCAATACAAGAATCATCCATTACACGATCTGTTGGTGGCATATTGGCATGTTCTAGCAGTGAGTCTACGTTTATGTAGCTCAGAGTAAAAGGAATACAAGAAAAAACGTAGTTGCTCCTAGCCATGTTTTACAGGGCCTTATTTTAAAACTTTGAGGTTTTAAAAAATTGGATTAAGAACATAATTGAATGTGAATTTACAAAGCCAAATTGTCAAGGCTTGCAGTTTTACAAATTAATGAAGAAACAATTTTGATTATATAATTATTTAACGCAATGCCCATTCGCTAAATATAAATTGTTTTTCCAATTGGCTTCAAAACCGTAATTTTTAACAAAATCAACTTTTGAGTTGCGTTCAATATTTTTTAACTTTTCAATTGCTCTTTTGCCAAGGCTTTGATTTGGATTTATATACAGAAGAGGAAGAACTAATGAATATGTGCTTCCAGATACAAAAGATCCTAAATTTATATTTGAAGGTGTGTAAAGCTTTGGCTTGATAGGATGATTTTTTCTGTACAATCTTTGATAATGACAACATTAATTTCTTAGATATGATACACAATGGTAGAAACTTTCTAATTTTTCATAACTAATGTCATTATATCCGATTTTTAAAATTGCTTTTTTATCTTTTGTCTTTAATAATGAATAAAATTTAGAAATGGTGCCAAGAGGTATAAGTTCGACTAATGCCCATACTGGGACAAATCCATTATATTTGTTGTTGTGATGTTGAATAATAAGGCTGGATGCATTTCTTTTATTTACTTCGCCACAACGTTTTAAAAAATCAATGATGTCAATATATTCTTGGTGATTTTTAAAATTAAAGTTTGATGGATCAAGATATCCAACGGGACCATATGTCAATGAAAAATAATTTGCTAATTGAGTTTTCAAATATACCTCAATATCGTTAATTAGTTCAAAAAGTGTTGATCTAATTTATTTATCAGTTTTATACACATTATAGATATCCTCAAAGGAAATGTTATCAATAAAATTGTCGTTTTTATCTAGAAAATCAATCATATATCCACTTAATCTGTAATAATTTTCATGTTTTAAAATGGATAAAGCATTGTCATAGTTATTAACAATCAACCCTTTATCGTTAATAAGGTGATCTAGCTATTGATTGAATGTTAAAGCTGGCTTAATCTGTGCATTGAAATTATTCATAAATTCTCCTAAAGAAAAGAGCCCTCTGGGCCACATTGTTAAGAGGTGCGAAGGCTACGATTGATTAAATTATAACAAATTTGCAATATGTGTCAATACAATTTTTCCTTTCCAATTTCGTCTGATTTTGTTTTCTGATTCTATGAAATTCAGCGAAAATCAGGGTGATTGAATGTGGTACAGTGATGATTTTGAATTAGAAGAATTGGCCAAAAAGGGCAGTATACTCATATTTTGAGCATACTGCCTCTAATTTTGTATTTGTTTACTTTAATCCAAATAATGTTTCAATACAAGAATCATCCATTACGCGATCTGTTGGTGGCATATTGGCATGTTCTAGTAGGGAGTCTACGTGGTCTTTAATGGTTACGTCTACAAGTTTATTGACATCGATTCCTCTGAGTTCAAAGAATAAGAATGGGTTTTCGTCGAGTTTGGTTCCAATTCCGTAGAGTACGGCAGCAACGTGCTTGCACATTAAGGCCCAGTCAGGGCAGCTGCAGTTGAAACTAATTTCTCTTTGGCTTGGGAAGAGTCCGTTTTCGGATAGGAATATTTCTTTTAAACTTTCTGGGAATTGTCCATTTACGAGTTCTTGTAAGTTTTGAATTTGTGAACTACATTTTTCAATGATGTCTTCACAAACTTCTTCTTTTAATGGACTGATGTTGATTTCTACTTTGTACGGTGTTTTTCTTGTGCCTTGTACACGAGCTTTTACCTTACCCTTAACAATTTGTAAGTCCACAACAGCACCTGAACGAACATATCTTTTTCCTCGTTCGATACGACTGGCATAATCGGCATATTGTTCAATGTTTTTACACCAGGCCATGCCCCACCAGCTTTTTGCGATTTGCCTTTCTTCCACAATAATGGGATGCATTTCTTTTCCTTTGTTTTTAGCATTTTTAACACTTTCTTGTGCTTTTCTTTGCAGTTCTTCGACGCTCATTTGCGAATACTGCATGCTTGCTGTCCAATATTTTGCCATAGTCTACACGTCCAATCTTAATAAGTCCATTAGTTCATTTGTATCCAGTTCGGTAATCCATTTTTCTTGGCCAGAGGCAAGAATGGAATTTGCGAGTTCTTGTTTGGACTCAATGAGTTTATCAATCTTTTCTTCAATAGTTCCATTTGAAACGAGTTTATGGACAAAGACCTCTTTGGTTTGTCCAATACGATAGGCTCGATCGCTCGCTTGGTTTTCTACGGCTGGATTCCACCAACGGTCAAAGTGAATGACGTGGTTGGCGGCTGTTAGATTGAGTCCGGTTCCGGCTGCTTTTAATGATAATACGATATATGGAACGTATGTGTTTTCGTCATTAAATTTTTCAACGATTTCAGTACGCTTTTTAGCTGGAATGCCACCATGAATAATATATCCCTTCTTATGGAATATAGATTCTAGATAATCTGATAATGGTTCACACATTTCCTTATATTGCGTAAATACCAATACTCTTTCTCTCTTCTCATAGATGGTTTCACACAACTCTTTCAACATCGCATATTTTCCACTGTCCTTTGGATTGTAGTTGGTATCATGAATGAATTGGTCTGGGTGATTACAAATTTGTTTCAATTTTGTCAATAACGCGATCACAATACCTCTTCTTTGAAGGCCTGTAGAATCTAATATTTTTTGTTCCGCTTTTTCAACTTCCTTGCGATATAAAACAACTTGTCGTTTGGATAAATCCACATGTTCTATGATTTCCATTTTGTCTGGTAAATCTGAAATGATTGTTTTATCTGTTTTTAGACGTCTTAAAATGAATGGGGAAACCATCATCTTTAATTTTGTCATATATTCAGGATAGGCTTGTACTTTCTTTGTGTATTCCTTAAAGTCAGATGCACTACCTAATAATCCTTTATTTAAGAAGTCAAATAGGGACCATAAATTGGAGAGGTCATTTTCAATTGGTGTACCCGTCATTGCGATACGCATATGGCTAGGAATCTTTTTAATGGCACGTGTTTGTTTGGTTGCTGGATTTTTAATGGCTTGTGCCTCATCCAAAATCAAACAGTCCCATACTCTGTCTTGTAAAAATTCATTGCGTAATGCCATCCCGTAGGTTGTTATTGTGATAAATGTGTCTTCATGTACAATATTGTTTTTTCCATGAAGGATATAATATGTCATTTTAGGGGCAAAGCGATCTATTTCTTTTGACCAGTTACCTAGTAGGGATGCAGGAACTATCAATAATACATGTCCATCTTTCTTTTTTTCATACATCTTCTCTAAAAAAGAAATGACTTGAAGTGTTTTTCCTAGTCCCATATCGTCGGCAAGACAGGCTCCAAAGCCTAAATCATTCATTTGATTTAACCAATTGTATCCACTCTTTTGATAGGGGCGAAGGGTTGCATTTAAATATTTTGGTTGAGCTTTGTTTTTGATTTTTGAAGGATTCTTTAATTTTCCAAGAATATCCCTTAACCATTTTCCGTTTGATATCTGTATACCCATATCGACATCAATATCATCATCATTAGACATATATGTTTTTGTCAAAGCTTCCTTTAAAGTAATGGTTCCATCATATTGCTCCATTTGTTCAAGAAGTTGTTGAAGCTTATTATGATTAATTTCTACCCATTGACCTTTAAGCCATGCAAGTCCTTCTTCCATTTTTAAAAGTTCACTAATTTCTTTCTTTGTGAGGGCACGCCCATTAACAATTAGAGATGGTTGTAAGGATAGTATGGAGTCAAAGCCAAACATGGATGGTTTGGTATCTCCAATATTCACGTTGATTTTTACAGAAGAATATTTTTTCTTCCACCAATTTGGTACTCTACACTTAATGCCACAAGCCTCAATGTTAGGCACACTCTTTAATAGGGAATAGGCTTCTTTACTCGTTAATTTGATGGGATGAAATAAATCACCGGTTTCCATATATTGGGCAATCAAAGTGTTCTTTTGCGCGACTACGTTTAGGCAGGACAATAAATTCAATAATTGTTCTTGATCATTTTTATATTCGACTAGTGCATGTTTTAGTGGCATATGAACAATTCGATTTTCTTTGTCTTTTGTGGCATATGTCGCTAGAAACGCAAATGGAAAGTCTGGATTCTCTTCGTTTTCGACTAAATGAAAATAGATTCGTTTTGCGACTTTTAAATCTTGGGATTTTTCCTGAAGATACATTTGAACTGTACCCTTGTATGATTTCATGTCCAAACAGAATTGATTATTTAACTTTTCAAATAAGTTTTGAATCCACTTTTCATCAATGAATTCTGTACCAATCGCAAAAGGAATAATGGACATTAAATATTCTAAGTCTTCATTGGATGCTTCTACTTTAGTATCTTCTCTAGCTACTTCTAGTTCAGAACGATTACTTAAAAGTTCAACGAATTTTTGAGATAGTTGATACAAATAAAAAGCACTCGGCGTCAATCCCTTTAGATTGTTTTCAAACCCTAATTCATAGAGGGCAGAATACTTATATTTCTTGAATAATATAGCCCATGATGAAGTATTCTCTTCTTTTGTTTCATCTAAGTGAAAACCATTTTTGGTGAATATGAAATTTAAGTCCTTCATAATTATTTAACCTTTGCTTAATTACTTTTCTTCATTTTAACATATATATCAATAATACTTTAAAAAAGTTATTGTTGGATAAAGGAAAAATATTTTTTAAAAACTTACACGATTTAATCATGTTTTCACATTGGCCCTTTATAATAGAAATTGGCTACTGGATACCGTAGGGTGGTGCCTCTGAAATTAAAAGTAATTTAGCTTGTGTTCTCGGCTCGATTCCGATTATTTTAGGAGGTTGTCATATGTACATTTATCTTTATATTGACGTTGCCATGACTTTAATGGCCATAGTTCAAATACTACGACTTACGTTGATGATTATAGAAAAATGCAAAAGACACTAGTCCACCTTTCACGCAAAGAAGTTAAACTAGTGCCTTCGCATTAGAATGATTTCAGAGTGACCACTGTATCCAGTAGTCTTTCTGTATTTGTATTATAGCTATAAATAGGGGATTATGCAAACCGATTGACAACAAGTCAAAAATTCAGTAGAATAATCATCGGTTAGTCATCTCTAACAAGAGATGACTTCTTTTATTAAATATGAGTTAGCTAAATCTAACTATGAGGTATAATGAGAAAGATTCTATATATCATGATCGGATGTATATCATTAGGGTTAGGAATTATTGGTGTCATATTACCGATTCTTCCAACGGTTCCTTTTGTGTTGCTTGCAGCTTTTTGTTTTGCAAAATCAAGTGAAAGATTGGATGGTTGGTTTAAGAATACGAAGTTGTATAAAGATAACAATATGAAGAATGGTATGACGAAACGAGCAAAGCTTCGTATTATGTGTTCAGTAACTTTATTGACGAGCATTGGATTTATCATGATGGGATTGAAGGGCATTGTCGTTGGTAATATTGTTTTATTGATTGTTTGGATTTTTCATATGGTTTATTTTACGTTTGGAGTAAAGACAGTATGAGAAGGGTTTTGAATTATTTACTCGCTATTAGCTTTGTTTTGACTATTATGGTTCCAATTACTGGAATCGTAGTTCATAAATTGGCTTCTACATTATTCTTAGTATTGGCTTTGATTCATGTGTTCCTGTATAGAAAAAGATTGATTTTGAAGTATATTCTTATTATTGTATTAACCATAGTATCTTTTGTATTAGGAATATTAGGATTAATTATGGTTGAACATCCAATGATATTAATTCTTCATAGAACAGTGTCGATTGTATTAATAATCTTATTAGCTATTCATATATATAAGTTTCATAGAAGACTTGCCGTTGCATAATGTGACGGCTTTTATTATATTCAAAGTAATGGCAAATATGATGACAGATGAGTTTGAAAAAGAGATTGGCATGAAGGGATAAGAACTCTGTCGTAAAAGATTGAATGATTTAGGATGGTATTATAATTCTAGGATGTTTTCGATTTGATTTGACAAATTTTTGGGGTAGGAGTATGTTCTTACCAAAGAGAAAGCAAGCAAATAAAAACAAATTTATTATGTCAAGTTTGGAGATGATATTTTGTATTCAGAACAAGTATATTTAAATTGGATATTTCGTATCGTGTTGGCTACTTTATGTGGTTGTGCCATTGGATATGAAAGGACTAGTCGAAATAAATCGGCCGGCATTCGAACGCATGCGATTATTGCGCTAGGATCTTCAATGTTTATGATTATTTCTAAATATGCGTTTTTTGATGTGTCGACGGCGGATGGAGCTAGAGTGGCAGCACAAATTGTTAGTGGAATTGGATTTCTTGGTGCTGGCGTAATCTTTGTGAAAGATGATTTGATTCAAGGGCTTACTACAGCAGCTGGAATGTGGACTACTTCTGGCATAGCTGCATGTATTGGTGCTGGATTGATTTTTATTGGTGTTTTTGCGACATTATTTCTAGTCGTTCTTCAAAAGATATTTCATTATCCTTTCTTTAATCAAATTGATCATCCTAATGTATTGATTCAGACTAATATTGTTTCTGACAAAGATGAAATATATAAAATATTTGAGAAGTATGGTATAGAGGTCAATGAAATAAAAATTGATAGGAATCTAGATTTAATGACTTTTGATACAAATAATAGGTGGATTGACCATAAAAACAAATTGTATCAGGATTTGATGTCAATTGACACAGTAACAAAAATATCTATTCTCTAATTAATAAAGGGACAATGTTGTTCCCTTTTTCATTTAGGTATCATTTCGTGTAATAAACAAACTATAGGATGGAGCTATTATTATGATGACAGATGAGGATTTTGATTTCTTAGAGAAAGTATTTAATAAGCTTAGGAGTGCTAGAAATACTAAGAGTAGTGTAAGGCTGAATCATGTAGAGATAAAGATTATATTAAAGAATCAAGAGAATATTATGGATATGTTTGATGATGAGGATAAGCCTGATTTGTTGAATTAGAGGTATGTATCATGTTGAGTGATAAGGATTATGAATTGTTGGACGAAGTATTTCAAAAATTAAAACAGGCTGATGATACTTGTAGTGATGTAGTACTAGATTGTGAAGAAGTAAGGGTCTTAGTGGATGAATTTGATGATTTCAATCATGAGTTGGTTGAGATTAAGAAGATTATTGATGAGTTTGAAAAAGAGATAGGCATGAAGGAATAATAAAGAGGTTGTAGCTATGTTGTTACAACCTTTGTTTAGTTTGTTTACTTAGATTCAAGTTTACTTTTTTCATTATATATTTTTTGAATTAAAAATAGAGAAAAAACAATTTGAATAGTTTGTGGTGCAGTTAAAGGATTGATTGTATCGAACTGCATTAGGTATGGAATTAAGACAACTTGATCTACTTTTTTTGCAAAGGGGTGCTTTGCTGTGCTGGTTACCAATATGATATATGGCCTATTTTCTTTAGGTAGTTCTTCGATTGTTGTAATAAAGTCTATGTGTGAGGGGTTGTTTGAAGAAAATAGAAATATAGTGTCTTGATTGTTCATAATATGCAACATTTCAGTTTCTTTTGAAGTGTGAATATGATAAAAATGTATACCGCCTAGCATTGAGCGGAAAGCTAATAAGCTTGCTGCTGTATCACTAGCACCATAGCCAGATGTGTAACTGTTGCGTGAATTTAAAACACGTTTTGCCAAGTCCTCTAATAAACTATCATCTAATTTTTGACTTAACTGTATAATAATATCTGCTAAACTTTTTGCATAATCTGGGGTTGAATCAATTGTATGTTTTTTTGATGTTTGAGTTGCTAACATTAAATTCATTCTAAAATCAGAATAACCAGTAAATCCTAATTTTTGACAGAATCGACTAACAGCAGCTTGTGATACTCCGTATCGTTTTGAAATTTCTGTAGCAGTTGAAGCAGCAAAGGAAAATGGATCTTCCTCTAATAATTCACAAACTTCAAGTTCTTTTGATGTAAAATTTTTTTTCTTTGTCTCAATATTATTCCAAAAATTATCATTCATTATTGTATCTCCTTAAATGTATTTATATTCTATATTTATTATATATCAGAATCTGCTGAATAGTCCATTCAATAAAAATAAAAAAATCATTCAAAAAATGTTGAATGAACCATTCAATTGTGATATAACATACGTGTAAGCAGAAACCGTTTACAAAATGACAATCGATTGTAATATTAAAACTCTGGAATGAGTTAACTACTAGGAGGAAAAATCAAATTATGAAAGCTTTAGGATTTATTGGTTTCCGTGTTGATGACCGTATGATTCATGGAATTGTAGCTACACAATGGGTTCCAAATTTAAAAGCAACACGTGCAATGGTTATTGATGATGAAGCGAGCACAAATGATATTATGCGTTCATCAATGAAGATGGCTACTCCAGCAGGAGTTGCATTATCTGTAATTGATCACACAAAAGCTGTGACAAATATTGGAAATAATAAATATGCAAATCAGAGAGTATTCTGTGTATTTAAAACAGTAGAAGCAGCTTATGAATTATTTAAGGCAGGAGTTGAAATTCCTCATTTGAATCTAGGGGATGTAACTCAAAATACTGGAGAAACAACAGTATTAGCAAAAACAGTTCGTGTAAATCCAAAAGAAAAAGAAATGCTTAAAGAGATGCGAGATGCAGGAGTAAAAATTACAGCTCAATTCACTCCATCTGATTCAGAAGCTGATGTTTCAAAACTATTAGATTAATAAAAAAACGGAAAGAAAGAGGGAGAAGAAAATATGTTTACACCGATTCAAGTAATTTTATTGTGTGTGTTAGTTGGTGTTTGGACTTGGCAAAAATATAATCTACAAATGTTCTATTATGCATCTGTAGTTACTATGGGAGTTTTGACAGGTTTGATTATGGGTGATGTGCAAACAGGTATGCTTGTTGGAGGTGCTATGTGCTTAATGAGTTTAGGCTTGTTTGGCGCTGGTGGATCTAGTGTTCCTGAATATCCAGTTGGATGTATAGCTGGTGCTGCATTTGCGATTGCAATGGGAATCACAGGTCAGGAAGCTGTTACAACAGCAATGACTATTGGTGTTCCAGTAGCTGCATTGGGAGCACAATTGGATGTTTTAGGTAAAACTAGCGGTTCATTCTTTATTAATAAAATGAGAGAATGCTCAGAAAAGAAAAACTGGAAATCAATGGGACGCTGGATGTGGGCAAGTCAAATTCCATTTATTGGATTATGGGTACTTCCAATTCTATTGTTTACAACAGTTGGATCTACTTATGTACAATCAGTAATCAATGCAATCCCTGCATGGTTAAATAGTGGATTAAATGTTGCTAGTGGAATGCTTCCTGCATTAGGATTTGCAATTTTATTAAGACAACTTCCTATGAAAAAATATGGATACTTTATCTTATTTGGATTTGTATTATCAGCATATTTGAATATGAGCGTATTAGCAATTGCTATGTTAGCTGTAGTTGCATGTGCATTTATTTTCCAAAGTAAAGAAGCACAAAGAAGTAATCCAGTTGCACAAGATGCAACAATGACTGCTGTAGATATGGAGGATGAATAAAATGGCAAATAAAGAACCAAAAGTATTAGATAATAAAGTACTAAGAAAAGTATTATTACGCTATGTAATGTCTCGTCAAACATGCTTCAATTATGAAACAATGCAGTCTGGTCCATGGGTTTGGTCTATGCTTCCTGCAATGCAAGAATTATATTCTGATGATGAAATTGCAGAAAAAAATAAAGATTATTTCAAATTTTTTAACTGCCATCCTTGGTTTGGACAATTAATTTTGATGGCAACACTAGCTATTGAATCAACTCGTGAAGATGGAGCTACTTTGACAGCTCTAGATGTTCGTACATCTTTAATGGGACCATTAGCAGGTTTAGGTGATGCAATTGTTTGGGTATTATTGCCTACTGTATTAGGTGCAATTGCAGGTTATCAAGCACAACAAGGTAGCCTTGTTGGTATGTTTATTGCTATTGCCGCAAACATTGCATTGTGGTTTGTATTCTGGAAATTAGCAATTCCTGTTTATAGAACTGGTGTTTCTTTCATTACATCTAAAGCGGATTCATTAAGAAATTTAACTGAAGTATGTTCTATTTTAGGAATTATAGTGTTAGGTGCAATGGTTGCTACAACTGTAAATGTAAAATTTGCTTTCTCGTGGCAAGTAGGAGATTTGAAACAAAATTTAAATGATTTGTTAAATACAATTATTCCTTGCTTTGGTAATGTTGTAACAGTTGCTATCTTATATTGGGCTTTAGGATTGAAGAAAGTAAAATCAAGTTCATTAATTTGGATTGTAATCATTGTCGCAATTGTATTAGGAGCAATTGGATTCTTAGGTTAATAATCTACTAGGCACTGATTCGTTCGGTGCCTATATTTTTTAAATATGGGGGAATGTAATTATGAAAGTGAGTACATGTAGAAGTGAAATTACACCTACTAAGGAGTTCTTACCTTGTTATTTAAGTGGGCATGCCATTCGTACAGAGTTATCAAATGGCATAATAAATCCATTATGGGCTACAGCTTTGGTATTGGATATAGATGGGACTAAATTAGTATGGGTAAGTGTTGAACTAATTGGATTAGATAAAGTTTATACAGATGGAATTCGTAATCAAATACAAGATAAATATGGGGTTAATATAAATTTAATTAATATTGATTTTGTTCATACACATTCGGCTCCAGAATATAGGGAAGTAAATTACTTTGGTGGTCCAGGAGAAGTTCCTGGCTATATGGATTTTGTGAAAAAGCAAATCTTAAAAGCGGTTGATACATGTTTTGAACAACACTTTATAGAAGTAGAAGCTTATTATGATACGGTAACTATTGATGGATGTTATTGCAATCGTAATGGTATGGAAAAACCATGTGATAAAACAGTGACAACTGTGGAATTTAAAAATGAAGAAAAAGTTGTTGCAGGATTATGTAATTTCACTTGTCATTCAACAGTATTAGGTCCCCAGAATTTAAAGGTTAGTTCAGATTTAGCTGGCTATGTAGCTAGAGCATGTGAAAAGCAATGGGGTGTTTATCCTGTTATTGCAATTGGTGCTGCTGGTGATATGAGTAATCGTCACTATCGACAAGGAAATGATTTGAATGAATTAAATCGTGTTGGTAATGAAATGATGAGTCAAGTATTCTATGAAAACAGAACAGTAAAGAAATTGAATATAACAAAGCCGAAAGTTAATCTATATAGATTTCATGAGGTATATCAACCAGAATTAGAAAACAAACAAAAACAATATGATGAAATCAAATCTAAAGTAGAAAATGCAAAAACATATGATGAGAAAAAGACATTTACGTCGGCTTTAGCAATGGCAAAAAAAGGTCTTGCCTGTAATCCATTTGATTTGGATTTGCAATGTGCATATGTTGATTTAGGTGATCTGCGTTATTTTGTAATACCAGCTGAATTATTTTCAAGATTTGGAATTTCAATTAAAAAAGCAATGAATTGTAAATGTCCGATTCTTTGGGGATATTGTAATTATACTGTTGGGTATCTGGGAAATATTGAAGATTATGGGGCCTCTTTTGAAACAGCTTCGAGCGATATTCCAAAAGGAACAACAGAAAGAATAACAGAAGAAATTATACAGTTTATTAAAGAAAGTAATTAGGAGGAAATTAGATGAAAATATTAGTAGTTAGTCATGGAGATATTGCAAAAGGATTTTGTGAAACTGCAAAAAAATTCTTTGGAGCGAGTGAAATCTATTATGCAAACGTTGATTTAGAAACAGGTGTTAAGGGTTTAGTTGAAGATGTAGAAAAATATTTGGAAGATTGGAAGGATGAACAAGTAGTAATTTGTTCAGATTTAAAAGGCGGAAGTGCGAATCAAACAATCGCAAACTATATTTCACGTCCTAATACTTTTGTGATTTCCGGAACAAATCTTTCTTTAATTTTACAACTAATGTTGGCCCAAGATGTTACAACGGATTCTTTACACATGATGATTGAGGAATCAAAGAATGATATCGTTTTAGTTAATGACATTCTTGCTAACACTAGTTTAGATGAAGATGATGAATAAATTAAAAAATATCCAATTAATAGCTTTAGACATCGATGGAACTTCCATGAACTCAAATAGTGAAATCACGGAATATACAAGAAATGTAATTCAGCGTTTAGCTAATAAATATGTTGTTGTTCCAACAACTGGTCGTGGTTTTTATAAACTAAGAGAAAAAATATTGAAAGTGGAAAATATACGGTATGTGATTTCTGCAAATGGTGCTGTTGTTACAGATGGTTTAAAAAATAAAAGATTGTTTGAATTTTTAATTCCTTATAAAGTGGCAGCAAAAATTGCTGATAAGTATACTCGAGAAGATACTTTTGTATACATTCATCGTAATGATGAATATAGCACACATGTGTTTGGATGTTTAAATAAAGAGTTTTATGAGAATAATTTAAAAAGAGATTTTAAAACAGATTACAAAGATTTAGATATAGTTGATTTATACGATTATATATTAAAAGACCAAAGAAATGTTTTGAAAATAGGTATTCGTTTTAAAAGTCAATGTGATTTAGAAATTGCAAAACAGAATATAGAACGAAGCTTTCCAGAAGTAAATGTTTTTGAAGTTGGAAATATTGGATTGGAAATCATAGAAAAATTAGCAAGTAAAAAAGATTCTTTAGAAAAACTATGCACATATTTCAATGTTGATTCATTAAATGTGTTAGCCATTGGTGATAATGGAAATGATGTAGAAATGTTGAAATGGGCTGGCGTAGGAGTAGCAATGAAAAATGCAGTTGTTCAAGCAAAAGAAGTGGCCAACTTTATTTGTGAAGACAATGATCACGATGGTGCTGCTCATTTCTTAGAAGAGTTTCTTTTATAGAAGGAGAAATTTATGAAGATTAATCAAATGATTGAAAATATTAAAAAATATCATAAAGGATATGGAACGATTGATGAAGCAACTACAAGAGATCAAATTCTTTATGGAGATGCCAATCAAGAATGTACAGGTGTTGTAACGACTTGTTGGGCTAGTGTGGATGTAATTCGTTTTGCGATTGAAAAAGGTGCTAATTTTATTATTTGTCATGAAGCTTTGTTTTGGAATCATGGTGATCATACGGATTGGCTTGAAGAATCTAAGAATGAAGTGTATTTAGAGAAAAAACAATTGTTGGATGATCATGGAATTGTGGTTTGGAGAAATCATGATTATATTCATTCAGGAATTCCATATAACGGTTCTTATATCGATGGTATTTTCCTTGGATTAGCTAAGAAGATGAATTGGGATAAGATAATCAAAAATACTGTAAATTCATTGGATGAAACACTTGAGTTTTCTACTGCTTATGAATTTGATGATGCGATTGAAGCTACGGATTTAGCTAAGCAATTAGTGGATACATGTAATTTGAATGGTATTAGATTGATTGGAAATGATCAGGCTAAAATCAAAAAAGCGGCTGTATTATTCCATGTATTTGGTGATGCCAAAGAACAAATTATGAATACAGATAAGAGCGATATTGACTGTCTATTAACAATGGAATTGATTGATTTTACGTATGCTGAATATATTCGTGATAGTGGCTGCTTAGATAAGAATCGTGTTGCACTTGGTATGGGACACTTTAACTTGGAAGAGCCTGGAATGGAATATATGTTAACGTATTTGGATGAGGCTGCTCAGTGTCATGTTCCTGCTTGGTTTAAACAGAGTGGTGACAATTATAAATATATTGTGAAGTAATATGAAATTTACTAATTTTAGAGATTTACATAACGTATATCCAAAAATTAGAGAAAAGAAATTATTTCGTTCAGAAGCTCCGTTGGATTTTCAAAAAGAAGATTGGGATGAATTATATGATCTTGGTGTTCGTACAATAATTGATTTTCGTTCAGACTCAGAAAGAGAAGAAGATAACTATGTATGTGATCCAAGATTCACGCGTCATAATTGGTGTTGTTTAATGCCAGAAACAGGAATTAATGATTTTTATTTTCCTAGACTTGTGACAAAACAATCTTCTACGGAGGAAATAATTGGTTTATCTTCTTTTATTGTCAATGGATATAAAGTTATTCCTTTCTCAAATGCGGCTTACCAAAACGTGTTTTCATTAATGGAAACAACAGATGATGGCATTTTATTTCATTGTGGTGGAGGAAAAGATCGTACGGGTATATTTGCAGCGTTAGTTTTATCTTTATTTGGTTGTGACAAACAAACAATATTTGATGATTATTTAAAGAGTAATGAATCGGTTAAAAACCATTTAATGCCAAAATTATTACAGTCTGATTATCCACAACCAGTAAAAGATACTTTGATGTATGTATGTTCGGTTCATACTGAATTATTGGAATCTTCATTTGAGGCTATATTACAAAAGTATGATTCATTAGAAGAATACTTTGATTCGGAATATAAAATGAATCGTGATTTATTGCTTAAGAAATATGTAAGTAATGATTGATAATTCATAGTCATTTTTAGGTTTTCTAGCCATAGCATTTTTGTTTAATATATTATTTATTATATTAACTTGCTTGGTGTAAAATATAATATAGGACGTCATAAGGATACTTAAACAGAATATATAATCTAAAAAAACAGGAGGTTGAATATGGAAAATCTAAGATATATAAAATCAGATTTAAAAACAAAAATAATAAATCCTGAAAAAGAAAAACCAGCAAAATGGTCATTTTTAAAAGTGTTGCGTGAATATAGTACTTTTATCCAGAAATTAATCCATATGCAGAAGTTTATAAATTCAGAGAAAATGTATATGGTATTTTTTATGATGGCATTCACTCTGCTGAAATGTGGTGTTACTTAATTGATGGGCCAGAAAAAGCATTATTAATTGATACCGCTTATGGTTTAGGTGATTTCAAAGGTTTAATTCATAAATTAATTGGGGATAAAGAAGTCGTTGTATGCAATACGCATTCTCATGTGGATCATATTTCAGGTAACAGTCATTTTGATAAAGTGTATTGTCATTATGCAGATCAAAAGACGATTCAAGAACATCAAAAACCTGAATATACATTAGGCTGGATTTTAGATGAAAATAAGGAACCTTGTTATACATGGTTCGATAAAAAGGATTTACCTCCCTTTACGCCTTATGAAGTTATAGGAGTGGATAATCATCATTTGTTTGATTTAGGACAAGGACATGTTGTTGAATTGATTCATTTACCTGGTCATACAGTAGGACAATCTGGTTATTTAGATCATAAATCAGGATGTTTCTTTATTGGAGATGTAACAAGTGCGTTTGGTGATAGTGAAGAATATCCACAGTTTTGTACAATCAATTCATTAAGAGATGCAATTCAAGATTTTATGCCAAGAATTGAAGAAGTCTCAGGACTTTTCCCTGGTCATGGAACGGTTGATTTACATCCAAAAACACTTCAATATATTATGAATGCGGCAAATCGTATTATTGAACATCCGGATTGGTATGATTCAATTGTAGATTTTTATGGTACAGAAATGTATGCTCGTAATATTTATCAAATGGGTAGTGATTTAAAATATACTGCAAAAGCCGTAATTTCTGAGTAGGAGTTGGTTATGAAGATTAAAGATGTAATTGAATGCTTAAAGAATGAGGGTACTTGGGTTCGTTGGAATCGTTGTACGAGGGATCGTGTTTTATTTGGTGATGATGATCAAGCAGTAAAGAAGATTGGTGTTTGTTGGGTGGCTACAAATAGGGTGATTGAACAGGCATTGGAAAAGGGAATTAACTTTATTATTTCTCATGAGAATATTTTCTATACGACAGGAACGCATTTGGAAACTAAATTAGTTGAGTCTATTGAACATAAGAAAGACTTATTAAGTAAGGGACATATTTGTGTGTATCGTTGTCACGATGTTTGGGATTCTATTCCTGAATATGGTGTGAGTGATGTATGGGCTAAAAAGCTTGGTTTTGATTTTAGAAATAGAGTAATCAATTCTTATTATCAATCTGCAAATATTCCTAAACAAACCGTTTCAGAATTAGCAACGCATGTGGCCAATGTATTAAAAGATGATGGTGAAGATGGAGTATATGTATTTGGAGATGTAAATAAAGAAGTATCTCATTTAGCCATTGGTACTGGTGCTGGAACGGATATCTTTGAAATGTTAGAATTCAATCCAGATGTAGTGATTGTTGCGGATGATGGAATCACAAACTACAAAGATGCTCAATATGCGATTGATAATGATTTGCCTATGATTGTAGTAAATCATGCGGGTTGTGAAATTGGTGGTTTAAAAAACATGGTGAATTATTTCAATGATAAACTTCCTGATCTTGATGTGGAGTATTTGGAAGAGGGCTTTAAAATTTCATATTTTAAATAAAGATAAAACTAGGCGATTTGCCAATGTCATTAAGTTAAGAAATGACGAACCATCCAGATACTATTTTCTGGATGG
>ENA-ORSA01001726-ORSA01001726.1-human-gut-metagenome-genome-assembly--contig:-NODE-1726-length-17274-cov-3.637900_pt1 | contig 17274 bp, 27 predicted proteins | sample MGYA00242179_ERZ509142 | MGnify/ENA primary metagenome ERZ509142 (study PRJEB26280, sample SAMEA2338659) | human gut metagenome | biome: human gut; feature: human-associated habitat; material: faeces... | reverse complement strand
CAAATGTAATAATAAACTTTGGAATAAAAAAATAAAAATCGTTTTAATAGGCAAAAATTTTTATAAAGGGAAAATATCCATTATTCTATAAAATAAAAAAAGATTTTAAATTACCAAATAAAAAATAGGGAAACAATTTGATTTTGTCTCCCTATATCCTTATGGTATGTATAGTATTGCCCTATGCGATAACTCCGTATTTCTCCTCTGCATTTTTCAAGATTACCGCCCATACGTGTTTTCTCAAAAATGCTTCAGCATCATCTGCTAACGGGTAATAGATATTTGGGCACTCGGGGTCATCCCCCTCAGTAATATCAGCATACTCGTAATAGATATTGCCCTCATCATCGTAGCACTTGTCAAAATGCACTCCGTATTCATACTTCTTGGCATTGCCTATCATTTCGATAATAGCCATAGGACTATTTGTCGCAAGTAGAGCAGTGGCAAACCCCTCGCCATAATTCTCCTTAAGGGATGCAATGTCCGTAGCAATCGCATAATTGAAAATACGGGTTTCCTCGGATGTTAATTTTTCCGTGTTGAGGACGAAATCAATCAGTGTCGGAAGTGTAATATAACTATCATCGTTAAAAACACTGAACACGCTTTCTATATCATGCATACCAAAGCGGATTTTCATCATATCGCGGACGTGAACTTCAAGTATTCTTACCATTCTATCAATGGTAGTTTCAGCATTACATTCGCCCTTTAAAATCTCAATAAGAGTATCTTCAAGCCTTTTTGAAATTGTATCATACTCATTAAACATGATGCCGATAGCAATACGATACGCAAGCATGGTCGGTGTTTCATTCCCGTTGAGGTTACCGAAAATCTTGAAACTTGCGGTGTTCTTCGTCAAGGCTTCTTCAGCCTCATAATTTTTTTCTGTTAAATCAATTTTCTTCATAATTGGAATGTTTATTTCTCTTGTGCAAAGTTAATAAAAGTTTTGATAACTACAAAATTTAATTTTGATTATTTTAGGTATTTATCGAAAAATTCAAATTTGAATCCCGTAAGTTTGTTGCTTGTTGTAGTTAACACGTTATTCATAGGTATTTTTTTTCGGTCACGATATAAAATTAGCCATCCTCTTGTCTCCATACTTGCCCAATAATTCTCGGGGGCATTTTTAACTACACGTACCTCGACACCTCTAAAGCCTACTCTATCCTTTTCAGAGTTGCGGTACTGCTTTTCCTCGCAAGGAAATGAAAGCACAAGAACATTCTCATATTCAAATTTGCTTTCCATTTTCAACGTATCGTCGAAATTATTGACAAAGGTTCTGACATAATCAGTAACTTCCTTGATTTCCTCATCACTAAATTTTATACCCATAATCCTTAATGTTTAATTGTTGAACTTGTTTTGTTTCCTTTACACTTGCAAATGTAGTCAAAGTTTTTGGAACTGCAAAATTTAATTTTATGTAAATCGTTTTATAAACTTATTGAAGCTGTTGGTACTATTATTCTATAAAATAAAAAAAGATTTGAAAATGCCAAAAAAAAAGTTGAGGACAAGAAGAAAAATTCCTCTTATCCTCTACAACTAAAACAAAAAATATACTATGAAAACATTTTAAGCAGATTTGATTTTGTCCCTTGCATTATCCACTGCGGACTTGATAATCTCATCAATGGTTTCCTTGCGAAGCCTATCACAAAGTGTCTTCATGCTACCGATAGGGAACTTGTCGGGATTATAATGCTCATTGTACATCAATAGCAATGTAATTCCCTTACGGATAGCCGTTGAATCCTGCCTTAACTGAACGTCATTAGAAAGCAGGTCTTTCTTCGTTGCCCGCGCCTTTTTGCTATTTCCGTCTGTTTCGATTTTACCCTCAACTCTTTCGGCAAGTTCAAGCAACTCTTTTACTGCCCCGTCCTTGTCGTCCTTTCCGTGTGCGGAATAAATCTGCCTTACAAGTACTCCGCTAACTTTTCCGTCCGCAATAAGTTTTTGGATTCTCTCATCGCGGTTGAGGTGTCCCAAGCAATAGTTCACCTTACTATGCTTTCCGCCTGCAATCTTCTCCGCAATCTCTTCCTTGGTCATGCCCTCATCAAGAAGTTTCTTGTAGGCAATAGCCAACTCCATTTCATTGAATCCCTTTCCCTCGTTCCTAATAATCTGCTGGACGAGAAGTGCCTTTTGGTCTGCGGATTTAGGCTGAAACAATGCAGGTATTCTGTCAACGGACACACCTCTGTCCAATAGGCTCATAACTGCCCTATATCGTCTCTCTCCGTCAATTAAGCGGTATTTCTCGTTTCCGTTCTCATCCTTGAACGGAACAACCGAAATAGGATTCAATACTCCGTTTTCCTCTATTTGTTTGGCAAGGGTATCAATGTCGCCAAAGTCCTCTCTTGAATTGAACCCGTCCTCAACGACAATGTTGCGTGGGTCAATCTTGTAAATGTCTGTCTTCGTTGTCTTGTTTGTCTCCATAATCAAATAATGTTTTTTAATTTTACGATGCAAAGATAACAATAAACTTCGGAATAAAAAAATTAATTTTTCAAATAATCCTCAATAATAGTTTCCTTGATAGCCGACTTCACTTTTTTCAGTTCATTGATAGTAAGTTCGTCCAAAGGGAATACCCATGAATTGTCCATGCTTGCCACGCAAACCTCGTTATCGTCAATCAGAAGCCTATCGCACATAACCTTATCAATCTCAATAGGACTGAATATAGCAATCTTACCACCACTCACTATATTGGTAAGTTGGTTTTTTAATGTAGTTTTATTAATAGCCATATAAATTTAATTTTAGCCGATTAGTTCTTTTACGCTAATATAGGTATTCTCCCAATAGTCATCAGTCTCATCTGCGATGAAATAACTATTATCGTCTTTTACTATTGTGCAAACTTCCTTATCTGCATGCATGAAATGCCCACAGCCAAGAATTTCCTCAATGTTCTCTTCCATTTTTTTCTCTGCGGCTTCAAGAGTACGGCAGGGAGTTGCATTAAAAAAGAGTTTTCCATCCACATTGCTCTCCCACATTACGAGGTAGATTTTTTCGTTTGTCTTTTCCATAATCAATTTTGTTTTAATTGTTAAACTTGTTTTGTTTCCTTTACACTTGCAAATGTAATAAAAGTTTTGATAAATACAAAATTTAATTTTCATATAAATCGTTTTAGTCAACGTTAAGGTTGTTGGTAGGATTATTCTATAAAATAAAAAAATAATTGGCATAAACAAAAAAAATGTACCTACATTTTTAGTGTAGATACATTCATCTTCCTTCTTGATACTCAACCGAGTATATTATGATACTACTTCAAGTACCCATTTGCCGATTGGTGTCCAATCCTTGTATTTACATCCTCTCACAAACCATTTGCCCTCCTCGTCTCTAAAGTATTGGTACTCCTCGGATTTATTAAACATCTTGTCGCTAAACTTAGGCTTGCAGTATTTCCAATCCTCGTCTCTCCATGCGTGATAAGGCACTCCCGTTGAGGACATATCTCCGCCTGCAATGAGGTGTTCCATTACATAGTCAAAATCCTTGCCCAAGAATCCCTCGTAAATATCTGCGCCAAGACCTTCGGGATATCCGTCCCAATGGTGATATACCTCAACGAAATTTGCATCCTTGGGGATTGTTACCTCGGGCGTGTCATAGGGCAGTCTTTCCTCTGCATTAGTGTCTTTAATGAACTTGTAGGTCTTTCCCCTTTTCTCTTGCGGTATTGCTACCATAATTGTACTACGTGTTGCCATAATGTTAATTGTTTTTTAATTTTACGTTTGCAAATATAATAAAAAGTTTTTGGACTACCAAATTTTATTTCTCATAAAAATGTTTTGCCCATTCCTTGTAGGAAACTTTATGGGATTGCAGTCCGCTATCAGAAAGTATCTGTCCCATGAAACGTTTTATTTCCCTTATTTTAGGCTTTTTGGCGAAACTGATTAAGTTGATAAGTTCATCACTGCCGTATGTCACTGAATGAAGCCTTGCTGATAAATAAATCGGTTTACCCTTATTTTCTTTCTTTGCCTGCGCCCAAGATGTATATCGCCAAAGTTCTTCGTCTTGCCAAGTAAAGTAAACATAATAAAGTGTCCCGTTATTGTAATACGTTGTCATAACTAATAGATGTTTTAATTGTTTCTTATGATGCAAATGTAATAAAAAACTTTAAAATAAAAAAATAAATTTTAACTTGGTTTTTACAAAAGTTTTTTTATTTTATAGGATAATAGGCACTTTATCTAAAACGTTTTATATAAGTGTGTATATTGGAGTCTACTCTCCTATCCATTTTGTTTGTAATGGAGTATACTCTCCTACTACATTAAAAAATGTTCAGCCCTTGTCGAGAATTTAATCTCTAAAAATATATCCTATGTTTTTGGTGGGTCTCTCATATTTCCTTCTTTCTTATGGTGCAAATATAATGAAAAAAGTTGATTCTGCAAAATTTATTTACAAAAAAAGGGAAACTTTTTAAGTTCCCCTTGCTTGGCTATTGTCAGCCTTATTTCCACGTCCCTTTACTCTCGGCAATAATCTTCTCTGCAAGTTCAAGAGCGGTCGTGTTCTTCGTGATTTCAACCGAAATGGTCTTCTTCTCCTCCTCTTTCTTCGGCTCATCATCAAAGTCGACAACTTCCATATTCTTCCTTTTCTTGTCAAGGTATCTTACAACTTCTTCCAAAGACTTGAATCCGCAGTCCTTTTCTGGTGTCAAGTCGTTTTTGAGAAGTCTGAATCCGTCATTATAAAACTCGGCATAATTGAATTCCTTATGAATTGTCGTGGGCGTTAATGTTTGGGTTTGATATCCCCACTGCTCAGTCATGATACACCCGCGGTAACTAATAAAATCGATTTTTGTGAAACCGCTTGTGTGACACGTTAGACTAAATAAATCTATCTCATTGTTGTATATAATTCCCTTCCTTGCATCGTCCAAAGTCTTATAGATGGCGGTAAATACTGGGTCGTAAAAAGTACTAATAGGGTTTTCCATAATAAGACGTTCTTTTCCATCGAAGTTATGCTCCATACGTATCCTACATCTGTTTATTACCCCACCAAATTTGATTACAATTCCCTTTGGAAACTCCAAGTCGCAGACTATGGATTTATCTGAAATACAGATATGTGACTTCTTAATCCTTACTGCAAGGAGTTTATTCTCGTTGGTAGTAACATAATATACATCTCCAGTGTGAATGTTCGGAACTTTTACTATTGGAATACTCATAATTTATAAATGTTTTAATTGTTTAACTTGTTTGTTTCTTACAATGCAAATGTAATAAAAGTTTTTATTTCTGCAAAATTAAATTTTAATTAAATCGTTTTAGTAGGTAAATTTAATTTTGGGACTATTATCCTATAAAATAACAAAAAAAATTAAATCTCCAAATCTTTTTTCAAGATATCAGAGATTTTTTCTCTTTTATATTTCTTTTTATTTTTGAAAACCCTTGCAGGATAGAATCCGTATTCCTCCCGTGAAGCCTTTTTCATCGCTTCTGCCACGCCTTTAGGCGGATTGTGGTGCTTTCTCTTGTATCCCATAATATAATTCAAAATAGGGGCGGAAAACATTGAATCTTCCGCCCACGTTTAACAATTAGATATGGCAATCCATAATGTAGACATTTGTCTCGGGGTCTATTTTGGCAAGTGCTTCATCCACCCTTTTGTTATATTCTTTTGCAGGAGTTTCGTTATAAGTGACCGCGAACCAACCCACTTCGTACTGGGCAATCCACTCATCGTCAGTGACAATCTGTGAAATTGGATAGGTAGTTTTGTCTACGTATTCCTGCTCGGTACACATAAATTCATCGGGATTACCCCAACGGCATATATTTTCTGCATAGGCTTTAACATCGGGCTGATTCCAATAAAGTTGCCGGTTTTTCTCTTTTTTAGAAAAGTTTTCCCCACACTCTTTCTCGAACATATCCCAAGTCTTGAAGTTGGGTTCGTGTCCCAATACCTCAACGTATTTTCGGTAGGCTTTCCGTCTTCTCTCTTTCTCTTTTTCCAACATTGCAGGGAAATCAAGATATTTCAGTTTAATTATATTAGTGTCTCGGATATGTTCGTATTCTTTTTTGAATACGATATAATTCTCTTCACTATTGCCACTGAAGTATGTCTCCTCCTCATAGTAATCATATTTGGCGTTAGGATTATAGAATCCTATTGCTCTTACAAGTTTGTTGCCGTTAAAACGGGCATAGTCCTGCTTTTCTCGGATGTCTCCCTGCTCCTCCTCGTCAGTTGTGACGATATCAAAGTCCTCATCCTTTAGTTCTTTCTTTGTCTTGCCTGCATAATTGCTTGTGTGGTCTATCGGCTCAAAAAAGTCTTGGTCGCTCTCACAATACGGCTCAAGTGCCTTTACATAATCATCTGAAATTACCATTGCTCTAAAATGTGTCATAATTCTTAATGTTTTTAATTGTTAAACTTATTTTGTTTCCTTTACACTTGCAAATATAATAAAAACTTTTGAAACTGCAAAATTAAATTTAATCTGTAAGACTGATTTTCTTTCCGTCAATAGTTTCGCTGATAATACTAATCTTGACGAATGATGCATTTGTTTCCGAATGGTCGTAACGGCAGAAGTAATCTTCCTCATCGTTGTCCTCATCATCCGCATGATAGTTTTCCATTATCTCTTTCTTTAACTTAGCATAATGCTTAAATGCGTTCTCCTTATCTGCATAAACATATGCACTTGTGGTATCACTTTTTGCAAAGTGAGCCGTAAGTAGGTAAATTCTTTTCTGTTCCATAATCATTAATGTTTCTTGTTACTGCAAATGTAATCAAAGTTTTGATAACTACAAAATTTATTTGCATCTTTTAGTAAAAAAATTAAATTTGGAAATGTCAGATAAAATTTTATTTTATAGGTTAATAGGCTATACTACCTTTAGTTCTTGTTGAGGTATTATTCTATAAAATAGAAAAAAAATTGGATTATGCAAATAAAAATGAGGAACGGGAAATTTAATTTTTCCCATCCCTCAAATCGTGGTTTATTTCTCCATTGGTTTCAACTCTTGATTAAAGAGTTTCCATAGGGCAGAACTGAAGTCGATATCGTCAAATTCAGTGCCATATTGGTACATTTCTGTATTGGTTATGTTACGGCTCTCTCTGCATCTATATGGAATTTTCTCACCTACCACCCACATTGTGGCAGAATACTGAAAAGGTGGTACAGAATCGTAATCTTTTTCGGGTTTCGTTTTGTCCTTGACTTCCATTTTACACCAATCGAAATTTTCAAGATAGCCGTCAGTCTTGTCTATCGCAACCCCAATGCCGTCGAAAGATATCCTGCTTTTGCCAGCATTTCTAAACTTCCTTGTCTTGTCAGCCATAAACGTAATAAGCAGTATCCCGTCTCTCGGATAAGAAGCATTTATTTTTAATGTATTGTCATATTTCTCCACAAGGGCAGAAATCCGTTTGACAAACTCTTGTTTTTCTTCCTCCGATATGGGGAGGTAACTCTGACTGATAAATTTTCCGAACTTTGCCATAATGTTTTGTTTCTCTTACAATGCGAAGATAATAAAAGTTCTGCTAAATGCAAAATTAAATTTCAGTTAAATCGGTTTATTCCTCAAAATACTCATTGGGAATTGATATGTAGGCCGTACCGATTAACAACCCGATAATAAATGTTGTCATAACTCTTAATGTTTTATTGGTTCTTAACTACCGCGAATATAATCAAAACCATTGAAATAAAAAAATTAATTTTCGTATAAATCGTTTTAACTAATGTTGAGGCCTGTCGGCTCTATTATTCTATAAAATAAAATATTTCTTAGTATTTCCAAATCTTTTTTATATAAAAAACCACTCCGCAAACATTTCCTGCTTGCAGAGTGGCACTTCAATAAAATAAAAGTATGGTCACAAATAACTTGATTTTGTCAAAAATAATCGTGTTATTTTCTTTTGATAAGAAGACGTTTGTAAATTAACTTTCCCTTAATTATTGGATTGTTAGCACAGCCTACAATTTCAAATTGACTTGGGTTGTATTTGTCCAAAAAGGTAATTGGCACACCCATAATTCCGTCATAGTCCTTTGGAATCTCGCAAACCTTTGAAACTTCTATTGCATCATAGTTGTCATATTTTGGATATTCCTCCGGTGTGTATTTCTTATAAAGAATTAAATCTTCGTGACGTCTAGAGTGGTCAAGATTAGTAAACCAACAAATACTTGAAACCCTCATAACTTTTCGTCCATTTATTTCTTTCTCAAACTTGTATGTATCGGCATATTTATAATCTTCAGGCACATAAAAATACATCCCTTTATTAAATGAACTCCACCCAAGCCAAAGTTTATTCTCTTTAATCAGAGGGAAAACTTCTTTATAGGTAATTGCATTGGGATTGCCAATAATAAGAAATTTTTTATCATACTGAACCAACGTAGCAATATAGTCTCTAAAAAGGCTGAAAGGCGGATTTGTAACCACAATATCAGATTCCTTAAGATATTCGATACATTCTTCGCTCCTAAAGTCACCATTGCCCTTGAGTTCGCTAACCTTGACTTCATTGTCGTCAAGTTTGCCATTGCCGTTTGTATCGCCCTCATAAACCAATACAGAGCCGTGCCCGTTCTCGTTATAAGATGTAGTGATAAGCTTCTTCAGCCCATAATCGTTGAACTTCTTTTGGAAGAAGCGAAAGAAATTTGACTTCCTTGCGTCATCGCAGTTACAATATACAACCTTGCCTGCAAAGTGGCTCTTATAGTGTTTGAGTTCATTCTCGATATCTGAAAGTTGTGTGTAGAACTCATCGTTTTTTGCTTTTTTTGCGTTTGAAAGATTTGCGTGTGCCATAACTATTAATGTTTTTAACACTGCAAAGATAATAATAATTATCCTAACTTCAAAATTTAATTTTTATTGGAGGTATTAATTTTTTTACTATTATTCTATAAAATAAAAAAATAAATCAAATAAACAAAAAAATAGTCGGAAATTTTATTAATTTTTCCGACCATTCTTTCCTATAGTTCAAAACATTCGTCGTTTTCAAATGCCATTGCTTCATGGTATGCGTCTGTTTCCGCAACTTTCATTTTCTCAACGGAATCCACAACATTAATATTCTGTTTCTCATCTTCAAGGATTACTTGATAGATATAACGTTGTTTCAGTTCTTCAATGATTCGTTTGCATTCTTCTTCGCTGAATATTTTGAGATTTGCATCCGTTGTCTCCAAAATCCCATTCCCACAATACTGAACATACCTTGTAGGAGCAACTTTAATACTAAACATTAGGCAACTACTCCAAAAAGGTGATACATCTCCCATTCGGTAATTACGACTGCTCCCTCATATTCTTTTGCTTCTTCCTCGGCAAGTGCTTTCGTGTTGAGGACTACAATGCTCTCGTCCTCCCACTGCATCGGCTGAAACCTATCATTTCCATTTTCATCCGTGACAACCTTTTCCATTACAACATAATTTCTTTTTGCCCTATCTTCAAGATAAGCCTTTTTTGTCTCATAACCGAATGTTTTTGCTGATTTTGTAATAAATTCGCTAAGCAATTTTTTTGTAATCTTTCCCATATCTCTTAATTTTTTAATTGTTATTATTTCTATTGATTTTGTCGTTTAATGCCTTATAGGCAAGCGCAAGAACACATTGTAGAGCCGCAATAGCCGTAAGTGCTGAACCTCCAAGTGTATTTGCATTTAGTATACCAACAATAAAACACCATACAAATAGTAGCCAATAGGCTATCTTTAATATTTTAATCAATATTTTCATGTCTTCTTATCTTTTGTTCTTACGATGCAAAGTTAATAAAAGTTTTTATTTCTGCAAAATTAAATTTGATTTATTTTCTTTTTTCTTTGTTGAGGTGCTGACCACCATAAACTGATAGTTTTTGGTACCTGCCCTCGTGAGGTATTCTGCCCTCATTATTCTCAATCTGAACATATTTCATTTTCTTTTTCTCTACTGCAAATGTAATCAAAGTTTTGATAAGTACAAAATTAAATTTCGTTTGGAAATGTCAAATCTTTTTTTATTTTATAGAATAATACTAAACTTAAAATAAAAAATATACCCGAAAAGATATAAAATTAAGGTTTCCTCTTAAGATTATACCATATCGGATATAGTTCTTATCGGCAAGAATCATAAAGCAATAGTGCGTTCCCTTTACTAAATTCTTCTTTTCCTATTCAAGGGTAGTCCTATATACTCAGTTGAGTATCAAGGAACTTGAAATGTGCAGTCTTTCCATATCTCTAAACAATGTTTCCGTATTCATCAATAATCATCACATCTTCGATATCGTCCTCATCGAACTCTCTGATTGTCCAATCGTCGGGTTCATATCCGTGATGTTTCAACCACTCCTCACAATCTTCCCTGCTTTCAAATGCTTGGAATGAAAACAAATCATAAGGCAATGTTTCCTCGTCAATAAGGTTACGTGCTATCGGCTGATAAACCTTTCCCATATCTCAAAAAATTAAAAATTAGTGCTTCGGACGGGAATCGAACCCGTATGGGCATTGCTGCCCAAGGGATTTTAAGTCCCTCGCGTCTGCCTATTCCGCCACCAAAGCAAACCCAATATTAGTTCAACTTTGTCCCATAGTGTTTGCAGTACCATTTAAGCGCATCAAGGTCTGTAACCTTTGGTTTGTCCGCATAGAGTACAAATTCAAGTTCATCAGTTGTCAGTGTTGCTTTCCACTTCTTACCCGTGTTCGGTGAGGTGTATGTCACCTTGTAGTGTCCGAAACCGCTCGGCATGAACTGAAAATCGCTCTTGGCTATTCTTGCATATTTTCCCATAACTCAAAATGTTTAATTGTTTTACTTTTGCAAATATAATAATAGTTTTTGAAACTACAAAATTTATTTTCTCGGTAATTGAATTAACCTTACCCAACACTGCAAATATAATAAAAAACTTTGGTTCTGCAAAATTAATTTTCAAAAATGTTTATCATCCTCTGTTTGCCCGTTTTTAGGCTATTTCAGCCACTTTCTTTAAAAAATGACATAATTCCTCGGCTTTTCTAAAATAACCCCAAATAAAACGTTAAAATTAAAATTTAATTTTTGATAGAAAGGTTAAAACCTATTATTCTATAAAATAAAAAATTTTTTGAAAATTCCAAATTTAATTTTAGGAAAATGCAAAAAAAATGAGGACTGAATTACATTCAATCCTCAATACCACCTACCTAAATGTGGTGAAAAAAAGTCTGTCGGTTGTCGAAATACCGCATTTGCCATATTGGTAACTGCTTTCAGCAATAGTCCTCAACACGTAGAGAATACCTCTCTGTAATCCTCTCAAGAAACCTTTCATAATCCCTGCTCTTTATCCGTTAGAAACGTCGTCCACTTCGATTATTTCAATCTGAAAGGTCTCTATATCCTCGTCCGTTGCAAGTGTGCAAGACCACTCGGATTCATCGATTTCGATATCATCTACATCCTCAACCCTATTACACTCAACCCACTGCTCCTTTGCGTCTTCAACGGCATCTGCCATTGCTTTCTTTGCTTTTTCTGCGGTGGTGTAAACTCCGTAGCACGTTCCCTCGGCTCTTGTGTCAAGATATTCCCAAACGTTTGTAAGTGTGTAAACTTTCATAATTCTTAATGTTTTTAATTGCCAAACTTGTTTTGTTTTCCTATGATACAAAGTTAATAAAAGTTTTTATTTCTACAAAATTAAATTTGTATTTTTTAAGGCTATTTGTAGATTATTAACGCGTTCATCTTCGATGTTTCCAAGTTTTTCGATAAGTTTCCTTGCAACATTGAGAAAGGCCAAAGCCTCCTTGTTTGATGCTCCTACGACTTTCGCGGAGAAGTCTCCGGCATAATAGTATTCCTTGCCGATATCCTCCAAACTATACCACGAGGATTCCCCATAACATTCGCCTTCGCGCTTGATTGATAGATATTCATATTCGCCAAAAGTTTGTCTCTTTATGGAAACAACTCGTACGACTACACCATCAACGCCTATCTCGCCATTATCAAAATTATCATCGTTCACAATGTCTAATTCTTCCATTTTTTCTCGGATGCGCTTTGCGAGTTCTTCCACTCGTGATTTTAATTTAGCCGTGAGACGGACATAATCATTTCTGTTCAGAATTTCATAAATTTCCTTTTCCATAACCCTAAATGTTGCTAATTGTTAAACTTATTTTGTATTCCTACGATGCAAATGTAATAAAAGTTTTGATAACTACAAAATTAAATTTCACTTTTTTTTACAAAGTTTACCTACGAACTTTCTCGTTTCTTCAGAGTCATATTCCGTGGATTCTTTAGGATTATACTCCTTAATCATGTCGGCAATTTCAAACTGCTTATCCAAAGGTAATGAACTTATCGGAAAATGGCGAAAATGCGATGCAGAATCAAAGCAAACCGCGTCAATGCTATTGCACATAGAGTCTGCCGTACAAGCAACGCCAAACAAAGAGTATGTTGCCCCATAATTGTGCCTATATAGCAATATTTTCGTGAACGGGATAATTCTTTCCCTACGCCCACCCTTATCGGTAAGAATGAATTTATCATCCTTACCCTCCTCAAGGGACTTCTTGCAATCCGCAAATATCTGATTACATTCAGTGCATAATTCACCAAATCTTTCCATTAATTTTCCCATATTCAGTCCTCCCTTTACTCCATTTCCTTTTCAAGTGTCTGCCAGTACTCTTGGTCGCAATGTGTACTCCTATTTCGCATTTCTTCAATAAGTCTCTTTTGCGCCTTTTCTTTCGTTGAAAAAACGCCTACACATTCCGTGCTCTTATCTTGTCCGATTTCTGCCGTGTGCATAAGAAGATAAACTTTCATAATTCTTAATGTTTTTAATTGTTAAACTTGTTTGTTTCCTTTACACTTGCAAATATAATCAAAGTTATCGGAATAAAAAAATTAATTTTTATATAAATCGTTTTAATAAGGTAAAAAAGTTGAGGTGGGTATTATTCTATAAAATAAAAAAATAAATGACAAAACCAAATGATTTTGCCACTTATTTTCTTATTGTTTCGGTAATTTCACTTTTTGCGATGTCAAACCGATAGCCTGCTTTCCTCCTATAGAGTAATCATCCAATGTCTCAAGAACAACGCCCTTGTCCTTATAGAGTTTCACCCAATCTTCTGTCAGTGCTCTCTTGGCTTTCCTATTTTGAAATGTAGGTTTCTCATCATTCTTCCATGAATAACTATTTTCAAAGTCATTCATATCGTCCGCAGACAAATCTTCCTTGCCCTGCTTGACTATCCAATTATCCTTATTGACAAAAGCAAATGCGGCATTTTTAATCCTGCTCATAAATTTGCTCGGCAATGACGTTAATTTTCCTGCCACAAGTTTTTCTCCATATTCGGGGAAACCATTGTTGTTTGTGCCTACAAGATATGCGTCCTCCTCTTTTGCGGACTTGTAGAGAAAACTATCTTGGTTGAAGTATTCTGACAATGCAAAAAGATTGTTGAAAAAATTGGTGTCGTTCTTGAGGTTCACCACAAAGAAACTTTCCTCTGCAACCTCAGTGGAATCCGTTCCGTTTGCGCCCTCAATGTATGACCCGTGGATCGCAGTAACACCATAGCCAAAAGACAAAAGTTTTGCTTTTAATAAGCGGTTTCTTTGCCGATTCTCCTGCAACGTAAATGTATCGCCTATTTCTTTTCCATTTGGGATGTATGTCTTGTCGGTTACATTTTGCAGTTTGCCCCTAAATGCTGTTATCGTGGCTATGTCATACGAATCTATCCATTGCAATACCCTGCTCCAACTGCTTTCATATAGAGCCTTAATCTTCGTTTCCGTAGGCTCTATTTCAATCAAATCCTTTAATAGCTTCTTGTACTGGCTTTCAGTGATAATAATTTTCTTACCCATAAATTCACTTTGGTTTTTACAAATATATCTATTTTTTCCTAATAATCAAAATTAAATTTTGCTCGAATCTACAAAAAGAATCCTCCCAGTAGAGAAGTCGTGCAGAAGTACACTTTCCTGCTTGAAGTCAATACATATCTCCTCTGCTATCTTAACCAATGTATTGAAATCAACACCGACAATTTCAAGGGACAATGAATTTTCTCCGTAGTTCTGTCCGTTTTTAGCCCTATAACGCCCGTCAAAGTAATGCCCGATAGTCCACCCGACTAATTGGTTCTTATTAGCAATTTTATCAAGCATTGAGGTTGCCTTTAGCCTATTTTTATATGTGGCAATTTTCTGCTGAATCCAATTTTTAACCTTGTTGGGCGATAACTCCACAGCATTGACATCAGTTGAAAAAATAATCACCCCACCTTTCTCATTTGCTTCGGGTTCAAACTGAATACCCTCCGAAAGAATTGTCTTTTCTTCGCTGATTCTTATTTTAGGAAAATTGTTCTTTGCTCCCTCACTCCAAGATTTTGTGCCATTTATACATTCATATTTGTTTCCGAATGTGTTGCCAAGAACCTCTTTTATCAAAGTCCTTATCTTCTTTTCAAGTTTCTTATCCATAATAAATTTATTTTTTTACAAATATAAATATTTTTTTCTATTAAACAAAATTTAATTTTTCCTGCCGTTGTAGTACCATTATCCTATAAAATAATAAAAAATTTGGCAATTCCAAACAGAACTGCCAAAAAATTATTGTTTTTAAGACAAAACTTCTACAATATCGTCGTACAAACGGCACACATCTTTTATGTTCTCGCTGAAGAAACCATAATATTCTTCATTGTCCGTGAGAAAATAAAGACTATGCTTGGTAATTTTCGCAGATGCAATAGGCTCTCCGTCAAAAGTGACACCCAAGCCTTTAAGATTCAGCACCCCATTTTCTCCTTTCTTCTCTATAAGAATCAAAAATGCCTTATGCAATTCGTTCTGCAAAATGTTGTACCTTATTACGAAATCCATATTGTTTTCTTTCATAATTTTAATTTTTTTAGTATTTCACTGCAAATGTAATGAAAAAAATTAAATCTGCAAAATTAAATTATTCGTCTATATTCCATTTACTATAATTCGGGATTTTCATATTGTGTGTTCTGCAATACTTATTGTATAGTCTTCTTGCTTTTACCCAATTCTTTTCAGCAGGGATTATTTCCCCGTTATCGTTTTCGTGGCTCATAAAATATACGTCACTTGCAAACTTAAGCGCACTTCTCCAACTGAGGCCGTGTTTAATTTTCAGTGTGTCTTTGAGGACTATTAGGCAAAGGCATACTGCCAATTCATAAGGTCGGTTTGCGGTCTTGCAGAAATTGGAATCCATATCATATACGTCAAAGTAAAATGTCTCATAATCCTCACCTTTCTCCGCATCACCATTAAAGATAATGAACTCTTCATCTATAAATGGCTCTCCGTTGTAGCCGTCACTCCCTTTAAGGCTCTTAGATACTTCGGGAAATGTCTTGAAAATATCCTTTATAATTTCAGTCGCCTTTGGCATAACATCCCTTGCCCTTTCATCAGTAACCCTAAAATATGTGTAACCCATAATCCTTAATGTTTTTCTTGTTGCAAAGTTAATCAAAAGTTTTGAATCTACAAAATTTATTTGCACTTTTTATCAAAAAAAATTATTGCAAATTAAATTTGGAAATGTTAAGGAAAATTTTATTTTATAGGATAATATCAAAAATAAAAAATGATACTCGTTTGAGTATGTATAAGCGAAAAGCAAGAATGAAACGATATCATCCCCGCATTTTTTTATTCCCAATGATTTTTACATTTTCCGTATGTATCTGTAAAGTAGTCTGCCATAAGAGACAAGCTCGCTCTTAAAGCCATTTCTTCAATGTCTGAAGTATCTTGGCCATAATCATCCCAATATTTTGAATGCCCGTCATAATATTCTTTTTTCTTTTTAGAGTCACTATATGGACACATAACTCTTAATACTTTTACGTCTAATAGACTTTTTTCACTTCTATCTTAATTGCCTCGCTTCTATCTTAATTGCCTCGCTTCTATTTTTCGATGAAATTATAACTCTGTCTTCTATTGTCATCATTTTAATTTCACCTGCATCCTTAAAGCACGCCCACCTATTTTTCATGTTTTCAATTTGGTCTTTCATCACCTTTTCTGCTTTCTCTCTGCTATCATAGACACCAATGCAGTTCGAGCCGCTATATGTTCCGTATGCATATTCACTATTTACTACATAAACAATCATAATGCTTATTTTTTTTAAATTGTTAATAACCTTTTCTTTCCTACACTGCAAAGATATACAAAAAGATTAGAATAAAAAAATTAAAAACGTTTTAATTGAAAATTAATTTTATAAATCGTTTTATGGGGTTGTTGGTACTATTATTCTATAAAATAACAAAAAAAATCAAATATCCAAATTTAATTTAATAAAATGAGGGTTGGAGTTTTTTATGCTTTCTCCAATCCTCACAACAAACAATTTTTTTTGATTACGTATTGTTAGATTAACCCATAGTGCTTGTTCAACAAATCAAAATAAAATTTTTCATTATCTTCAACACTCTCGTTTGTCCATTCTTTATATGTTGACAGATGTTTACTATTGATATAGTATGGACTAATGGCATAGTCTTTCCGCTTATTTGAAAAATTCTTATTGGATAACGACTTATTTGCCATGCCGCCAATTATTGTCTTATTACCAAAACGATTAATCATTGTGTCATCACATTGATATGTTTCGTTTTCTCTCGGGTTCTGTGGGTGAATATGTTCCAATGTTGGGTTGCCACAATGAGTGATAGTTTCTTTTACGTTTATGCTTTGTTTGTATTCTTCTTCTACAACTAAAAGCAAACGTTTGAACAAATCATCGCCACGATTACTTTTATTTTGCTTGTAAGTATTGACAATAGACACAGATTCATAAAGTCCCTTTTCTTTCAACTTATTAGTAATGTACTGAGATATGTCTCCACTTGTATTATCAAAATTCCCAACTATGCCCAAAAAAATAGCCTTTTCGCCACTGCCTCCATTTTTTATCCTATTACAAATATAACCCCATTCAAACTTTTTATACACGTTATCTTTAGCCGTTTTATCTACATTCGACATTTGTGGATACTTATCTGTGTATAAATCAATCCAAATTTGTCGTAAAGAAGATTGAACCATAAACGGATTATGACTTTGCTCGATATTTTTAATATAAATGTTATTATAAAAATTAACAA
>ENA-ORSA01001719-ORSA01001719.1-human-gut-metagenome-genome-assembly--contig:-NODE-1719-length-17347-cov-7.785623_pt1 | contig 17347 bp, 16 predicted proteins | sample MGYA00242179_ERZ509142 | MGnify/ENA primary metagenome ERZ509142 (study PRJEB26280, sample SAMEA2338659) | human gut metagenome | biome: human gut; feature: human-associated habitat; material: faeces... | reverse complement strand
TTGTCCACATCCTGAATCATTTCCTTGACCATCGGGTCAACGATCCAGCCTTCCTCGTAATCATATTTGAAATAGGAAGCTGTATTATACACAGCTTCCTTCATATCACCGTAAAAAATGTTCAGCATCTTATCACCTCGTCGATGTGCGTACTTCTGCTATCATTGTACCCTCTTTCAGCTTACAAAACAAGATGCAAAAAGCTCTTGGCCTCCATTACAGAAACCAAGAGCTTTTATCTTCTTTGTCCTATCAGATTTTATTTCCGGGGAGACTTAATCGCAGCCTGGGCGGGTTCCAAAATTACAGAGCGTTCGGAGTAACGATGATACGTTATTTGTAATTTTTCAGTTCGCCTTACTCCATCTCCGCAATGATCTTCTCCAAATTTTCTTCCTGCAAATAGAATTCCGACAGTTTTGCCTTGTCATACCGCATATAGGAAATGTCTTTCGTTCGCTGTTCCAGCAAGTTCGTGAAGAATCGCTCCCAGCTGAAGAATTCGCTGCTCTCAATGAAATCTGCCGGATGCTCCAGAATTTCAAGAACGTCCGGCTGTCCGAGCAAATCCGCTTTCAAGAGCAGCCATTCCAGCGATTCCGGCAGGTACAAGCTGAACTTTGTGCTATCCTCCTGCATCAGACGATAAATGTCGTTCATCTGCGGGCCAAACGCCGCACCATCCGCAATTACCAGAACCTTCTCGGATTTCATTGGGAAGATCTTTTGTTTGATATTATCTTTTCCTGCCGCAGAGATACAGACAATGCCGTATTTCTCACCGATTTTTGTAAACAGCTGATACCCGGAATTTGCATCCTCTGTCAGCAGCTTTTCAACACCTTCCAGCTGCACATTGCTGGCTGTCAGCGAATCATAGATCGGGTACGCTTTGTTATAAGTCCGTTTGAAGCGGCTCGTGGTCTTTTTTAGTTCCAGAATCGCGTTTACGCTGTACGGCAGGGTGCTCAAATCTTCTCTTGTGACCAGCACATAGTAGTTGTCCGAATGCTGAATCGCACGGGCAAAGTCCAAACTCGAAACAAAGGTACTGCCTTCATCCACAAACATGATGCTGTCATGGGTCGCATTCAGCTGCAATTCCCAGTTGACACCCGACAGCACCCGGCACGGTTTATCACAACTCACCGTCACGCCGCTCTGTCTGCCGTAGGTCTCGTATGCTTGCAGCATCTCTACCAGCGTTGTTTTTCCGGTGGCGCTGTCCCCTCGCAGAATCGTAATGTTCCGTTCCAGTTCGATCGTGAAAACGACCCGTCCGCTTCGGACTTCGATTTTATGTTTTCCCTTCATCCTATCGCCTCACACAAACTGAAATGCAATCGGCATCAGTTCTTCCATGCTGTGCACCACATCACCGGTGTTCAGGACTTTCACATCCACCGGGAATTTTTTCTTACCAAAGTCCATGAGATGCCGCAGGTTGATGGTCAAGTCCTTCTTTTTCGCCAGCTTCAGAATGAAGGGTGCGCAGTTGTCACCGCAAGTTGAGGCATTGAATACCTTTTCCGGGTCGTTTGCCATCAACAAAAGTGTTTTCGTGCCGCCGGACAGTTTTTCCGGCGAGATGACCCCCAGAACCGGGCTTTCCACCGCATGAGGGCCTTTGACATCGGACTTATCAATTTTCTTGATGACCTCTTTGGCAAAGTCAGAAGTCAGCCACTCGTCCTCGTAGGTATAGTTAAAATAGACCGAAGTATTGTAGACAGCCTCCGGCATATCTCCAAAGTAGATGTTCAGCATGGTATCACCTCGCAGATGTGAGTCACTTGTTATTATTGTACCTTCTTTCCACTCACAAAACAAGACGCAAAATGCCCGCTGGCTCTTGATAAAGAAAGCCAGACCTGTCTGATCGGACGAAAACCATCCCAAATGTCGAAACTAGATTTATTGCCGTCTGTAATAATTTTTTCATTCGGCATAATGAATTTGATGGGCAGAGATTGAAAATACGCTGCCTTTGATCAAATCGCCCTATAAGAAATCCCAAAAAAACAGTTTATTATCATTCTATTAGATTTCGATCTATGGATAACAGTGTCATAAACCACCAGATAGAATGCTATGCGTTTTTATAGTAGTTGTTCCTCCCGATCAATTTTTATTTGATTCATAACATCCTGATAAATCACAAAAAGAGGTGTTTTTTATGACAATGGCAAAGAAGCTCCCACTCTTAGCGCCTTCCATTCATACGTTTGAAGTGAATGGAACGTATACCGATTGCGAAGCGAAACGCACAGTTTTTATGGCAATTCAAAAAATGGTATCCGCTGGAAAATACTATCGGATCCCGTATCATGGCTCCTCGAAAAAAGGCTACTCTTATAAAAGAAAAGATGGTGGTTTGACCATCACATTGGCGGATTACCCAGATTTCAGGAAGAGATACATAACGTTATCTGGTGTGAACCTTGCTCGGATCGCAGGTGACCCGTCTCGTTTAAGTTTAACAGATTTATCGCCAGAAGGTTTGGTCATGCAACGATGTAATCATCCCTTGCCGCATCCTGAACGATCGTCAATGCGGCAGATTTCCATGTGCACCCTTATGCACAAGGGTACAAGGGCTTTGAGCGAACAAAAAATGATCCGTGCAAAACAGAACGAAAATTTACCAGAATCACAAGAATGGAGTTGATTTTCAATGCTAGACAACTATCCAGATGTCCTGAGCTTCCGGCAGGTCATGGAAATTACGCATGTTGGAAGAAATCTACTGCTTCGTCTTCTGAACAGCGGCGAAATTCCCGCATTCAAGATGGGAAAACTCTGGAAGGTTTACAAGCAAGATCTGATTCAGTATATGAGCCAATGTCAGTGAGCCTTATCTTTCGTTTGGGGCAAAAAGAATCCCGTTGGACTCCGCAGCCGGAATCTAGCGGGATTCGATTCTATCGATCTTTTAATTCACTTGCTCGTTACTTAGTTGAAGATCATGTCCGCATTATTCTTCTCTGCAAGAGCAAGAACTTCGTCTACATAATATCCGGCCTCATCATCTGTTTCCATTCCAGTCGGCGCATTATTATAGATACTATCATAATCCTTCAAGCGTTCACTTCCAAAAATGCCCTCGTAAAAGTCCAGATAATCGCCAAACTGTTCCCATGCAACCAGATAGCCACATCTTCCCCAGCACCGATATACATCGCTATACATTGCGTCTTGCCATGCCGAATAAAAAGCATTCTCTCCGTAGCTCCGGAACTCTGCTTTTTGTTCTTCTGTCATATTTCCACTTGTATAATCACCAATAGAGATATAGATATCTTCAGCCAGACTGTTTTGGTGGATCTCATATCCAGTGCTATCAGACTCTGTCTGATTTTGTGTATACTCCTCCGGTTCATCGTATACCGTACTTTCTGCAACACTCACCGTTTCGCTCTCAGGTTCTGCCATGCTGACGCTGGAAGATGAATCTGCAAGCGCATCATCCAAAGCATTTTCCAATTCGTCAAGCGCATTGCTGCTGGCAATACCATGATCTTTGCAATAGCTGTCACTGATTTTGGAAAGCACGGCGTACTGTTCCAACAGATTCATCGTCTCACCGTCCATGGTCATCCGGTCGATGCTGAACGACTTGTCCTCCTTCAGCTTAAAATAGATGCCCATGATAATCTCTTCTCCGGTCTGTGTGCTAACGCACTCACCGCTGTAGTGGACAAAAGTCACTCCGTCCTGTTCATAGTTTTCCCACTTGCCGTTTGCAAAGAAACCGTCCAGCACCTCGCCAACCGTTGTCCCTGCCGGAAAAGCACTAAAGTATCCGTCCGAAACTCCTTTGGAGCGGGCACTATCCGAATAGAGCGTAGTATAGAGCACATACGCTGCAAATGCAACAAATGCTGCTGTAATCGCCAGCTCAATCAACAACGGCATCTTATGTGCGCCGAACAGCTTCCGAACCGCTGCCTTTTCTTCTTCCACCTGCTCCGCAGAGATTTTTTCAGGATACAGGATGGCGATCACCTGCGACAGCAAAACGCTGCTGAACACCGCATATAAGTATTCTTTTTTGCTGCTTTTGGATGGTTTGGTCATGATGGTCATTTTCAGGCCATCGGCTGTGTTTTTCAGCTGATAGGTACCACGCTTTTTGCTGTAAAAGGTCACGGCATCCGCAGTATCCGTAACCTGTTCAACGTCCGGGTTGGCAAATCCGCGCCGTATGCGGTCTACCGCTTCTTCCCAGCTCATTCCTTCCGGCAAAGGCAGCTGGCCTCTGTCATGCTCCGGGCCATAGACTTTTTTATAGACATCATCCCGGAAGCCAAAATAGATCACTGCGGCGATCAGAAGTCCCAAAAGGACCGACACTGCTCCGGCACCGGTTGCAACACCTGTCACCACGCCCACAACGAACCCCAGCAGCAGCCAGATCTTTAAGGCATCCAACGCGATGCTTCTGCGGGCAGCTGCGGTAAACAGCGGATGAAAGCCGCTCAGATTTTTGGATTTTCCTTTGGCTTTTTTAGCTTCTGCACTGCCATCGTAGATTTCAAATAATTCTTTCATGGTTTTTCCTCCCATCTCAATGGATGCGTAACCTTTTCCGTTCGGAATGATTCCAATGAATCATTTTGATGCTTTTATTATAAAGCGCTGATTGGACACCATTATTGTCCATCCGGCAAACTTCCATTGGGATTTTTCTATATAGCTTTGCATAGAAAAACCGCCCCGGCTTCCTGCAACGGAAACCGGGGCGGTTCGTTTACTTTATGGGTGCTTTTTCAGGCGCTCAACACCTACCAACTAGCGTTCAGTTTTTTGAAGTTTTAGTCATATCTGTATTTAGAGGACTTTCCGTACACTTTTCGGAGCGATTTTTTCAGACTGACTACCGTTTCTTTGATGATCTTTGCCTCATCGGCAGAGCAATCTGCAAGCTGTTCGGTCATCCAGCTGTCGAACACCGGCTTTGCCTTTTTGATCTCAATGCACAACAGTTCATCTGCCGAACAGTCCAGTGCGTTGATGATGTCGATCAGCGTTTTCAGGCTGGGCACGGAGTTGCCTGTTTCGATATGACTGATGTGCGTGACCACCACGCCGACCTCATTGGCCAGCTGCTCCTGCGTCATGCCCTTTGCAAGGCGGCAGGCACGGATGCGTTTTCCGATGTCGGCGTAATCCACCATAGTACAAGTACCCTCCGTTTTGTGAAGTGATACTTGTATTGTATGTGCAATTTGAACCGTTTGTAATGTCCTAAAAGTGCAGTAGACTTTTAAGAGACTCTCTTTTTAACTTTTTAGTACAGGTTCTCGATGAATTGCTTCAGATTTTTTCCTGTAGAGGTTACATCCTCTGTCTCATGATCCCAGAAAACAACCTCATTCTTATCCAGCGCGTAACAAATATAATTGCCAAACGGATCGATTGCAAATGGAATCAGTTTCTTATTTTTGATTGCATCCAATGCCGGATACACACGATCCGCTTCTGTTTCCGACTCATCATATGAGAGCACGGCACCAAACACACGTTCTGTCGAGCCCACCATAAAATGATAGTTCGACGGTGTTGCTGCATTATGCTCTTCAATAAACTGCCTTAATTCTTTGGGAATACGAATTTCTCGCAGCGTTTCCACCTTTGCAAATGCCTGCGGGTCTTTTAAATCAATCTTATATTTCCATGCATTTTCCATTTATCACACGCTCCTTATCTGCACTCTGAGCCGCCGCCCCAGACGCTCCGGCCACCGGTATGGCGGCATTTACTATGTACATCTGAGTCTATCAACTGCATCTGTCCAGGATGCTCTGTATGGTGCCATGTCAAACCGGATATCCTAGGTTCGCCGTTCTTGATTTGTTCCAGCTGACGAGGCGTAAATTGCTTAGCAAGTGATGGGTCTTGTTCAATTTTTTTCGCCAATGCTCTTGTGCAATACGAAAATTGTTGATCGTCAGATGCCTCGTATAGTTTTCTTGGTAGCACCTCTCTGTCTTTTCCTTCAAATTGAGGAAATACCCCCTCAATTTTTTCACCGTGATACTGAATACGGACACGCTTGTATTCCACATTCGTTCCGGGGTAGGTTTTTCCTTCGTACTGCTCATTGATTGTATGAATGCGTTTTACTTCCTTCGCATCTGCTTTTTTATCATTTTCAAATGCAGTACTGGTCTTCTTCTTTTCCGTCTCAGAGGTTTCGTTTGCCTCTGCAACTTCCTTGAAATAATTGCTCATTACAGCACCTTCCTTTTGCAGAAATCCTGCCACTGCGTCAGGTATGTTTCAGGACGGCCAAAACGTTCTATCTGCTCGCGTAAGATCAATTCTCCTATCTGGTTCTGCACATTGCGGCTCAAATCCGACAATTCCACATTTCCAGAATAGACGATCACATCACGCCATTCTTCAATGGATTCTACGTTGTCCAACTCTTTTTCCACTACAGATGTGCAGACCAAATCATACACTACAGCTTGAATATCCTTTTGCGTGCACCGGCCATTCTTCTGCAGTGCTTTTAACGCTGCGATTTTTGTTTTTGTTGGAACTGGCAACCGCAGCAAAATTTGCCTCAGCTGCTGTATATTTAGCTCCAACGATTCTCCTTCTTCTTTTTTCAAAAGATTTTGCAGCAAGAGCTTTTCACCCGATGCAGTCTTGATATTATCCAATGTCCGTTTGTGCACATACGGCTTTTCTTCACCATCGAACTTCCCAATCTTGCACAACACCGGCTCAACCCAATCATTTTGATATACAACCGCCACACCTTTGGGCAAACGCGCAATTTCATCCAGCTGATTTTCCTTCAACGCAGCAGCCTTACCGGCCAGCTGGCGATCCTGCTCGTCCGGCAGACGCATGATAATCTTCGTATTGGTGTTGCGGATCGCTGAAATATCAACCGCACTCGGAGACTGGTCTGCAATAATGAAACCCTCGCCGTAAGTGCGCATTTCTGCAATAGAGTTTGCGATCATCTCCACCGATTTTCCCGCTACATTAGAGCCCTCTTCTGATTGCTCTGTAGAAGTCCGGCGCAGAATGTTGTGTGCTTCTTCCAGCACCGTAACATGACGCAGCGGAGCGTTCATTTCCGTGCAGGAAGTCATCCGATATTCATTCAGCCGCATAATAAGGATGCCCATGATCAGCGCTTTAGATTCTGCCGAACCGACCCGGCTCAAATCTATAATAACATTTTCATCAAACAGGATCTTCTCCGGAATTTCATTTGCCGAGAAGATCTGTCCGTTCAGTCCATTTGCCAGTGACCGAACACGGGTCTCCAATGAACCACGATAGTTGCTCTTGACTTCCTGATCGTAGGCAGAACGATTGATCACATCCACCAATTCCGTCAGCAAGTCTTGAAAGGTCGGGAACAGTTCTTCACTGTATTCATTCTCTGAGGTCTGCAGATCCCATCCGCATACTTCATAGGCCTGCAGCATGGCGTCCTTGAGAACCGCGGGCATTGCCGCATACATCGGCCAGCAGACATTGAAGATCTCGGTCAGACGGTCGATGTGCTCCAGTACATGGATGCCCTCCGGGAAGCGGAACGGATTGATCCGCAGCAGTTCTGTGATCTTCGGGTTTGTGCCATACACATGAACATCCGAACGGTTACCAAACACATTCTTGTACTCGCCCTTGGCCGGTTCCACGACCATAAAATTTACGCCGCCGGCATCCAGCTGGCTGAGTATTTCATACACGGTATTGCTCTTGCCGGAACCTGTAGAGCCGGTTACAAAGGTGTGCATCGCCAGACTATTGCGGTTGAGCCGTACTGTATTTTTGCAGACACTGCCCATATTGAAAATCTTGCCTAGCAGAAGGTCTGCGCCTTCTTCCTTCTGGTTATAGGAGACCACTTCCTTGCCAAAATCTGCGTGCTCTACCACCGGAAGTCCGCACACCGACCGCCGAGGCAGCCCCATGTGGATCGCCAGTTCGTTGCCGCTGACCAGTGAGCAGGGGGTCACCTGCAAGCGGCCAGCCGGGCCGTTATACCAAAATACTGGGTGGATAAAGTTGGCAACATATTGCCCTACCTGTTCTGTCTGTTGCTGTCCCTGTCCCCACAGGTTAATCGCAGCCACCTCTACGCCAGAGTTTTCGCCGCGCATCAATGCTTTATAGGTAGCTGCCGCCATTTCTGCCGCATACTGATCCTCTGAGGTAAAGTACGCTGCGCACTCAAACATGCCCAGGCTTTCAAATTCATCCATGCGTTTCAGCTGCTTGTTAATGCGTTCCAGCATATCTTCCACAGTTTTGTTATGCATGGTAACCGTCATGCCCTCGCCGCTGCTGTTCGTGGTGCCGTTTGCTTCCGTTGTGCTTTGGTTGCTGCTATCCGACCAGTTTTTGCTGGAGCTGTAAGTCTTGGAATTGGTTTCCGACTGCGATGTGCCATCGCTTTCGCTGCGAGAGATAAACGAGCCCGCCATTCCGACTGCACCGGAAACAATACCGCCTACCGCCATACTGGCTCCGCCTGTAAATGGTGCCAGCGCGGCTCCGACGAGTGTAGCCGCTGCTGCTACGCCCTTAACCGCTTTAGCCGCTGCATTCTCCTGCGAAACGCTGTGAGATGTGCCGGACGAGGTACTTTCGCTTTCCGAGGTGGATTTCGATTTTCCTTCCGTATGGCTGGTTCCACTGGTGTTGGAAAGTGTATAGCTTTGCGCCCGGTTCTGGGTATAATTCACCTGTGTGCTTGCAAAGGAGGAAAGCTGGCTGTATACGGTCTCGTACCCGCGGCGCAGTTCGCGGAGCTGCGCCTGCGTAGTGCCGTTCGCCATGATGATCCCTGTATATTTTTCGCCCTGCATGGAGAGCACCAGTTTTTCCAGTCCCTGTACAAAGTTAGCATTCGTATGCTCCTGCTGGAGTTTATTATTAGCCACACAGGTGACTGCTGCAATGCTATTTGTCTTGATCCGTCCCAGAACTTCCTGCACTTCATCCAAGGTGTCATAATCCCGTGTTTTCACCCCGGGGAACTGTCCCTTGAGTGTTTTTTCCACCAGATTCTTCAAAGAACTGGTCGTTCGTTCTTCGTCCGATGCACGGATGCCCATGTAAAAATCCGTTTTTACACCGTCGCTATTGATGATCACATACACAGCGCTTTCGGTCAGCGCTAGCGTATTGAACACACTGGCAAACTTGTGTACAGCTTCTTCTTCTTTTTCGTAGACCATTTCGGTGATCTTAAAAAAGTCCACATTATCCCGGATATTATTTTTGAGTGCTTCCTTATCCAGCGGCACGATCTCCATCTGCGACAGGTCTGTGACATAATTTTTCAGGATCATGTCATCCACTGCACATAAGGCCGTCTGGTAGTCATGGTTCAGCTTTTGCATCGTAATGCTTTTTTCGCCGACATTCTGCAAGGCCACAGTATTCTGGTTTCCTTCATCCATTTGCACAACCTCCGTTCTTCAGGAAAAACGCGGCCACAAGGAGCATAATCACCACAAGTACCACACCAGCTGCCGCCCAAATACCGCCGGACAGCTTGCCCCACTCCGGTGCGGACGTTTCCGTCCGTTCTGTCGGTGCAGCAGTTTCCGCTTTTTCTCCAAACAGCGCCGCTGCCATCTTTTTCAGCAGCGCCACCCGTTCTCGTGAAAAATTGCCGACGAGCTTTGTCATCTGTTCATTGAAATAATTAGCTGTCCACTGCTCCGGCTGGTTTAGCAAGGTCTCTTCATCATGTGCTTCATACAGTTCCGGCACGCGCTCTGCGGCATACTGCTCCATTTTGTCAAACGTATCGCCGGTTTTGTCCAGCAGAAACGCATCCTTGAGCATAATGCGGACCCGCAGCCGGTTTTTCTGCTCAACAGCATCTGTAAACTCTTTCGTAAATTTCATAGCTCTCACCTTTTTGTCGGCAGATTGTCTTTATACTGTCTGACTGCATTCAAAATACGGTTAGCCGCCTTTTCCATGTCATCCACATCTTTCTTAGTCCATTTTCTTCCTGCTGCTTCGGTGTGCTCAAGTACCTCTTTGATATTGTCGCCTTCAGTTCTCATAGTGGCAAGTGCTTCGCCAATTGAATCGTTAGAGGCCTTCCACTCGATTATCGTCTTACCGTTTTTGTTTCCCTGTGCGCCAAGTACTATTTTTGTCATCGAACGCAAATTTCGGATTCGATTTTCTGAGAAATTATTCATCAGTTTTGCAAGTTCATCGTTCAGTGCAGCACGATTCCATTCACTGGAAAATCTTTTCATAGCACCGCCATCATAAGGTTCCATGAGTTTAAGTCCATTATCTTTCGCATACTGGAGCATCTCGTCCACCAGTGCACAGCTCGGGTCTGTCACAAAAGCGTCTTTGATCATGATCCTTGTACGAAGAACATTACGGCTTTTTACCGCCTCTTTAAATTTCGGAGAAAGCATTTTTCCACCTCCTCAGATATCCAGGATCGCATTCAGCTGGTTCTGGACATCCTCCAGCCATGCCTGCTTTTCCTGCGATTCCTTCAAGCGCTTTTCAGCATTTTTCTTATCGTCAACGCATTCATTCAGTTCGTCCATCTTTGCCCGCAAAAGACGATCCAACTCATCAAATTTCAGTGAGAACTGTCGTTTTACTTCCCGGGTCTGCTGCTGGGCAAACCGAATCGCATTTTCACGGTTCATGAACAGGTTTTCCTCAATGGGCGCAAAGAACTGCTGTGCCAACTGGTTTTTATCAATGAAAGTCCGGTCTTCCATCACATCCCTCCAGTGGCCTTTTTTCTGGAGCCAGGTCCACGGCTTATACCACCGCTTGCTGGTATTTTCCACCCACTCTTCGTCCACTTTGACCTGTTCTGTCTGAGACAGCTGCGTGATCAACTCCGACACATTGGAATTGATTGCGCCGGACATCAGGCTGATCGGCGCAATGTTTACGCTGCCCACTTCCAGATCTTCTGCCAGATCCGAGAGCCTTTTGCGGTATTCTTCCAGCAGCTTTCCGGCATTTTTCTTCACATGGTTCTCGATCAGGTTTTCCAGTTTTACCTGCATATCCTCCTGCAGGTTCTCAGCGAACTGAGCAAATTCTGTGCAAAGTTGTTCTGCCTGTTCCGGGCTGAGTTTTTCTTCGCCCTCTGTCAGTTCCGTTGTAATTCGTTTCTGTGCCTCCTCAACTGTACGGTTTGCTTCGCGCTGGATCTCCTGATCGTAGTTGATTGCCTGCACCTTCTGCTTGAACGCTTTCGCAGTCTCACCATCTTCCAGCTTCTGCTTAATCTGCTCGATCTGCTGCTTGTACTCTTCTGCCCGGTCGCTCTGCTCCACGATCTCCTGCTTAACCTTTTCCATGGCATGGGCACTTTCCAGGTTTGCGGTAAAGGTATCCACAATGTTCTTGATTTTTGCCGTCTTTGCGTATTTCTGCACATACATACGGATCGCAGCTTCCACCGAGGGGATTCCGCAGTGAATCAGTGCTTCGCCCTTAGCGTCCTTGGCTTCTTTTGCCGCAGCCAATTTCTGCTCGATCTGATCGCGAACGGAGGGTGTAAGCGGTGCCATCGTTTCAAAGTGCTTTTCTTCCTGCTTATTGAATTTTTTCACTCTACTCATAGCATCATCGACATCATCCTCGTCCGCATCAGGGTCTGCCAGCAATGTGCGAATTTCCAGTGCCGTTAACGCCGATACCGGATAAATATTGGGGTTCTCGATACCGTGGTTCTTCAAGATTGTTTGTGCTTTTTTCAGTGCAGAAGGAACGCTGTCCTCTCCCTTTTTGAATTCATCCAGCTTGTTCACCACAAAAATAAATCGATCACGCGACTGTTTACCGCCCGTTTTCATACTCTCAGCCACTTCGCTCAGCAGGATGTTATCGTCATCCACGCCAAGTTGCGTTGCATTCATGACATACAGTACCAATGCCTTGGAAGATTCCGAAAGCATTCTTCTGGTTGCGATTCGGTGGGAAGGGTCGCAGGCATTGTTGGGACCCGGCGTATCGATCAATACCAGCGATACATCATCAGCCGGTACAAAGGGGATATTTCCCTTCGCGCGCACTCTGAACGCCTTACTTTCCTTCTTGTTCAGTTCGTTCATTACGCCCAGCGTAAGGTTCTCATAACGTCCGAGCAGTTGACCGGCTTTATCGTAAGCCTCTGCCGAGAAGCAGGGCTGGTCATTATCATGAATTTCCGTGATTTTAGCTGTACACGCCTCATTCTTAGCCGGCATTAGTTTCTGCCCCAGCAGCGCATTGATCAATGTAGATTTGCCGGAACTCATGGTCGCTACCACGCTCACCTCAAAGTCGCTGCTTTTGGCCAGTGTGAATGCGCGCTTGATATCCGGCGTTTTCAGTTCTTCAAAGGGACCGTTCTGAATCTCCTGAAAGATCCTGTCAATGCTGGCCTCCTTATCTGCCACTTCCCTTGCCGGTAAGTGCTCCAACGAAATGTGAAGGCCGATTTTTTCTGCATCAGTTGCCATTGCCTCCACATCTTCATAATCCGGGTTCGTACCATGAAATGTAAGCTGATACTCCGTATCGCGGCACTCCTCCTTCAGGATCTCCGGCATATCCTCGATCCACTCCTGCAAACGGCGATCCTTTACCTGTAGACGGCTGTTGCGCTTGGGTGTCACGTCATCCACAAGAATTTTTGTTTCGACCTTGTAAGGATTGTACTCAAGATAGATTTTTCTCATTTTACTGCTCCTTTATATGATAAATCATATTTTCCAGATTCAAAATGCCGGAATGCAGCATCAGCTGCTCTGCCTCACTGCAATCAGCAGGCAAGTCAGACCCTGCGCTCTCTTTCGGATAAAGGACATCCAACCGGAATGCATCACGTTTCAGCTTATGTGCCAGACGTTCCATGTCGTCCGCTTCTTCTTCCTCCATCGGCTCTCCCCAATAGGCCTGCTTGGCCAGAAAAGCCGCATATGCAGATACCGGCACCACACAGGGAGATTGGAACCCAACCTTTTCCAATTCCTTCCGGGTAGTTTCCAGTGTTTGCCGGATTGAATCTTCATTTTTACGGTAGGAATCTACTTTGTTGATTACAAACAGGATCCGGCATCTGCACTGCTCCTTAAGGAAGAGTAAATGCTTTCTTTCATCGTCCGTTCCGATTGCCTGTCCATTCAGCACACAAATCACCATGTCAGGGTCTGTTTTCCGGATTAATTTTTCCGTGATTGTTTTATGCTCTACGTTATCCGCAGAATTCACACCCGGCGTATCAATCAGCCAAACCCGGCGTGTTTCTGGAAAACATGAACGGAAAAACGTACCAACAGAAACATATTCCGTCTGGTTGTCCACGCTGTCATCCATCAGGTCTTCCAGACCGGCATTCAGATTCAAGGCGCCATCCCATTCATAGCTGAATCCATCCTCATACGGTTTATTAAAAATAGAATGGATCTTTGCAGTGCAGGCTTCGTTCTGCGTTTTGTTTACTTTTTTGCCTGCAAGCGCATTCAGAAGAGTAGATTTTCCGGCACTCATCGTTGCGGTGATCAAAACCTTTATCGGAACCTGCTGCTGAAATGCCCTGTTTTTCGTCCAGCAGTCTCGGAAGTATTCAAGTTGACTGATACCTTTCAACGAATTTTCTGCTCCATACAAAAATTCAAAAACTTCTCGCAGCTTTTTGCGATATCGCTTCTGGTACAACGTTTCCAGCTCCGCAAAGATCTTTTTGCCCTTTTCCCTGTCCGAAAATGCTGCTATAAAAATGCAATCTGCCAGCAGGCAATACCGGTAAGAAAAAACTTGAACGCACGGAATTTAGTTGCAGTCACCACCTTCAGGTTCTTCGGCAGTCCGCTTTCGGTATGTTCAGGTTCTTTTCCATCCAGCAATACCGAACGATACAGCGTTAAAGCTGCATTGGCCCAATCATCTTCTGTAGAATACTTACGAACCACATAGTCCAATACCCAAAGGTATCGCTGCCGGTATCCTTCCTGCTCGTTTTTTATTGGGTGTTCCTGAAGCATCTGTGCCACAGAAAGGCGATCCAATTTCATATTCTCACTCTTTTCCATTCTTAAAGTACCTTTACATAGTCCCCCTGACTGCGCACCCACATTTGAATACCCGTGCCAAAGACCTCGGCTTCCACAATCCAGCCCTTTTCCGTCACCTGCAAAACCTTTGCAGTGGGCAGTCGGTCAAGCACCGATTCCAAACTCGGTCCGGTATACTCGAACCGGATGGTCTGCAACTCGCCGCCGTACATGAACTGGATGCGCTTGCGCATCTCGCCCTCCTGAAAGCGGTCGGTATACCGCTGGGCAAAGTGTCGGTCGAGGGTCTTATAGTTCTGGATGCGGTCGATGCGGTAAATGGTGGGGGAGTTATCCTGCGGGTTCTGGAAATGCTTATCCTTGTCGATGCCCTCGATGAACGCTGCCAGATAGAAATAATACTCGCTGAACAGGATTCCCACCGGCTCAATGGTGCGCACACGGGTCTCGCTGTCATGGGTGCGGCAGTAGGTAATTTCCATAACATTGTGATTTTCTACTGCCGTACCGATCTCCCACAGGCTTTCAATAAATTTCCGGCCATGCTGTGGCTCAACGTAATGGAAGCGTTCGTTGCTGATGAGATCTTTGACCTGATTCAATCGGTCCAGCGGGGTGCACACCTGCACCAGCTTGTCCAGAATGGGGAACATCTCCTCCTTGACCATGGAGCGGCTCTCCAGCAGAATCTTGCACACTGCCAGAATCTCGCTGCTGGTGAGGAAGCGTGAAAGTGTGTCATCCAGCAGATAGCCGCCCTTTGCGGAGTTGTATAAGATCTCTCGGCGCGGCTCGCTGTCTGCAAAATGATTGCGCAGGGTGTCAAGATCGCGCTGGATGGTTTTCTCACTGACACCGAAGCGGTCAGCCATCTGCTGTTTGTTCAGCACACCGCCCTGTACCAGCACCTGCTGGATATAGAGTATACGGTCCAATCTACTATTACGCACAGTTCATTCTCCTTCTCTGCTCATTGTAACACAACACAACTATCGCTGCAATTCTTTGTGTGAAGTTTTGTCGTTTCACGGAATTACAAAAAAATTTTTGTCTCTTTTGCACAACCCCAGTATACAAAAAAAGATGGACAGATTGCCTGTCCATCTCCTAAAAAGTCAAGGTAGACTATTCTTAAATTGCCAACCTCTTTTGAAGCGATAGGCACTGTTCATCAGTTCATCTGTGATGGTGTAAAGCGCCCGGCGTGGCGAACCATATCCGCCAATCAGCCCAATCACAATCGCAAGATTCAGCACAAATGCAATGCTCAACAGCACCATCAAAAATTTTTTCATACGCACTTCTCCTTCTGTCTTATGTTTCTATCAACTTTTCTGCTCTCATTATACGGATTTGGCTGGACGGTATGGTTGTCCATCCTCCACAAGCAACAAAAAAGGAACACGGCATTCTCGTTTTGAATGTCCCGTGTTCCTTCTGTCCGCTTTTGCAGCGGCTTCTTTTACATAGAAGTCAATCCTTCATTTCGGCATCCTCCCGAATCTGCCGCTTATATTTATAATAGGTATTCCGGGCAAGTCCAGTCAATTTTATGCAGTCCACATCAGGAATCGGCGGAAACTGCCAGCCTCCCTGTCTTTCTTGCTCCGTCATTTATATATCCTCAATTCATTGAATTCTTGACTAAACCAAAACCCTCCCCGGCAAAACCATTCAGTTTTACCGGGGAGGGTTTATCATACGCTTATCTTCCCATGTTTTGCAGGATTAGTGCATCTTCATGCAACAATCTTACTTTCTGGGATTTTTGATAGCAGCCTGGGCAGCAGCCAGACGTGCGATAGGCACACGGAAGGGAGAGCAGCTGACGTAGTCCAGACCAACATTGTGGCAGAACTCGACGCTGGAAGGATCGCCGCCGTGCTCGCCGCAGATGCCCAGACCCAGGTCGGGACGGGTCTCACGGCCATCATGTGCAGCCATCTTGACCAGCTTGCCGACGCCGACCTGGTCCAGATGCTGGAACGGATCGCTCTCGTAGATCTTGTTCTCGTAGTAAGCGCCCAGGAACTTGGCAGCGTCATCACGGCTGAAGCCGAAGGTCATCTGGGTCAGGTCGTTGGTGCCGAAGCTGAAGAACTCAGCTTCCTTGGCGATCTCGCCGGCAGTCAGGGCTGCACGGGGGATCTCGATCATGGTACCGACCTGATACTTCATCTCAACGCCAGCAGCAGCGATCAGCTCGTCAGCAACCTTGACGACAACGTCCTTGACGAACTTCAGCTCCTTGACCTCGCCGACCAGCGGGATCATGATGTGCGGAGTGATGACATAACCGGTCTCAGCAGAGACGTTCAGAGCTGCCTTGATAACAGCGCGGGTCTGCATTGCTGCGATCTCGGGGTAGGTGACAGCCAGACGGCAGCCACGATGGCCCATCATGGGGTTGAACTCGTGCAGAGAAGCAACGACGTTCTTCAGGTCATCGAAGGTCATGCCCATGTCGGCAGCCAGCTCCTTGATGTCCTCGTCCTTGGTGGGCAGGAACTCGTGCAGAGGCGGGTCCAGATAACGGATGGTCATCGGGCGCTCACCCATGATGCGGTACATGGCCTCGAAGTCACCCTGCTGGAACGGCTCGACCTTGGCCAGAGCAGCCTCGCGCTCTTCCACGGTACGTGCGCAGATCATCTCACGGACAGCCTTGATGCGGTCCTCAGCAAAGAACATATGCTCGGTACGGCACAGGCCGATGCCCTCAGCACCCAGGTCAACTGCCTGCTGTGCGTCGCGCGGGTTATCAGCATTGGTCATGACCAGCAGCTGACGAGCGGCGTCTGCCCAGCCCATGAAGCGGTTGAAGTTCTTGTTGCCGGTGGCGGCGACGGTAGCGACCTGCTCACCGTAGATGTTACCAGTGGAGCCGTCGATGGAGATCCAGTCGCCCTCGACGAACTTGTGGCCATTGAGCTCGAAGGTCTTAGCCTCTTCGTCGATCTTCACATCGTTGTCGTTGCCGCAGCCGGAGACACAGCAGGTACCCATACCACGAGCAACAACGGCTGCGTGGCTGGTCATGCCGCCGCGGACGGTCAGGATGCCCTGAGACACCTGCATACCGACGATGTCCTCGGGAGAGGTCTCCAGACGGACCAGAACGACCTTCTTCATCTTGCCGGACTTGACCATCTCCTCTGCCTCTTCAGCAGTAAAGACGATCTGGCCGCAGGCAGAACCGGGAGAAGCTGCCAGACCCTTGCCAACGACCTCAGCAGCCTTCAGGGCAGCTGCGTCGAACTGGGGATGCAGCAGGGTATCCAGCTGCTTGGGCTCCACGCGCAGGA
>ENA-ORSA01001714-ORSA01001714.1-human-gut-metagenome-genome-assembly--contig:-NODE-1714-length-17381-cov-6.364135_pt1 | contig 17381 bp, 25 predicted proteins | sample MGYA00242179_ERZ509142 | MGnify/ENA primary metagenome ERZ509142 (study PRJEB26280, sample SAMEA2338659) | human gut metagenome | biome: human gut; feature: human-associated habitat; material: faeces... | reverse complement strand
TCTGCCATCCTGCCAGAACGCAAATATACTGGCAAACTGGAAAGCCTGTACAGGGGTCAGCTTGTAACGTTGCTGTCCTGCCTTTCCCGGAAAGTACAGACTTTCGTACAGGTCGAAAAACTGCCACACCTCGGTAGCGTTAATGCCGTATTTGTCGCACAGTCTGAAAAACCGCGCCACCGCCAGCTGCTCATACAGGTTATGCCCGTCCGGGTTGCCTGCCACTTCGCGCACATAGCCGTCTAACCGGCTATCCACTTCGGTTAGTCGGTAACGGTCTATGTCGGTGCTTGCCAGCAGGTCGGTAACGTCCGCTTTCGCTTGCCGTAGTTTGTCCTTTTCTTCCTCTGTCATTCGTTGGTGTTCGGTTTGATAATCTTAGGCTGCTTGCGTTTCTTGGCTAATTTCTTGGTAAGGTTAACCAGTGGGTCATCTTCCACCTCTCCTGCCAAATCCTCTGCCGTCAGTCCTAACGCTTTCATCTGGCGTGTTACCAGTTCCTGCGCTTCTTTGGCGATTTTGAAAACAGGATGTGGGGCCAGCTTTTCGCCGTACCGCGTTTTTTCCCACACGGTCGTTTCGGTCAGCGTGTCTATCTGGTCGTTTGCCATTTCCAAATTTCGCAAAGCACTGGCAAGCGATATAACCTGCATATCCAGACCTTTGCTATACAGTTTGTGGGCTTTCAGCACCTTTATTATCTCCGTTTTGTAATCATTAACAGTTTTCGCCATTATTGCTATATTTTTATTCGTTTTCGTCCAAAGTTCCGCATTTTCAAAAATTTTCTCACACACTTAAAAGAGTGGGGGCGAGGTTTAACGGCACTACCCCCGTCTTAAAAAAGCACCCCCGGTCTAATCGGTAGGCTCGCCAAAAAATTTTTTAACAATCTCCTGCACCTGCTTTTCGTTCCTCTTTCGTGTCGCATCCTTGCCGCACCTGCCCAGCTCTGTATGTACCTTAACATGGCAGTCGTGGCATAGTGCCTGTAGGTTGTGTGGGTCATACATACGCTGCACCCTCTCTGCGTGTGTAAACGCTTCTTCTACAGGTCGGATGTGGTGTACCTCTGTGGCTGGTGTCAGCAGTCCGTTATCCTTGCACCTCTGACACAAAGGATGTGCGGTTAATACATCGCGTCTTAGCTTTAACCACCGTGTAGTATGTATCAGCTTGTTATATTCCTTGTCCTTAGCCATATATCAGTATCATTTAAGTTTCTTGTTATTGTGCCTTACTGGTACCGTTCCGTCCGGCACTCTGTGTACATTGCTTAAATCGTCAAACATCGCATCTATATATCGCCCGTCATCTTCGGGCAAATCGTATTTCCTTTCCTCTGCCACTTCCATACGGTCTATAAGTATATGCGCAAACGCTACCACCAGCTCGCACAGGTTCTTAAACCCATGTTCACGCTGTACCCTTTGCAACTTCTCATAAGTCGCCGGGTCTAACGATATGTTTACACGCTTCCTATTGCTCACAGTGTTTCCGTATTAAGTAATTAAGACTGTCTAATAAGCTCTGCTGTACGCCCTTTTTCCCCTCCAAAGCGGCACTGGCCCGCTCATCCACCGTACCGGCGCATATAAGGTTATAGACCGTAACAGGGTATTTCTGCCCCTGCCTGTGCAGTCTGGCGTTTGCCTGCTGGTAGTGTTCCAAATTCCAGCCGGTGCCAAACCATACGATATAGTGGCCGCCCTCCTGCATATTCAGCCCATACGCCGTACTTGCAGGGTGCGCCAAAAGTACGTCTATCTTTCCGGCGTTCCAGTCTTTCAAATCCTTTTCGCCTTGATAAACCCGTACCTCATAGCCTTTCATCCGGGATGTAATACGCGGTATATCGTGTTTGTACTGGTAGAACACCAGCACACTATTTCCGTTAGCCGCCTCCACTATCTCGGCCAGCCGGTCTATTTTCTCGTTATGTATGCTGTGTACCTGCATATTTTCGTCATATATTGCACCATTGGCAAACTGGCTTAGCTTGTTCATCAGACCAGCGGCGGAATTAGCCAGAATGTTTGCAGGCTCGTTTCCGTGTTCGGCGGTGAACTCCAAAACCTTTTCTTTCTCAAACTTGGTGTATGCCGCCATCGTCTTTTCGCTTAGGTACACTTTGGCTGTGTGCATGATCATGTCCGGCAGTTGCAGGTAGTCTTTTGCCTGCATACTTAGGCATATATCGGCTATCTTCGCCCTTATTATTTCCTCACAGCCTTTTTTCACGTCACAGCGGACTATTATGTTATTCCACTTGTGCGTTTCAAAATACGCCTCACGGTATTTGCTGATAGACTTGCCCAGCCTTTGGCCTTGGTCTATACAGTACATCTGCGCCCATAGGTCTATAAGCCCGTTTGGTGCCGGGGTGCCGGTCAGACCGATAACACGTTTGACGCTCGGCACGGCTATGCGCATGGCCTTAAACCTTTCGCTCTTTGCACTCTTGAAACTGGTAAGCTCATCTATCACCAGTGCGTCAAACGGCAGTTTGCCACCGTATTTGCCCACCAGCCAAACAAAGTTATCGCGCCCGGTCACATACACATCAGCTTTCTGCGCCAAAGCCATACACCGCTGCTTTTCCGTTCCGATAACCTTAACCACTTTGAGGTCGTGCAGGTGTTCCCACTTTTCGGCCTCCGTACTCCATGTGGTTTCCGCAACCTTTTTAGGGGCCACTACCAAAGTGCGGCTAATCTCGCAGTCATCTATCAGCTGCTGTATGGCGGTCATGGTTACTACTGACTTGCCTAAACCCATTTCCCACAGTAAAGTACAGCGTGGATGTGTCAAAATCCACTCTATGCCTTTTTTCTGATAATCGTATGGCTTAAATTCCATAGTTTCTATCCCTCCTGTCCTTTGGTGTTCCATCATGTGCAATGTGCCATTCTGCGTGTAATGCTTGACTGGCAAAAACCATCAAATTTTCCGGTCTGTTATCTCTTTTGTCCCCGTTTATGTGGTGTACGACTTCGCCGGGCTTTAGCGGCCTGCCTAACATTTGCTCGGCTACTATCCTGTGGGTATGCCGTCCGTAGGTCTTTGTATAGGTCTTGCCCTCACCTTTGCCTAAATGCCAGTTCCGAAGTTTCTGCCGCCTCTCTGGTGTCATGGCTGTAGGGTTGTGCTGCCGATTATAGGCTGAAAGCCTTTCACCGTTAAATCCGGCTGCGCACTCACGGCTGCAAAAGTTGTGTTCAAAAACATAGTCTTTCCACTTTTCAAACTCTTTACCGCAGTTGTCACACCTTACTATCTGCACCTTGTCTGCGTGCCTGCATTCCTTGCAGCAGTAGTTCTTTTCCTTGATACTGCTTGGTCTGCGGCTAAACTCCTTGCCGCAGTAATCACATCTTATTTTCATGGCTTACAGGTTTTATAAGGTTCTAACACTTCGTCCACATCCTCTTTGCTCCGGCACACGTTAACCGTGTGGCCCATGCCGCGCAGTTGGCGTATGCGTATCTTTTGCACATCATTCAGTCTGCCGTCCTTGCTTTTCAGTTCCACCCAGAAAACCACGCCGCCGGATAACAGGCAAATGCGGTCTGGATAACCCACCATGCCAGCGTTACTGTACTTTAGGCACACACCACCCATTTGTTTAACGCTGTCGCACAGGTAGCGTTCTATCATCTTCTCCGATACATCGGCGTGCTTGACTATATTTGCTATGTTCTTTTTCATGTCAACGCTATTTTTTGTTTTTCCTATAATATCCTTTACGCGCATACAGACATACGTTTTTATGCGTATAAGTGGGTATAACTCTATAAATCACATTAATTATATCTTACTACTACTTTTTTTGTTTCTTTGTTGACAAATTATATAAGTGTTTGATTTTCAGATATTTTTGCGTCAACAAGTCGTGTCAACAAACCGTGTCAACAAAAAATGCTGTTGACATCTAAAACAAATATGCTTTTTTCGCTCGCTCATTTTTTTTGTTGACATTTTAATGTTTGCTGCCATATCCGTTACTTATATATCGTCCTCACTTTCCGTATTATCTATCCGCTTAAATGCCCTCTGTCTGCCATACCACCTTTCGGCGTGTCGGCTGGTGCTGACTGGCTCCCAATTAGGCAAACTGTCTATGATTTTATTAACCCTACGTGTCAGGTACTTAAATTCCTTGTCTGCCATATCGCGGCCCAGTTGCTCGCAGACAAATTCGGCGGCGCAAACTCTGACGCGCACCTCCACGCCCTCGGCTTGCAGTGGGTCTGGTGTGCGTATGTACCTGCGCCTGTCCGCTATGTCGCGTGTAGGCCAGTCAGCAGGCAGTTTCATATCCAGAAACTTGTACAACATAGCCACCATAGGGTCGTCGCTGTCATCGTTATATGCTTCCTGCCTCTGCCTTGCCTCGGCTTCTAATCGGTCATCTAAATACAGTTTTTCACCGCGCCTGTAATACTCCACGGCTTCTGCCCAAAGCTGGTCACGGTCACGGTCTAACGCCGCCTGCCAGTCCTTGTGCTTCCGCAGTGCAGGGTCAACGGCGATAACCCAAAATCGCCGGTTCCCGTTGTCGCCTTTCAAAAACAGGGCTTCATTAGTAGTGCCGCAGAAAACGCACTGCCTCGGATGTTCGGCTTTGCGCCTGTCGTATGCGGCCCGGTATATGTCTATGCGCTTGGATAGGTAGGCTTTCACGCTCTCTACATCGCTGCGTTTGATACTGGCAAGTTCGCCCATTTCGATAATCCATGCGCCGCGCAGCTGGTCCATGCCCTCTTTGCCCTCAGTCGTGGTTATGCTGTCGTTAAACCAGCTGCCGCCCATCTTGCCCAACAGCGTAGATTTTCCGGCACCCTCCGGGCCTGTAAGGATTAAGCAGTAGTCATATTTGCAGCCCGGCTGGAATATGCGCGTAACCGCCGCCGTGAAATGCTTGCGCGTCATAGCCCGGTTCAGCTCCGTATCTTCCGCACCGATATAATCTATAATCAGCCGCTCCAGCCGTGGCGTGCCATCCCATTTTAGGCTGTCCAGATAGTCTTTGATAGGGTGGTAGCTGTGCCGTGTCAGTACGGCTGTAGTCGCATCATAGATTTTGTCTTTTCCCGTTATGTCGTAGTTCCTTTCCAGCCATACACGCAAATTCGCATCGTCCCGGTCGCTCCAGTTCCTTGCCGACTTGTTCCACGGCAGACCGCCCACCACAGCGTCAAAGCCTGTAAACTCATCATGTATTATGTGGCCTTTCAGTGCAGGGTCATTTTCCAGTATCAGTATTATGTTTTGGATGTTCCCCAGCAACTTGCCGGATTTTGTGTACTCCAAATCGGCTTTCCACTCATCGCTGTAATCGTCCGGCACCTCCACGCTGCCGAAATCGTCAGCCACGGACGCGCTGCGCTCCCTTGCCATCAGCAGCTTTACGTTTTTGTCCTTGCTGGCAAATTCCTGCATTTCCGCATAAGACGGCTTGCGCGTTACGTCCGTTGCCCGGCTCCCCTCATCCTTGACACCGTACAGGTGTATGCGGCACAGGTCGAAAGCGTTGCACAGTTGACGGCTTGACGGGTCGGTTTCATGGTGACTGTATGCAAACTTGTGTTCGTAACATACCAGACCGCCAGCCACGCTGCCCATCTTGTAGGTGTACCGCCCCGGCGTGCCTGTCGGCTCGTAGTAGTCACCTAAAAACCGCTCTATCGCTTCCTCTATGGTGTATGCTCGGCAAAATGCGCCGATTATGCCCTGCTTCTCGGTGGGGTCGCCTGCCTTTTTTATCTCATGTGCTATTACCGTGTTCTCACGGCTTGACATCGGCCACGCACTCACATCGAACGGGTCAACATATTGCGCCAGTATCTTGTCAACGTTGCACGCCGGGCCGTCCTGCCACTCAAACACATAGTCTGCGTCCTTTGAAGTGCTGGGCCAGTAGAAAAGTCGCGGTAGTTCATAGGTCGTGTCATCGAAAAGGTCTATACCCAGCTCGGCTGCAATTTTCCGGCAAATAGGCTCGTATTCGGCTGGCGTTACCTGTCGGCTCAACGGAAATACCAGACGGTAGTGCGGTGTTTCCTTGCTGTGCTTGTGTGTGCTGTACAGCATGGCCGCGAAGTTGAAAGCCATAGTAAAGTCATCCCAGACGTTCACCGTACCATAGTCTATATCCAGTGTGGCTACACTGCGGTACAGCACGTTTGTATTTTTTCGTATGCCGCCACTTAGATAGCCGCCGACAAAGCCGCCCACGTCCTTAATGTTGCTTTGCTCCTCACGGCTCATGCGTGCGTACTCCGCTGCTGTTTCGCCGGTGCGTTTCGTTTCGCTACATCTCTCTAATAGCTCGCTCCATTGCCAGTGTCGGTTACGCCACTTCTTAGATGTGCGCGTGTGGGCCGTAGCCAAATCTACCGTAAAATCATATTTCAGCTTAAATTTCATTGTTCAGAATGTTAGTGAAATAGTCCACGTCTTTGCCATCGCAGTATATCGTTATCGCTTTCAAATGGTTTTCGCCTTTGCCTACTCTCAATGCGTGGGGTGTGGCCTCATCATCCAGACGGTCATACAACCTGTGCAGCTGCTCGGATGTCACCTGTGCCGGTATGCTGCTTAAATTCTCGTTATCATTCATAGTTCAGTCCTCCGGGATATAATCTATACAGCCGTCCTGCGCATCGTCCACTGCGTTGTCAGTTAGGCTACATTCACTACCCATATAGGTATGTATGCAAAGCAGGCAGTTACCGCAGTTCCTCGGCTTCGGTTCTTTTGTCTGGGCTATGGCAAACTTATCTACCTTAATGCCCAGCTGCTGTAATGCAATTTGCCCACAACTCATACCGTCAAATAAACTTAGTACAATCATATTTTAATAGTGTTCTAATTCGGGAAATAGTGATAACTGTCTTTCTCGTATGTTCTGCCTCTCATCGTATTTATCTATCTTTGCCGATACTTCCTGTAAGGTTTGCCCGTACCTAAATCCGTAACTGCATAAATTAGGCGTATGGCTTAATGCCTCCAATTCCTGCCAGTAGTCCGGGTGCAATTTGCGTAACCGGGATAAACTGGATATTTTGGCATTAGGGCAAAACCAACAGCCGCCCCGTGTGTCGGTGTCGTATATAGGCGATAACAGGTTATGTTTCCGGCACAGTTCCTTTGCCATTTCTTCTGTGTACCCATATTTAGATAGCAGCGATATTTTGCGGTCGTTTAGCCGCTGTAGCCGTTTCGGTTCATCAGCCGCAATGCCTATGTATTCCGTTACGTTTTCGCCCAAATTCCGCAGATATTGTTTTATCGGCTTAACTTTGCAATCGCGATTTATCACGCATTTGCCTGCCAGCGGAAAGCCGTAGAGTTTGCCTGCGTGCTTCCCCCCCCCTACGGCGTTTTTGAAAAAATACATATAGTCACGGTCACTATGCAGGATGTGGGTTTTAACGCCCATGCTTTCTAACCTCGGTATGGCTGTATTCTTAATCCAGTCTATATGCTCTGGTATCTCGCCCGATATATTTCTGGCATGGTCAAACATAACCTCGGTAAACAAAATACCGTCCAGTGGCTCTTTATGCTCCAGTGCTAATAAAATGGTGGCTATACTGTCTTTTCCGAAACTACAGGATGCAAAGTATTTCATATCTGACTATTTAATGCCCGGCTTTCGCCGGGCTAAAGTTTAACTACTAAAGATTAACTGTTTAGGGGTAAAAATGCTGAAACGGGCCTAACCCTAAACTGGTACGTGGCCTTAGTGCCGCCGCCCGCGAGGCCATCGCCGAGGTACAAATTCCACGCATCGGTCGTGCTGTACTCGGTACTGCTCCAGTACCAATCGTTATGCAACGGCTCGCCGCCTACGGCTTCCAGCGCAGCGTTAATCTGGGTAAAATGCGCCAGAATAAAATATAGTTCGCCTAAACTGGGTATGTACTCATCATCAGATATACCCATATTCAGAATGTCGCGTATATCGTCCGTGGCGGCTTTGCCGTCCATATCCTCTGCGGCTTGGTGGTAGTTGGTGATAAAGCGTGTGCCGCCTTGCTGGGTTGTTAGTTCTATGTCATTATCGCTAATATCTTCTGTCGCCAAAATCAGCGATTTACCACCGAAGTTAACGCCTATGCCTGTGCAGTCCTGCGCCGATACTTCCTGCCCGGTAAACAGTACAGCGTGTTTTCCGTACATTATATAAATACCGTCTGCCAGTTCCGTAGTACCTGCTATCGGCTGGCTATGTGGTTCGTCACCTGCTACAAAGTCGTAGCACTTTTTAGCGTTGGTTACATCGTAGTTAGTCGCTTTCAGCAACTCATAACGCAGATTTTGTTTTTCGCTTAAATTGTTCATCTTAATAATTGCTATTTAGTTTACTGATATTCTTTGCCACTTTCTTTACACACTCATCGCCTACATAGGTGTTAGCCGCTTCGCCGTGTGCGCTTAGTATCTCATCATCCATCGCATCGCCGAAGTTGTGGAAAAAGCACAAAAACTTAGTGCCGTTGGAAAGTTCCACGATATACGGTTTGTCGCCGTTATGCTCAAAATCTCCTTTTTCACAACCGCTGACGCTTACCGTGTAGTTAGGGTTAAACTCTATCACGTCATGGTGCGCCGTCCAGCGTTTATCACCGTACCGCTTTATGGCGGCATAGTAAAATCTTAAAAATCTTCTGTCTGTCATACTCTTAGTCTTTTAGGTAATAAGGTGTCGTGTAGCCTGCGCCTTTCAGTGGTAGGTCACGGCACCAGTCAATAGGTTTGCTAAAAATCGCCTCCACGCTCTGTAGTGTCTGGCTCGGTTCGGCCTCTACTACTATCTCATCGTGGATATGGAAAACAATGTGCAGCCCTGCATCCTCTGCACGCAAAATGATATGCCCCAGAATGTCACGGGCTATGGCCTGTACTACGTTCTCGGTCAGCTTGCCGCCGTAGGTGCGTATCTTTTCCCACTTCTTAGTAGTTTGGTTCAATCCCTCGTACTCGATAATCTCATGGTCGCCCCTCCAGCCATCGTTACTTTCCATGCCAATACTGGCACGTGGGTAACAGATAGTGCGCCCGGACGGTAGGGTTATCAGTAGCATACCCCATCGGTACGATACGACTATACCCCTGTTAATAGTGGTACGTTCCCCGGTCTTTATGGCTCTTACGGCTGCGGTTTCAATGATAGCCCAGAACTTGACTATACGTGGGTTCGCAGACCGCCAGCGTACTACTATGTCCTTTTCTTCCGTCTGGCTTAATCCCATGCGGCTACCGCCCATATTTTCCAGCGCATTAACGCCGCCACCATATCCCAGCGCAAGCACGGCTATTTTTCCCTTTTGCCGCAGTTCAGCATTTTCGCCGTGCTTCTCTACCTTGCAGTGAAACATCTGCCCGGCAGTAGCACAGTATATATCGCCACCTGCGCGGAAAACATCCAAAACCCACTGCTCGCCAGCCAGCCACGCTATTACACGCGCTTCTATGGCTGAAAAGTCGCAGACATGGAATGTACAGCCGGGTTTGGCGACAAACGCCGTGCGTATTAGTTCTGATAGCACATAAGTAGGGTTTTCATAGTTTAGCTCGAAATCGTCTAAATCGCCAGCTTTAACCAGACTGCGTGCGTAGTCCAAATCCGGCAGATGGTTCTGCGGTAGGTTCTGCACCTGCACCAGTCTGCCAGCCCATCGCCCAGTACGGGCCGCGCCGCAGAATTGCAACAGACCGTGTATGCGTCCATCGTCGCAGACACATTCCAGCATGGCACTGTATTTCTTCGTTGAGGTCTTTCCCATTTCGCGCCGTATGCCTAACACTTTCTGTGCTTTTGGCCAGTAGATAAGCTGTTTTTCCAAATCGTCCAGATTTTTTTTGTTGAGGCTGGCAACAGACATTCCCGTAGCCTTGTGCAGCCAGTCTTTTATCTGTGTAGGGCTGTTCGGGTTTTCCAGACCTGTTAGTGTTTTGGCTTCTTCCAACAGTTGTGCTTTGTACTCGTCATCAAAGCGTGTGGCATTTTCTGCCAGCTGCCTATCTAACAGCACACCCCTGTCGTTAATAATCTGGTCAACCGTGTACAGCCTTTCGTCAAATGCGGCTGGCTCCAGTCTGCGTACTTTCGCCAAAATCTGCTGTTCTACCTCGACATCGCGGATATTGTACTGCTTGAAAACATCCCATCTATCCGGCGCATCGCTCGGTAAGTGTCGTTTGCCTTTGGTCGGTGTGGAAAAATAGCGTATAAGCGTTTTGCCCTCTTTCATCTTTCCGTTTTCCAGCCTCAACACTTCGCCGCATTGCTCCAGCGATAACGGCAGACCCATACGTGCAGCGCGTACCATCGTGCATTTCCACTGTGCAGGGTCTAACGGCTTTCCGAAAAAGTATTTGCCTATGCAAACGCGCTCAAAAGCGGCGTTAAATGCTGTCTTAATTACTGCTGGGTCGGTCAGTGCGGCAAACACATCGGCTGGTATCTGTTCGCCCTGCGCCAAATCCACGCATGATACCGTGCCACCGTCCACGCAGTAGCCAAACAGCAGTATAGCGAAGTCCGGGGCCTCCACATAGCGGTAAACGCCGCACTTTGTAAGGTCGTGGCTGCTGTAGGTTTCTATGTCTATCCCTATCTCGCGCATCCGGCTAATCCTTTCTCAACTCGTTAAACCGCATTTTCAGATTAACCATTTTGCGCAGACGCTCTATGTCGTGCCGGTCTGCCATGCGTCCGCAGACAAACTGCACAGCCCCGGATAGCAGCATTACATCTATAGACCGCTCCGGCTTGAAATCGCCGCCTGCTTCCGCTTTGGCTTCCCACAGCCACGTAGCGGCCACTATCAGAATGTCTGCCAGTTCGTCTGCCGCCGTATTGTGCAAATTAGCCTCGTAGTAAGCCGCAAAATCTTCGTCCGATAGTTTGCCCGTCTTTTCTATTATCTCGTCAAATTCGGGTGTTTCTGCGCTTCTGTCGGCGGCTTTCCAGTATTCGCCCAACTCTATGCGCAAAGACTTGATACAGCCTACGCCTGTGGTGTCTTTGCCGCGCCTTGTGGCTGCGGTGTGACATCGTTCTGCTATGTTAAAAAGTAAGTCGTACATCTTGTTTCTTTTTTTTGGAAAACCCCGGCGGCTCCGTGGCCTTTAATCCTTACCGCCGGGGTGGGTCATGCCAGTTTATAAATCTTCGTCATCTTCCATATCCAAATCGGCAAAGTCGCTTTCAGCCGAAGCCCTGCCGCCCAGACGCTCATCGTCTTTGTACTTCATAATGTTGTTGAGGCCGCACGCTACGCCCCTTTTGCCGTTCTTGTCGTAGCCGTAGAAAGTCACGGACATTATAGCCCATACGCCGCTATAAATATCGTCCTCGTCCACTATCGGGGCTTTATTCTTATCCACAATGCCGGGGCGCGTGTTGCTCTTGGCGTTGACGTACAAATGTCCTTCGTAGGTGTCATCCTCTTTGTCCGTGTCGCCATCGTGCAGCGGCATATCCAGCTTCTTAGGCTCTTTGCCGCTCCACTTCGACACTACGGCGGCTTTCTTTGCGGCCTCTATAGCCTGCTGTAACGCGGCTATGGTTTCCTTTTCCTCTTTCGGTATCAGTACGTTTGTCATGTACTTGCCGTTAGCGGTATCGCCATCCGGCGCATACTTGCTGAATACGTGTGTGTAACTCAATCGGCACGGGCCGAACACTACCTTAGTGTCTTTTACAATCGGTGTAATCATATCTTTAACTTTTTATCCACTCCCGGAACGCCGGGCCGTTTTTATTGTTTATTCGTTCTAAATCCATGTACAGCTATACCCAGCAGGATAGCCAGATACAATGCCCAAAAGGGGTGCTGCATCACAAAATCAAATACTGTCTGCATCGCTAAACATTTACGTCCTTGAAATCATCTAATACGGGGTCTATCGCCGGACGCTTGTCACTCTCCGGGGCCAGTGTCGGTTTGCCCTGCGGCTTCTCGATATACTCACTACAGATAGCGGCAAACTGTTTTTTGCCTACCAGTTTCTCCAGCTCGGTAATGGTGCGAAGTTCCTGCGGCTTGTATATCTCGATAGTCTTGTAACCGGCTTTGTTGAGTGCCACGGCCGCCGCGTCTTGGTTTACTATTTTCCGTATGCTGCGGCCCTCTACGATTTTCCAGCCGGGCAACTGTACGCCGCTTAATGCCTGCTGTAGCGCGTAATCCTCTACGCCTGCTAACCACGTCTTAACCGTGGGCAACAAAGGCAGTACGTCTTTTGCCAGTTCGTCTGTGCCTATCAGTTTCGGGTCGTTGGTAATGGCTTCCGTGCATAGCTTGGTAAGCGCACGGCATTTGCTTTTCACTTTGCAGAACTGGCACCAGTTGCCGGGGTTCTGCGCCCCGTTGCCATCGTAGGCTTCACGTGCTTTCGGCACCAGTGTTTCGTCAACCCACGCCAACAGGTCGGATATAGATAACTCAAACTCGCTGAGGTTGTCGATACGCGGCTGTATAATCGTCATGCGTACACGGTCTATCTTGTACTCGAAGTTAAACCGGTCGTATGCGCCCAGCGCGTATATCATCATCTGGGGGTTACGGTATGCTGACACTTTCACGCCCTTGCCATACTTGAAGTCTATAACCTCCATCGTGCCGTCAGCGATAATTATAGCGTCCGCAGTTCCGAAAGCGTCCGGGATGTAGTTGCTGAAATCCAGCCGTGTTTCGATAAGCAGCTGCGCATCCTCCACAGTGGCGCGTGCAGCGTTGTATTTCTCCAGCACGATAGTTTTGTACGTGTCGGTGTATTCGTCCATTTCGCCCGTGTGGTATTCCTCGTTAAGCTCGTTAATCTCTGCCACCTCATCGGAAATGTCGTAGCCCAAAAACTCTTTCAGTTTCATAGCGCAGTAGGCGTGTGCTAACGTACCCTCTGCGGCATAGCTGCTGCCGCTGTCTGGCTCGTTTACCTCCAGCCTCGGTGCGGCTGTGCAGTTAATCCATCTGTGCGCTGCGGACGGACTTAATAATGCGTGCTTTCCCATAGGTCAAAACGGACAATCTTCTACTAACTCATCGTTTTTCACAGTCAACGCATCGCAGCAGGCTATAAACTTGGCGCGGCTCTCGCTGTCCGGCAATGCGCTGGGCTTTTCCGCACCAAACATGGCGGCCGTGTTCTTAAACCACCCTGTCAGCGTCCTATGCCACCGCTTGTAACCCTCGCTGTCCGGCTTTTCCTTGTAGTTCTCACCCTCTATACGCTTGCGCGTCCTATCCATAGCCGCACGCACATCTACTTCGGTGTATTCCTTTTTGTCATTCTGCGGCTGCGGTTCCGGGGCTGGTGCCGGTTCGGGCTGCGGCTCATTTGCCGGTGCCTCTGGTTCCGGCATGGCTGCTGCGGCTTTGCCCTCGGTAGGCTGGTTAGTTACTTCCGGCTGTGGCTTCGCCGGTTTCTTGTTCCTCGGTGCGGCTGGTGCTTCGGCCACCTGCGCCGGATGGTTTAACACCGCTGATAACAGCGTGTACAGTTCGGCGTTTAAGCCGACATTAACCTGTACGTTAATCTGAATTGGTTGCATAATCTTTGATTTATTGGTGATTAAATTTCGTCATCGTCTAACACTTGTATTTTGCCCTGCTTTTCCCAGCGTACCAGTAGGCGGTATGCTGCATACCCTGCTGCAAATCCCACGGCCTTTGTCACGAAAAAGACCGTAAACCATCGCACGTTATCTAACGCCGTGTCCGGCTCTGAAAAAATGCCAAAAGTGGCAATGAAGCCCAGCGCAAAAAGCACTGTATAGTAAAATGACTGTTTCATATTCTGTAAATTTGAATTGTTATAAATAGGTAGTTTCCCAGCACTTGATTATGTGCCGCCCGGTGGTGAACTTTGCCCGGCCCGCTTTGCGCACAAAGAATTTGATACAGCCGTTATCCTCCCAGCGTTTCACGGTATGCCGCTCCACGCCCAGAAGTTCCGCTGCCTCTTTCTGGTTGTAGCGTCTATCGGGGTCACACACCGGCTTAACTGTTACCATGCTTCGTTACGGTTAGGGTCAGTCCGTCTGACTTGCAGGCAAACCGGCAGTTCTCTATCTTCTGCATTGCATAGGCGGTGTTTTTCTGGCTATCCATGTCGTAGCCGTCTTTGCATTGCACCACCACTGTATCGCCTATCTTCATGGCGCGTAGGCAGTCGCGCGTAATCTTTTCTTTCTTTTGCTCCATTTTTCAATACTTTACAGTTAAAAACTTGGTTCGTTTGTTGGCGCAATAGAAAAAACTGCCTAACTTTGTCGGCGGTAATTAAATTGGTTTGGTTGGCTGGCCTACTCAGGTCGGCAGCCCTTTCTACGCGCTAACGACTTTGTTTATTTGTTCGTTGGTGCAAAAGTAAGACGATTTTTCGTCATTGCCAAATAAAATCGGCGAAATTTCGCCATAAATTTTAATTTAATGATTTGTGCGATATGTACACTACTGTAAATGAAAGGTTTAGAATGATAGCAGAAAAGCTGTATAACGGTAATATAACCGCTATGGCTAAAGCTACATACATAAGCCGCACCACGATTAACAGCATCATAGGCGAAAAAGAAGTTGCACCGGGATATGAAGTAATACGAAAAATTGCCGAAATATCGTCACCTAAAATTAGTTTGGATTGGTTGATAACTGGGACTGGTGAAATGTTGGTTAATACCATGCAGCCAGATAAAAATATATCTGTAGCGCAGAATAACACTAACAGCAATATAGGTAGCCCGGTTAATGATAGCGCAGTTATTATAAAACTGCTGGCGCAATTAGAGGAAAAAGATAGGCAGATAGCAGCCCGCGATAAACAGATAACAGACTTAATCGAAATACTGAAAAAATGAAAAAGATAGTATTACTTATATTAGCGGTGTTCGCTTTGTGTGCTTGCTCCAAAGATAGTGATAGCCCGTTTATCGGAACATTGAAAGATGGTAGATACGTTTTTTATGGGCAAAACTATGCCGTTCTGATTGGTACTGGATATAAGGATGGATGGAATTATGAAACAAATTGCTATCCCGGTTATATCACCATAACAGATATGGCTACGGGCGAATATGTATTTAATCAGATAAACGAAATAGAATATATACAGCGAAAAGACGGAGAAAATACGTTTAACGGATGGGGATATAAAAATGGTCTGACTATTCTCTGTGTACCCACTTCGGAAAAAGAATTTATGGGAATTGTATTAAGCAACTCATCAGAAATACAGTTACCGGATAGGATGGATTTTACACTAATGGATTAAAGCAATGAAAAAGATAGCATTACTTATTTTGGCGGTGTTCTCCTTGTGTTCATGCTCCAAAGACGAAACAGATACTGCCGTGCCTGCGGATGGTCAGTACATTTATGAAAGTGAAAATCTAACCGTGGCTGTTCGTGTTGATAATACCGAAACGGGTATAACAATCTACGAAAACGGCAGTTATGTGTATCAGTCTTTGCATAGGTCTATATATGGCTCATGGCCGACATATCGGTATGAATATGGATATAATTATAGTGAGCTGGTATTAGACTGCCAGTATGCCGAAAATACGGCTTTTGTGGCTACGGTATCCGATAATCATACAGAAGTAAATCTGCCTGCCACTATGCAGTTTACATTAGATAACCGGACGCTGGACGCAAACGGGGATGGGATTTTAGACGAAATGCAGCCGGATTTATTCCAGTAAACAATACAGCAAATTTTCAGCAAACAAATAAATATAGTTATTAACTTACTGATTTATAGCATATTAAAATATACTCATTTATATAGTTAGGATAATAATAAACTACATTGGAAAGGTCGGTATTCTTTATCAAAAAAGAATCTGTCAAATTGACGCTTTCGACCTTTTCAAGATAAGGGGTACCTGAAAAACCCAATACGCCACAAAAAGAATGTTTTTTAGTCCACTCTTCTACTACTTGGCGCAGCTTTATTTCTCCATCTGCAGCATGGTGTACTTCATCTATGAATACAGCCAGATGGGGGATTTTTCCAATAATATCACGTAATTCATTGGCTATGCGAATTTTCACCAATTCTTCTTTGTCGAATATCTTAGTATCTTCATCTTTATCTACACGGTCAAGAATTACCTTCTCAGCATTGGTTATAGCAACCAGTCCCATCAAATCCTCCAAAGGTTGATGGTTATTTATCTTTTGGGCATTCGGGTTTCTTACCAGATTACTTTTCTTAGCAGACTTCTGTTCGTCTAGAATCTCAAACTTAATGATTCTTCTTAGATTAGAAGCCGTAGGTTCAGGAATTATCCATGTTGGATCGAATTCCTGAATATTTTTTAAACTAGGAATGATAGACGACTTCAAACCAGAAGGAGCCAATACCATGAAGTTATGGGCAAATGCTGGATTACCTGGTTCGTTCTGCGCAAAATATAAATCCAAATAGATAAAGGCTGCCATCAGATAAGTTTTCCCAGCTCCCATAGGAAGGCTGAAAAGATAGTCAGTATAGTTTACACCATAAAATATCTTCTTAAAGACATCTTCATAATTTATGTGTTCACTCTGCGATTTGATGACTTTTTCTAGCTCTGGCGCTAACTGTTTTCCATTTTTGTCCGTTAATAACGAATATTCCAATAACGCAGCAGCTGCTTTGTTTGTGGTAAGTATTTCCCTGGCTTCTACTGTTAGTTCCATAGCTGTTAAATTTAAGCTATTGAAACTTCCTTCCGTGAATAATTGCCACAAAGGTCTGTTTCCACAAGCGATTTTTAGGAATAAATATATTTTAATTGCCTCAATCTGGGCATCGCGCATCTTGTTTTGCGTATAGATATATTGTATCAATTCACGGATGGTGCAATCTGGTGATTCCATCCATTCGTCACACTTCTTCTTTATCAGTCTGTAAAACATGGTTTACTTATTACTATCTATTAATTCTTTTGGATCTACTTTAAGTGTTCTTGCTATCTCAAATAACACATCTAAACTTGGCTGCCGTCTGTTGCAAACATAAGAATTTACAATACAAAAACTTTTGCCAAGTTTCTCTGCCAACCAGGTCTGTTTGATGCCTTTTTCCTCAAGCACCTCTTTTATTCGGTTCATGGGTTTGTCCATTGTTTAATCCTTTATTATTTTACAAAGATATAAAACATAATGCAATAAAAAGATAAAAAGGAGAGGGAAATCCTCTCCTTCATAAAGAAATCTACGTTACACGTCCAACTCCTTCAACGGCAACCCATAATTATATTGTCTGAAAAATCCTCTGTGGATAAGTTTCAGACCAAGCGTCTGATAATACTTGTAATCGTCATCTTCGGTGCAGAGGTATTTGTAACCATAGCGCGGAGCGTATTCCTTGAAGAA
>ENA-ORSA01001712-ORSA01001712.1-human-gut-metagenome-genome-assembly--contig:-NODE-1712-length-17400-cov-7.442087_pt1 | contig 17400 bp, 10 predicted proteins | sample MGYA00242179_ERZ509142 | MGnify/ENA primary metagenome ERZ509142 (study PRJEB26280, sample SAMEA2338659) | human gut metagenome | biome: human gut; feature: human-associated habitat; material: faeces... | reverse complement strand
GCAGGGGCGGGCGCTTTTTTCAACCATACGCGGCCCCCGACGGCCGCCACAAGGGCGCGGCAGCCCGGCAAACGGACACCACGGGGCCGAAAGCGGCCGCAAACGGCAGGCATGGTTGCAAACAACGGACAGAGCGACGGGCCTGACGGCGGCCTGCCACCATGGGCGGCCCGCCCACGGCAAGCCCACGGCGGGGCCACGGCGAAATGAAAACATATACTAAAAGTGAGGCCATTATTTTGCCATACGGCAAAAAAACAGTATCTTTGCCTTATACTGGCGGCTGCAGGCGCAACCGACAGCCACGCACACAAGCGCTGAAACAAACAAAGACAACAGACATAAACAACAGCTAAGATTATGAAGACAAACTATGAGATTCGCTATGCGGCCCACCCCGAGGACGCAAAAAGCTATGACACCAAGCGCATCAGGCGCGACTTCCTCATCGAGCGCGTGTTCGCAGCCGACGAAGTGAACATGGTGTACTCCATGTACGACCGAATGATAGTAGGCGGGGCAATGCCTGTCAGCGAAGAGCTGAAGCTCGAGGCCATCGACCCGCTGAAGGCCGAATACTTCACCACGCGCCGCGAGGTGGGCATATTCAACGTCGGGCTGGGCGAAGGCACCGTTAAGGTGGGCAGCGAGACGTTCACCCTGGGCTACAAAGAAGCACTCTACATAGGCCGCGGCGACCGCGATGTGGTGTTCTGCAGCACCGACCCGCAGAAGCCGGCAAAGTTCTACTTCAACAGCGTCACCGCCCACAAGGAGTATCCCTGCAAGAAGGTAACCAAGGCCGACGCCGTGGTTGCACACATGGGCTCGCTCGAAATGAGCAACGAGCGCGACATCAACAAGATGCTCGTGAGCCAGGTGCTGCCCACATGCCAGCTGCAGATGGGCATGACCGAACTGGCGCCCGGCAGCGTATGGAACACCATGCCGGCCCACGTGCACAGCCGCCGCATGGAAGCCTACTTTTACTTCGAGGTGCCCGAGGAGCAGGCCGTATGCCACTTCATGGGGCAGGTGGACGAGACACGCCACATATGGATGAAGGGCGACCAGGCCGTGCTGTCGCCCGAATGGAGCATACACAGCGCCGCCGCCACCCACAACTACACATTCATCTGGGGCATGGGAGGCGAGAACCTCGACTACGGCGACCAGGACTTCTCGAAGATAACCGACCTCAAGTGACAACAACGCAAACAGCAACGGAAAGGAACAAAAGACAATGGAACCGATACTGAGCAAATTCTCGCTCGAGGGCAAGGTGGCCCTCGTCACGGGAGCAGCCTACGGCATAGGCTTCGCCATAGCCGAGGCATACGCCAACGCAGGCGCCAAGATAGCGTTCAACTGCCGCAGCCAGGAGCACATGGACAAGGCTCTGGCCGACTACAAGGCAAAGGGCATCGACGCCAAGGGATACATCTGCGACGTAACCAACGAAGAAGAGGTGAAGGCCATGGTGGCCGACATCGAGAAGGAGCTGGGCGTGATTGACATACTGGTCAACAACGCCGGCATCATCAAGCGCATCCCCATGACGGAGATGTCGGTCGAGGAATTCCGCCAGGTGGTAGACATCGACCTCAACGCGCCCTTCATAGTGTCGAAGGCCGTCATACCGGGCATGATAAAGAAAGGCCATGGCAAGATTATCAACGTCTGCTCGATGATGAGCGAGCTGGGCCGCGAGACCGTCTCGGCCTACGCTGCCGCCAAGGGAGGCCTGAAGATGCTCACACGCAACATCTGCTCTGAGTTCGGCGAGCACAACATACAGTGCAACGGCATAGGCCCGGGCTACATAGCCACACCGCAGACCGCGCCGCTGCGCGAGCGCCAGGCCGACGGCAGCCGCCACCCCTTCGACAGCTTCATAGTGTCGAAGACACCGGCAGCGCGCTGGGGAACACCCGAAGACCTAATGGGCCCGGCAGTGTTCCTGGCATCCGACGCCTCAGACTTCGTCAACGGGCACATCCTCTACGTCGACGGAGGCATACTGGCATACATCGGCAAGCAGCCATGACACGCCGCGGGCAGCAAGCCCGGGCATGAAAACACATCGGGCAGGCACTCTCACGAGTACCTGCCCGACGTTATTCTGGAGCACGATCAATTGATGGCATCGGCAAGCTCGGCACCTGCCTTGAACTTGACGAGCTTCTTGGCAGCAATCTGTATCTTCTCCTTTGTGGCCGGATTGATGCCTTCGTGAGCAGGGCGCTCGCTCACGCTGAATGTACCAAAGCCAACAAGTGAAACCTTGTCGCCTGCAACGAGTGCAGCCTGGATGGCCGATACCGCTGCCTCAAGCGCCTTCTTGGAGTCCGTCTTGGTCAGGCCTGAGCCTTCAGCGATCTTGTCGATTAATTCTGTCTTGTTCATAAACTTGATTTTTATTAAATAAATATGGTTGTAAATGAGGATTGCCCGATTTGTTCACGCAAATATAGGAGAAACAATTCAGAAAACAAACAAAAAATAAAAAAAAGTGAGTTTTTTGTTGAAAAAAGCCCCGAAACGCCCTTGTACAGTATAGTTTGACGGATATTTTTAGTAATTTTGCCCCCCGACAACAAGTATTCAACAACGAAACGACACAACGACACAGATATGTTTAATACACCCACAATCACAAAAAACCTGCTGATAATAAACGTGCTGGCATTCGTGGCCACACTGGTGTTCCCGAGCCTGGGCGACCTTGGCGGCCTTCACTTCTTCCTGGCCAGCGACTTCCACGTCTACCAGCTGCTCACCTACATGTTCCTCCACGCCAACTTCACCCACATACTCTTCAACATGTTTGCCCTGTGGATGTTCGGCCGCGTGATGGAAAGCGTGTGGGGCCCTAAGAAGTTCCTGTTCTACTACATCTCGTGCGGCATCGGCGCCGGCCTGATGCAGGAGATAGCCCAGTTCGTGCAGTTCTACCTCATCATGAAGGGCGAGTTCCCCATGGGCAGCATAGCCGACATCTTCGAGATTGGCAAGTACAACGCCATGTACCTCAACGCCTGGACCACCGTGGGCGCATCGGGCGCCATATACGCCATACTGCTCGCCTTCGGAATGACATTCCCCAACGAGCGCATATTCATCTTCCCGCTCCCGCTGCCCATCAAGGCCAAGTGGTTCGTCATCTTCTACGCAGCCATCGAGCTGCTATCGGCCGTCACCGCCTCGGGCGACGGCGTGGCCCACATGGCACACCTGGGCGGCATGCTCTTCGGCTTCCTCATGATACGCTACTGGCAGCGCCATCCCGGCGCCTACTACAGCAGGAGCAACGGCGCGCAGTTCTTCGAAAGCCTGAAGAACAAGTTCGACCAGTACCGCGAAAAGTACGACAGGGGCGGCCAAGGCAGCCACGGCGGCCCCCAGGGCGGCGCCACCCGGCATGAGACCGACTGGGAATACAACGCCAAGAAGAAAGCAAACCAAGACGAGATAGACCGCATACTCGACAAGATACGCAAGAGCGGATACGACAGCCTTACCAAGGAAGAGAAGCAGAAGCTGTTTGACAGCAGCAACAACGACTAACGACAGACGATGCTGAAGCAACTCAAGACATTCACAACCAACATGATAGCCGGGGCGAACATATCCACCGGCATCATCATGTGGCTGGTGGGATTCTCCGACTACGCCAATCCCGCCACCCACCCCTACATTGCCACGGCGGGCCTGGTGTTCCCGGTGCTGCTGGCCATCAACCTGGCTTTCCTCGTCTTCTGGCTCGTCTTCAAGTGGAAGATGGCCGTGATACCCATAGCGGCCTATGCCGCCGCCATAGTGCCCATACGAATATACATGCCCATCAACCCGGCGTCGGAGCCACCGCAGGGCGCCATCAAGGTGCTGTCGTACAACGTAAAGAACTACTCGGGGCTGCCGGGGCACGACAGGCCCTACGACGACATGGTCGACTACATCAGCCGGAGCAAGGCCGACATAGTGTGCTTCCAGGAAGACGTCGACGGCAGCGGCAAGATGAAGCCCAGGATGGACAGCCTATACGCACACACCGACACCACCTACGTGGGCGACGAGGCAAGGCGCAGCAACGCCCTGGGCATATACACCCGCTTCCCGATATTGCGCAAGGAGCGCATAGAATACGAATCGACGGGCAACGGCAGCGTGGCCTACTACCTCAGGATAGGGCGCGACACAGTGCTCGTCATCAACAACCACTTCGAGAGCAACCACCTCGACCCCGACGAACGCCAGCGCTACAAAGACATGCTCAAGGGCGAGATGGCCCAGGACACGGCACGGGCCGAGTCGAAGAAACTGATAAAGAAGCTCGGCGACGCAGCCAGGATACGCGCCCGACAGACCGACGCGGTGTATGCCTACATAAAGAGCCACGCCAACTATCCCACAATACTGTGCGGCGACTTCAACGACACGCCCATATCCTACACACGCCGAATGATGGCCAAAGACCTGACCGACTGCTACGTGGCCACCGGGCGCGGCATTGGTTTGTCGTATAATCAGAAGGGATTCTACGTGAGGATAGACAACATAATGTGCTCTTCGCACTTCAAACCGTTTGGCTGTAAGGTCGATAGCAAAATCAAGGCTTCCGACCACTATCCCATTTATTGTTGGCTTAAAATGAAATAAAAGGCGTGAAAAATGGCGATAAATTTTCAACAATGTAAAAAAAATGCTATATTTGCAAGCTAAAAATGGCATAACAGGGAAATAATAATTAAAAAATAACATAACAACAGAAATGCAAAACAAAGGAATTGTAAAGTTTATCACACTTCTGCTTGTGCTTGTGTGCATATTCTACCTCTCCTTCTCGTTTGTGACGCGCCATTATGAGAACAAGGCCGCTGCCATGGGAGAAGAGGCGGGGCAAGAATATCTCGACTCAATCATGAACGAGAAAGTGTACCTCGGCATCTACTCGCTGAAGCAGTGCCGCGAGATGGAAATCGGCCTCGGTCTCGACCTGAAAGGCGGTATGAACGTTGTCCTCGAGGTGTCGGTGCCCGACGTGATATCCGTGCTGGCCGACCACAAGACCGACCCGGCCTTCGTCAAGTCGATGAACGAGGCGAAGCAGGAAGAGGAGACCAGCCAGGACGACTTCATCTCACTCTTTGTCAAGAGCTACCATAAGAACGCCCCGGGCCACCGCCTGGCCGAAATCTTCGCCACGCAGCAGATGAAGGGCAAGGTAAGCACGCAGAGCACCGACGCCGAAGTGGAGCGTGCCCTGCGCGCCGAAGTGCAGTCGGCCGTTGACAACTCGTTCAACGTGGTGCGCAACCGTATCGACAAGTTCGGCGTGGTTCAGCCCAACATCCAGAAGCTTGAGGGCCAGACAGGCCGCATCATGGTCGAGATGCCCGGCATCAAGGAGCCGGAGCGCGTGCGCAAGCTCTTGCAGGGAAGCGCCAACCTTGAGTTCTGGGAGACATACAACAGCCAGGAGATAGTGCCGTCGCTGGCACAGCTCAACCAGCGTTTTGCAGCTCTCGACAGCACATCGGCCACTGCAGCACCCGCCGACACGGCAAAGGCCGACACTACGGCAGCCAAGGCCGGGGCGGACAAGGGCTCGCTCGCAGCAGCGCTGGCCGCCAAGGGCACTGCCAAGAAGGCCGGCAGCAAGGACGCCGACGCCCAGGCCGAGCAGATACGCAGGCAAAACCCGCTCTTCTCGGTGCTCCAGCCTATGCAGGGCAACGCCCTCAGCGTGGTGGGATATGCCGTTGCGCGCGACACGGCCGACGTCAACAAGATAATCTACTCTGACATTGCACGCCAGGTGCTGCCCTCCGACCTGAAGCTGGTATGGAGCGCCAAGCCCGTCGACTTCGACAAGACAGGCACCATCTATGAGCTCCACGCCATCAAGGTGACCGAGCCGTCAGGGCGCGCACCGCTCGAGGGCAACGTGATTACCACCGCCCGCGACGGCTTCACCCAGATGGGACAGCCCTGCGTGACCATGCAGATGAACAGCGACGGCGCACGCCGCTGGGCACAGCTCACCAAGGCCAACATCAACCGCGCCATTGCCATAGTGCTCGACAACAGCGTCTACAGCGCACCGAGGGTAAACAGCGAGATATCCGGCGGCAACTCCGAGATAACCGGAAACTTCACAATCGAGGAGACGAAAGACCTTGCCAACACGCTCAACTCAGGCAAGATGCCCGCCCCGACCCGCATCGTGCAGGAAGAGGTGGTGGGCCCGTCGCTCGGCATGGAGTCGATACAGCAAGGCTTCGTGTCGTTCATCATAGCCTTCGTGCTGCTCATGATCTACCTCATCATCCTCTATAACGTAATACCGGGCATGCTGGCCAACCTGGCCCTGCTGTTCAACCTGTTCTTCACGCTGGGAATCATGACCTCGTTCCAGTCGGTGCTCACCATGCCGGGCATTGCCGGATTGCTGCTCTCGCTGGGTATGGCCGTCGACGCCAACGTGCTAATCTACGAGCGCGCCAAGGAGGAGCTTGAGACAGGCATAGGCGTGAAGGAAGCCATCAACCGCGGTTACACCAACGCCTTCTCGGCCATCTTCGACTCCAACCTCACGTCAATCATCACCGGTGTCATACTGTTCGTGTTCGGCACAGGCCCCATCCGAGGCTTTGCCACCACAATGATTATCGGCTTGTGCTGCTCGTTCTTCACGGCAGTCTACATGACCCGCATCGTCTACGACCATCAGCTCAAGCGCGACAAGTGGCTCAACCTCACATTCACCACTGCCATTTCGCGCAACATGATGAAGGACACCAAGATCAACTTCATGGGCAAGTACAAGAGCTCGTTCGCCATCTGGGGCATCGTAGCGCTCGTGTTCATAGGCAGCTTCGTGGTGCGCGGCTTCAGCCGGAGCATCGACTTCACCGGCGGACGCAACTATGTGCTGCAGTTTGAGAAGCCCGTGTCGCCCGAACAGGTGCGCGAGGTGCTGCAGGGTGCCTTCGGCGAGTCTACGTTCAGCGCCATAGCCCTCGGCACCGACGGCCACACCATCCGCATCTCCACCAACTACAAGATAGAGTCTAACGACCCCAACGTGGACAGCGAGATAGAGAACATACTCTACAAGGAGCTGTCGGCCGACGGGCTCGTCACCCAGAAGAGCGTCGAAGCCTTCAAGAACCCCGACATACGCGAGGGAGGCTCTATCATAAGCAGCTCAAAGGTGGGGCCGGCCATAGCCAAGGACATCACATACGGTGCAATAGTCAGCGTGGTGATAGCCATCATAGCCATCTTCCTCTACATACTGTTGCGCTTCCGCAACGTGGCGTTCTCGCTGGGCTCTACGGTGGCCCTGGCCTTCGACACGCTCTTCGTGCTCGGCGTCTACTCTCTGCTCTGGGGAATGGTGCCCATGTCGCTCGAGATAGACCAGACGTTCATCGGAGCCATCCTGACCGTCATCGGTTACTCAATCAACGACAAGGTGGTGGTGTTCGACCGCATACGCGAGAACATGCACCTCTACTCCAAGCGCAACCTGTGGGACTTGTTCAACGACTCGCTGAACCAAACGCTGGCCCGTACCATCAACACCGGCTCGTCAACACTGCTCGTGCTGCTCGTCATCATCTTCTTCGGAGGTGAGAGCATACGCAGCTTCTCGCTGGCAATGATACTCGGCATCGTGTTCGGTACGTTCTCGTCGATATTCATTGCAGCCCCCGTGGCCTACTTCACCATAGGCAAGGGCAGGCGCAATGCCGACAAAGAGATTGCCAAGGCATAAAAAATTGCGAATAACTAATACGATTTATATATAACTGTGGCGGCCGCTCTATGTGAATAGGGCGGTCGTTTTTTTATGCCATACCGGCCATGGCACGGCTTAGCGACCCGGTGATGCCGCCGCCCTGAGGCCAGCCCATTTTGCCGAAGGGGCAGCCGTATGCGCAGAGTCCGGGCTGCACAGGCATTCAAGCCAACGTGATGAAATGCCCGGGGCGCTAATAAGCAGCTGTTCAAAATCAACAGATACAATTGACTTTGCATGTGCAATCTATATATTTGCCACCATCTTGTGCACTCTTTCGGCTCGCATACCAATGCCTCATAGGTAGCGCAGCCCGCCACTATCTCTCGCGGACTTTGGCATGCGGCCCGAAAGAGCGCACAATTTGATGGCAATTAGTTTTGAACACCTACTTACTCCATTTTTGCAAAGATTAATGCCGGCAGTCGGGCAGATGCGAGAAGTTAGAATGAATTAGAGGAGTTAGAGGGAGTTACGATGAGACATGTGGTGCTGGTGGACATCAACTGCGAAAGCCGCCGGCCGCCAACCCCGGGCCACCGCAAGGAAGCCCAACTCACGCTGACCACCCGTGACTACCCGGCAACTTGCAGACATCCACATTGCACAGCATCTTTACACGGCTGACATCACCGAAGGCCGCCCAACGGATTGTGGCTGCCATCACGCCCGACACCACGCAGACTCATGACCTGCCGGGGTGATTGACGAGCGGCAAACCGACGGCAGGGCCTCGGCGGCCAACAGCCGTGCAGACCGGACTGAGCGACCCCAAACCCCAAACGGGCCAAACGGCCGTGCAATACGGGCTGTTTCACACTGCAATACAGGCCGTTTGGCAGTGCAAAACGGCCTCCGCCGCAAGCCTGCTGCCACCAAGCCTGCAACTGCCTGTGGCCCAGCGGCTCTGCCCACCGGCCGGGACGGGCGTCTGATGGATGGGTACGCAAAATGCCGCGAACGCGGTTTTCAACTAAAATAATAGTTAAATAATCGGCCGGAAACTTGGAAGCTATTGATAAATTAACTATATTTGCAGTCGAAACGACCAACAGGCAAAACCTTCAGGCCACAGGTTTGCATGCCACGAGTCAGCAGCGCCGCATGGCAATCCACCCCGGCCGGCATATCCGCAAGGCCACCCAAAGGCCACAGCGCAGCCTGGCCGCCACTAACAACAGACAAGAAACAAACCAATACGACTTAAAAACCAAAGGCAATGGAGAGACTGACTGCAAAAGAAGAGAGCATCATGGAGATGATATGGCAGATAGGAAGCTGCACGCCCAAAGACGTGCTCGCCATGATGCCCGAGCCCCGCCCGCACATCAACACGGTGTCGACGATAATCCAACTGCTCGAGAAGAAAGGCTACCTCACCCACCGCCCCCACGGCAGGGGCTACCTCTACATACCCGCAGTGAAGAAAGAGAACTACGGACGGCGCAAGTTTGAGTCGTTTGTAAGCCGCTATTTCGGCAACTCCTACATGAACGTGGTGTCGGCGCTGGTCAAGGAAGAGAAGGTGAGCGAGAAGGAACTGATAGACTTTGTCGACAAACTGAAACGCGAGAAATGACATGGCAGCAGCTATAATCTACATCATCAAGTGGGCGGTGGCACTCACGCTGTTCCACTCGCTCTACGGTCTCTTCATGCGCCGCGAGACATTCCACGCGCTCAACCGCGCCGTGCTTATTTTCATCCTCGTCGCCTCGGCTGCACTGCCGCTGTGCCACATCGAGACTTCAAGGCCCAACCCAATAGCCGAGGCCACGGCCAGTGCCGAGACTTTCATCATCGAGCAGGCCTACGACGAGCCCGCAACCACAGCCGCCACAACCACGCAGCCACCGCGGCTGGCACTGTGGCCCCGACTGCTGGCCATGGCCTACGCCGCCGGCGTGGCCGTGAGCTGGCTGGTCTACATGCGCTCGCTGGCCTCGCTCTGGCTGCTCATGGCGCGCAGCAGGCGCATACGCACCGCCGCGGCGCCCCGGGGCGCGTCCGTGCTGGTGTCGGGCCGCATCACCGTGGCCTGCAGCTGGATGCGCTGGGTGATACTGCCCGAGGGGCTCGAAGTCCGGCAGCTGCGCTCGGTGCTCACCCACGAGCTGTCGCACGTGCGCCTGGGCCACTCGTGGGACATGCTGCTCTGTGAGTTCACGGCTCGCATGCTGTGGTTCCTGCCGTCGGCATGGCTGCTGCGCAAAGACCTCAGAGACGTACACGAATACCAGGCCGACAGCCACGTGCTGGCCAGCGGCATTGACAGCGACAGCTACCTGCGACTGCTCATAGCCGCAGCCGCCGGCAGCAGCGCAAGCCCGGCAGCCAACGCCTTCAACCACAGCCCCATCAAGAAGCGGCTCTACATGATGTGCCGCAAGCCATCGGCCAAGGCCGCGGCGCTCAAGGCGGCCTACCTGCTGCCCATCGTCGGCATGGCCGTGGCGGCCTTTGCCCGGCCCACAATAGTGGCCGACATCGGGCAACGGCTGGAAACAGAGCAGGCTGCCGCACCGCTGCTGTCGCCCAAAGCGCTCCTCAACGAGGCCGTGGCCGGGGCAACAGCGCAATCGCCCGCCGAGGCCGCCGAGCCCGGCACGCCGGCCGAAGACTTCTCTACCGACCGCGCCATCCATGTGGTAGACAGCATAGCGCAAGGTATGGGCATGAGCAAGATAGGCAGCGGCACATACCTGCGCAGGGCTGAAGGCAGCATACACGCCGACACCATACGCATAGGCGAAATCTACCTCGACGGCAGTTTCCTGCTCAGGTTCAACAAAAACGCCGCTGCCAAGCCCACGCGCCGCAGCGGCGGGCAGGGCAACGCCCAGACCTTCAACGTGCTCATCAAGCGGGGCGGGCCTACGGGCTACACCTGCGCCGGCTTCTCACCTGTCGGCGGCGACGGCCCGGCCAAGCCGGCCGACAAGCCACAAGCGGCACCGGGCAAACCTGTGCGCGAGCTCGCCGACACCGAGATTGTGCCGCTCACACTGGGTGAATACCGCCGCATGCGCCACAAGTTCTGGATTGAGAGGCACGACGGCGAGACCCACCTCGTGATGCTCAAGTATGTGGTAAGCGACCGGCAGCTGTTCAGGCTCGACGGAGTGACGCGATACATCGAAGACCGCGACACGGGCGACCGATACATGTGCCGTGGCATCGTGGGCTACGGCAAGACGCAACTCGAGGGATACATCACCGGGCGCAAAGGCTCGATAGTGGCGTTCACGCTCGTTTTCCCGCCGCTCGACAAGCATGTAGAGAACATAGCGGTGCGCAAGCAGGGCGAAAGGTCGGTGATACCGGCACGACTGGACGACGTGATGCGCCGGCCGGCAAAGATAATAAGATGACACTTTAACAAACCCACTGAAATGACAAACCTACTGACACGACTGGCCCTCGCGGCCGCCACTGCCGCCATGATGTGTGCCTGCGCCGCCTCGCGGCAGGCCGCATACGACCCGAGACCCGACAACATCGAGCCGAAACTCACGCAGCCGCAGGCCGAAAACTACAACATCGACGACACAAAGACTTTCGCCCGATACAGCTACCCATACTCCGTGACGAGACCGGCCGGCCTGAGACTGTTCCACTCGGCCTACTATCAGCTGTACCGGACGAAGGATGCCACGTACGTAACTGCCACATACGCGCATAACGACCGCAAGTTCTACTACTTCAACTCGGGCTGCACCATCATCGACAGCGACACCGGCGACCAGTACATGCTGCGCCGCCTGGAGTATTTCCCCACCGATACCTTCTTCTGGATTGATGCTATCGACGGCAACTTCGTGCGCTTTGTGCTCGTCTTCCCGCCGCTGCCGGACAACGTGGAGACCGTAGACTTCTTCATGCCGAGCAGCCCCGAGCGGCGCTATTTCAACGGAGAGGCCATGAGCGAGCGCGGCCTCAGCGTGAAAAAGCTGCGCAAAGACGTGGACAAGACGTACAGGCAAACTCCGCTTAAGCGCGGACGCATCATCTACTGACGCCCAGACCGACGGCCGCAACGCGCAATCCTCCATAGCCATGCACGCCCCCTCACCGGGCCCCGGCAACAGCCTTGGGGCTCCGGCAGGCGGAGATTATCAACCATAAAAATGCTAACAGGACATGAACAGACTGCTCTACATCATCCTCGTTGCCGCACTTGCGGCAGCAATGCCATCGGCCGCGCATCCCGACGGTGGCAAGAAAGCCAAGGCAGATTCAGTATATATCGGCGGCGAAGTCTACGACTCGTTCACCAAGGCGCGCATTAAGGCCGTGGTGACCATCACGAGCGAAGACTCCGCCCTGGCCAAGACAGACACATGCTACATCTGGCGGACAAGCTCAAGCTTCGGCTTCCGCGTGCCGAAGCGCCCCATGCGCTACTTCATCCGCGCCGAGGCCGAGGGCTACAAGACCATGACCGACACCTTCGACCTGAAGCCGCGGGGGCGCAAGGGCTATTACGCCATACCCCGGCTGCTCATGAAGCGCGGGCGCGACGACATATACAAGGACGTGGGGCTCAACGAAGTGGTGGTCCGCGGCACGCGCGTGCAGATAGCATACCGCGGCGACACCATCGTCTACGACGCCTCGGCGTTCAACCTCCCCGAGGGTTCGATGCTCGACGGGCTCATCCGCCAGATGCCAGGGGTGGAGCTCAAGGACAACGGCGACATATACGTCAACGGCAAGAAGGTTGACTACTTGCTGCTCAACGGCAAGGACTTCTTCAAGGGAAAGAACAAGGTGATGCTGGAAAACCTGCCTTATTTCACCGTGAAAAACGTCAAGGTGTATGACAAGAGCACCGAGAAAAGCGAGGCACTGGGCCGCGAGGTCGAGGCAAAGGACTTCGTGATGGACGTCAACCTGAAGCGGGAGTACGCCCGGAGCTACATTGCCAACGCCGAGGCGGGCGCCGGAACAGACAACCGCTGGGCCGCCCGCGCCTTCGGGCTCTACTTCGACGACCATACGCGCGTGGCCGTTTTCGGCAACGCCAACAACGTCAACGAGAACCGGCAACCCGGCAGCGACGGCGACTGGTCGCCCGCCAAGATGCAGCGCGGGCTGCTCTCCACCAAGCAAGCGGGGCTCAGCCTGCAGACCGAAGACAAGGACAAGCGCATCAAGGACAACTTCGACGCCCTCGTCAGATGGAACGACTCGGACAACGAGCGCCACAACTCTGTTGAGACATTTGCCTCAGACGGCAACATAGTGCGCGGCAGTTCGGCCTTCAACCGCAACAAGGACTTCAACCTGAACATCAACAACTACCTGACGTTGCCCAAGCTCCACATCTACAGCTACGTCAACCTCGACTACACAAACAGCAGCAACACCTCGTGGGGACGCGACTCAACGCTGCGCGACACGCTCACCAACCGCTCGTGGAGCGAAGGCCTCGGCCGCTCGCGCCAGCTCTATTTCTTCGGCTATACGGGCTGGTCGCAGCCACTGCCGTGGGGCGACTATCTCGTGCTCTTTGCCGACTACTCGTACAGCAGGCGCCGCCCCGCCGAGGACTTCAGCCTCACCGGCACACAATATGCCACCGACGGCACCACCGACCGCCGCAACAACTACGCCGACACGCGCTCTGATAGCTACTCATACCACCTCGGTCTCAGCTATGACTTTGCCTTGCCTGACAACTGGTCGGTGCGCCCCGGAGTGTCATACGGCCAGAATCGCGACATAAACGACAACGCCCGCTATCGCCTCGACCGCCTCGCCAGCGACCGCTACGACGAACTTGGCCTGCTGCCGTCCACGCGCGACTCGCTGCTGCTGGCCTTAGACGCCGACAACAGCGCCTATACCAACGTGCTCACGCGGTCGTATGGCACGCATCTGGAAATCATGCACCCCATGGCCAAGAGCTATGTCTATGTGCAGCTGCCGTTATATTTCAGGCGCGAGGGAATGCACTACCGAAGCGGCGGGCTCGACACCGTGGCCTCACGCTCATACACCGACTTCGAGCCTTATGCACAGATGGAGTTCAGCAAAGGCAAAAGCAAGTTTGAACTGAACTACCGCATGCGCGTCACCCAGCCCGAGTTCCAGTCGCTCATGCCCTCCGACGACACCACCGACCCGCTGGCCCTGCGCATCAACAACCCCGACCTGAAGGCCATCACGCGCCACTGGCTGGGCGGAAAGGCCACGTTCCGCTGCGACTCCATAGACCTTACGTGGTACGCCGGGGCCCAGACCTACATCGTGCGCAACGACTTCGGCACACGCACCACATACAACTCGCAGACCGGCGCATACACTTATATAGACGACAACGTGGACGGCAACTGGGACTTCGAACTCAATGGAGGGCTCAACGGCACGTTCGACAAGAAGCGGCGGCTGCGCTATGTCTTCGACGCGAGCGTGAAATACATTCACAGCGTAGACTTCGACGTGGCCTACGACACCTCGGCCGACGTGCTCAGCACGGTCGAGACAATGCGCACCAACCTCAACCTGAACCTCACTTACACGCTGGGAAAGCTCACGGCGGGCCTCGCGGGCAAGCTCACGGCACGCAACAGTCGCAGCGACCGGCAAGGCTTCGAAGCCATAAACGCCTACGACTACCAGTATGGAGCAAACCTGAAGTACACCATACCCGTGCTCAACCTCGACCTGTCGACCGACTTCAACGTGTTCAGCCGCCGCGGATACGGCAGCGCCGAGATGAACACCGACGACCCGGTGTGGAACGCCCAGCTCTCGAAGTCGTTCTTCAAGGGCAGTCTCGTGGCCAAGCTCACGGCCTACGACCTGCTCCACCAGCTGTCCACCAAGAGCTACTCCATCAACGCCCAGGGCCGCACTGAGACGCGATACAACTGCATTCCGCGCTACTTAATGTTCTCATTGGCATATAAATTCACAAGGAAAGCGAAACAAAACGATAAAAATTAACATACGGAAAGACAATTGCCAGTATGATTATAATATTTAAATGAATTTCACGTTGTATTGACATGAATACCAAAATTTATTTAACAATCATATTGACAATGCTGCTTGCCGTTGCAATGCCAGCCATGGCGAATGGCGCCGGGCGGCCCGCAAAGAAGGAGCGCACGGTGTTTCTCGGCGGCGAAGTTTACGACTCGTTCACCCGCACACGCGTAAAGGCCGTGGTGACGCTGCTGAACGCCGACTCGGCCACCGTCGACACAGACACGTGCGACCTGTGGCGGACATTCGCGAGCTTCGGTTTCACGGTGCCGCGACGCCCAGCCCGCTACGTGCTGAAGGTAGAGGCCGAGGGCTACGAGACGGCCTTTATGCCCTACGACATGCAACCCCGCGGCCGCAAGGCCGAATACCTGGTGCCCACCATACACATAAAGCGCGCCCCAAACGACATATATATAAATGTGGGGCTCGACGAAGTGGTGGTCAGCGGCACGCGCGTGCAAATAGCATACCGCGGCGACACCATCGTCTACGACGCCTCGGCGTTCAACCTGCCCGACGGTTCGATGCTCGACGCGCTAATCGGCCAGATGCCCGGGGTGGAGCTCAAGGACAACGGAACGATATATGTGAACGGCAAGAAGGTGGACTACCTGCTGCTCAACGGCAAGGAATTCTTCCGCGGCAAGAACAAGGTGATGCTCGAAAACCTGCCTTACTTCACCGTAAAGGAAATCAAGGTGTACGACAAGAGCACCGAGCGCAGCGAGATGCTCGGGCGCGACATAGAGCCTAAAGACTTCGTGATGGATGTCAACCTGAAGCGTGAGTACGCCCGGAGCTACATTGCCAACGCCGAGGCGGGGGCCGGAACAGACAACCGCTGGGCCGCCCGCGCCTTTGGGCTCTACTTCGACGACCGGCGCAGGGTGGCCGTATTCGGCAACGCCAACAACGTGAACGAGGACCGGCGGCCCGGCAGCCGGGGCGACTGGTCGCCCGCCAAGATGGAGCGCGGGCTGCTCGCCACCAAGCAGGCGGGGCTGAGTCTGCAGACCGAGACGAGGGAGAAGCGCGTGATGAACGACCTCGATGCCACCGTGACGTGGAGCGACGCCGACAACGAACGGCACAACGCCACCGAGACCTTCGCCGCCGCCGGCAACATATTCGGCGGCAGCTCATCGTTCAGCCGAGCCAAGGATTTCAACACTTCCGTAAGCGACTTCCTGCGCTTGCGCAAGCTCCACATCCAGAGCCGAAACGCATTGCATTACACCAACAGCCGAAACACAGCCTGGGGCAGCGACTCTACGATGCGCGACACGCTGCTCAACCGCTCGTGGAGCGACGGTCTGGGCCGCTCGCGGCTGCTGTCGCTGAACGGCATCACCATGTGGTCGCAACCACTGCCGTGGGGCGACATACTCTCAATAGAAGCACAATACATGTGGCAGAAGCGCACTCCCGACGAGCTGTTCGGCCTCAGCGGCACGCAGTATGCCGCCTCGCTGCCTGCCGACCGCCGCAACTACTACACCGATGCCGCCGACGAGAGCTACAGCTACTCGATAGAACTGGGCTATATGTTTGCCCTGCCCAAGGGCTGGTACGTGGAGCCCAACTTCACTTACGGGCAAGACTGGCACTCGGCATCCACGAGCCGCTACCGCCTCGACCGCCTCGGCGAGGGCTGGACGGACGCGACGGGCCTGCTGCCCTCGACCCGCGACTCGCTCCTGATGGCCTTCGACTGGGACAACAGCGACTGTGGCAACTCGCTGACGCGCTCATACTCGGGAGAGGTGTCAATACAGAAGAGCACCGACAACATGGAGTTCTTCCTCTCCCTGCCCGTGAAGCACAGCCGCGAGAGGCTGCATTACAACGACTACTCGGTAGACACCGTGGCCACGCGCTCCTACACCGAGTTCAGCCCATGGCTTGAATACCGCTACAACAAGGGCCGCCAGCGCCACGAGCTGTCATACCAGATGCGGGTGGCGCAGCCCGAGTTTACGGCGCTCATGCCCGGCGACGACACCACCAACCCGCTCGCCCACATAGTGAGCAACCCCGACCTGAAGGCCCGCACCGACCACAGGCTGTCGTGGCAGACCACGCTGCGCTGCGACTCGGCGCGGCTAACGTGGTACGTGGGGGCCGACGCCACCTTCACCCACGGGGCATGGGGCGTGCGCACCACCTACGACACGCAGACCGGGGCATACACCTATACCGACGACAACGTTGACGGCAACTGGCAGACGGCAGTGAAGCTCGGGGTCAACGGCGCCCTCGACAGCAAGCGGCGGCTGCGCTATGCCGTAGGCGCCGCCACCGAATACGTGCACAGCGTAGACTTCGCCGTGGCCTACGACACGCCGTCCGACGCCCTGAGCCGGGTCAACACCGTGCGCACGGGCCTCGACATGAGCCTCACCTACACCCTGGGCAAGCTCACGGCGGGCCTTGCCGGCAAGTATGCCTCGCACCACAGCCGCAGCGACCGCGCCGGTTTCAAGCCCATCGACGCGTTCGACTATCAGTACGGGGCCAGCCTGACATACACCATCCCCGTGGTCGACATCGACCTGTCGACCGACTTCAACGTGTTCAGCCGCCGCGGATACGGCAGC
>ENA-ORSA01001705-ORSA01001705.1-human-gut-metagenome-genome-assembly--contig:-NODE-1705-length-17440-cov-5.228530_pt1 | contig 17440 bp, 17 predicted proteins | sample MGYA00242179_ERZ509142 | MGnify/ENA primary metagenome ERZ509142 (study PRJEB26280, sample SAMEA2338659) | human gut metagenome | biome: human gut; feature: human-associated habitat; material: faeces... | reverse complement strand
CCTTGGGTGAAGCGATCCAGCTCATGGACACCGGCTTTGAGAATGCCGACATTGTTTTTCTGACAGACGGACTGTGCGAGCTGCCGGAGGACTATCTGGAAACGCTCCGCAAAGAACAGGCTGCCCGAAAATTCACCGTGACCGGCATCCTGCTGGACGCAGGCAATCCCGGCATGGATTTTAGCCTGACACCGTTTTGTCAGAAGATCTATCGGACCAGCGAGCTGGCCGGTGATGAGATTGTAAGAGGTCTGGTTTCCCAGCGTATGTAAAAGCAGCAAAAATGATTGACAGTTATCCTGAAACCATTATAATAAAGGAAAAGGTACTGTATAATTGATTATGTGGATGCCTGAAAGGAGGCGCTTTTTATGAAGGGTACAACGCTGAAAATTGAACCGGAATTGACAGCACAGGCCGCCGCTCTCTTTAAGGAGCTCGGAATGGATTTGAGCACTGCGACCGGAATCTTTTATCGTCAGGCATTGCGGTATCGTGGCCTGCCGTTTGATGTGCGTCTGGATGAACCGAATGAAACCACGTATGCCGCAATGGATGCCGCAGAAAATGATAAAATGTATGGCCCGTTTGATACCGTGTCTGATTTGATGGAGGCGCTGAATGCTTAAACCGGAGTTTTCAGGACAGTTCAAGCGCGACTATAAGCTGGCCGTCAAACGCGGCTGCGACCCCAAGAAATTGGAGACTGTCATTACAATGCTGTGCGCCGAACAACCTCTGCCAACTGAATATCGAGATCATGCGCTGACAAATTCCCGTAATTATAAGGGGATGCGTGAGTGCCATATTCAACCCGACTGGCTGTTGGTCTATCGGATCAGGCAAGAGATTCTGGTTTTACAGTTGATCCGAACAGGGACGCACAGCGATCTGTTTTAGCATTTTTTCTCAAAGCGAAAATTATTGCAAATCCATAGTAGGCACGAAGCAGACAAGCACGGCTTGTCTGCTTCGTTTTTTTATGCTCCGCTTTTCAGCATGGCTTTTGTTTTCAAAATCGCTGCGCGGAATGTTTTCTGTGCCTCGCGCTCCGGTGGAAAGACAGGGAGCAGGAAGTCCAACGCAGCCTGAATCCGTTTCAAATCATCCGGCGTCAAATAACCATCCGTTAAGTGCTGATGTACCTGTTGGTATGCCAAACGTAGAGGTTCGGAAACACTCTCCCTTGAGAAATATTCTGCAATCAGGCCGCTGATGAGCGCGGATTCCTCCAAGGAATACTGCATACCTGCCACCTACCTTTCGCACACCCGCATATCATAGCATTTGGGCAGCAATGGGGCAAGAAGTTTTTCCGTAATTTTTTTACGGCATCGTTGACGTGAGCGTTTTTTAGTGTATACTATCCGTATAGGAGGATGAACACACTATGCTGAAGCTATTTGAAGTAATGGGATTCAAGAATTTCAAAGATCGCATTACCCTTGATTTTTCGGATGTACGAGATTATAAATTTAATCCTGCCTGCATCACGAACCATCTCATTGGTAAAATGATCGTTTATGGTAAGAACTCCATCGGAAAATCAAATCTCGGTTTGGCGATTTTTGACATTGTTTCGCACCTGTCCTCAAAAAATGTAACGCCCAATTTGTATGACTATTATCTCAATGTGGATGCCCCAACGGACTATGCAGAGTTCCACTATGTTTTTGTATTTGGTGAAAATACAATAGACTACACCTATCGCAAAAACGCGAAGCAGGATCTGATTTATGAGAAGCTGTGTATAAACGATCAGCTTTTGTATGAATACGACTATAAAGCCAGCACCGGAAGTCTCGATGGCATCCGCTCTTTGACTCCGACACTGAATCTGTCCATGCAGGACGTTGATTCTGTGCTGAAATATGTCGTCAGCAATACTGTGCTGGAGGACGACCATCCACTGCGGCAAATGCTGAGATATGTAAATAATATGTTATGGTTCCGCAGTCTGGACGAAAACCGCTATATCGGTTACAAGACCAAAAGCAATGATTACTACGATTTTATCCTCGATCAGACAATTCTGAAAGAATTTGAACAGTTTTTACATGCTGCTGGTATTGCAGAAGGCTTGACCATAAACCGCGATCACGATGGTAAGGAGCGCCTCTATTTCAATACAGCAACACCGCTTCCTTTCTTTAAGGTTGCATCCAGCGGCACGAAAGCACTCTACACGTTCTTTTACTGGTACAAGACCGCAAAAGACGTTTCCATGATGTTTATTGATGAGTTTGACGCGTTCTACCATTATGAACTGGCCGAAAGCATTGTCAGCTTGCTTGAAAAGATGCCGCAGACACAGGTGATTTTGACATCTCATAATACGAATCTCCTGACGAATCGAATCATGCGCCCGGACTGCTATTTTATTTTAACGCAGGGTCGTATCTCATCCTTGGCAAACGCCACCAACCGGGAACTGCGCGAAGGTCACAACCTTGAGAAACTATATATGAGCGGTGAGTTCAATGTTTACTGACAAGCCCAAAATTCTTATGCTTGTTGAAGGCGCAAAAATGGACGTCAAGCTGATGGAGCATCTTCTTGCCATTTACGGAATCAGCCAGAGTCATCAAATTGTGTCATATAACACAAGCATATATGACCTATATGCGCATATGTTTGTGGACACAGACCCGGACGATGTGGATCTTCTCCAGCTCTTAAAGGAGCGTGAGCCAGATCCATCCAAAAGAAGTATGTTTGACGAACGCTATTCGGATATTCTGCTTGTATTTGACCTCGACCCGCAGGATACTCGTTTTTCTGTAGAAAAAATCACACGGATGGTTTCCTATTTTGTCGAATCATCTGATATGGGAAAGCTATACCTGAACTATCCAATGGTTGAAGCATTCTACCATATGCGCAATATCCCTGATCCTGCGTACTTTTCCTATACAGCCAGTTTGGAAGAGCTGCGGGCTCACAAATACAAAGAACGAGTCGTTGCGGAAAACCGCAATCACAGATTCAGCAAATTTGCCGTTGATCGAAACGAGTGTAATACCGTCATACAGCAAAATATTGAGAAAGCATGGCAGATACTTAATCATACAAGGCGAAGTATTGCCGACCCGCTTTTACCGGAGGCATCGGATGTTCTCTCCGCGCAATTGCAAGAATTGATATCTGCTGAGCGTGTATTTGTCCTCTGCACTTGTATATTCTACATTCCGGACTATAATCCGCAGCTGCTGCATAATGAGAGTCTGTTTTAATATCAGCGCCTCATCTAACGAAGTTACATTTCCATACTCTTAAAATCTTTGCAAGTTTCGCTCCCTTCTGTCAATGTGCTAAAATACTCCTGTATTCCAGGTCAGAGCAGATTAAGGGCGGAGCTATTTCAGGGCGGAGGTGAAGACTTGGGGACAGGTATGCCCCCGGTTCCGCGCGCAGGACATGGAATGAAATAATGGACTCATAAGACCGTAATTGCCGTTTGGCAGTTGCGGTCTTTTTGCGTCCGGACACAAAAATGAAGGGAGAACAGCATGACAGACACAGAAAACGTATTTGACGGCTTTGCCTTACAGAATCGGAAAAACCGAAATCCGCGGAACATTTGAAACAAGGATAACATTGCCGCCTGCTCGCCCTGATGATGCCGCCGGGGGAACTGCAAAGAAGGAATATTTCATCAAATGCTGCGCAAAAATAGCAGGCAAATTGCAGTTTTTCACCGTCCGGATCGATACCACCGACCCTGAGATAGAATACGTGAAATTGACGTTGTGTGCGTATGACGAGGACGGAAAACTTCAAAAGTTTTTGGTGTACAATGGTCTGAAAGTTAAACGTCCTCCGGTACATGTGCCAAGGCATTAACACCAGCGAATGGAAGTTCATCCAAGCATATCAAAAAAGCGGGGCATGCGCTATCGAGAGATGCCGCGCCAGAAGAACCTTTCAACGTCTGCAAAAGCAGCTTGCAAGTCCAAAGACTCGCAAGCTGCTTTCCTAATATCCTTGCTGTATTTTGGCTCCTTGCGTCAATCAAACGATCGGGTGCTTGAGCGCCCACTCGCGGCCGTACTTTTTGAGTTCGTCCTTTTCGATCTTGTCGTTCCACTCCAGGAAGCACCAGCCGTTCGGAATTGCCGGATAGAACCGTCCGGCCGGGCAATAGGTGTCAACCGCGCGGCGCACCTCGGCGCGGATCTGCTCCTCGGTGATGTTTTCAACGTCGATCTTCGGGCCGTCAATGCCGCCGACCATGGCGAGCTTGCCCTCCGTCACGCGCTGGATCTCCACAATATCGTTCTGCGCAATAACGCCCTGCCAGATGTCAATGCCGATCTCGACCATATCCGTCACGAGCGGCTGGCAGATGCAGTCCGCGTGGTGCATATAAATCATGCCTTCTTCATGGATCGCGTCAGCAATTTCCTTTTGCAAAGGCTTGATGATCTCGCGCCAGACTCTCGGCGGCAGGAAAACATTCTGCTTCGAGCCCCAATCGTCGTGATAGAAGATGATATCCGGGTGGATCTGCTTGCCCATTTCGTGGATGTAATCGATCTTGTAGTCTGCGATCACGCGCAGCAGCTCTGCCATTTCTTCCGGGTATTCCAGATAGCTGCACAGCGCGTTTTCCATGCCCATCAGATGATGCGAGCGTTCAAACAGGCCGCCGCCGAACAGCACACCGACGAATTTTTCCTTGCGGTCCGTCTCGTCGGCGGCTTTTTTTGCCGCGCTCCAGTCCAGCCCTCTCGTCGGGGGAACGACCACAGAGTCCTTCCAGTGTTCAATGTCCTTGATGACCGCGTTTTCTGCCGTCACATGCGGATGCGGACCCGGCGCACCGGGCTTATAAATGTAGGCGGTTCCCCACGGGTCTTTGTATTCCTTTCCGTCCTGCGGGAACATACCGGCCATCAGAACCGGGTCGGGAACCAGTTGAATGGCGTCCATCAGATCGAAATAATAATCCGGCTGTTGATGGTTGTAGATCGCCATTGCGTTTTCGCGTAATGTCATCATCGCAATAAACCTCCTGTTACAATATATTTGCCTTTGAATTGGAATCGAATCAGTTCGTTATTTGACGCCCTTGATCGTGCATACGCCGATCATACCCAGGAGCGTCAGCGCGCCGAAGACGCAGAAGCTCGCGGTGTAGCCGATTGCGACGGCAAGCACGCCAAACAGCGCGGATGCCAGAAGCGTACCGATGCCGATAAAGGTATTCACAACGGAAATGCCGACGCTGGCCTTTTCCGGCGCGATCGCTTCGCCCGCAACGGTATAGAGAAGTCCCATCGCAACAGCGGGAAGACCCTGAAGCCAGATGGTAATGTTCAGAAGAATACCAGCCGGCAGGAACGCGATCAGAAAGCGCGAGAGCGCCATCCAGGTCAGCGCGCCGAAGTAGATCCATTTGCGTGTCTTCAGAAGATCGGAAAGCGTACCGCCGATGGCTGTGGAGAGCGCACCGACAATGGCGCAGACGCTCACCAGAGAGCCAGCCGCCTCCGCCGTGTAGCCATGCTCAACGACAAGGAATGTCGGCGCGAAGCTCATAATGGCCATTGTGCTCATCATAAAGAACAGGCCGCCAATGGCAAGCTGCAAAACGTTTTTGTCCCGGATTGCTTCCAGGAAGCTGATCTTCGGCGCGCCGGAACCGGTTTTTCCCATGGGAGGCGCGACCTCGTCGGTGATGAAAATGACCCAGACCACGAGCATGACCACGCTGTAGCCGATGGTGAACCACCATGCGGGCGCAATGTTCTCCGCCGTTGTAATGCGGGGGACAAGGTTATACATGACGAGCTGCGCAATGGTGCCGCCCGTGATGTAAATGCCGTTTGCCCTTCCGCGAAGCTCCGGCGCAAAGAGACACGCGATCACATAGGGGCCGAGGATACCAGTCGCGCAGGTGCCTGCGCCGACAACCAGCTGCGACAGGAACATAACCGTGTAGCTTTTCGTGCCGAACACGCCGACCAGAGAGCCCGCGATAATCAGGATCATCGCAAAAATGCCGGTTCTGCGCGGGCCGATTTTTCCCATCATCACGCCGAACGGTACGGCGAGGAAAATGCTCAGGATGCTCAGCGCGGACACCAGCACGCCGGCCTTTCCTTCATCGATCTGCATTCCCTGCATCATGTATGTCAGGATCGGCTGAAGCCGGTACTGACAGAAGCCGGCCGTCAGATACGACAGCACGATAATGATGAGATAGATATAGGGCGATATACGTTTTTTCTGTGCTTCCATTTCATCTCTTCCTTTCCGTTTTGCCTGCGAGCCTGCCGCCCGCGGGCTTGTATCTTTAGTCTAACGAACCGAACGGAAAATGAAAATGGACAAACCATCCGCATTTTTTTGCCGCTGCATGATACTGTGTACACGTTGACTGCCAATACTTTTTCTTTTTCGATGTGCATCGTGCCTATATCATCTTTTGAATACGACACAAGCGCACAAAATATGACACTTGTTTTTGTATACACTATATAAAAACAGGCGGATTCAGAAAAAACGTCAGAAAAACAAACGGTTTTTATACCTCTGGACAAAAGAATGTGCTATGCTATACTTGGTGTTGTGGAGAGGTTTCTCGTGCGGCACCCAGAAAATAACGGGAGGAATCACCATTGAATATCAGTCTGGATACGGTTCTTTCTGCACTGGATATGCAGAGCGCACATATCGTTTCCACCAATTCCTTTTCCATCCATCAGCCCCAGCTGAACGCCGCGGCGCTCTGGTCGAAGGACGAGTCCGTGAGTCGGAATCTGTGCTATGTCATTCCCGCGCGGCAGGTGCGCGAAGACTTTGCCTTGCCGCCGAGAACGTCTGTTGTTATCGTGGGCACAGTGGATGAAAACATTCTGCGCATGTCCGATGTGGACGCGCTGGTGATTGACATCCCGGTCAAGCGGGCGGCGTTCAACACCTGGTTCAACCGTATCAGTCGCATCTTCCATGACTATCAGCATTGGGCGCTGACTCTGAGCGACATGCTGGCACGCTCACCTTCTTTGCAGGAGCTGGCGGCGGTCGGCGAATCGTTTTTCGGAAACCCGGTGCTGGTGCTCGACCGGAATTTCTGCCTGCTCAGCAAGTATGACCCGTCGCTGCAAATCGCGTGGTCCTTTCACGAGCAGACGCAGGAGCGGATGCTGCCGGAAGAGATGATATCCATTATCAAGGCGCAGTCCGGGCATCAGGTGCAGGCAGAAGGCAGCCACACCTTTTTTATCTCGGACGACTATTTGGCCTATAACATGCAGTTTCTGCATATGAGCCGCGGCAACGCGATCTTCACGCTGGCTGTGCCGGAGATCCGCGCGCCACTTCGGAGACTCTCTTTGAGCGCGCTGAGCTATTTTGCCGAGTGCATCCACATCGTGCTCTGCCAGTCCAGCTTTCATTACGGTCACAGCCTGCGGTTCGAGGAATTCGTCAAAAAGCTTCTGGCCAACGAGCAGATCGAACAGGCCGTGATCGACCAGTACCTGCTGAGCATGCACTGGTTCAACGCCGACAACTACCTCTGCCTTGTCTTTGAGATCAACCGCTGGGACAGAGCCAATTCTGTTTTTCACAGCATCTGTATGAATGTGGAAAGCAGCTTTTCTGAGAGCTTCGCGTTCGTATACAATGACAAAATTGTAGCGATCATCAATTTAGACAGAGCGCAGCTGAGCCGCGGCGCGATGATTCAGAATCTCATTTTGTTTCTGCGCGAGCATCTGCTGCACGTCGGCATCAGCTATACGTTCTTCGATTTCAGCACCGTGATCTCCTATTTCAAGGAAGCGGAGGCGGCGCTGGAAATGGGGCGGCTCTATGCGCCCGACCTCTGGTATTACCGGTTTGAAGACTATGTCCTGCCGTATTTCATGCACTACGGAACCAGCCAGATCAACGGCCGGCACCTGTGCCATCCGGGGCTTGTCCAGCTCTGGCTCTATGACAGCAAGAATGAAACAGAGCTTCTGATCACGCTGCGCGAGTACCTGACGACCGGCCTCAACGCCACGGCGACAGCCAAGCATCTTTTTATCCACCGCAACACGCTCTATCAGAGACTGGATAAAATCAACCAGATCATCGGTGCAGATCTGAACGATCCCGACACGCGGCTTTTCATGCTGATGTCTTACTCGTTTGTCGATCTGCTCAAGCTCAAGCCCATTGAGGAAGTTGTGCCGGATTTCAAGAAAGGCCGGCATTGACCCATATATTCCAACACAGCATTGAAAAGGGGGATTTTTTATGCTGAGTAAACGCCAGAATCTTCTGGAAACCATCCATGGCGGACATCCCGACCGCTTCGTCAACCAGTATGAGGCATTTGCCCTTCTGTTCGGTACACCCTTCGGTGTGCGCAGCCGTAATCCCAAATACGGAGAGGAAAATGTCGTCAACGCATGGGGCGAGACCTGCTCCTGGCCCATCGGCACGCCGGGCCCGTTCCCGGTTCACACGCCGGATAAGATCGTTGTCAAGGACATCGAGCACTGGCGGGATTATGTGAAGGTGCCGCAGGTCGTTTATGACGCAAAGGAGTGGGAGCCGTTCATCGCCGAAGCGGAAAAGGTCGACCGGAACGAACAGTTCGCGACCTCGTTCTACGCACCCGGCGTTTTTGAGATGTGCCACCATCTGATGAGCATGCAGGAGTGCCTCGTCGCGTTCTATGAATACCCGGACGAGATGCACGAGCTGATCGACTGCATCACGCAGTTTGAGCTGGACTACGCGGCAGAGCTCTGCAAATACGTCAAGCCCGACGCGCTGTTCCACCATGACGACTGGGGCAGCCAGATCTCGACCTTCCTGTCTCCGGACATGTTCCGCGAGTTCATCAAGCCCGCTTTTATGAAAATCTACGGCTATTATAAATCCCACGGTGTGCAGGTCATCGCGCACCATTCCGATTCCTACGCGGCAACGCTCGTTCCGGATATGATCGACATGGGCATCGATATCTGGCAGGGCGTTATGACCTCCAACAACGTGCCGGAGCTCATCCGCAAGTACGGCGGCAAGATCAGCTTTATGGGCGATATCGACAGCGCAAAGGTCGACTACGAGGGCTGGACGAAGGAAGTCGTGCAGGCCGAAGTCGACAGAGCCTGCGCCGAGTGCGGTACGCTTTACTTCATCCCGAACGCATCGCAGGGTCTTCCGATGAGCACGTTCCCCGGCGTCTACGAGGCGCTGAGTGAGGCCATCGACAAATGCAGCAAACGTTATTTCCCGGCACAGAACAGCTGAGACAGGAGGAAATATATGATTATCATTGGTGAAAAGATCAACGGCTCTATTCCGTCTGTGGCAGATGCCATTGCCCGCCGCGACGCAGATTTTATCAAGCAGCGAGCCATCGCGCAGACGGAAGCCGGCGCGACGTTTATCGACTGCTGTGCGTCCGTTCCCGAGGCGCAGGAGGTCGAAACGCTTCGCTGGATGATCGATTGCATCCAGTCTGTGACCGATCTTCCCATTTCGGTCGACAGCCCGAGCACGAAGGTTTTGAGCGAAGCATACAAGTTCTGCAACAAGCCGGGTCTGTTCAACTCCGTCTCCGGCGAAGGGCATAAGATGGACGCGATCTTCCCCATCATGGCCGAAAATCCCGGCTGGCAGGTCATCGCCCTTCTGAGCGACGATACCGGTATTCCCAAAAACGCCGCCGATCGTCTGAAGGTGTTTGACAAGATCATGGCCAAGACGAAGGAATACGGCATTGCGCCCAGCCGCATTCACATCGATCCGCTCGTTGAGATGCTCTGCACATCGGAAAACGGCATCGAGACGAACACAGAAGTCATTTCCACCGTCCGCGAAGCGTACCCCACCATCCACATTACCGCCGCCGTCAGCAACATTTCCTTCAATCTGCCGGTGCGCAAGATGATCAACCTCGGCTTCACCGTTCTCGCAATGAACGCGGGGCTTGACAGCGCGATTCTCGATCCCACGAACCGCGACATGATGGGGCTGATCTACGCGACCGAAGCGCTGCTCGGTCAGGACGACTACTGTATGGAATATATCAGCGCCTACCGCGAGGGCAAATTCGGCCCGGCCAAGCAGGCGTAAGCAGGTTCCCGTTTTTTACGGCGCAGTTCCCAACTCTTTGCGCCGATAAAATATCTGATTCTTTTATTTTTTCAACAGGGGGATATTATTATGTCTAAAATTGAAGAACTGTCCGCAGCAGTTGAAAACGGCAAGTCCAAGCTGGTTCCCAATCTGGTACAGGAATGCCTCGACGAAGGTGACGCACCTCTCGATGTACTCAATCACGGCATGATCGACGCCATGAGCGTTGTCGGCGAAAAGTTCAAAAAGAACGAGATTTTCGTTCCGGAAATGCTTGTCGCTGCCCGCGCGATGAAGAAGGGCGTTGACGTGCTCAAGCCCCATCTCAGCGGCGAGAACGATGGAAAGATCGGCAAAATGGTCATGGGTACCGTTTACGGAGACCTGCACGACATCGGCAAGAACCTTGTCATTATGATGATCGAATCGAGCGGCTACGAGGTCATTGATCTCGGCATCGACGTTTCGATTGAAAAATTTGTTCAGGCGGCAGAAGACCCCGACGTCACCGTCGTCGGCGTTTCCGCGCTGCTGACCACCACCATGCCCGCCATGAAGGAAGTCGTTGCCGCGCTCAACAAGAGCCCGCGCCGCAAGGATTTCAAGATCATGGTCGGCGGCGCTCCCATCACGCAGGAATTTTGCGACGAGATTGGCGCCGACGTCTATACGCCCGACGCGGCTTCCGCCGGTCAGGCTGCGAAAAAGCTTGCCATGGAGCGCAGCGCAAGCTGACTGCCGTCCGCTGATTGGCAAATATCTCCTTCGCCATGGGTGCCGGAGTCATAGAGGACTCCGTTGTCCTCCATTTGGATATTCCGGCTTCTTTCATCCCTTCACCCTCTGCCGGAATATTCCGCAAATATTCTGCCGGGCGCAGCTTCTGCGCCCGACGGTACAAAACCCACAGGCCGAAAAATTCTCTGCCTGTGGGTATTGCTGATTCAGGGGATTTATTATGAGTGAGATTACATTTACCATTGCAGGCAAACCGGAACCGCTGCATACAGACTCTCAAAGAAGTTGGATGCAGGCGCTGGAGGACAACGGTATTTTTCTCGACGCGCCCTGCGGCGGGCACGGAAGCTGCGGCAAATGCCGTATCCTGGTAAACGGGAAAGAGGTGCTCGCCTGCCAGACGCAGGCTGCACAAGGAGCTAGCCTGACGCTTCCCGCGCGCCATACGGCTAAAATTCTCTCTGCCGGACAGTCTGCGGCGCTGGAAACGGACGGACAAACGGCATATGCGCTCGCCATTGACCTTGGCACAACGACGATCGTCTGCTGCCTGCGCGATGGCGTAAGCGGCGCGCTTCTGGCGCAGAGGAGCTGTCTGAACCCGCAGACGCAGTATGGCGCGGATGTTATTTCGCGCATTGAATACGCGCAGGCACACGGCGCGCGGGCGCTTTCCGCATGCGTCTGGGAAGCGTTTGAGGCGCTTACAGAGCAGTGCGCAAAGGATGCCGGGATAGCTGCCTCGCAGATCGGCATGGTCTGCGTCGTAGGAAACACGGCGATGCACCATCTGCTGCTGGGCTTTGACACAAAGCCTCTGATCACGCCGCCTTATATGCCTGCAAGCTGCATTGCCATCGAGCGGCGCGGAATTCCGGAGCTTCCTTGCTGTGCAGGCGCGATGCTGCGCGTGCTTCCGAATATCGCGGGCTTTGTCGGCGCGGATACGGTGGGCTGCCTGTGCGCGGCTCGGTTTGACCAAATCAGCGAGCTGACGCTTCTAATCGATATTGGCACAAATGGCGAGATGGTTCTTGGCAATCAGGCGCACCGTGTGGCGTGCTCAACGGCGGCGGGTCCTGCCTTTGAGGGCGCGAAGATCTCCTGCGGCATGCGGGGTGCATCCGGCGCGGTCGACCACGTCCGGCAGGAAAACGGTACGGTTCTTTTCCATACTGTGGACGACGCACCTGCTATCGGGCTCTGCGGCTCCGGGCTTCTCGATCTGGTCGCGGTATTGCTGGAGCTGAACATCATAGACGAATCCGGAAGGCTTACCTGCGGCGAACGCTATACGCTTCCCGGTACGGATGTTTTTCTGACGCAGAAGGATATCCGCGAAGTGCAGCTGGCCAAGGCCGCCATCCGCGCGGGCATTGAACTGCTTTGCAGCCATCTGGACGTCCGGTCCCGGGATATTCAGCAGGTTTTACTCGCCGGCGCGTTTGGAAACTATCTTGCCCCGGCATCCGCCTGCTGCATCGGAATGATCCCGGCGCAGCTGCTTGGCCGCATCCGCGGCATCGGAAACGCAGCCGGAGACGGCGCGCAGCGCTGTGCGCTTTCCCGCACAGAATTTGAGCGGAGCAAGCGCCTCGCCGCCGGAACAGAGTTTCTGGAGCTGGCGTCGAAGCCGGACTTTCAGGATCGGTTCGTGGACGCTTTGAGCTTTGAAGAGGAGGATGACGATGACACAGACTGAACTTCTTGTGCTTGCCAAGTCCTGCGGTTTTACCGCGTCCGCGCCCTTAGATCCGGCGAGCATCGAACTCAAGCAAGCTGTGCGCGATATGTGCAAGGAAAACACCTGCGGTCAGTACGGAAAGCGTTGGAGCTGCCCGCCAGGCTGCGGCGACTTGGAACAGTGCCGCACACAGTTGGCTGGTTACTCGACCGGTCTTCTCGTCCAGACGACAGGCGCGATCGAAGACAGCTTTGACTTTGAGGGAATTCAGGACATCGAACAGCAGCACAAGAGGCATTTTGACGCCATGCACGAGGCGCTCCGGCCGCTTTATCCGAAGCTTCTGCCGCTGGGCGCGGGCTGCTGCACGCGCTGTAAGGACTGCACTTATCCGGACGCACCCTGCCGTTTCCCGGAAAAGATGGTATCTTCCATGGAGGCTTACGGTATGCTGGTACTGGAGATCTGCAAGGCCAACGGTCTTTCCTACTACTACGGCGCCGATACCATGACCTATACCAGCTGTTTCCTGCTTTTTTGAGTGTATCGTCTCTGGCGCTATTTGCAGGAATGGAGCGCTTCGCTGCGCAAACTCTGCTCCGCAGTAAATAAAATACTGTCTCAACATATACAGAGTACTCTTCTCTTTTTTAATGACCGGGGGCACGAATCTTGAAGACACAATAGCTTCTTTAATACTTCGCAAGTTTTTCCCGAGAACGCTTTTATGCTACAATACTCCTGTATTCCAGGTCAGAGCAGATGAAGGGCGGAGCTATTTTAGGGCGGAGCTATTTTAGGGCGGAGGTGAAGACTTGGGGACAGGTATGCCCCCGGTTCCGCGCGCAGGACATGGAATGAAATAATGGACTCATAAGACCGTAATTGCCGTTTGGCAGTTGCGGTCTTTTTGCGTCCGGACACAAAAATGAAGGGAGACACAGCATGACAGACACAGAAAACGTATTTGACGGCTTTGCCTTACTGGGCGATGATGAGGAGTTTGATGTAGATAAGATCTTCGGCAACGGTTCGGATGAACCCGCGCCGCCTCCTCCCGCGCCAACGTTGGCAGAAGAAGTCAAACACCAGTTTGATCCGGAACAGGTTCAGACGGAGACGGCAGAATCACAGCCCGAGCCGGAACAGACACTTCCCGCAAAAACGCAGGAAGCACCGGCAGAAGAAAAACAGCCTCTGGAACTCTTTTCGGCGTTTACAGGCGCGGAAAGCGACCCCATCCCAGAAGCAGCCCCGGTCAAAAGCATTGCGCCAAGACCCCAAACACAACTGTCGCTCTTTGACAAGCCGCCCGTTTTTCAGTACGGCGGCGCCAGAGAGCAGATCACGGACGCCAGCATGACCTTCGAGGCCCTGCGTATCCAGAAAGCGGATGATTTCCCCGAACTGGAGGATGCGTCGGCTGTCACATGGCAGGTACGGTACGGAGATGTTACGAAGACCGTTCCCGCGCCCAAGACAGACACCATCGCGGCCATGAAAGCGGAGATCGAGAAATCCAAAGCATTCCTGGACAGCCTGAAAAAAGGCAAGGTCAAGGACCCGGAGTGCGTCGTGAAGCCGCAGATCCGGATGCAGAAGAAGGGCATCGCGGACTACAAGGGCGTATTCCCGACGCTGGAGGCTGCGCGCGCGTCCAACAAGGTCATCTGCCTCATCCCCTCGCGGGACGGGCAGACGTATGAGATGCGCCGGAGCGAGCTCGGCGAGTTTATCGCGCCCAAGCACAAGATCACGGAGTTTTCAGAGGTAAGAGCCGGCTTTCGCCCGGCTCTTCCTCGCATTCCGCAGGAGCTGCTGCGCTCCATCATCGGTTTTTTCAGGAGCCAGATGGAAGCAGGCGCGGAGTTTGAAGCGCTTGTCCGTATCTACTGGGATCGAAAGGAACAGAAATTCATCCCGTTTGTGCCGAAACAGTGCGTCACCAAAGACAGCGTAACGGTTCGGCTGACGGACGAAGATCTTCCGGATGAGCAGCGGTATCTGTACTACGCGGACTTTCACTCCCACAACAGCATGAAGGCGGTCTTTTCTGCCATCGACGATCAGGACGAACGCGGTACGCGGCTGTATCTCGTGATTGGTCGCCTGGAGCGCTTTTTCCCGGAGATCTCCGCACGCATTTCCTGCGGCGGCAGCTTCGTTCCCATTGAACCCGGTCTGGTGCTGGAAGGACTGGACAGCGGCTTTCCCGCGGAATGGAGCGGCAAGGTCGTCCATCAGCTTCCAGAACTCCCGGAACCGCCGTCCGCACATTTCGCGGGCGTGCGCTCGTTCCTGGGCGGATTGCTTGGAGGTGCGGGATGAAGTTTGCAGAGAACCGGCCCGTGAAGATCGTCATGCTGGGAGCCGGAGGCACCGGCGGGCATATCGCGCCGCATCTGTACCGGCTTTTGTACGCGCTGGAACGGCCTGTCCGCTTTATCCTCTGTGACGGAGATATCGTAGAGGAAAAGAATCTGGTGCGCCAGAACTTCACACCGGCTGACCTTGGGGAAAACAAGGCAAAGGTGCTGGCGGAGCGGTATTCGTCCGTGTTCGGGATGGAAACGGAGTATGTGCCGGAATTTATCGAGTCCGGCGAGCGGCTTTTTTCCATGCTGCAAGCGCGGACGTTCCCGACCGGGCCGTACTGGCATTCTCCAACCGTCAAAGAGCTGGTGATCCTCATCGGCGCGGTGGACAACAACAAGAGCCGAAAACTCTGCCACGAGGTCTTTTACAAGCTGGATGATCTTATCTACATCGACAGCGGCAACGGGATGCACACCGGGCAGATCGTCTGCGGCATCCGCAGCGGCGGGCGCACGTTCTACCGCCCCGTCGGCGCGGTATTCCCGGAGGTTTTGCAGGACACAGACAAATTCCCGACGGAGCTGAGCTGCGCCGAGGCGTCTGTTTCCGCGCCGCAGAGCATCGCCGCCAACATCACAGCGGCCACCGCCGTCGTGGACATGATCTACAACATCCTGACCGTCGGAGAAACGCGCGTGCGGCAGATCACGTTTGCAACGGGTTCTGTCAATATGCGTGCCACCTTACAGAAAACAAGGAGGAAAGCAGCATGAGAAGTTCCGTAGACGCAGCAGCCTTTTATAAAGCGATGACAGCATTGATGGAAGTCACGTCAAAAAGCTCCATCGAAGTTTTGCGTGAGATCAAAGCGGAGTTTACCGGAGATCAATGCGTATTGTCCGCAACGGATCTGGACACATGGATGTCCGTGACAATCCCCGCAAGCGGCGACGACTTTGCGTTCGTATTTTGGAACAGTGCCGGTATCCAGAAGGTGTGCCGTTACTTTACGGGCCAACTGGAACTGGAGCTGTCCGGCCAAAGGAAATCACAGATCATAACCATGCGCTGCGGAGACAAGGGCGGCAAGTTCCCAGTTTATGAAACTGAGGAATGCCCCACATGGCCGGAGTTTGAAGCCAAGCAAAGCTATACGGCAAACGCGGCAAACATTCTCAAATGCGTCAAGCAGGTAAAGTATGCCGTAGATCTGCGCAGCACCAGACCGGAATATCAGGGGGTTCTGTTCCAGAACAAGCATATCTGGGCGGTGGAAGGTCATCGCGCGGCCTGCTGTGATGATGGCGGACTGCGTGTTGAAAAGCCGTTTACAGTCGCTGTTCCGGCACTGGAACATCTCAAAGTGTTTGGAAATACGGATATTCAGATCGACGTAAACGAGAGATGTGTCACGTTCCGAAATGAATGGATCCGATTGACGGCGTACCGCGTTCCGAATGCCACACCTCTTATTTATGAGAACATCGTTCCGCAGAAGTGGAATGAGGAATTCTGCTTCCATCGGAAGGACTTCGTGCAGGCCCTGAAATATCTGCTGGCCTGCGTCGGAAAGACAGACAAGCCCTATGTCCGGTTTGATAACGGAGCTTTGACTCTGCGTACAAAGGAATGTCTTTACAAAGCGGCGGTTTCCATCAGCGCAGAAAGCAGCATCATCTTTGGCTTTGACGCAAGATTTATGCTGGATGCGCTCACGCAGTTTGAAAAGCAGGACCTAGTGACGATGCGGCTGACCAGCCCGCTGGGCGCGATCTTGCTTGTGGCGAGCAACAGCTCCGCCATCGTCCTCCCGGTACGGCTCAAGGAAGAACAGAAGGCAGCGTAAAAAGAAAGGATTTTTGAGCATGAAGACAGTCTATATCCCAGCCGGTGCGACCTATAACTATGAAACGCTCGTCACGGACAACGCGATCGTCCACGGGCATCTGCACGTCACGAACGGCTTGAAAGCGAAACATATTTCCGGCAGAGGATTTCTTACCGCCGGTGAGGTTTCCGCAGACGTCGTGAATGTGACGGAGCTGGAATGCGGCACGGTCATCTGCCGGAGACTGCTGGCGCAGCGCGTCAGCGTCAATGAGGCGATGATCTCGGAAAGCGCCGCCGTCTCCCGTTTTTTCTCCGCCAATTACGTCAAAACTCCCAGCCTGACCGTGGCGGTCAGTGAGATCGGCGAAGCGGACGCAGATGAGATCGTGCATCTGACGCCGAAGCCGCGTGGGATGCTCCTGACGCTGCTTCTTTCCATGCTGCGGACCTTCTGGCTGCGCCTGACGGCAAGCCGTCCGCAGGGACGGTTTGAGAAGCCGCGCACGGAAGCGCCGGTGGAAGAACCCTCTGACACGCCGGAAGATACCGAAATGAAAGCCGACATCGCAAAAATTGTGCAGGAGGTGCTTGCACAGCAGGCGGCGGAAAAGGCCGCCTGCGCAAGCAATACGGATGATGCGGATGATTTCGAGCTTCAGCGCATGATCGGCACGTTCAAGCTGCTGCGGGACAAAGGCTATACGGCAAAGGTGCAGGTGCTTGGAAAGCGTTATCAGCAGAACGCCGCGCTTTTGAAGCGGTTTCAGCCGGGTACAAGCTGCCCGG
>ENA-ORSA01001695-ORSA01001695.1-human-gut-metagenome-genome-assembly--contig:-NODE-1695-length-17505-cov-3.218281_pt1 | contig 17505 bp, 17 predicted proteins | sample MGYA00242179_ERZ509142 | MGnify/ENA primary metagenome ERZ509142 (study PRJEB26280, sample SAMEA2338659) | human gut metagenome | biome: human gut; feature: human-associated habitat; material: faeces... | reverse complement strand
TGCCCACTTTTTCCATGGCTTCGCTGATCAGTTCGCCGATCTTTTCGTTTGCCGCGGAGATGGAGGCAATCTGCGCAATGCTCTGTTTGCCTTCAATCGGTTTGCTGATGGATTTCAGTTCATCTACGCACAGATCCACAGCCTTTTCAATGCCGTATTTCACCATCATCGGGTTTGCACCGGCCGCCACGTTTTTCAAGCCTTCGCGTACCATGGCCTGCGCCAGGATGGTAGCCGTCGTGGTACCGTCGCCCGCCACGTCGTTAGTTTTGGTGGCAACTTCGCGAACCAATTGCGCGCCCATGTTTTCAAACGGGTCTTCCACTTCAATTTCTTTAGCGATGGTCACGCCGTCGTTGGTAATCAACGGTGCGCCGTATTTGCGTTCCAACACCACGTTACGGCCTTTGGGGCCCACGGTAATTTTTACGGTATCCGCCAGCGTGTTTACGCCGCGTTCCAAAGCACGTCTTGCTTCTTCTCCATATTTAAATTGTTTTGCCATTTTCTTTTCCTCCTAGTTCGTGATTAGTCTTCCACCACGGCAATGATGTCGCTCTGACGGGTCAAAACAAAATCTCCGCCATCCAGTTTCAGATCCGTGCCGGCATAACGACGGTAAATTACCTTCTGCCCGGCCGTCAAACACATGACCACTTCTTTGCCGTCTACCATGCCGCCGGGGCCAACGGAAACGACCTCTGCCATCATCGGCTTTTCCTTTGCCGTATCAGGAATGATGATCCCGCCTGTGGATACCTTTTCCTGTTCGATGGGCTTCAACAATACCATATCTGCCAACGGTGTTACTTTCATGTTCAGTCTGCCTCCTATAAAAATTATTTGATTTACAGCTTCTACTGTTAGCACTCATTTATAGCGAGTGCTAACATACCTATAATATAGTCAACTCCAAGCAAAATATCAACCCCTATTTTACTTTTTTTACGTGAAAATCTTTCATTTTTTCGGATATGGCCAGCATAACCAATATTTTCCTAATTCATTCATGGATTTTCTCCGTTTTTTTCGCTTTTTTATTTTTTGCTTGCAAGCGCGTTAAAATTCCTTCAATATAGAAAGAAAAGGAGATGAAAACCATGGCAGAATTTGATAAATGGGATCATCGGTTTATTCAAATGGTAAACCTGGTGGCCCAATGGTCCAGCTGCTTTCAGGAAAACAGAAAGATCGGCGCTGTCATTGTGAAAAACAAACGGGTGCTGACCACCGGCTACAACGGCGCACCGGCCAACACATTAAGCTGTGTAGAAAAAGGCGAGTGTCTGCGCAGAAAACTCAACATTCCCTCCGGCACGCGCCACGAGCTTTGCTATGCCATTCACGCTGAGCAAAACGCCATCATCCAGGCCGCTAAAATGGGCATTGCCATTGAAGGCGCCACACTCTATTGTACGCATCAGCCCTGTGTCATCTGCTCTAAGATGATCGTAAACGCCGGCATTGCCCGCGTGGTGTATGAATATCCGTATCCGGATGAATTTGCCCGCGAAATCTTGTCCATCGGCGGTGTTGTAGCGGAGCATTATCCGGTAGAAGACTGATCTTTTCACAACGCATACTATAAACCAAAAAGCGCGCCGAAAACAACAGCGCCGCTTTCACAGTATTTTGCGCCGGCGGTTTAATCTCCGTGCGCAATCGGCAAAGATAAAAACGCAACGCATGTTTTTCGTGCCAGAGCCGGTAGGTAGCCCGGCCGTCCTGCTTTTGCAGGGTAAGTAACCTGCCCCTCCGGGTTGTCCGTTCTTTGCTCATAGGAATCACAATTAGGAGGGATTGCCATGAGCAACAGCACAAACAGCCTGACCGTATTTTTTGAAGACCCTTTCTGGGTGGGCATTTTTGAACGAACGGAAAATGCCGGGCTCTCTGCCTGCAAGGTCACATTTGGAAAAGAGCCCCTCAATCAGGAAGTCTATGAGTTTATCTTGCGGCAATATCACCGTCTGGCGTTTAGCCCTGCGGTGGAAATCAAAACAAAAGCCCGGCACGCAAACCCAAAGCGCCGCCGGTGGGAAGCGCAAAAGCAGCTGCACAGCGCCGGCATCGGCACAAAATCGCAACAGGCACTGAAACTGCAATACGAGCAGTCCAAAAGTCTGCACAAAGCCGATCAACGCAAACAAAGGCTGGAAGAAGCAGCCCGTCTTTTTGCCTTAAAACAGCAAAAACGCAAGGAAAAGCACCGCGGCCGGTAATGCTGTTTTGCCCATTTATCGTCTATAATCTCATCATTTCCTCCGCCTGTTTTATAAAGGCGGAGGTTTTTTCTCTTCTTTCATGATTTTGTGCCGTTTGTTTTCTGTGTACCGTTCTTATTTTGAATGTTAATCTGTATTTTCCATTCGTTTACAAATAGTATACAGAGGCCTTTTCGTTATTTCCTCTTTTTCTCACTTTTCTATGACTGCGATTTTCTCTTTTCCTCTCCTTCAGGCGAACAAATCATTGGCCTACAATCGCAATCTCTTTGCATTTTAATTGTAAACAGCGCATTATTGTATGTTTACTTTTTTAATTCCCCAACCATCACTCTATGCAGTCTCTTTTCCCAAGCTCTTTTTTCTTTTCCATACGCCGACGCTTTTATATTTCCTGCGAAATTTTCGTTTTGGAAAGTGTATCTCTCCTCGCTGCGCATATCTTTTATCTATACAAAAAAGAGAGCGGAAATCCGCTCTCTTTGATCAGTCTTTTTTCTCCGTCTCGGTCGCAGCGGTGGGTTTCTCCTCCTGCGTTTCTTCCCGGCTACGGATTTGATAAATCCGCTGCATCAGGCCGCGGGCGGAATGCTCCTCCAGCGCCTCTGCTTTCACGCCCTTCGGCGCTTCAAACCTTACATCGTCAAAGCAGGTACCGTCCTCATAATAGGCCGTCACCTTGCCCATCTCTCCCAGCACCTGGTCCATCTTCCCGGTTGCCTGGTTCAAAGCCTCCAGCCGCTGTTTCATCTCTTGGATCGTCTGTTCCATATCCTGCCTGGATTTTTCGTTTTTCTCCGCCAGGGTTTCTTCCAGCTTTGCGACCCTTTCCCTTTCCTCATACAACAGCTTTTCCAAATCGCGAATGCGGCTCTGCGCCGAATACATCATTTCCGCCGCATCCTGATACCCGGCCCTTGCCACTTTCAGCTCCACAGAAACGCGGACGTTTTCCTCCACCACTTCTGCAATTCTCTGCTCATAGCGGGCGCCAATCTCATCCAGGTTTTTTTCCAGTGCGCTGATCGCCTCATCTACCTGTTTTTTACGATAGCCAAAAAGCTGCTTTTTGAAACAATGGTGCATCCGAACCCTCCCGCTCAGCCTTGCCGAGACATGGTGTGTTCTTCAATCAGCGCCTGTTTCAAATCGTACAATTCCTGCGAAAGGTCCACTTTATACAGGTGGGGCTTGGTCAACCGCTTATATTCTTCCCACAGGGTTTCCATTTCCTCCTTAGCGTAGGCACAGATGTCCTGCAAGCACGGCGATTGATATACCTGTTTTCCGCGCACAAACACGGGAATCAACAGCTCACGCAACGTATAATCCGTCAGCGTCAGCTTTTTCCAGGTGTTTTCCGGATCGAAAATCGTCAGTGGTTTGGTTTCATCAAACGTTTCATGATCCAGGCAAATCAAATCCGCCAGAGCTTTATGCTTTGCCTTGTCATAAATGCGCAGGATTTTCTTGTAGCCCGGGTTTGTAATCTTTACTTTATTTTCAGAAAGCTTGATTTTGGGAATCAGCTTTCCGTCTTTCTCCACGGCAGAAAGCTTGTATACGCCGCCCAGAGAAGGCGCGTTTTGGCTGGTAATCAACCGCGTGCCCACGCCCCAGGAATCAATCTTGGCGCCCTGAGCCCGCAGATCGAAGATCACTTCCTCATCCAAATCCGACGACGCTGTGATCTTTGTATTCGGGAAACCCGCTTCATCCAACATCTTGCGCGCTTTTTTGGAAAGATAGGCCAGGTCGCCGGAATCGATCCGAATGCCCAGCGGCTCATGCCCCTGCGCACGCAATTCTTTAAAGACCGTAATCGCGTTGGGAATCCCCTGGCGAATTACATCATAAGTATCCACCAAAAGCAGGCATTCGTCCGGATATACCTTGGCATAAGCACGGAAGGCTTCCAGCTCGGAATCAAAGCTCATCACCCAGCTGTGGCCATGCGTGCCCATAACGGGAATATCAAACATCTGGCCGGTCAACACGTTAGACGTGCCCACGCAGCCGCCGATCATGGCCGCCCTTGCCCCGTAAATCCCGGCATCCGGTCCTTGGGCGCGGCGCAGGCCAAACTCCATCACAGAGGTATCGCCCGCAGCATAACATACGCGGTTGGCCTTGGTGGCAATCAGCGTTTGGTGATTTACAATGGTCAATAACGCCGTTTCCACCAGTTGCGCCTGCATGACAGGTGCTTTTACACGCAACAGCGGTTCACCGGGAAATACCGGTGTGCCTTCCGGAATGGCATACAAATCACCTGTAAAAGAAAACTCTCTTAAATACTGCAAGAATTCTTCGGAAAACAGGTGCAGTCCTTCCAGATACGCCACGTCCTCCGCGCTGAAATGCAGGTTTTTGATATAATCAATCGCCTGTTCCAATCCGGCTACGATCGCATAGGTACTGTTGCCGGTGGGCTCACGGAAAAACAGATCGAACACCGCTTCGTCCTTTGAACCTCTTACAAAGTGACCATACATCATCGTGAGCTGATAGAGGTCTGTCATCATTGTTAAGTTACGTTCCATATTCTTTTAAGCCTCCTGTGCCGTTTCGTCTTTGGGCTCCGGCTTAATTTTATACCGATCCGGCACATCCGGGCCGGTATAGCCTCCCCGTTTATGGTTTCTATAAAACATGATCCAGGCAAAGATCGCAATGATCACGCTGGCCACCTGTGAAACGCGGATGACCCCAAAAATCATCAAGCTGAATTCCGAAATGCGCATGCCTTCCAAAACGGCGCGCACCGAGGCATACAACCCGCAATACAGCCAAAAAACAGATCCACGTTCGTTCGGTTTTTTGTGCCAATAGGCAAGTAAAATGCCAAATACAATCAAATTCCAGACGGATTCAATTAAAAACAGCGCCAGATGCCATTCCCCGTGGATGTTCACCGCCGGCGGAAACAGCGCCAGCTGGCTGCCGATCTGCCCGGAAACCGAGCTGATTACGCCGCCATACAGCTCCTGATTGAAAAAGTTGCCCCAGCGGCCCATGGCTTGGGCCAAAATCAAAGACGGAGCCGCACAATCCAACAAATCCCAAAACGACATTTTACGCCATTTTGCCATGATCCAGGCCGCAATCAAGCCGCCGATCACGGCACCGTAAATGGCAAGGCCCTGCATTTGCAAGGTGAAAATCCGTTCCGGGTGGCCGGCAAATTCGCTCCAGGAAAAAACGACATAATACAGTCTGGCGCCAACCACGCCCAGCGGCACGGCCAGCAAAATAAAATCCAAAATCATTTCGTTGGAATAGCCGCGTTTTTTGGAAAGCTTTGTGGAAATCACAATGCCCACCAAAATGCCCGTCATGATGATCAGGCCGTACCAATAAATATCAAATCCAAAAATAGAAAATGCAATATTATTCAAAACAGTGCCTCGATTCCTTTGCTGTGTATAAACTGAAATTTCAATGTAACGCTCGATTTAAAACAAAATACCATTGTTTGCTTTTTATGTTTATATACGGTTTCCATTATCGCATTTTGGCGATATGATGTCAATTCAATGTCCATTTTCTTTTTAACTCATTGAATATAACAGAAATTTCTTTCCTCCTCTCCATATCGATGATATATTAGAATAGTATAATGAGAAAAACTTGGGAGGGTTTTTTATGAAACGAAAGATCAGTATTTTTCTGTCCGCTCTGTTGCTTGTGCCCGTTTTGTTGACCGGCTGCGGCAAAGACGGTAAAAAGCTATTGGAACAGGCAGCCGCCAATGCAGACGCAGCCAAAGCATACATGTTGGATTTCACAATGGGTTGCGAAGTGGAGGCCAGCGGAAGCTCCGTATCCCTGGAAGTCACTACCGATTTTGAAATGGATAAAAACTATCTTCATTTGAACCTCGGCGCAAACAACCTGTTGTCCGCTTTCCTTTTCGGCAGCTATACACCTTTTTCCGATGACTTGTATATCGCCCTGGCCGATGGGAAAATCACCTTTTACGGAAAAGACGCACAAACCGGCAATTATATCAAAACCACAGAGGATGCAGCCGATGCCGAATTTGCCACCGTTACCAAAGCCTTTGATATCGATGCCAAAACCTTGACTGCGTTGTCTAATATCAGCAAATCCATCAAAGTGACGGGTACAGAGGAAATCAACAGCATATTGTGCGATGTGGTAACAGTGCATCTGGATTTTGCAAAAATCGCAAAATCTTCTGAAGCCGCCAATGCCAAAGAGGCAAACAGCAAGCTCAACAGCAATTTGGAGACGGTTTTGGAAAGTTTGTCCGATTGCATTGATGTCAATTTTTACATCAGCAAAAACGATGTGAAAATTCAAAGCGTCCGCATTGCCACCAACGATACGTTGATTCCTGCGCTCAAAGAGGCCATTGCCGCAACTCAGAAAGAAGGAAGCACCACCGCAAGTGAATTGGATGCTTTTAAATCCATCACGCTGGAAGGCGGTTTGACGGCAGATTATGATAATGCACTTCCCGGCATTCCGGCCGAAGTGTTGGCAGCGCAGGAAGTGGATGCCGATACCTTCTTGGAAAACAACTCCCTATTCGCTCTTTTCAACACTATTTCCCCTGCAAAAGATCTGGACTGATCTACCCGTATTCTATCGTCTACACAAAAGGGATGGCGTTGCCATCCCTTTTTCATACACTCAAATCATTCTGAACTAAATCTTTCCCGGTAACCGCTTATCCTTTCCTGTACCACAGGCAACGGCCTATATGCCATAATATTCACAATACGCCTGCCAAAATGTATCCGCCATATACTTTTTCTCCTGCAAAATCTGCAAATGCAGCATGCAACGGCAAACGCCGTGCATAGGCCGTTCAACACATTTCCATACAGCAGGAAAATGCCTAGGTACATCAGATCAAACCCCAAAAAAGCCGGGTTTCTGCTAAACGCATACAAGCCGTTTGTCACAAGCACGGTTTTGTCCTTTTCCGAAATGCCCGCGCACCGGCTGTCTTTCATGCAAAGCACCGCCTCCGGAAAACGGCATCCCCCGCCAAGCCCACGGAAAAGCCGATATACCGCGCAGTTTTCGGCATGTGGTTCCATCCAAGGCAAATGGAAAGCAATTGCGCGGCCACAACGCCCAGTGTCGCCACAGACATCAGCATTTTCACACGATGCAGCGTTTTCTCCTTCCGCCGGCCGATTTTGGCGCGTCCGTATGTCTCTTTTTTCTGAGTCCACATCTTTATAAAATAAACGGCATAAAAAATCAGCAAGACAGACAGTGCCATCCATCACTCTTTTTCCATCGTTTCCCTTTACTTTCTCTTTAAGAGTTTTTCCACTCCGGCGCCATCCGGCTGATTCACCGTCACAAATTTTCTCTTGTAAAATACCGCCCAATTGTTAAATACGCAAGGCAGTTCCTTTGCCTGCAAAAGCGTTTGCACATGTTCAAAGCGCGCAGGAATCTCGTTTTCCGCACAACAGGCTGGCAGCTTTTCAATGCGCTGCGAAATATACGGGCGTTGGTCATCATAAAAAATCGTTAGCCCGGGATCTTCTATGCTTTGTTTTTTGCCTTGGGGTAAATGCCGGCAAACTGCCGTCAAAGCTCAGCGCCAGCAGTTCATAGCCGTCCGGCGTGGTATCCACGGCGCAAAAACCAAATTTTTTGGTAAAGGATTGATCGGAAAGCCGGGCCTTTTGTTTTTTGTCCCCAGCATACAAACGCCGGATTTTCCCTCCTTTTTTGCCTGCCGCAAACAATATTCCATCAGCTTTCTTCCGTAGTCTTTTCCATTTGCCCCGCCCTGTACCCAGAGGCAGTAGATATACAAATAATTTTCCCCTACAATCGGCACCCAGCCGTTTCCAGCGGAGCATATTCGATGAATACACAGTTTTTCCTGTTCAGCTTTCGAAAAACATGCCCTTCTTCCAGCCGATAGCTCAGCTATTTTCGTTTTGTCTCCACTCCGGGATGCGGTTATTTCGTGCGGATGATGCAGCATAAATGCTCTTCTGCCAGGTTCTCCGGCGTCAGGTTGATAAATTCCGGTTCCATTTTCTCATTCCCCTTTTCAAAAACGCTGTGCCTGCTTCTCTCTTTCCGTCCAAAGCTGTGTTTCGTTGTATGTGCCGGCAAAATCACATTGCTGAGCCCCATCAAAACCCTCGGCTGAACCGTCATGATATTTTTTCTTTTCCTCTATCCTGCTTATACAATATCCGTTGCTGTTTTTCGTATCTTTATACAACGGCCAAAGCAGTTTCATATAAATCATCATTCTTAATATGAAGTATTTGTTATAGATTATCCATTATGTTATTCTCTTTTTTCAGCCTGTCAACACGGCATTGTTATAAATTGGGTCTTGCAATCCATCGGTAAATACGGTACTATAATATAGCTATTGATTAAGGCGCATTGGTCAAGCGGTTAAGACACCGCCCTCTCACGGCGGTAACAGGGGTTCGATTCCCCTATGCGCTACCATTAGTCCACCGTAATTTTGATAGAATTACGGTGGACTTTTTCCATGTCCGAAAACCGCTTGAAATAAGGTTTTTCAGCTGTTTCGGCATATAACAAACCCCGTCACAGAGCAATTCCGTGTCGGGGTTTTGTACGGTTTATGGGTAGGCTGGCTCAGAGCGTCGTTGTAATCGTCAAAAGGCCGGGATATTCGTTAAATCACAGGGAAAAGCACAGTTCCGTTTTCGTCGATGAATTTCAAAGCAATGGTATCCTGCTTTTTCAGTTAGTATGGATAATACCGCACCTTCATTATTTTGGATTTCCATAGAAGCTCTCTATAAATCCATTCACCAGGCATCTGTCGGAAGGTTCGGTGTTTCTCCTCCAAGGGAGGATATTCATAGGCTTCTATGTTTTTCACCCATAGCATTCAGAGTGTCGCGGTTTTTTGTTATTTTATTGTCTCACTGTTGTTTACGACCGATGCAGAATAAAGAAACAACACATCGGTGACCCCTGAAAAATCAACGAACTTCGAAAGAGACAAGGGCGAGATATAGCGGATATCGACAAGCGTTATTTCGGAATATCCTGCCGCAAGGAGCGGAGCTATACTGCTACCGAATGAATCACGGAAAACAAGGAGCTTGCGTTTATGTTTGGCATTCGGGTTTGTGAGCGAGATTATCGACCGTGCACCACCGAGAAACATTTCATACGGATCGCGCCCGGCGGCCGCCTTAAGATCATAAACTGGTATCTCGGACGCAGTTTCAACATTATACACCCTCAGGCTTCGTATCACGAAGTTGTTGAGATACCGCAATGGTTCCGATGCGTGCGGTAACGCCGACTGACCGTAGTAGACACCGTAAAATGGAATGCCAGTGTCATGCATTTCACATTTTCCTATCGGTTCCGCACCCATCTTCTTTACAATTTCATCGGCAACTTTTAAAATTTTCTCCTGCCTCCAATGCGAATCTGTGTAATAGAAATCATCTGCCGAGAGCATCTTTGAAATATCAATGTATTTTGCCTGCGGAAACCTATCTTGCAGACGCTTGACAAGTGCTTTATAGTCCTTGTCCGGATAGCCGTTTTGCGATGTGAGAAATGTATTTTTGTCCGGTATTACCGAGAGATAAGTTTTTGCACCTGAATTTTTAAGATAGGTATCATATACAAATCGAAACCGTCGTGCGGCGTAATCGACAGAGGAAAGGTTTGTTGGGAAGTCAAGCTTTGACAGATGCTCACCGGCAGAAAACAAACCGTTGTTGTCCTTTTGCATAAACACTTTGGTGGCAGTGAACGCTTTCAGAGTACGAAAGCTGTTACGCAGCGGAAACTGGTCAAGTAAATATTTTTCAAAGCTGTTCATAAAGCTTCCGTTTGCAACAGAAGAGAACGACAGCGCAGGACGCTTTGCTAACGGCCGTCTTTCTGTTTGTGATTCATCGGAATCCGGCGTAATCAGAAACAAAACGGAAAATATCACAAGAAAACCGAAAGTCAAAATCAAAGTCAGTATTTGTTGAAACCTCTTCAATGAACACCTCCGTTAAAATAGGTCAAAACCTAAAATAAACAAACGGGTTAAAGGAACCGTCGATAAGATATGCTGTGCAGACAGCAATTGAGGCCGCTACCGCGATGGGCGTTAAAACGGCAAGGATCCTGCCACCGACGGTTGTTTCGCAGGTTTTTTCATAGATCCGTTTCGGAAGGGGAGTCGCACCGATTGCGGCAACAATGAGCAGCACAAGGTTGCTTCTGAGATAATAGAACGAAGCCGTATTTGTGGCGGGAATACCGGCAAGGCCAAACATAGCTTTAAAACACAGAAATGCTTCACTGACGCTCGCCGAGTCAAATAGTACAAAGCCGAGCGCGAGAAACAGCAGTGTATATAAGTGCATAGGAACGGCAAAGCGGAATTTAGGGAGCAAAGCATACTGTTCAAACAGCAGAAGGACTGCATAAAGAAGCCCCCAAAGGATGAAATTCCACGATGCTCCGTGCCAAAAGCCTGTGGCTGCCCATACAACAATGATGTTGAAAACGTGACGTAGTGGCCTGACTCGGTTTCCGCCGAGCGGAATATAAAGGTAGTCCCTAAACCATCCCCCAAGAGATATGTGCCAGCGTCGCCAGAACTCCGTGATGCTTGCAGAAATATACGGATAGTTGAAGTTCTCCGAAAAACGAAAGCCAAAAACACGTCCCAAACCTATCGCCATGTCGGAATATCCTGAAAAATCAAAATATATGTGCAGCATATATGACACGACATACAGCCAATAAAACAGCACGGTCTTTTCACCGAACGCTTTAAATTCCGACACGATAAGTGCCGCTGAATTTGCGAGAAGAATTTTCTTTGCAAGACCTACGGAAAAGCGAGTCATACCCTTTGAGACGTCTTCAACAGTTGTTTTTCGTCCCCTCAGGCTATTTTTAATGTCGGAATAGCGAACTATTGGCCCGGCGATAAGCTGGGGAAACATCGCAATGTACATTGCCAGGTCAATAAAATTGCGTTGTGCCGGAACATCACCCCGATAGACATCTATGACATAACTTAAAATCTGGAATGAGTAAAAGCTGATGCCGACCGGCAAAGCAATCTTCAGAAGCGGAACCGAAAGTCCTGTCAGTACGTTGAAATTTTCAATGAAAAAGTCCGCATACTTGCAGTACGTCAGCAAACCTATGTTTGCAACTACTGAAAGAAAGAATGCAATCTTCGAAATTTTTGTTTTGAAAAAGCGTTCTATGACAAGCGTAGCAACATACGACTGTGTGACCGACACAAGCATAAATACAAGAAATCTAGGTTCTCCCCAACCGTAGAAAAAAAGGCTTGATAAGAGAAGAACAAGGTTTTTCATGCGGCTTGGAGCAGCAAAATACATGAGCAGAGTGCACGGCAGAAAGCGGTACAGAAAAGTGATACTTGAAAACAGCATAGCTTCTTTTATGTAATGGGAACATCAAAAAGCTGTTTGACCGAATCGTATTCGGCGGTAAGCTTTGAGGTGAAGGTATCAATCAGTTCGCCGGCACCGAAAACTGAAATGATATAATCACCGACAGACAGAATAACGAGTTTTTCCGGGAAACCGCACATCCACTGACGCGCAAGAATATTTTCTTTAATTTTTGCTGCAAGTGTCTCTATATCTCCGGAACTTTTAACGTGGTATACACCACAGGAAAAATTGTTCTGGTTCAGCATATGAACGAGTGAAGCGGCATCATCGATTTCTGCGACGATATTTTTCGGAAAACCGAGCTCAGAATCAAGGGTCTCGGCGTCGGCAACATCAACCTTGCCGGGCATATCGTCCTTCATATGCTTTTCGGAACCGCCCGTTGCCGGAAATTTATCGTCTGGCGTGTATTTGCCCCAGACCTTTTCAAGAATTTCTAACGCGCTTTTTGGCTGATTTGTCTGAATCTGCGGAGGAGAAGTTGAATTGTCTGTGCCGTCCTTTTTTGCGCAGGCAGCGAACGAAAAGACCTGAACGGCAGCGAGAATTAATACAAGAATCTTTTTCATAAGTAAAGTTTCCTTTCTTTATCAATTATTTATTGCCGTAAAATTGACGGCAATGAAAACAAAACTATCTGTTTTTAGCAGGAAGACTAATCTCAAAAACCGTTCCACCGTTGTTTTCGACTTTTATTGTTCCCTTGTGCAGAGAGATTATCTCCCTTGTAAGGGCAAGACCTATTCCGGTGCCACCCTCTCGGGTGCTGAAAAAGCGGTCGAAGATATGCGGTAGAAGTTCGGAGGCAATGCCTTCGCCATCGTCACGGATTCGAATAACAGCATTTCCCTTTTTCTGTGTACATTCGATTTCGATTTTCTCTTTAGCATAGCGCAGGGCGTTGGTGATGATGTTTGCAAAAGCCCGACAGAGCTGAATTTCGTCACAACTTACAAGGATGGGACTGCTGTCAAAATGAAGTATGATACGAAGCTTTTTTTGATTTATAAGAGCTTCCGTGTTGCGCAGGCAGTCATATAGAAGCTCTCGCACATCAGACGAATGAAAGTCCTGCTTGATTTGCCCAGACTCCAGTTTGGAGAGCGCAAGCAACTCCTCTATCAGAGTGGACATACGCTCGTTTTCTTCAAGTATCACACCGGAGGCTTTAACCGGATCAAGGACACCGGTGTGTATTCCCTCTGCACAGCCCTGAACCGCCATCATCGGTGTTTTTAGCTCATGTGACACGTTTTGAAAAAACCATTTTTGCGATTCATGTGCCCTTTCCACATAGCCGCCGAGCTTCCGGCCGAAGATGCAGACCAACACGGTCAAAACGGCCAACACAGCAAAAAATACGGCATTCAAATAAGATGCATACTGCATGACCGCACCCACATCCACATAAAGAATGTAAGAATACGCCTGTTCGTATTCATCAGCTTCAACCTGAGTTAGTCGGAAAACAAAGCGGCTGCCACCGATTTTGAAGGTGTGAAATTCATCGGCGTAGGGCTTTTCGTTCCGGCAGTAGTCTTTCAGCCGAAGCTCTGCCTTTGAAAGGTGCTCAGCCGGAGAAAGCTCTCCTTCGATTTCAAGGTATCTGACACTTGGCGCAAGAAAATGCTCGTCTGTTTTGTCTGTGCCATTAGCGGCAACAGCAAAGGGAATCGGCTCACTGCGGTCATCCTCTGAGAGTATCGCTTTTTTTGCTTCAGCCGTTAAGTACTGCGGAATAAAGATGTTGACGGCAGCAAGAAGTGATGCAAAAACAAGCAGCATAGTGCCGAGAACAGAAAGCGTTATTTTCCTTTTTATGTGCTTCATTCTCTGTACTCCTCTGTATACAGGCGGTAGCCGTAGCCCCAGACCGTTTCAATCAGCACACTGCTGTCTGCCAAAGAAAGCTTACTGCGAATCCGACGCAGAGTCTCATCGGTAACTCGGGTCTCCACTTCATCGTTATACCCCCAGATATGAGCAAGAAGCTCATCGCGTGAAAATGCCTTGCCCTTGCCGTGCATCAAAAACAACAACATTTTCGTCTCATTCGGAGAGAGGGAGAGGGGTTTCCCCTTGCAAAAGAACTTTTTCTCATTGCCTGAAAAGTACAGGTCACCGACCGTAATGTCTCTGTCCAGGGGGGCTGTGCCGCGCTCCATTTCCACACGGCGAAGAAGTGCTTTGACCCGCATCAAAAGCACCGTAGGGCGAAACGGCTTAGTCAGATAATCGTCTCCGCCCTGCAAAATGCCGTTGACATAGTCATATTCAGTATCCTTTGCCGTGAGCAAAATGATCGGAACCTTGTCCTTCTCACGGATGAGACGGCAACAAGTCAGTCCGTCCGTGCCTGGCATCATTATGTCGAGAATAACAAGATCGGCGCGCCTTTGGGAAAACGCGCCTAAAAGCTCGTCTCCGTTCTCAAACGCACATACCTCATATCCATCATTTTTTAGAAAGCGATAAAGTGTTTCCCTTATGTTTTTTTCATCCTCTGCGATGTATATAATCTGTTTCATAGTGCCTCCGTAATTAATTATGAGCCGTGCCGCCCGGACACGGCTCTGTGGTTATGGCTTGTTTATACCTTTCTTCGCAGAGCGAAAGGTTGTAGACACCGAGCTTAAAAAGCCATGTCGGGGTCGTTTACGGCAATTTGTTCATCGTACTCATCGCAGACACGTTCCCAAAGTTCCGTGTTCTTTTCAAGGATCGCCGTAATTCTGCTGTTGATGACGTCAATCTCATCATAAATCCTGTCAGCGTTTTCATCGGTTATACGACCATAAATTGCATCAATCTGCTTTTCAAGCTTTGCAATCTCGCCAAAGTCGGCAAGAAGAGCCGCTTTTTCTTCTACGGTCAAAGTGTCGAGGTTCCTGACGAAGTTCTCAATTGACGGAACACCGCAATCGTCGTGCGAATTGACTGAAACAATTTCGGGCAGTGTCTCGACCGGATCGTTCTCCCTACTGTTTGTCGTAGCAGCTGCTGCCGAAAGGGTAACAGCACCCAAAGCAAAGATAAGTGTGAATACGGTTGCAAGAATGTTTTTTTTGTTTTTCATAATTAGTGCTCCTTTGAATTTATTTACAGATTTCCTTTCTGCAACACAAGCATAGCAAAAAAGAGCGTCGTATTCACTGAAAAAAAGGTTGAAAATTGTCACAAACTTGTAAGAGTAAAAAATACGGCATAAAAAATATAAACGATTTCCGATAAAAACCGTGCATGTTATGCAGGCAACACCGTAAATTCTACGGTCATTTTACCTTCTCTTTCAGTGCAGTATCCCTTTGTCTTGTTGCTGACTGTCAGTCGATAGTTTCCCCCTAAGAGACATGCGAATAGGTTTAGGGCAAACAGATCTTTACTTAAAAACGTATGAAGCTCTGTTTTCTGGGATAAAGCTTTTCCGGATCTGCCAAATCCAAATCATCAAGCCTCTAATTAAACGAAAACTCTCTTCATTCACCGTTTATTTTCATTTTAACGGACCCCCAGAATATAAGGTGGCCAAGAGCTTTTTTGTTTTTTTAACGTAAAGACAACAAGAGTTTCTCCAGCTCTTATCTCTTTTCGAGTGTTATATTCGTTTTTTTCATATCTTCGACAGTGAAAAATACTGAAACCATCCGTGGCATTCAACTTCCAGGGGGCTCAGGGATTGGAGCATAAACCTCAAAAATACAAATATAGGTTTAACTACCTGCGTTTTTTACGTGAGCTATCAGGATATAGAATAATGCATCCTCCCAAATTTAAATTGTCCTCTTTAACTGCAAGTTGCATTCTCCATTAAAAAGCGTCTGATACAATTTTTGAAGTTACCAAAAACAATCGTGCTTTGACAGCGTTTTTTACAAAAAAATCACTGATCTCCCCTTTCCTTTGTCAATAATACAACACATAATAGTTTTGACGAGTATTTTCTGTTCATTTTTTATCCATTAAAATTCCTCTATGCTGGAAAATAGATGCGCTGTCTTTTACCGAATTCTTGCTATACAGGTATTTTCTTTTGTTTTCTCAACTTTTCCAAATCAGGATTTTAATTAAATCATACAATACGTTGTGCTCACCAAAGCTGTGCGTACCGCAAACTTCATACCGCGATGTATATATTTATCGCATGAAGTTTTGCACATATCTTTTAAAAACATTGCGACCTTGTTTTTTCCTTAAAACCATCCCTATCATACTCTCTGTTTTCGGTAAAGACAAAGAATTTCAAAAGTCGTAAACAGATTTAGCAACGGTTCTTTTTCCTTATACCTTTGTTGATCGTATCTTAGAGCCAACATTCTATTGGCAAAACTTGCCGCATGGCATTGTATATACCCGCAGTCAAAACTTTTGTTTAGCATAAGCATCTGCCAATAGAGCTTCTTCCCTATAAAACAAAAAACAGATCGTTTACGGGTAAAAGAAAAAGGAGCATCTTCATGCTCCTTGGCAGCGGAACTAGGATTCGAACCTAGACAATACGAGTCAGAGTCGCAGGTGCTGCCGTTACACCATTCCGCTATGATTACTGATTATATCATATGTGTTTGAAAAAGTCAAGCTCCCATAGTGCCGTTTGTCTCCCAGTTTTTAACCCGCCATTGCTCGGCAGGTGGGTATTCTATCTGTCTTTTTCCGCGATCCAGCTTAACCGTGGCCGGCCTGGCGTACTCCAACAAGAACACGAATTCCCAATGTAAAACTGTGGGTTTATAACAGGAAACATCACGCACACCACAGGAAACAAGTTGGTGGGCGATACTGGACTCGAACCAGCGACCTCCACGATGTCAACGTGATGCTCTACCAACTGAGCTAACCGCCCCTTTCAAATGCAATATCTATTATACCGACTTTTAAATTTTTTGCAAGCTTTTTTTAACAGCATTGCCATACGTGGCCATGCGATGGTATGATAGAAATGAGCAAGGCATCGGGAGGGATTGTATGACGCCGTTACCCAAAGGAAAATTACAGCTTTTATATCTCATCGATAAGGCGGACACGCCGGCCCGCTATGAAGAGCTGGTGGAGGCCTGTGTGGATTGGCTTCCCTATTTTGATTTTCAGTTGGCGCTGAATGAATTGGTTGATCAGCAGCTTGTCGGCTATCGCTATGGGATAGACAGCAACCGCCGCATCGCCATTTTAGAAAAGGGGCGGCAGATTCTCTCCGTTTTTGAAAAGGAAATTCCGTTGCATAACCGTAAACAGCTGGATCGTTTGGCAGCAGCGCTGGCCAAAAAAGCGCGCATCACCTCCGAATATGCGGCCAGCTATCAAAAGCTGGATCAAAACCAATACGTTGTATACCTGCGCATTTTGGAAAAGGGCTTTACCGTGATGGAGGTGCGCACCTATGTTTCCACCTTAACGCAGGCCCAGCAGCTTTGCGATGCCTGGCCCGGCAACGCCAAAGCCACCTATGCCGCCCTCTATGCCAATATAGAAACGCAGCAAACCACTTCCGATTGATATCCCCCCGGCCTTGGCCGGGGCTTTTTATTTTTTCTGCCCGTTTTTTATACTTTCCGGCCGGTCCGTTTTGTATCTTAATATGCGGCATTTCATAAAAAAGCACCGCCTATGTCAAAGATAAGCATGCCCTTTCTCTGTTTTTTATATACTCATTTTCCTCGGCAATGGAACTTATTTGCTTTTACAAAACAAAAAGAAAAAAGAGCCTTTCGGCTCTTTTTATTTGACCCCAATATCTTTTCTGTAATGCATATCTTGAAAATGAATGGTCTTTACAGATTCATATCCCGCAGCTATGGCGTCTTTTAAGGTTTTCCCCTTTTGCACCACGCCAAGCACAC
>ENA-ORSA01001674-ORSA01001674.1-human-gut-metagenome-genome-assembly--contig:-NODE-1674-length-17722-cov-2.738835_pt1 | contig 17722 bp, 15 predicted proteins | sample MGYA00242179_ERZ509142 | MGnify/ENA primary metagenome ERZ509142 (study PRJEB26280, sample SAMEA2338659) | human gut metagenome | biome: human gut; feature: human-associated habitat; material: faeces... | reverse complement strand
TGTTTCCGTCAAATGGTTTCGTGGTTGCCTCTCCCTTTTGGGATATGCCTTTGCGGCTGATAACGCATTTGAGTGTTTTGTAAAATATCATCATGTCTGTCATGAAGCAAACATGGTGTACGTACCAGATATCCAGTTCGAATTTCTTTTTCCAGCTGATTGCGTTTCTTCCATTTACTTGTGCCCATCCAGTGATGCCGGGGCGCACTTCATGTCTTCTTGCTTGCTCTTGTATAGAGGCAGGTATTGTACCAATAATGGACGGGGGCCGATCAGAGCCATGTCTCCTTTCAATACGTTGAAAAGTTGAGGCAGTTCGTCAACGGAGGTGGCACGGACTATTTTCCCTATGGGGGTCATTCGTAAGCTGTCGGGTAAAAAGTTTCCGCGACAGTCTTTCCGGTCATTCATGGTTTTAAACTTGATGATCCTGAATATTTTTCCGTTCTTTCCCGGACGTTCCTGAAGGAAAAAAATGCCGCTACCCCTGTTGGCTATGGCAAGTAACAAGATGGTTGACAATAGGACAGGAGAGGTCAATAATATCAGAAAGGCGGCTATAAGACAGTCCAGCGGATATTTGAAATAACGGGTATATCTGCTCTTCTTCATGGTTGTGGATTATTTTTTATAATTGCTCTAAATGAAACACTAGGAATAACGGGTCTAGAGGTAGAAATAGTAGCAATAAAAGATGATTCTCCTAAATAATGGCTACTTGGAATCCTATGCCTAGTACTCTTTTGAGTAAAAGTTATTATACCGGCTGCTTCCAAAGATTTTTGTACCACTGTGGAGCAATTATTTCCTAAAAAATCATATGACTCATTCTTACTAATACTTATAAAGGTATCCCTTATAATATCATCTTGCTCTTTCGATGTCGGAATCATATAGCCTTCAGAAAAACCATACGTATTTATAGACATATCATCAGAAGCACCATAGGAATTATATGGACTATTTAAAAATTCTTGAGGACTATCAAATTCTCCCACTGCTATGTCGTTAAATTTTCGCCCTCCAGAAAACTCACCAGAGACATAAACATTATCTCCATTCACTGAAAAATATTGCCATTCACCTGCATCATTTTGAATCAAAATAGCCATATGTTGTTTCCTTATATAACCATAATTTAAAACTGTAATACTATCTCCATTCACATCAATATTATTCACCGGATTATTTGCGCCATATTGATAAGGTGATAAAGAAACATACTTCTCTGAAAATCTATCAGTTTTCATAAATCTCCCTAATGCAGCATCATACATCCTCGCTCCATAATCATACCAGTCCAACCCACCTTTACTATCCAGCTCCTTGCCATTATACTTATAAGGCTGGACGCTCTGCCGGGAACTTGTTGACATCAATCCGCCGAAAGCATAATAATCGTTCACTTCCTCCGCGTTGCCATGTTCAGCAACAACCACACGATTATTACCCTGATGATCTTTCAAATAATAATGATACTTACCGTCAGTAAGGGACACATAACCGACTTCCGTCAATAGAATCTGAGGTACTCCATTTTCATAGACCACATTGCCGCAGTAATCCGTTGTAACACTGTCTCCTTCCAGAAAGTGCACGGTACGGAGTTTCCTACCCGCAGCATCATAAAGATAAGATATACTGTCACCATTCGCAAACATTACACGACTAGGCAAATTTAAACAATTATACTGAATAGCAGTTATATTTTTGTTTAAATCTTTAGTCAGGTTGCCGTTTTCATCATATTCATACTCTGTTGGCAAATCAATACCGTCCTTGAACTCGAAGCCGTTATTGAAGGCAGGGGTGGTTGAACGGTCTGTCACCTTCTTTAACCGGTTACCGGCATAACTCAAAGAAAGATCATCAATCACATCATAACCCGTCGCTGAAGTCTGCCCGTAGCGCTTCAGACCCAAGATATTACCCATTTTATCATAGCCCGTCACCTGCTCATTAAAACGGTTGGTATTTACAGAAAGGCTCGGCCCTTCACCATATTCCGCATCAGTCAGGCGACCCAGACGGTCATAACTGAATTTATAACCGCGGGGAGTGGCCCCGGCTCCACTTTTCCAAGTCATACTGCTGATATTACCATTATAACAAGGGACTCCCAAACCGTCGGTATAATGCAAAGACTGGCTAAACTTACCGCCTTCAATACCGGTCAGCCAGTTACGGATATTGTAGGCATAGTCTGTTGCATAAATACCGTTATCCAGTTTGTCTGTCTGCAATCGGCCCAACTCGTCATAAGCGTGTTCCAAAAGCAGGACGGAAGGATTGTTATCGTATTGGTGGCTCACTCGTGTCAGGCGTGACGAATGGTCATAAGTATAGGTATAACGTTCCGTCAATGAATACCCGGAACTATCCGTATGGGTGTGAAGGACGGACAGAGGACTTCCTTGAAAGGAGTACTCAGTGGCGTATGTATCCATGCCTCCATTGACACGGCTTGACAGGCTTTTCACTATCCGCTTATTGATGTCATAATAGTCCGCAGAATAAATGAATCCCGAAGAGCCATGCGTACAAAGTATGCTACTCGTAAGATTACCGGTCGCACTCACAGTTCCTTCCGGAAAATTATATGCAGAAAAGCCATTTCGTGTTCTAAAATCATACGTATCATAGTAGTTCACCACATATACACAAGGATCAACCAGATCAAAAGAACTCTGATAACCACTGTACGCCAGGCCGGTGTCGCCTTCCATAAGAGTACCTAAAACAACTGTCTCACCGGCAGTCCGAACATGTTTATCGCTGTTGCTACATTCGCCCTCCACGACGACACGCCCATAGACATCATAAACAAAGAATGACCAAAGAGAATCATTACGCTGACAGCCATCCTGAGAGAAAACCAAACGGTGTGCCGCGTCATAAACCAGGTAAGAAGGGGCGCAACCGGGAAGCTTCTTATAAACAAGACGATCCAGATAGTCATAACGATATATGTAAGCATAAAGATCCAGATCCGGATGATCCTGGTAACCCGGAGGAAGCACAAACACCAGATTGCCATACTCATCGTAGACAAAATAAGTATCAAAAAATGTATCACCATCCAGAATGCGTGAAAGGACCAACTGATTTTCACTATTATAAAATTCCCAATGCATGTTGCCATCTTCGTCCTCGCTGCGTATGCCGCGAAGGCTACCGTCTGCATAGGGACTATCGCTCTCTACCAGCTCGCCGCCGGCGGATACCAGATAACGCTTGCAACGTTGGACGGGTATACTCTCAAGATTACAGCTATATTTTTTGGATACGGCTTTACCGGTCCATTCATCACCAACACCAAACTCTTTTAACAGTAAACTACGGTGGGAAGCCTCATACGCGAAACGTGAACAGACGTTGCTGTGCCCGTAATACTCCTGTGCCGACTTTAATATTTGCTTATAATTCCCGGAAGCCCCTTCCGACAACACAGGAACCGGAAGAGTACGGGACTGTAAATTTCCCAATGAGTTATATTCATAACTTTCAGTCAGGTCTTTGCCCTGCGGGGTTATTCCGACGTGTATCTTCTGAGAAACACCGCCAAAACCATCCCCATAGGACACATCAGTCAGGGAGCGCACACCGTTCGTTTTCAACAGCGAAGCTGCTCCGGTATATTTGTCAAGCGGAGTTACCGTAAGTATGCCATAACGGTCACTCATGTTCACAGTCTTCCTCTGAGCGCAAAGAAGACCGGAGCTTGCACTTATCAATACAAGAACAATGATTCTTTTTATATTCATAATTTTTCCTTTTAACAGTTTCTTATTCATTTCTTATACTCATTATACTCCAGCACAGCGCCGTCCTTATCACGGATTTCCGTCAGTCTCCCGAAGCCGTCATAGCTGTATGTAGTTACATTCCCGTTAGGTTCATTCATATAGACAACTCCCCGTTGCGGAGCATATCTATAAACGGTCACCCGGCAAGGGGCGGGGAAAGCATTACGCAACGGAAGCAATACATTTTCAAGGGCACTGCCGTCAAGGTTTTGAAGAGACTCCACACTCACGCGCAGCCCGGAAACGACTTCCTGATATGACGCCCCTTCCACAATAGCCACCGGACGACTGTAGTTGTATCCCCAGAGCAATGCGACCACAGGAGCATCCGCACGGCGGATCTCACAAACATTGCCATAAGCATCGTGTACAGGATAAGATTCACTCATTGAAAAGAGCCCCTCATGCTTCCAGACGCTCACCTCGTCCAGCAAGGCCGAACCGGAGCCGGGATCCAGAGTATAGTCGAAACTGGTAAAGGAATCATCCATATAGCCTTCAGGACCTTCCACAGATTCTCCTATATGGGCAGGTCTCAATATATCATTGGCAGCCGTCATCGCCCTTCCAACGGCATCATTAACATGATATGGATAAGTATAATCACATTTCTTTTTCTTTCCATCGCTATACTTATAAATCTCCCTCACCGGAAGCCCGGATCGTATATCCCAGTCCGTAGAGCCATAAGTCCGGACAACCGTATCACTGACCAACTTACCAGCATAATAATCCGTATTCACAGTGAGCTGGTTTTCCACACGCGTATTCCCCCTGCCAATGCTATACCTGTACTCACGATAATAAAGGTCATCGTCCGTTTCCACACCGGACTGTTCTGCAACAACCAGATTGGCACGCCGCACTTCACGTCCCGCCACCAAAGGAGTATTATTGTTCAAAGATATTTCAGTATATGTATGCTCCTCATCATGCACAGGTTGGCCCGTATCTACATCATAATCCGTTCTCCTGACCAGTTTGCCCTTCTTATAATGGGACACCTCATCATGCACCATACCATTTATTATACTTGGAAAATAGAAATTCGTATTGTATTCATAGTCTTCACGAGATACCGTTTTTCCATAATTATCTTTCTCCACAACACTCACATTAGGATATAGGACAGAGACTCCCGCTGTAGCACCGGCATCGGCCACCGGCAGGGATGAATACAAACGATAACGCATGCTGGTACGAGAGTAGGTACGCAAATAAAGTTTCTCCATCTCATCGACAAAAGTCACTTGAGGAGCATAACCTGTCGGAATACCGTCTTTCTCATACAAGAAACGACGTTCATTCTTCAGCGTACCTTCCACATCACGGCATTGGATAGAATAAATTCGCAAACCACCGGCATAAGATGAAATTGCATTCCCATATTCATCTGTATCGGGATATGTATTGAGCTCATACACTAATTCCTCTCTTGCACCTGTCGGATATTTAATAGACTGCAACGAATAAACCTGGGCGAATAAAATGTCCGGTGTACGGTCCGCACCTCCAATATAAGCATAACATACACCCCGGTCGCCATCGTAAGGCATTCCAAACTCCACCAATTGTCTTTCTACAAGATCGGTATTACCGGTCCGTCCGTTATAATATCCGAATTTATCCACTGCTTTGGTCTGCGTCGGCGAATAGTCATCCACGTAATCATTATATGACATTGTATAACTACGGCTTTGATTATTGACCAGCTCTGTAAACTTGACCTCAGCAAGCAGGCTGCGTCCCATGAACCGCAGTTGCTTATAATTCAATGTGACACGTTGGATTTCCGCCCCATTTTCATAAATATGAACGGTTTTCAGAAGAGAAGAAGAATAATCAAAAACGACTTTTCCATTAGCGTACGTGATTTCTTTGGGATATTTTGCATCAACCGAATTGTAAGGCCGGTTATCATACTGGCCAACGTTTTCGGCCGTAAAATCGGCCCAAAGAGAATCATTATGCAAAGCATACCCGTTCATCCGGAAAAACTTCAGTTTTCCATCCACTCCCTGCCAATATCCGTTACGGTAACTTTCACCCATATCCTCCACTGCATAATAGTCATAACTATCTGCATAAGTGAGCTTCTGTGTGACATACGAAAAAGAAAGCCTGTCCTGTTTCAGACTGGTGACATCCGTTAGTTTCCAGCCTGTAATCTTTCCTGTATTAGAGTATTCGGCTTCCTTAAAACGGTAAATATTACCGGAACCGTCCGTCACCTGAAATCCCGAACGTATGTCTGACGTTTCCACCTTATCAGAAGTCAACGGTAAATAGACCGGTATATGCGAGCCGCTTTCCGAGGATTTCTCAGGACGCCGGAACACGAAATTCCCCTGAGCATCAAATGTACTATAAAAAAACACATCCGGTTGTTCGTGCGCCATACCTTCGGTCATCTTATGCATATAAGAAGTGTCCCAACTGCCAAAGTCCGGGTTATAGATCAAATACCCTTCTTCATCAGGATTTCCTTGAATACTTCGGGTTACGGTGGGACCGAAATCCACGTTCCAGCCCAAGCCTGCCACGCCGTTTCCCGCACTGACCTTGATGCCTCCGCTGTCATATTGCAATCGTAAAGGCAGCGTGAAATCTCTTGTACGTATCTCATATATCGGGATACTAAGTTCAACTTTGCCTGTATTATAATTAACAGGACACATAATATGCTTCATCAACTCCTCCGATACCGGAGACACAGGAACATAATTATATTTGTATTTTCCTTCCGTATCAGCCAAAGCCGGCGAGGTGCCCTGGCTATATACGCTGCCCACACAAGTGAGCAGCGCAATTATTAAAATAATAGTCTTATTATTCATTTTAGATAACAGTCATCTGGTTTTTATAAAAAAATATTAATCCCTCTCATTACAGATTCATCGCATTAGCGCCCAAAACGCCTGCCAAAGCCGAAGCCACTGCGATAACCACCTTCAGGATCATATCCCATACTGATTTCTTCATTGCCATAATTTACCTCCTTTCCGTGTCTTTAAATACTTGTGTTACTCTGTGTTCTTTCGTGCTCACCGCCCCGGTTGCAGATTCCCCGAATTCTCTGGACGCATCGAAGCACGGGCACTGTTTAATCCACTCTTCCGGCTCTATCTCACCGTTCCCGTTCAAGTCCGGTGAAAGATCGCGATGCCCGCATACCCGGCAGCCAGGGAAACGCAGCTCCGCAGACCCGGAAGCCGGAAAATTTCTCCTGTAGTTGCCCGACGAGTTGCCGGAGCGTAGCCCGCTGCGCCGGAGTCCGGGTATCTGCCGGGCGTCCCCGGCAGTCCAGACCACCTTCATAGCAGATACCTATCGAATGGGCATTGAAGCCTTTTGCGTGCGCCCCGATACGTTCGAGCGAGCGGGTGAGGTACAACGTTCCGTCCTTGCGGATGTAGTAGTGGTAGCCTGTTCCGTTGAATCCGCGACACCGGTGCATCACGTCCAAAGCTTCAGGGGAGAGTGTGCAATCCTCCCTCGTGGCGCTGCAATGCACCACGAACAAATTGATAGTTCGCATAATCAGTGAATAATTAATAGTTCAGTTAAGCACCTGCCGTTCAGCAGAATACTTCGTTTAGTTTAGTCGTTTGAATCTGTGTTGTGCCGGAGAATCACACTGACGGATCCGGTGTCACTCCACCGCCGGAACCGCCGCCTTCGGGCTTGCCACCCTCTCCTTCACCGGAAGCAGAGGTATCGGCCCGGTCGAAACGGACACACCGGGCGCCTGTCACTAGCGAACGGGTGGCCATAGTGCCATCCAAATGACGGGTGGAACAGGGAAGAAAGCGAACTGTCAGTGAAGCTTGGGCGGCAGACACGTCGTCCACAGTTTTCACACCTTTACCGTTCGACTTCATCACCAGACGGAAAGTTCCGAAACCGTCAAGCGTCACACTCTCCGAGGATTGAAGATGCTGGCTGACTACCGTCACCAGGTTGTCCAGCGTGTTCTTCACATCACCCGGGGAAAGGGAGGAATAAGCCGCTATCTCTTTAGAGATCTGTGAAGTACTTACATTACCTGTGCGCAACACACGGGGATAGAATAGTTGTTCTCCGTTTTTGTCTTTCAGAACGGACTGAAATGGACCATACAATACTGGCATAATCAAATTTGTTTTTGTGTTAATAAATTTAGTTTAGTCTTGTCTATAAGCTTATCGACACTACAAAGATACAATAGTTACATTTCATATACAAGCGATTTTCAATGTGTGTCTTAACTAAATTCTTAACCGGCATAAGTGACCGAAAATCAAGAAACAGCAGCTTCTTCCTTCCTGCTTACAACACTTAAAAGATAACGTCCGGGAAGTTTTATCTTGCCTCCACTGCCACGCAACGTGGCAATCCCACGCCAGATCGCACCGCCGATAGCCCCGAAATTACTTTTAAGGATAATCGCATACTGTTCTGAAGGCGGGATACCGTAGCTACGGAGATTATCGAGCAGCCCCGCATAGTTACGCGATGTCCCGTCAGACGGCGGAAGAAGGGCATCGACAGTCTCCTGCGTCCACTTTTTCCGTTTCCCCGAACCGGAAACATCCCGCCCGCAGGAACTTCCGGAAGAAATCTCCTCCTTCCCAATCTTCTTCCCCTCCGCCTTCTCCCCTGCCGTTTCCAGGGGAGAATTGAAGTGGGGTTGTTCTTTGCTTTGCTGTGCTACGCTATGCTCTGATGTGCTATTCTGTGCTATGCTATGTGTACCTGATGTTACATTTTCGGGAATAAATGTAACATTATCACCCACGCTAACGCTTTTACCGCCCTCCGTTTCCTCACTCCCGAAGGCCGGCTGTTCTTTCATATCATCCTTATTATCAGCCGGTTCATCATCTGCAAGCAGGCAATACCCGACTTCCAGATGTGAAATGCTGCGGCGACGGGTACTGAAAAGATACTGCCGTTGTATTTCGACGGAAGTCAGGATGCAGCTACGCTCAAAAAGAACCGCGTCGAACAGTCCGTATTCCACCGCCAGACGGACGATACGTTCCACGTCATCAGCGCTCTTCTCGTACAGACCCGCCGAGAGGTCCTCGTAAAACAAACGGTCCGCACGGACATAATACCCCTCGCCCGCATAGATATACGACAGGATTTCCACCAGAATGCCAAGCGCGGAGTCACCCTCACGCTTCATCAGGCGGCGGACAGCACGGTCGTGAATAAAATCCGTATTCAGCGGGAAATAATCCAATCCCTTTTTCTTTATTCTTGCCATAATAATTCTGTTTTTTGATAAATACTCAATATAAAAAACCCGCTTTTACAGCAAGGATTCTTCCTGCATTCCCGCCTTTTTGCGTTCCATGCTAAGCCTCACTACCTCAAGGGCGTGCAGAATAAGCCGGAGACGTGTTTCCCGGTCCTCAGTCTGTGTTATGACCGGATAGGAAACTCGTCCACCGGACAAAGAGCAATGGGGAAGTTTCTTACCACTGCCGTATTGCCTTCGGCTCAGAGATTTGCGACACTCCTTGCAATATTTATCCGGAGACTGCGTTTTTTTGTTCATATAGAAGGACTCCAACGGAAGCTCACGTTTACAACTCTTGCAAATACTGCTGGATGTAGATTGTTTTGTCGATAAAGATAATGTTGTTTTCATAATGATAATTTTGATTTAAATTCTGAGAAAAAAGTTGTTTATTTGCCGGAGATGTATGTCCGACATGGTGGACATATATGCTTACCATGGTGAATCTATATATTCATCACAGTGTATATATATAGCTACCGGAGCAGTGATACAAAGGGGATGCAAGGCCGGGGGACGAACTTTTCTGCAACCTTTCGGAAACTTTTCTACGTTTTTCATGGCTATTCTGTTTTTAATTTATATTTTTGAAACATATTTGTAATTTCACCGCTACAAAGATAAACAAGTTTTCATAAAGAAAACATACGGTTTTAGAAATTAATTCTTAAAAAACAGATAACGGATTATTAATGAGCAACTAATACGTTTATGATTTTTTACATCAAAATTAAATGCTAACAAAATGGATACAAATCTGGATGTACCCGGCATCATCAAACGTGCCAAGCAGGCATTAAACCTGAAGAGGGACAGCGAACTGGCTGAATTCCTGGGAGTTTCAAGAGCGACAGTCACCAACTGGGCTGCACGGAACAGTATAGATTTCCGCCTGCTGCTCAACAAATTAGGAAATACGGTAGACTACAACTGGCTATTGTTGGGAAAAGGCAACCCGAAACACCAGTCGAGATTTTGCGAAAGCGAACTGGCACAAGGGGAGGTGCAGATAATTCACAATCCCAAAACAGCCGAACCGGTTGACGACCGCAGCGTGACACTATACGACATCACGGCGGCGGCAAACCTGAAGACGCTGTTCACCAACAAGCACCAGTATGCCTTGGGGAAAATACGGATTCCGAACATATCCGCCTGCGACGGGGCGGTCTACGTCAACGGGGACAGTATGTACCCCATACTGAAATCGGGGGACATCATCGGATATAAGGAGATAAACAGCTTCGAGAACGTTATTTACGGGGAAATATACCTGGTTTCGTTCATGATCGACGGAGACGAGTATCTGGCGGTGAAGTATGCCAACCGGTCCGAAAAGGAAGGATGCATCAAACTGGTGAGCTACAACACCCACCATGAGCCAATGGATATACCGTTTGCGGCGATCAATGCAATGGCAATAGTGAAGTTCTCTATACGCAGGCATATGATGATGTAAGTTTTCGTCAGGATGAAAAAGTATTTTAAGTGAAATAATCTGTGTTAATCCATGTAATCCATGGTGAAAAGTCATTATCTTTGCACATTGCAAAGCAGAAAACAATAAAATCACGCTATATAATGGAAAAGAAATTCAAAAGAACCACCGTCACATCGGCCCTGCCGTATGCGAACGGACCTGTCCACATCGGTCATTTGGCCGGTGTATACGTACCGGCAGATATCTATGTGCGCTATCTGCGGTTAAAGAAAGAAGATGTATTATTTATCGGCGGTTCGGACGAACACGGAGTGCCTATCACGATCCGCGCCAAAAAAGAAGGAATCACTCCGCAGGATGTGGTAGACCGTTACCATACGCTGATAAAGAAATCATTCGAAGAATTCGGCATCTCCTTCGATGTGTATAGCCGTACCACTTCACCGACGCACCACCAACTGGCTTCGGATTTCTTCAAAACATTATACAACAAGGGCGAGTTTATCGAAAAAACATCCGAACAATATTACGACGAGGAAGCAAAAACATTCCTTGCCGACCGTTATATCACCGGCGAATGTCCTCACTGCCACTCGGAAGGTGCCTATGGCGACCAATGCGAAAAGTGCGGTACTTCACTCTCACCGACAGACCTTATCAACCCGAAAAGCGCCATTAGCGGCAGCAAACCGGTGATGAAAGAAACCAAACACTGGTATCTCCCCCTCGACAAGCACGAAGGCTGGCTGCGCAAATGGATTCTGGAAGACCATAAAGAATGGCGCCCGAACGTGTACGGACAATGCAAAAGCTGGCTCGACATGGGGTTGCAACCACGCGCCGTAAGCCGTGACCTCGACTGGGGTATCCCTGTGCCCGTGGAAGGCGCAGAAGGAAAAGTGCTCTACGTTTGGTTCGACGCGCCTATCGGCTACATCTCTAACACGAAAGAACTTCTTCCGGACAGCTGGGAGACATGGTGGAAAGATCCCGAAACCCGTTTGATCCATTTTATCGGAAAAGACAATATCGTGTTCCACTGCATCGTATTCCCTGCCATGCTGAAAGCAGAAGGCAGCTATATCCTGCCGGACAACGTGCCCAGCAACGAATTCCTGAACCTCGAAGGAGACAAAATCTCCACTTCCCGCAACTGGGCTGTATGGTTGCACGAATATCTGGCCGATTTCCCCGGTAAACAGGACGTACTCCGCTATGTGTTGACTGCCAATGCACCGGAAACAAAAGACAACGACTTCACCTGGAAAGACTTTCAGGCCCGTAATAACAACGAACTGGTAGCCGTATACGGCAATTTTGTGAACCGTGCAATGGTGCTGACTCAGAAATACTTCGACGGATGCGTACCCGCACAAGGCGAGCTGACCGACTACGACAAAGAAACGCTGAAAGAATTTGCAGACGTAAAAGCCGAAGTAGAAAAGCTGCTCGACGTATTCAAATTCCGCGACGCACAGAAAGAAGCCATGAACCTGGCACGTATCGGAAACAAATACCTGGCCGACACCGAACCGTGGAAACTGGCGAAAACTGACATGGAACGTGTGGGAACAATCCTGAACATCTCCCTGCAACTGGTTGCCAATCTGGCGATCGCTTTTGACCCGTTCCTGCCGTTCAGCTCGGAAAAACTCCGCAAGATGTTGAACATGGACACCTTCGAATGGTCCGAACTGGGAAAAGACAACCTGCTCCCCGTCGGTCACCAGTTGAACAAGCCGGAACTGCTGTTCGAAAAGATCGAAGATGCCACAATAGAAGCACAGGTACAGAAGTTGCTTGACACGAAGAAAGCAAACGAAGAAGCCAGTTATAAGGCGAATCCGATTCGGGCAAACATCGAATTTGACGACTTCACGAAGTTGGATATCCGCGTAGGAACGATCCTCGAATGCCAGAAAGTACCGAAGGCAGACAAGTTGCTGCAATTCAAGATTGACGACGGTCTGGAAACGCGTACGATCGTGTCGGGCATTGCCAAGCATTACAAACCTGAAGAATTGGTAGGCAAACAAGTTTGTTTCATCGCCAACCTTGCCCCCCGCAAACTGAAAGGTATCGTCAGCGAAGGCATGATTCTGAGTGCCGAGAACAACGACGGCAGCCTGGCAGTCATTATGCCGGAACGGGAAGTGAAGCCGGGTAGTGAAGTGAAATAATGAAATGAGCGAGGAACAATCACTAAAGGACAAAACAGCCAAAGGATTATTCTGGGGAGGGTTCAGCAACGGTATACAACAGTTGCTGAATCTCGTTTTCGGAATATTTATCGCCCGGCTGCTCACCCCGTCGGATTATGGAATGGTGGGGATGTTAGCGATTTTCTCCCTCATAGCCGGCTCGATACAGGAGAGTGGCTTCACGGCCGCTCTTGTCAACAAGAAAGAGGTGACACACAAAGATTACAATGCTGTATTCTGGTTTAATATCATAACCAGCCTGTGCCTGTATCTGGTGTTGTTCTTGTGCGCGCCACTCATAGCCTATTTCTACAAGGTACCCGAACTGACGCCGTTGGCACGTTATTCTTTTACAGGCTTTTTCATCGCCAGTCTGGGAATCTCACACAGTGCTTATCTAAAACGGAATCTAATGGTCAAGCAGCAGGCCATGTCCTCGGTGATCGGACTGACCGTATCCGGCATTGCGGGGGTCACGCTGGCTTATCTCGGCTTTTCCTACTGGGGATATGCCACGCAAAGCATTGTCTACGTAGCTGTCAACACTGCCTGTTACTGGCATTTCACCCGTTGGCGGCCTACGCTTCAATTCAGCCTCGCGCCCATAAAAGAAATGTTCGGATTCAGTGGTAAACTGTTAATTACCAACATATTCAATCACATCAACAACAATCTCTTCTCCGTCATATTGGGTAAGTACTACTCCAAGATAGAAGTGGGCTATTACAACCAGTCCAACAAATGGTGCGGCATGGGACAACAATTCATACTGGGCATGATAAACGGAGTGGCACAACCGGTACTTGCGAAAATATCGGAAGATACCGACCGACAGCAACGGGTATTCCGCAAGATGTTGCGTTTCACCGCCTTCATCTCATTTCCCGCCATGCTGGGACTGGGAATCATTGCGGAAGAATTAATCGTTATCTCCATTACCGACAAATGGTACTCCAGCGTATCTATCATGCAGATATTATGTATCAGCGGAGCTTTTGTCCCCATTGCCAACCTTTACCAGCAACTTATCATCAGCAAAGGAAAGTCACGCATCTTTATGTGGAACATCATAATCCTCGGCATGCTCCTGCTCACAGGCGTTCTTCTGGTACATTCTTACGGAATATATGCCATGCTTGCCATGTATGTCTCGACCAATATACTATGGCTACTGAGGTGGCATCACTTCGTGCAGCTTGAAATCGGGTTGAAACTACGCCACGCACTGGCCGATATTCTTCCCTACGCCATCATAGCAGCCTCCGTCATGGCAGTTACCTACTACACCGCCCGCCCTATCGAAAACATCTATGTTCGCCTGGCAAGCAAGATACTACTGGCAATGGCACTTTATGCAGCAGCCATGTGGGCGAGCCGTTCGGTAACTTTCAAGGAAACCATACACTATTTTATCAAAAAGAAAAGCGCATGAAACTACTCGCTCTCGTCACACTCTATTATCCACCCGCACACATCACCGACAACCTTCTTACTTATGCAGAAGATGTGGACGGATTGTTTGTCTGGGACAACACCCCCGGAGGCAGTAATTATCAATTTCCGGAATCTATCTCCCACAAAATAGTCAGGTTACGCCAAGGGGAAAACACCGGTATCGGCAAAGCACTCAATGCCGCAGCGATGTTCGCCCTCGACAACGGATATACTTACCTGCTGACAATGGATCAGGAGAGCGCTTTTACCGCTTCCACATTCAAAGACTATATCCGTATTATCAACAATGACAAAGACAGTTCCCATTTTGCTTATATTCCTCTCATCAATGCTTCTGGCACAGACAGCAATGCGCCGCTCAAAGAAGCACAGGGGATGATTATCTCCGGAAGTATTTTTCCGTTGAAAACGATACAAAAAGTCGGTCTGTATCTTGACAAATTTGTCATGGATGCCATTGATACGGAATATTTCCTGCGCATCCGCCGCCATACCGGAAAAGTCATGCTCGTACCTGCCGCCAACCTGAAACATGAACTGGGACATCCGCTCCGGAAACAAATACTCATCTGGCACCCGATGTCACTCAACTACTCCCCGGTGCGTACCTACTACATAGCCCGTAACTTCTTGTACCTCAACAAGCAATACGCCGAGTTCAAACGTCCCGAACTGCTTTGGAAGCTCATTTGGGAGCGTCCTTTCTATATCCTTTTTATGGAAGAAAACAAATGGGAGAAACTGAAAGCACTCGCCAGAGGTATCTGGCAAGGCTGGAGAAAAGATCTCAACCACGACTGTTATTTCAAAAAGCTCAACCCAAACCCCAAGCACCATGAGCGCGAATAACCTTACAACCACCTATCGCCTGCTGAACAGTTCTTTCAGGAAGACGATGATTTTTCACTTGGGCATAGACGCGGGATTCTTCACCGAATATACCTATATGCTTCATGCAATGCTCTATTGCCTGCAACACAAGATACAGTTCAAGCTCTATTCCGACGATGCCAACTTCGGTTGGGAGAAAGGTTGGACAGACTGTTTCGTCCCCTTCTGTGAGGAAGTGCACGAAGCGTTTCACCACACCTACAACACCCACCGCCTGCCTTCGTGGAAAGCATTGATGAAGGACAAGAAATTGCCCAAGACCAAACTGATGAAATGGAAACTGAAAGCAACCTGCAAGAATATAACCGGAGAGACTCTCGCTTTCCTGACCTATAAAAAACCGGTATTACTGAACTGCCACCTGAAGTTCGATCCCAACCAACACTTCCACATCCCCGAACTGGGTATAGACGGGGATTATCTCCATGCTTTCCGGAAAATGACGGAAATCACGTGGAAGTTGAACGAAGTAACCGGACGAGAATGCCGGCACCTGGCAGACAACCTGCAACTCCCGCAAGAATACGTCGGTTGCCAGATACGCGGAGGCGACAAGATCACCGAAACCAACCTGCTTCCGGCAGAGTATTACATACGCCTCATCAAACAGAAAACCGACTTGCGCGATGTCTTCGTGCTGACAGATGATTACCGTATCTTCCGGCAAGTACAGTCGCTCGCCCCGGACATACGTTGGTATACCCTATGCGATTCCGGCGAGAAAGGATATGTCAACAGTGCTTTCACGCAAACGACGAAAGAGTTGAAACAGAAGCAAATGACTCGTTTTCTTTCTTCCATACAGCTACTGATGAACGCTTCCATATTCACAGGAAGCATCACCACCGGGCCCAGCCTGTTCCTGCTCAAGAAGTTCTATCCGGACATCAGTCCTGCCGACTGTTTGCTTGAGGATTTCCCGCAAGCAGCCACCCTCCCTATCCCGGGACGCAGCCAAATGGCGGCGGAATTTCTACAAGGAAACTTAAAGTTATAGGAACTTGTCAATTTAATCACTACATTTGTATCATAACGTGCATTAACCGTTTCCAATGGACAAGAAATATACAGCAAAAGAACTTGATTTGTTACATGCCGAACTTTACGACATATTGGGAGAAACCATTCGTATCTGTCGGAAACACGACATCCCGTATTTTGTGATAGGCGGTACTGCAATCGGGGCACTCTATGACCGGGCGATACTGCCTTGGGACGACGATATAGATATCGGCATGGCACGGAAAGACTACAACAGATTTCTCGAAGTAGCCCCCCGGGAGTTGGGCGATTCCTACTTTCTTTCATGGATAGAAACAGATCCGCACAGCCCTTATTACTATGCCAAAGTCAAGAAAAACAATACCCTCTTTGTAGAAGAAATGTTCAAGAATGTCCCGATGCATCCGGGTATTTTTGTAGATATATTCCCGTTCGACAGGATACCCGACAACAAGCTGTTGCGGAAATTACAGTACGACGCAGCCGGTTTCCTCAAATGTTGCCTCATGGGAAAAGAGATATGGATGTGGAAACACTTCGGCAAATGCGAGATAGAACATCCCACAGACCGGGGAGCCTTCTCCTGCTTCTTGAATAAAGCAGTCGATGTTCTTTTCTCGAAGAAAACAATTTACCGTATGCTGGTAGCCGTTCAAAGCTGCTTCAATTCATGGAACACGAAGTATTTCAACAACGTGATGACTACCACCGACCACGTGACCGGAGAAAGCCTCCGCCACCTGCAACCGGTGCCGTTCGGACCGCTCACAGTGAACGCTCCCGACAACCTGGAAGGTTTCCTGCGATACAACTACCCGACCCTGCACCGATATACAGAGGAAGAACAGGAGAAAGTGAACAATCACTACCCTGCCGCCCTTTCATTCAGTACGACTCCAAAACAAGAACTATGAATATGAAACCCGCTTTAGTAGATGTACCGGTACTGATACTGTTCTTCAACCGCCCGCAACAATTATCGCAAGTGTTCGAGCAGGTAAAGAAAGCACGCCCGTCACGGCTGTTTCTCTATCAAGACGGAGCACGAAACGAACACGACCTGCCCGGGATAAAAGCCTGCCGCGAAATCGTGTCGCAGATAGACTGGGAGTGCGAAGTAGAACGGTTCTATCAGGAAAAGAACTTCGGTTGCGACCCCTCGGAATATATATCGCAGAAATGGGCTTTCTCAAAAGTCGACAAATGCATTGTACTGGAAGATGATGATGTGCCGTCAGTCTCTTTCTTCCGTTTCTGCAAGGAAATGCTGGACAAGTACGAACATGACACCCGCATCAGCATGATTGCCGGATTCAACCCCGAAGAAATCAGCAAAGACATCCCTTACGACTATTTCTTCGCCACCACCTTCTCTATCTGGGGGTGGGCAAGCTGGAAACGTGTCGTAGACCAATGGGACGAGTTCTATACTTTTCTGGACGACTCCTTCAATATGCAGCAACTCGAACAACTCATCAAAGAACGCAAGTTCCGGAGCGACTTCATCTATATGTGCCGGCGTCATCGCGAACACCGGAAGGCTTTTTACGAAACCATTTTCCATGCCTCCATACTGTTCAACTCCGGACTGAGCATTGTGCCCACACGCAACATGATTAACAACTTGGGAGCCACGGCA
>ENA-ORSA01001667-ORSA01001667.1-human-gut-metagenome-genome-assembly--contig:-NODE-1667-length-17793-cov-8.443511_pt1 | contig 17793 bp, 17 predicted proteins | sample MGYA00242179_ERZ509142 | MGnify/ENA primary metagenome ERZ509142 (study PRJEB26280, sample SAMEA2338659) | human gut metagenome | biome: human gut; feature: human-associated habitat; material: faeces... | reverse complement strand
GTCTGGTTTATAGGTTTACAATCTCGTTTTGCCTGCAAAAGAATAATGGAAAAGCTGTCTTGTGAAACCTCTGACGGAAATACTGTGCTGCTTTAACTTGATTTTTCTTCGGACGGAGAAATCATACTGTCAATCATACTTTGACAACCTTGCTAAAGGCAGTTATACCTGCTTCGGCTGTTCTGTTGTACTTGCCTGACCATCGAAGTATATCTTCTCCGGGCAACGAAACGCACTGGCTGTCCACGGCCGTTGTTTTTCCTGTGCGAAGGTAAGGCGGTCGGGAAGCTGCAAGGCGCAGTTCCGGGTGGACGGCCTGCTTCCTCCTTGCATTCGTTCCCTCCTTTCCGCCTTGGCTCTTGCACGTAAAAACAAGTCCCTGTGGACGGGTAAAAGCCCGATGGCAGGGAAGAAACAAGAAGTCTAACAATAAATTCTCAAAATGATGAAACAGATTATTTGGTCAAACGACAGCTTTATGGACGACGAGGCACGCGAGTATTACCAAGACTGCCAGCGTGAGTATTTGGAAGATGACGGTTACACGGTGAGCGATGAAGAATGGGGCGAGGAAGTGTACCGTTGGCTTGATGATGAGCGTATGAACCTCAATGTGCAGGTGGACGGCGTGATAATTGCCTTTGGCGACTTAGGCTTGTGGCGAGGACGCAGACAAGGGTATCAGATTTTGGGCAGCAATGTTGCCGACATCTTGCACAGCTCATGCGATGACAACGAATGGTACGGCGATGGTTACAACATACGTGGACGTATGGCTCACCACGATGGCACGAACTATGCGCTTTACCGGGTAGCGAAAAACCGGGAAGATGCCGAACGGATAGCCGACAAGATTTACAACCTTGAAATTGACGAGAAAGGTTTCCGCAAGCTCACACGCTCGCTCTATCCCTACGTTGCAGATGTTTACGGCTGGAAAGTCAGATGGCGCAGACCGGCATAAGGACTGAAAACAAGAAAGGACAGCCGTTCCCCGATGTGATAGGGCGGTTGTCCTTCTTAGAGATGACTGACAAGCCAAAGGCTTGCCTTACCTTTTATAAATAGTGTAATCCAGTTGTCATTTATAGCTGTCATTTGATGACATAGGTGGAGGAACGCTTCGGAATTTCTCTTGCAACACTTCAAGGAATTTGAGCAGTTCCTCAAAGCTGAGGGAATCCCCATAGATGAAGCTGCCTTGCATTCGTTTGTAGTCATCGGCAAACTTTTCAATCAAATCTTCCCTTGGGACTATTGTTATGGACGGAGGCAGTTCCTTGTCATAGTCAACAGCCCCGACATGATAGAACTTCTTCCTATGCTTCACGATTTCATAATACAGATTGGGGTCCCCTAATGCCATTTCAGCATATTTGGTGTGCGACAGCTTTTCCAAATCATAGAAATGGCGGGACATCCGGTATGTTCTCGGAAAGGGTTTCTGATATTCTTCGCACAGCAGGAACGCTTTTTCAAGAAAAGTCCTTGCCGGGCTGACCGTTTTTATGGTTTGGACTATATCGGAATCCACATCTTCCCCTTTATACACTTGTTCCACCAATGAAGAAATCCGTCTCATTTCAAATGGCTCATCCATTGAAAGCACACTGATTTCTATCTTTACGGATGGCTGTGCATAAGCACTTTCACCACTTTCATACAGTGATTTATATTGGACATAAAGCACGGAAGGGTCTTTGTCGTGAGGGACTTTGATTGGTTTGCCGTTCTCATCCGGCAACTCGTTCTCCGCAATCACTGTCACCTCCAAGCCCATTGAAGCCAGTTGCTTTTTCAAATCCTCCTTAAACTCCCCAAAAAGGTAGTCCTGCGCTTTCTCTCGCAGCTTATGGATTTGCGTATTGCTGGTACAGTTGGCGCATGAGAGTTTTTTTTCGTTAAGGAAGAATTCTCTCCCAAGAGCCAGGTCGATATCTTCACTGAACCGGTTAATCAAATTCCACCCCTTACTCAGGCTTGTTCCTCCTTTGAAAAGGAGGTATTCGGAAACTTCCGTCCCGAACAGGGCATACAACACCGCCGTCACCCACCAGTCTTTTTCTGCGGCAGGCTCATCTATGTGCATGGCATTTGCCACGCCTTGTATCATGGCCTTGCGCTCATCTATTGAGAAATCTATCCATTTGCTCATTGTCGCTTGGTTTATTGCTTTTCTACTTGTTTGTTGATGTTCCGTCTGATGATTTGTCTCACCCAAACAGGAGCCAATAGCAGGTCATGTTCGATGGTTTCCTCCTCCGGGGTCTCGTGCAATAGCTGTGATACCCTTTTCTCATCCGCTTCTGTGATATTGTTTTCCCCGATGCTGCGAAGGGCTTGCACCAATTCGGGCATCAGTTTCCCCCTATAGGCGAAATTCTTCGGGGAAGCATGTTTCAAGGTTATCGTCCTGCCTCCCAACGCCAATTTTCTGGATGACCCGGATGTCAGGAAACAAGCGTTCATCGGGACTTGGGTAGAAAAACCCAATTTATTGGCTGCCGTGTCTCCAGTAGAGATTATCCGGGCTTTATCCCTTTTGGCAATCTCCCTGGCAATTTCAAAGATGGGAGGATATACCACTCCAAACCGCGTCTTTCGGGCTTTCACATATATTCCTTTTGCGAGCCGGGTAATCAAACCCTCTTTCTCAAATTGGGCAAGAAGTTTGGTCACGTATTCCACGTTGAACCGGGGAAACGAAGATACAAAAAACACTTCGCCATACTTTGCGTATGTTATCTTTGCTCTAATCTTTTGTTCTACTGTATCTTGCATATTAAAATCATCTTATTTTAAGTCGGAATAATTGCGAATTTTTCCGACTGCAAATATATGAAAAAGATTTCAACGGACAAAGAAAAAGAGTACCATATCCCTTCTGCTACTGGCATGTTATGCTATTTTTTCTTTCTCACCGACAACTACGGCATCTTTTTCTTCCCGACAAGGATGTCATTGAGGTCTTTGTAGAGCGGATAAGCTCCCATCATGTCATGCACGGCATCGCCCTTGAGTTCCCGAAGCATGTCCACCACGCGCCGTCCGGCATCGTCGTTGTCGAGATAGCAGTAGATGTGCTTGCAGGCTTTCAGCCGTGGCAATGCCTTGGGCAGGTTGTTCACCGAGTTCAATACCAACAGGTCTGCGCCATAACAGGGTACGGACAACCGTTCCCGCTTCCGCAAGGTCAGGAAGGACAGATAATCCATGAATCCTTCGAACAGGCAAACGGAGTCTGTTTGTCCTTGTGAAAACTCCGACACGCCTTTCGGGGCAATACACCCTTTATAATAAGGATTGCGTATCTCATGACCGCCCGCCCCGTTGGGGAACGCAATGGCATAGTAGCTCTTTCCCCGGCAGGTGTAATGCACCTCCTTGCATTCTTGCCTTGCGGTGTCGAGGTCAATGCCGCGCTTGGAGAGGTAGGAGAGCAAAGGTATGGATGCCAACGCTTGCACCCGTAGGTTTTGGAATGCGGCCGCTTGCGGTTGCTTGGCATCGGTTGCGGACGGTTGCGGATGCGGCATGAATGTACGCACCTTCAAAGGTGCGGCAGGTGCTGCCCGTTCAATCATCTTCAATACTTGGGGTATATTCGGGGTCCGATATACCAATACCGCAAGGTCGATGATGTCTCCGCTCTTGGCCGTAGCGAAGTCATACCATATATTGCGGTTCTTGTTCACTTTGAAAGACGGATTCTCGTCCTCACGGTAAGGTGCATGATACCATGCGGACACGGCGGTTTCCTTGGCAGGTCGGATTCCGATGGCCAGCAGGAAGTCCACGATGGCTATTTGTTTGATTTGTAATATGTTCATATCGTTCTGTTTTTCTATGTTTAATGAATATTGGAGTGGATATAACCAAGTTTATCATATATATACGCCCAGTGTAAACTAAACCTCTTTCCCTTGCCTGTTTTTAATCGCAGTCAAAGGGATGCAGGTTTGCCCCGTTTGTCATATATATACGCCGGTGTTAAACTAAACCTGTTTGCTTCAACTCTCCCGTATTAGTTATGTCGGGTTGGAAGTTCTCCAGGTTTGTCCTATATATACCCTCCCGTTAAACTAAACCTCTTGGGTGGCGGAATCTTCCTGGTTGTCCAATGCTTCCGGCAAGTAGGCATAAGCCTTGTCTTTCTTGACGATTACGCCTCTTCCCATCAGGTACTTGTTCAGTTCAATACAGATGTTCCGACCGCGTTTGAAACCGATTTCCGCATACCCTTGCCGCAACGACTTGATGAGGAGTCCGTATCCTACGATGGGGCCATTTTCAAAGGCGATTTCCAACGCCTTTGCGTGCTGGGCGTCCGTGATGGCCTCGGTCGTAGGTTTGCGTTCCTGTGTGAAGGCGTAGTCCTCCACCAGTTCCGGCAAAGCCTCGCGGTTGATGCGGAAAGCGAACGGTTGGAACTCCCTTTCCCGGATGTGCATCGCCTTGACCTCGCTGATGTTGCCGTCAAACTGGCTCTTGGTCACTTGCAGGATGGTTTCCGCCTTGTTGTTCAGTTCCGTGCCGATATGCCCGCGCGTATTGTCATCGCCCTTGTTCAAGTGCAGCACGGTGTGGATGTGCAGGTCGTGCATGCTCGACCAGCGCATCAGGTCGTTGATCAAGTCCACCGACTCGCTGGGGCTGTTGATGTCATACATCAGGTCACGGATGCCGTCTATCACGACAAAGCCTATCTCTGGGTCGGCAGCAAGCGCATGGTTGATAATCTGTCTTCGCTGCTTGGGGCTGTATTCACGCAGCATGAAGAACACCAGTCGATCCGTTTCTTGGTCTGTAGGCATCCCGGCCAGTTTGAGGATGCGCTCCAATACCTTGTGGCAATGGCACTTGCTCTGCTCGGTGTCCACATAAAGCACCTTGTGTTTTCCTTCGGGCAGGTGCGCCTTGTAGTGCAGGATGTTCCTGCCGGACAAGGCCGATGCCACGATGGCGGCGCAGTTGAAAGTCTTCTTGCTCTTGGGCTTGCCCACGGATGCGCTGAAATTGCCGAGCGTGGCGATGGTGATGCCGTCCACCTGCACGATTTCGGGAGGGTAGGCGTAGGTCTCCGTGACCCGCAGCCGGATGAAGCTCAATATCTGCTCGTAAACTTGCCTGTCGATGTCTTCCGACACCGGTATGATTCCATGTGCGTTCATAGTTTCTTCCCTTTCTTCATTAGTGGGTTGCTACTCCCCGTGCTGATTCCTGCAAGAGCCGCCTGCCGTTCAATCTCCCGGTTGGACAGTACCGGATTCCGGCGTTTCCAGTCGTCCAACGCTTTCCGCTCGAAGAAGATATGCTTGCCGTTGGGCTTCGAGAACGGAATCTCATGGGTGGACGTGAGGCGGTACAGATGTCCGGTGGATATGTTCAGGTATTTGGCGGCTTCTTCCACGTTGAACACCTCTTTCAAGATGTAAAGCTGCTGTTCCACTTCCTCAAACCTGGTAATCAATGCCTCCAGGGTGCCGAAACGGCTGATGAACTCCTCTATGACCGTAATCTTGTCCAAAACGCAGTCAATGTCCTCCATCCGTTTCAATATGGAGTGGACGGCTTCCACCCGCTCCAATGTTTCCAAGAATCCGGCTTCTGTCATACGTCCATTCCTTTAAGTTCCACTTCCGATACTTCCTCCCGGCAGGGTGATTCACCGCATTCATGGTTGCGGCAAAGCCATCCGTCCAATTCCCGTTTGCTGAAAAACAGGAGCTTGCCGCTTGGTTTGTAGTGCGGCACCTTTCCCGCTTTCGTCAGTTTGTAAAGCTGGCTGTCCGAAAGCCCTGTGTAACGGCAGGCTTCTTTGAAGTTGAGCGTGTCCTTGATACAGTACAGCAGCTTTTCCACTTTTTCCACCTGTGCCTGCAGCAGGCTCAGTCTCAACAGGCAGGACGGGCACTCCACCCGTTCCGGCTGTTCATTCGTTGCAGTTCTTTGTTGTTCCATCATTCTTGCATTTTTAAGTTGGACAATGAAGGGGTTCACCCTCCGAAACGATTTTTGTTTCAGAGGGCGAAATTAGTCGCTTGTCCCCGGACGGATGCCTGTTCAACAGTTACAGTTCGGAACTGTTGCTCCAACTATTGCTCTTTTCCCGTGTCATTTGCTGGCTGTTCCCTCATTTGAAAGCTGTTTTTGCACTTGTTGGACGCATTCCCGGATTTTCTTCTGCATGCTGTTCGGCGTATTTCTTGCATGGGTCAGCGCGTTCGAGAACTGTTCATGCCTCAAGGGTTTGTTCCCCTTTGGACCGAGTATGCTTCCGGCCTGTTCCAGCAGGTTCTGCCAGCGCGGAAGAATAAACCCGTGCCGGCACAACTGGTCGAAAAGGTAGGCGAGCATCCGGTTGTTACGCGATGTCAGCGGGACAGTCAGTTTGCCTTCCAAAAGAGAACGGAAAGTGGTTGTGTCAACGGTTTCCACAAATACGCGAGCCTCATTGGCACAATCGGCAATGAGGCTCAGTTGGGCATCGTCAAGGCAGCAGCCTAACGACAATGAATGGTTTGGATGGGTGGCGGAAGTCATGGCTGCACCCGTTTCACGCCCAGGAGGAGGCGCCTCCGTCGTGTAATACAAGTGCAACAAGTCCTTCATGAGGCCGTCATCGGGCTTTCCCGTTTCCGAGAACCGTACAAGGAGGTCTTTCCGTGTGAACAGGATGCCCCGCAGGATGCCGAGATTCTTCCGGTGTTCGTTCAATCCCGCCGCATCCAGCCGGTCGGTGTGGTGATGGCTGTTCATAAAATCCATGGCGAACAGCTTGTACAGTTTCTTGCCACTTACCACCTCGGACTTGTACATGGTCATTACTTCCCTAAGCAGGGCAGTCAGGTCTCTTTGCGATTCACAACCGGCCCAATGCTGGTTGGCACGGTTTGCCTGTCCTTTTTTTAAAAGCAGGCTTCTTTTTACGCTTTCTAATCATACTGCTAAAATTTAGTGGATAAATTATTACTGGACGAACGCGCTGTCCAACAAGGAAACCGCATCGTTCTTCTTGCTGTTGATGATTCTCGCGTAACGCTGTGTGTGCCGGATGGTCGTATGGCCAAGCAACTGGCTGGTGGTGTAGATGTCAACCCCGGCAGTCAGGGCAAGGGTCGCGAAAGTGTGCCTGGCGACATGGAATGAAAATCTCTTGTCAATTCCGGCGTCTTTCGCCCAATCGCTGAGCACGTGTTTGTACCAAATGCTCAACGTGGGGAACACCGGGTCGTCAGGCGAGGCATCTCCTTGTTCCGGCAACCATTTCCTTGCGTTCATGTTCAATGGCAGGTACAGCAACACACCTGTTTTGTATTGGGCGATCTCCACCTGCCATTTCCCGTTGTTCCTGATGATATTTTTCCAACAGAGCAACTTGATGTCCATGATACGCAAACCGCAGAAACAGGAAAACAGGAAAGCCGCTTTCATGTCCGGTCTTCGGCACGGGGTTTTAATGAGACGCTTTATCTCATCCACGGTAAGATACTCACGTTTGGTCTCTTTACCGGCAACCATGCTGCGCTTTATCCCCTTGTATGGAGATTTCTGCAGCAGATTTTCTTTAACGGCATAATTGAGTGCCGCACGAATATAATCCAGGTGTAAAAAAACCGTTTCTTTGGCAAGTTTCCCATGATCCCGTGTGTAAGCTTTCCTTGTAAGCAGCCGTTCCATGAAGCCGAGCAAATATTCCCTATCCACCTCGGCAAGCGTCACCTTGCCATTGTATTCTTCCAATTCAGCTATGCAACAGTTAATCCATCTTGACGCAGACTTGGTGCCGCCCCGCTTCATCACATAGTCATGGTACACTTTCATCCAGTCGGTAAGCAGCATCCTGGCCTTGTAAGAACGGTCGGTAATGCCTGCCACTTTGTTGGTCAGCTCCAAAATCTTTTCCGCCTTTATCGCATTCGCCGTGGCAAGCGTATTGGCATTTTGGATTTTGGAGGCATAATCGGTTTCGGGCACCAGATACAGTTTGAGGAACTGGTAACTTCTTCTTCCATCATGGTAGATGTCCAGGTATATGGAAGTATTCCCGTTTTTCAACTTGTTGAATCGTAAACGGACAGGCTCTTTGGCCTTTACTTGTTTCTTAGGTCTTGCCATGGCTTTTACTCCGGTCAATTGTTTTTCATTCGAAAAGTTTATCTATCATCAGTACGGCAGCTTCCTTTTTCGCATCGATAATTTTTGCGTACACCTGTGTGGTTTCCACGTCCCTGTGTCCCAACAGCTGGCTGGTGGTGTATAAGTCTGCGCCTAACGTCAACTCCATGGTTGCGAACGTGTGCCTGCTCATGTGGTAGCAGAGATTTTTCTTTACACCGGCAGCTTTAGCCCACCTCTTTAATACGACATCCAAGGTCGTTGTGTTTGGAATGGAAAACACATGTTCTTCCGCATCGCCCCGTTGTTGCGGAAGGTAACCTTGCGCCTGGGTGCTGAGTGGCAGATAAAGCATGTTGCCCGTCTTCCGCTGGCGCACTTCAAGATGAACTTTCCCGGTTTCCTCTATTACATTTTTCCACTGCAAAGAACGCATGTCGCCAAGCCGCAGACCGCAAAAGCAGGAGAACAGGAATGGGACTTTCACGTCTTCACGGCAAGGTGTGTCCATCAACAACCTTACCTCATCTATGGTCAGGTATTCCCGCTTTTTCTGTTCCCCTTGTATGGCATTCCTGTCAATGGCCAATCCCGGATTGACGGACAATATGCCCTCGTCAACGGCGAGGTTCAGAGCCGAGATGATATAACCTACATAAGTCTTAATGGTCTTCTTGGCAAATGGTTTCTTGGTGCGTTTGGTTTTGGCAACCTTTGTCATGTATTCCACGAAACCGTCCAGGAATTCCTTGTCCACATCACACAGCCGTGCTTTCGGGTCATATTTCCGGAGTTGGACCACAGTGGAATGAACGCTTGGCTCCAATCCGCGTTTTCCATTTTGCTTCCTTTGTTCCATATATATATCCATCCAGTCTATTAAACGCATCTTGCCTTTCTCGGACAAAACAAGCGGTGGCTTTTTGTTCGTGATGTCTATGATGCGTTGTGACTTGATGGCATTGGCCGCTTTGAGCGTATGTTCATTCTGCGCTCTCGCCTCTGCGGAAGTTTCTGGAATAAGGTACAGTTTCAAGAACTCATACCGTCTTTTCCGCTCATAATATATGTCGAGGTAGATGGACTTGTTCCCATTCTCCAATTCCTTGAAGCGGATTCGGACGGGTACAGACTCTGATTTCTTTGTACGTGCCATGACTTCCTTCTTGGTAATTTATTACTGCTTGTGCAAAGGTAACAAAACCCATCCAAAATACCAAGAAATGACTAACAAAAAAGTAACATAAAAGACGAAAATATATGCCGATTAACGAAAAACAAATATAATATCCACTTAGCATATATGTTTGTATATCATTGATATTCATTACAATCTATGATTTTAATTATATCTATTTACTCATATATACCTGCTTTGTATATAGCGCGCCATTCGTGGGCCTGCGCGGCCAACAGCCAGGACATACCGCTGGGCGTGATCAGCGAGGGGATGGGGCATGACTCCGAGAACACCACCCGCCTTTACCTTGCCTCGCTCGACAATTCGGTTGTCGATACGGCCAACGGCATGATACTTCACAAGCTCTGATGGCTGCCGGCCCGGGCTGCCGGTAAAGGTTGCAATGGCCTGCTGGCGGGCATTGCGCTTACTTCCGGCAGGCATGGGCAAGCCAACCGGGCGTGGAAGGCCCGCGACACTGCCCGTTTTCCGTACAAAAATCAAGCCTTGTTTCGGTGTGCGACGGCCGTCACGCCACGAAACAAGGCTTGATTTTATTATTTCTGCCATTGCCGCAGGCCAGTTGAATGCCACTGTCGGGCTGTGTGTTGGGCATCGTTCATACCGTATATTCCGCAGGGCGGTGGCTTGGCCTGCGCCTGCCGGCATCATCGAGGCGCTATGTCGGCGTTGCCGGTGCAGCCTTGGGGCCTCGCCATAAGGCCGTTGCGCCTCATGTGGCTCGCCATTCGGTCGCCGGTGTCTGTTGCTGCCGCAGGCATCAGTCTTGCTTGGCGTGGCCCAGGCCATGCCGTGCGGCTAAAGCCTCCCGCTCTTAGGGAGTGGCGGCCTTGGCGGCCTTGGGGCGCTGCAGCCCTTGTTCAGTCAATCACCCCGTAGTGCATCAGGGCGTTGCGTATGCCGTTGTCATCAACGTGCGAGGTCACGTAGTCGGCAGCCTGCTTCACATCGTCGCCCGCATTGCCCATGGCCACGCCCACACCGGCCCGCCGCAGTATGGAAATATCGTTACCGCCGTCGCCGAAAGCCATCGTCTCGGCAATGTCGAGCCCAAGGTACTCGGCCATTTTTTCGAGCCCCTTGCCCTTGTCGGCCATGCTCGACGTTATGTCGCAGAAAGCCGGGTGCCACCGGCCGGAGACGCAGTTGGGCATCAGCTGCATGAGCCTCGCTTCCCGGTTGGCGTCGATGAACGGCGAAAACTGCAGTATGCGCTGGCCGTTGAGGGCGCTCAGGGGCAGCGAGGTGTCGATGTTGGTCACGTTGAGCTGATTGATGAACACATCGGTGAACACCTGTTTGGCATTCACCAGCACCACATCGCGCTCGCCGGCCACCAGGCAGGCGTAGTCGGAGGCAATGCTGTCGGCCAATATGGCGTCTATGTCCGACTGGGGCACAGGGTTGCAGTAAACCGTGGTTTCGCCCTTAATGCATAAGGCCCCGTTGGTGGTTATGTATCCGTCGATGAGGTCTTCAATCTGCCCGAGGTTGTTGATGAGCAGTTTCGGCCGCCCTGTTGATATGTATATTCCCACCCCGTTGTCCTTGGCACGGGCGATGGCGTCGACGGTTGACGTGGGTATGGTGTGGGTATTGAAGCTCACAAGCGTACCGTCGATGTCTAAAAATATGCTGCGAATCACAGTTTTGAATGTTTATTGGTTGTTTTCTGTTGTTGATGTAATTTGAGTGTATGCGTCTCGCCGGCATGCCTGCATCACCGCATGCAGCCGTGGCTTTGTGGCGTCAGTAGGCGGGTGGTGGTGTGTCAGGGCCGTGCGCCCATGCTTTCGCCGCCCGGGCCACGGCCGCCTTGGGGCCTTGTCACATTGGGAAGAGCAGCGGTAGGGCGAACACCATCACTATGCCGATGATGATTTGCAGTGGCAGTCCCACCTTGATGTAGTCGCTGAAGGTATATTCACCGGCGTGCATTACAAGGGCGTTGGGCGGTGTCGAGAATGGCGAGGCAAAGCACATGCTTGCCCCCAGCGTCACGGCGAAGAGAAACGGATACGGGCTTACGCCGATTTCCGTGGCAGATGTCATGGCTATTGGGGCCATGAGCACCGCCGTTGCCGTGTTGCTGATGAACATTGTGAGCAGCGACGTGGTGAAGTATATGCCGGCCAGCAGCACCGTGGGGCCCATTGAGCCGAGCGACGACACCAGCGAGTGGGATATGAGGGCCGATGTGCCCGTCTTCTCGAGTGCCACCGACATGGGCATCATGGCCGCTATGAGCATGATGCTCTCCCAGTTGATGGTCTTGTAGGCAGCCTCGACGTTGCGGAAGCACCCCGTTATGACCATAAGCAGCGCCGCTGCCATGACAGCCGTCACCGGTGCGATGGGAATGAACTCGAACACCATGGCCGCTATCATCAGCAGCATTATTATGGCGGCCACCGGCGCCTTGTAGTCGAGAGTAACCTGCGAGGCCTGCTTCTCAGGCTGCCCGAGCACCACCCAGTCGGTCTCGTCGTCGTCGAGCTGTGCGATGTTGCTCCACTTGCCCTGCACGAGCAGCACGTCGCCCGACTGCAGTTTCACCTGCGGCAGGTCGTTCATTATGTAGTCATTGTTGCGCTTTATGCCAAGCACATTGATGCTGTAGCGCTCTCGGAAGCCCGATTTGCGCAGTGGCATCCCAATGATTCGCGCAGTAGGCATGAGCACAATCTCGGATATGCCGATGTCGTAGAAGTCGATGCTGTTGTTGTCCAGTTCTTCCATTCGGTTCTCGCTGGCAAATTGCGACATCTTGGCCGTATCGCCCGTCAGGTATATTATGTCGCCGGCAGTCAGTATGCTCTCCGGCGATGCAAGGCTTTGCGTGACGTTGCGTATCAGTCCGCTCCGGTCAGAGCTTTCGTTGCGAATCTCGAGAATCGACAGTCCGTAGCGTCCGGGCAGGTCAAGCTCGGCCACGCTTTTGCCGGCTATTGCCGAGTGTTGCTTTATTCTGTAGCGCCTCAGGGCGTTGCTCAGGTTGTATTCGCTTACCAAGTCGTCGAGAGTCTTGCCCCTGCCGGAGTTGTGCTTGCCGCTGCCTTTCTTCTTGTATAGGAACTTCTTGCTGAGCGGCAGCATCACCACGATGCCCGTTACTATGCAGATTACGCCCACGGGGAAGAACGAGAAGAACCCCAGGGGCTCATAGCCTGCCGCCGTGAGCGCATCCTGTATGACGAGGTTGGGCGGGGTACCGATGAGCGTGAGCATGCCTCCCATGCTGCTTGCAAACGCCAGTGGCATTAGCAGGCGCGCGGGTTGCGTGCCGCTTTGCACCGCCATGCTCACCACTATGGGCATCATCAGCGCCACGGTGCCGGTGTTGCTTACGAAGGCGCCTATGGCCGAGGTTACTATGACCACCAGTAGAAACATCCGTGTGTCGCTGCCGGCGGCCAGCTTCATTATCTTCTGGCTCACGGCCTTGGCCAGGCCGGTCTGCAAGATGGCTCCGCCAACCACAAACAGGCCCACCATCATGATGATGACCGTCGACGAGAAGCCGGCAAGGGCTTCCTCGGGGGTGAGTATTCCGAGCAGGATTAGTGCTGTGAGGGCGCAAAGGGCCACTATGTCGGCGCGTATCTTGCCTATGATGAACATCACGACAGTAAGCGCAAGGATGATGAGTGTTGCTGTCATTTGCTATTCGTTGTTTTCTGCTTGTTTGTTAAGTTGCTGTTGGTATGGGCATAATGCTTGTTTCTGTTAGCATGGTCGAGAGTGTGGCCCGTGCCTTGGTGTTTCAGTCTGCAGCGCCAGTGGCCGCGTTGGGGCCCGTGATGGCGTGTCTGGCTGTGGGCCTTGCGTCGGCTCCGGCTTGCTTGTGCCTTGGCGCCTTTGTGGCTTCCGCCCGGCATGGCCGGTGTTGCCGCGCTCGGAAAACAATGTGTGGGGGGCGGCATCTACGGCTTTTTGATTTGTCTGCCCGTTTGTCTTGTGTCTTGATGCCGCCACGCGGTCTTGTCGTTGCCCGCGTGTCGGTGCGGGCTTTGTGGCCCTTCGGGCCGTGAGGCCTTTTGGCCTTGAGTTATCCTTTCAGGCCGTGCCTGTGCGATATTGTGTAGTTTTGGTGTTGCTGTATGCGCAAATGGTTATATCGTCCCGCCGTGCCTGCCACCGTTAGGAGGATTCCCGGCCATGGCCTTTTGTTAGTCCGAAGCGGCCATGGCACCAGTGTGCCATGGCCTTTCGGTATTGTCGTCTTGCTGTTTCGCTGTTTGCAAGATAGTGGTTTGCTGTCTGTTCCGCGCGCCATTGTGTGGTGCGCCATGGCTTTTGGGCATGTGTCGGGCCATGCAGCCCGCCCGTCGGCCGTGTTCCGCCATGCCTTGCCCGTAGCCGTTTCGGCGCGGGCGGTTGCGTCATTGCTTGGCGTTGCCTTGTGTGGCGAGCAGTTTGTTGACCGTTTCGGTAAGGAACGGCTTCAGTTTTTCGTATGGAATGGTGAACGAGATGCTCCCCACGGCATACGGCGCTATTTCGTACGGCTGGTAGATGAAGGCCATGCCTTTTTCCGTCAGGTACGGCGGGGTCTCAGGCAGCGGCAGGTAGTTGACGTCGTTGTTGATGAACAGCACCTCAGCCAGTTGCTTGTCGTCGTTCACCTTCTGCCCCGTCGACTCAACATACTGCTTCAGTCCCATTTTGAGCAGTTTCCTGAAGTCCTCGGTGTTGGTGTTGCGCAGCATCTCATATCCGAAGCGCCGTCCGTCGGACTTGCGGAAAGTGATGCCGCTCATCGAGTGGCTTCCATGCGCCCCGCCGAGGAACTGCTCGTTGAAGTCGGTGTAAGTCACATACGTGTCGGTCTCGGCGGCCACCTTTATCTCCTGCTTGTAGTACAGCGGAGCGGCTGCCGAGCCCTGCATGTCCTTGGCCAGCTCGTTGAGTCGTGTTGTCTGTCCGTTGCCGTAGTAGGCCATTATGGAGTCGCTGCTGGTCAGCGGGCCGGTGTAAGTGCCGCCCAGTTGCTCGCTGATATACTCGCATACGGCGTTGGTAAGTGTTGCGTTGCCGCTTTGGGGATAGTCGGCCAGAAGCGTCACGTCAGATGCGTGGCTTTTGTTTTCGTACTTTGCCGGTTCGGTTGTGAATCCCTCTTGTGTTGCCTGTGTGTTTCCGCATGCGGCGGCCATGGCCGATGCAAAGACTATGCTGATAAAGTTAGTTCTCATTGTCAGTATGGGTTTTATTGTTAAAAGGCAGCCCGCGCTTGCTGGCCGGGCTGCCTTTGATATGGTGTTCTTTAATGCTCAGGCGTGCCGATTAGCCCTTGATGGCGGCTACGCCCGGAAGCACCTTGCCCTCGATGGCCTCGAGCAGTGCTCCTCCGCCAGTAGAGATGTACGACACCTTGTCGGCCATGCCGAACTTGTTGATGCAGGCCACAGAGTCGCCGCCACCGATGAGCGAGAACGCTCCGTTGGCCGTTGCCTCTGCAATGGCGTCGGCAATGGCCTTCGAGCCGCCGATGAAGTTGTCGAACTCAAACACACCGGCAGGGCCGTTCCACAGTATTGTCTTGGCGTCCTTGATGGCGTCGGCGAATGCCTTGCGCGTCTCGGGGCCGGCATCGAGGCCTTCCCATCCGTCGGGAATGTTGTCGGAGGGGCAAACCTGGGTGTTGGCATCGTTGGAGAATGCGTCGGCAGCTATGCAGTCGGTGCCCAGCACGAGGTTCACTCCGTTCTCCTTGGCTTTCTTCATCACGTCGAGGGCCACGTCGAGCTTGTCGTCTTCGCAGATGGAGTTGCCAATCTTGCCGCCCTGTGCCTTGGCGAAGGTGTATGTCATGCCGCCGCAGAGGATGAGGTTGTCAACCTTTCCGAGCAGGTTCTCGATGATTCCGATTTTTGTCGACACCTTTGAGCCGCCCATGATTGCGGTGAACGGGCGCTTGATGTTGCTCAGCACGTTGTCTACGGCCTTCACCTCCTTCTCCATCAGGTAGCCCAGCATCTTGTGGTCTGCGTCGAAGTAGTCGGCTATTACGGCTGTCGAGGCGTGGCGGCGGTGTGCGGTGCCGAATGCGTCCATCACGTAGCAGTCGGCATACGAGGCCAGTTTCTTGGCGAAAGCCTTCTGGCGCTCCTTCATCTCTTTCTTTGCCTCGTCGTATTTCGGGTCTTCCTTGTCGATGCCCACGGGCTTGCCTTCCTCCTCGGGGTAGAAGCGGAGGTTCTCGAGCAGCAGTGCCTCGCCCGGCTTCAGGGCGGCCACCTCTGCGTCGGCGTTGGCGCAGTCGGGTGCAAACTTGACTTCGACGCCCAGGGCTGCCGAAACATTCTTGACAATCTGCGAGAGAGAAAGCTCTTTCTTCACCTTGCCTTTGGGCTTGCCCATGTGGCTCATCATGATGAGCGCGCCGCCGTCGGCCAGCACCTTCTTCAGTGTGGGGAGCGCGCCGCGTATGCGAGTCTCGTCCGTTACGTTACCATTCTCGTCCAGTGGCACGTTGAAGTCCACGCGGACAATTGCCTTCTTGCCGGCAAAGTTGAACTGATCGATATTCATAGCTGTATTTAAATTTGATTGAACTTCTTGTTTTTGCGAACGCAAAGTTAGCGATTATAATTAACATTTGGGCCATGCCGGTCGAGTTTTTATATATTTTTTACGGCATTTACATTCAAATGCAACTTCCGCTTTGCAAAAATGGCGTGCTGGCCGGCTGCTTTCAGTCCCCTCCACAGACTGGCGCGCCGCCGGTGGCAGCCCACGGCCGCCACTGCCTCGGGCCGCCATCGTGTAAACATAAAGTCACCGCTGCCATGCCGTGCCGTCAGGTTGGCCATCGTGCTGGCCGTCAGCCTGTTGCGTCCAGGCCTCTTGCCGTGTTGCCAAACAGCCCGCGGTGCATCGCCGTATGGGCCGTTTGGCAACATCAAACTGGCCGTACGGCAGGATAGGACGGCCCGTATTGCGCCCCTCCCTTGATATTGTAAACAAATGATACCGCCCGCCACAACTGTCAGCCACCTGCTCCTCCCTTTGCCTCAGGCCAAGTTGCCGCTTGCCGCCACTGCCATGGCTCAACCGCCCGGGCGCATGTGGCAGGGGCGGCACGGTTGTCGCCATGCTGCCTTGCGGCACCGGGCGGCGTGGCTCCGGGCCTTGGCAGGTGGCCCGCGCGGGGCTTCGGGTGGCGGCGCAATGGGCGTTGCGGCACGCTGCAATACCGTCAGTGTAAAAATAGTTCGCCTTATTCTTGGCAGTTCGCGGAAGAAATGCTATCTTTGTGCAATAGTTTATGCACAATCGGGCGCGTGCTCACAACGCCCTGTGCCAGCCACGGGTTTAAGGAAAATAAGAGTAAGTATTAATATAAAATGTGAACATCATTATGAAAGCATTGACTACTGAAAAGGCGCCTGCAGCCATTGGGCCATACAGCCAGGCAATTGAGGCAAACGGATTTGTGTACGCATCGGGCCAGCTGCCCATCGACCCGGCCACCGGGGCTTTCCCCGAAGGAGGGGTGAAGGAGCAGACCAGGCAGTCGATACTTAACGCCCAGGCCATACTCCGCTCTGCGGGGCTCGAGCTGTCTAATGTGGTCAAGACCACAGTGCTGCTGTCAGACATTGCCGACTTCGCCGCCATGAACGAGGTCTACGCCGAGTTCTTCGGCGAGCCTTATCCCGCCCGCTCGGCGTTTGCCGTCAGGGCTTTGCCCAAGGGTGCCTTGGTGGAGATTGAAATGATTGCGGCGCGATGACAGGCAAGGATGCTCTGATAGTGGTTAGCGGCGGCATGGACAGCGTGACGCTGCTCTACGACATGAAGGACAGCATTGCCATGGGGGTGTCTTTCGACTATGGCAGCAACCACAACGCCCGCGAGATACCCCTTGCCGAGATGCATTGCCGGCGCTTGGGCATCCCGCATGTCACCATCAACCTCGGTTTCATGCACCAGCACTTTAAGAGCTCGTTGCTCGAAGGGGCCGACGCCATTCCCGAAGGGCACTATGCCGATGCCAACATGAAGTCGACTGTGGTGCCTTTCCGCAACGGCATCATGCTTGCCATTGCCGTGGGGCTGGCCGAGAGCAACGGGCTAAAGCGCGTGTTGTTGGCCAACCATGGTGGCGACCATGCCATCTATCCCGACTGCAGGCCCGCGTTCATCGCGGCCATGGATGCCGCTGCCGTGGCCGGCACTTACGAGGGCGTGCGCGTCGAAGGGCCTTACACCGGCCTGACCAAGGCCGACATCGCCCTGAAGGGCAAGGCGCTGGGCATTGACTATGCCCAGACGTGGTCGTGCTACAAAGGCGGCGAGCGCCATTGTGGCCGTTGCGGCACCTGCGTAGAGCGCAGGGAGGCATTGGCTGCCGCTGGCATTGACGACCATACCGAGTATGACGACTGACAGGGCCCGCCCGCGTAGCTGTCTGCCGATGGCACGGGGCGGGGCTTTTAACTGACTTTCAACGGCGGCGGGCCATGGCG
>ENA-ORSA01001666-ORSA01001666.1-human-gut-metagenome-genome-assembly--contig:-NODE-1666-length-17803-cov-4.697938_pt1 | contig 17803 bp, 13 predicted proteins | sample MGYA00242179_ERZ509142 | MGnify/ENA primary metagenome ERZ509142 (study PRJEB26280, sample SAMEA2338659) | human gut metagenome | biome: human gut; feature: human-associated habitat; material: faeces... | reverse complement strand
CCGAGACCAAAATCGAGAAGGACAACACCCGCGTGCGCGCCCTCCTCACCGGCTGCAAAGTCACCGAACTGCCCAAGAACGCCATAGGCGTGGCACTCGACGACGCGGAGGAAACAGCGTGAGAGGAAGGTGAGGAAAGGTAAAAGGGTAAAAAAGTAAAAAGGTGAGAAAGTGAGAAGGTGAGAAGGTGAGAAAGTGAAAGGATAGCAAGGCAAAGTATGAAAAGGTGAGAGCGGCAGGGCAGGCGCCGCCCTGCCTCCGCTCAACCCAACAACTCACAGCCCACCCAACAATTCCCACTTCACCCAACAATTCCCAGTCCCTCCCACAATCCCAGCCCTCCCAGTCCTCCCAGCTCTCCCAGTCCTCCCCCAAAACCAAAACAAAAAAACCAAAACCAATGAGCGACAAAGGAAAACAAACAGCATCGATAATCCTGAAAATCATCGCAGCCATAGCCACCGCCATCCTCGGCGTGTTCGGCGTAAGCGCTGCAATCTGAGAAAGGTGAAAAGGTAGAAAGGTGAAAGGGTGAGGAGGTGATACAAGCGTTTTTGCGCAAAATCATCACTTTCTCACCTTTTTACTTTTTCACCCTTTTACTTTTTTACTTTTTTACTTTTTCTTTTGATTATCCGGCAAATAATCCTATCTTTGCAGCAACCGTCGTCGGCATGGCGTTGCAGCGCGGTTATTTCGTGGGTAAATATTAGCGTTAGCTATTATTCTTGTTCTGTTTGGTGAAACTTAGGAACTTTCAATGAGAATAGACATGGATAAGTAGTTTACGCCTACGTATAGCGTGGGCGCATCTGCCATCTATCAACTACTAAGGTATCCTAAGACCTCACTAACAGATAGACGAAAGATGCTCTTACGCTTCTTTTATGTCAGTAAGAATAAGGCTCTTGCACGTTTCCATATAATATGTATAACTCAAAACAAAATTGAAATGAAGTATATATTTGTGTTATTTTATGACCGTAAACCAATTGTTGGAAGACTAAAAGCTTAAAATGGATAAATTTATTACTTTTTAAAATGCTATCGAACTTATGAAAAAATATATATTGTCTGCTGCATTAATACTTAGTCTGGTAATAAACATAGGACTATTGTACATAATATTTATTCCTCATTCTGAAGAAAATAAATCTGAAGACAAAAATAATCAATTTGAAAATATACAGTTTCGTACTACAACTGTTCAAAATTTATTAAGACAAATTATATGTAAGGATTTATATTTCCCAAATTCATATGACCCTGTATCGACTTCGATTGATAGCGTATTCTACGGGCCATTGACTGATTCGGAATGCTTAAAAGCTGCCTCTGAACTTATTAAATTCAAGGCCGAATTACCTGGTGCAGAAGACTCATACAAGGAAGCTGTGCATAATTTAAAAATTTTTGGAAGTTCAGGTGTTTTTTGGAGAAATGCGGAAGACAAGAAAAATTCAGAAGAACGTTTAAACTCTCTAAAAAAGAAAATAGCTAAACGTGAAGAAATTATTAGACAACGAGACACATCAAATGATGGTAATTTTATTGGGTGGCAGGTAATCCATCGATATAGAGCAAAAACAAGAGGAGGAGATGTGTCTTTTTCTAACGTATTATATATAATTAACCCAGAAATGACAAATTGGTTGTTTAGATATAGTTTAGATGATACTGATTCTGATAATTTGAATGCGCTGAATAAAGTTATACGTCAAACTTTAGGAATATATCAAGAAGAATAATAATCAAGAGCATTCATTAAGAAAAAACTGTAGAAGAGAGGGATATTATATAATCGGAATATAAAAGATAGCATTTAGATAGACAGTTTTGTCCATTCTGAATAAACCGAACATTAATGTTGTAAGCACATAATAGGTCTTGTCCTCATTATAATTATACAGAACCGTTGATGCAAAAAAGTATATAGACACTACCCACTGGCGAAATTAATTTAATGCGTATTTAATACCGCCAACAGGTATCACCTTACTTTTCAACTTTTTATCCTTTTACCTTTTTACCTTTTTACCTTTTTTTGTATCTTTGCATCTTGGATTATTGCATACAAACAAAAACAAGATAAGAAGCAATGGAATACAACTTCAACGAGATTGAGAAACGATGGCAGCAAAGGTGGGCCGAGGAGAAGACCTACCACGTAACCGAGGACGCGCGGAAACAGAAGTTCTACGTGCTCAACATGTTCCCTTACCCCTCAGGGGCGGGCCTGCACGTGGGCCATCCGCTCGGCTACATAGCCAGCGACATATACGCACGCTACAAGCGCCAGCAGGGCTTCAACGTGCTCAACCCCATGGGCTACGACGCCTACGGCCTGCCGGCCGAGCAGTACGCCATACAGACCGGGCAGCACCCGGCCGTGACCACCGAGGCCAACATCAACCACTACCGCGAGCAGCTGGACAAAATAGGCTTCTCGTTCGACTGGGACCGCGAGGTGCGCACATGCGACCCGCAGTATTACCACTGGACGCAGTGGGCCTTCATCAAGATGTTCAACTCCTTCTACGACAACACCTTGCAGAAGGCCAGGCCCATTGAGGAACTTGAAAAGCATCTCTCGGAGCACGGCACCGACGGCCTCGACGCAGCCTGCTCGGAGGAGCTTGCGCTCACGGCTGCCCAGTGGAACGCCATGACAGAGCAGGAAAAGAGGCAGACGCTGATGAACTGGCGGCTGGCTTACCTGGGCGAGACGATGGTGAACTGGTGCGCCGGGCTGGGCACGGTGCTCGCCAACGACGAGGTGGTAGACGGCCTGTCGGTACGCGGCGGCTACCCCGTTGTGCAGAAGAAGATGATGCAGTGGTGCCTGCGCGTCAGCGCATACGCCCAGCGTCTGCTCGACGGCCTCGACACCGTAGACTGGACCGACTCGCTCAAGGAAACCCAGCGCAACTGGATAGGACGTTCCGAGGGTACGGAAATCGAGTTCAAGATAAAAACAGCCCCCCTCACTCCCCCCAAGGGGGGAAGCCAAGATAGCCAAGAAAGCAAACCTAAGTCCCCCCTTGGGGGAAATGAGGGGGGCTTCACCATCTTCACCACCCGCGCCGACACCATATTCGGCGTTACGTTCATGGTGCTTGCGCCCGAGAGCGAGCTGGTGGCGAAGGTCACCACGCCCGGGCAAAAGGCCGAGGTGGACGCTTATCTTGAGCGCACGAAGAAGCGCACGGAGCGCGAGCGCATCAGCGACCGCTCGGTGAGCGGCGTGTTCTCGGGCTCTTACGCCATAAACCCGTTCACGGGCGAGGACATACCAATATGGATTTCAGACTACGTGCTGGCCGGTTACGGCACGGGCGCCATCATGGCCGTGCCTGCGCATGACTCACGCGACTACGCCTTCGCCCGCCATTTCGGCCTCGAGATACGTCCGCTCATCGAGGGCTGCGACGTAAGCGAGGAGAGCTTCGACGCAAAAGAGGGAACAGTGTGCAACTCGCCAAGGAAAGAATTAATTGAGAATGGAAAATTGAGAATGGATAATTATGATAACCAGCATAAAGGCAACGAGGGTAATCATAATTCTCAATTCTCACCTCTCAATTCTCCATTAATCCTCAACGGCATGACCGTCAAGGAGGCCATTGCCGCTACAAAGAAGTATGTGCAGGAGCACCGCCTCGGCCGCGTGAAAGTGAACTACCGCCTGCGCGACGCCATCTTCTCGCGCCAGCGTTACTGGGGCGAGCCGTTCCCCGTGTACTACAAGGACGGCCAGCCTTACATGCTGCCGGAGGACTGCCTGCCGCTGGAGCTGCCCGAAATCGACAAATACCAACCTACGGAGACGGGCGAGCCGCCGCTGGGACACGCACGGAAATGGGCGTGGGACACGGCTAACAAGTGCGTAGTTGACAAATCATTGGTCGACAACGCTACCGTGTTCCCCCTCGAACTGAACACCATGCCGGGCTTCGCAGGCTCGTCGGCGTACTATTTAAGGTACATGGACCCGAAGAACGACCACGCCCTTGTAAGCCCCGAGGCCGACGGGTACTGGCGCAACGTAGACCTGTATGTAGGCGGAACGGAGCACGCAACGGGCCACTTGATTTACTCGCGCTTCTGGAACAAGTTTCTGCACGACCTCGGAGTGTCGTGCGAGGAGGAGCCGTTTAAGAAGCTCGTCAACCAAGGCATGATACAGGGACGAAGCAACTTTGTGTACCGCGTGAACCAAAGCCCCCTCACACTCCCCCAAGGGGGAGCTTCAGATACCAATGAAGCAAATCAAGAGCTCCCCCTTGGGGGAGTTGAGGGGGCTCCTCTCTTCGTCTCCTTCGGCCTTAAAGACCAGTATGACACCACGCCAATCCACGTCGATGTGAACATAGTGCACGGCGACGTGCTCGACATTGACGCCTTCAAGGCATGGCGGCCGGAATATGAGAACGCCGAGTTCATACTGGAAGACGGCAAGTACGTGTGCGGCTGGGCAATCGAGAAGATGTCGAAGTCGATGTACAACGTCGTCAACCCTGACATGATTGTAGAAAAGTACGGAGCCGACACGCTGCGCCTGTACGAGATGTTCCTCGGCCCGGTGGAGCAGAGCAAGCCGTGGGACACCAACGGAATAGACGGTTGTCACCGCTTCCTCAAGAAGTTCTGGGCGCTCTACACCGACAAGGACGGCATGAAGGAGCTGACTGACGGCGAGCCGACGGCCGACGAACTGAAAAGCCTGCACAAGCTAATCAAGAAGGTGACGCAGGACATCGAGGCGTTTAGCTACAACACGTCAGTGGCCGCCTTCATGATATGCGTTGGCGAGATGGCGCAGATGAAGTGCCGCAACCGCCGCGTGCTGACCGACCTGGTGAAGCTAATCGCGCCCTTCGCGCCCCACATAGCCGAGGAGCTGTGGCACCGCCTGGGCAACGACGGCACCGTATGCGACGCACAGTGGCCTGAGTTCGACGAGAAGTACCTCGTCGAGTCGACCGTTCAGATGACCGTGTCGTTCAACGGCAAGGCGCGCTTCCAGATGCAGTTCGCCGCCGATGCTGACAACAAGACGATTGAAGACACGGTGATGGCCGACGAACGCTCGGCCAAGTACATCGGCGACAAGCAGGTAGTGAAGGTCATCATCGTGCCCAAGAAGATTGTGAACATAGTTGTAAAGTAAGGTTTTGCGGTTATGGGGTTATGCGGTCTTACGGTTGCAAGTGTCACCGTATAACCCCAAGACCGTAAAGCCTAATAACCGCAAAAATGCCATGAACCCAACAATAAGAAACGAGCTGAAGGACTACCTGAACATAACGCTCGGCCTGATGCTCTACACGTTCGGCTTCACCGTGTTCCTCCTGCCATACGAAATAGTGACGGGAGGCATCGCCGGAATAGGCGCCGTGGTGTTCTACGCCACGGAGTTCCCCGTGCAGTACACGTTCTTCATCATCAACGCCGCGCTCATAGTAGCCGCGCTGAAAATCCTCGGCTGGCGGTTCCTGACGAAGACAATCTACGCAACGTTCGTGCTCACCTTCCTCTTGGAGGTGGCACAGGACGTGGTGGTGCAGCCCGACGGCACGTTCTACAAGCTCCTCGGCGAGGGCAACGACTTCATGTCGCTCGTCATCGGCTGTATGATGACCGGCACGGCCCTGGCCATAGTCTTCCTCAACAACGGCTCCACGGGCGGCACCGACATCATAGCCGCCGCCGTAAACAAATACCGCAACATATCCCTTGGCCGCGTAATCCTGCTCATCGACGTGTGCATCATAGGCAGCTGCCTCTTCATCGACACCTTCGGCCCCGTCGAGATACGCCTGCAAAAAGTAGTCTTCGGCTTCTGCACCATGTTCATCGAGTGTTCCATGCTCGACTACGTGATGAACCTCCAGCGCCAGTCAGTCCAGTTCTTCATCTTCTCCAAGAAATACCAGGAAATAGCCAACGCCATAGCCAAGACCACCGACCACAGCCTGACGATACTCGACGGTCACGGATGGTACAGCGGCAAGCCCACCAAGGTAGTCTGCCTACTGGCAAAACGCCGCGAGAGCCTCACCATATTCCGCCTCATAAAAGCCATCGACCCCAACGCCTTCGTAAGCCAAAGCTCCGTAATCGGCGTCTACGGCGAAGGCTTCGACCAAATCAAGGTGAAAGTACCGAAGAAATTAAAAATTAAAAATTAAAAATTAAAAATCCATTACTCTGGTACTTACAGCTCTCCCATAACTCCCAGTCCTCCCAGCCCTCCCACAACCCAATTATGAATTGTGAATTATGAATTGTAAAAAGATAGTATTCGCCACCAACAACGCCCACAAGCTCGAAGAAATACGCCAGATGCTCGCCGGCACCGGCATCGACATCCTCTCGCTGGCCGACATAGGCTGCCACGACGACATACCCGAGACAGCCCCAACCATCGAAGGCAACGCCCTGCAAAAAGCACGCTACATATACGACAAATACGGAATGAGCTGCTTCGCCGACGACACCGGCCTCGAAGTGCGCGCCCTCGGCGGCGCTCCCGGCGTCTACTCCGCACGCTACGCCGGCGGCCCCGGCCACGACAGCGAGGCCAACATGGCCAAACTGCTCGCCGAACTGCGGCCTTTCACCGACCGAAAGGCCCGCTTCCGCACCGCCATTTGCCTCATCCTCGCAAACGCCTCACAGCCAGTCACTTTCGAAGGCGTCGTCAACGGCGAAATCACCGCCGAACGCCACGGCTCTGAAGGCTTCGGCTACGACCCCGTGTTCCGCCCCGACGGCTACGCCGACACCTTCGCACAACTCGGCCCCGAGGTGAAGAACAAAATATCACACCGCGCCCTGGCCGTGAAAAAGCTCGTGGAATACCTGAAAAAAGCAAAAGGGTAAAAAAGTGAAAAGATAAAACAAAAAGGGAAAGAAGTGAAAATAAAGACATACAGACACATACGCACCACACTGCTTACTGCAGCCATCACGGCCGTTGCCACAGCCGCCACGGCGCAAGGCACGGACAAATGGACGCTGTACCCGAGCTACGCCAACATCACAGAAATACAGCCGGCAGGCAAAAACACCTTCGTGCTGGCCTCCGGCGCAATCTTCTCATACAGCACCGCAGACGGCTCCATAACCACATACGACAAGACCAACAGCCTGTCAGACACACAGGCCACGCACATAGCCTGGTCGCAGGAAGCGCGCAGGCTCGCCATAACATACGAAAACTCGAACATCGACCTGCTCTCGGCCGACGGCACTACCGTCAACGTGCCCGAGCTGTACATGGACGGAAGCACACTCGACAAGACAATCAACCACATCTACATTGACGGGCGAGACGCATACATTTCGACAGGCTACGGCATACTCAAGCTCGACATGGCCGAAGGCAGCATCAACGAAAACTACGTGCTCGGCTTTCCCGTGAACTACTGCTACACCGCCGACGGCTGCATATACGCCGCCTCACAACAGAAAGGCATATACCGCGGCGACATGCGCGACAACCTGCTCGACCCCTCCAACTGGACACGCACAGGCAACTATACCGCGAGAAACGAGAACAAGACCAACGTACAAGACCCCTCGACCGGCTACTGGTGGACAAAGACCGACGACGGCAAGCTGACATACTACACCATAGACGACGACGGCAACCGCACATACATGACCGAAGGCGCAGCCCCCGACGGCCCCGCCTCAAACAATTTCTACCGCATATACCTCCATGACGGCAGCATATATGGGGTAAATGGATGGTGGAACCAGGAAGGCGACTTTGGCCGCAAGGGCGAAGTACACGTGTGGGACGGACAGAACTGGTCTGAGTTCGAACAGCCTACACAAGAAGAAATAGGCCACGCCTACATTGACCCACTCTGCCTCGACTTCGACCCAACACATGAAGGACATGTGATGGTAGGCGCAAAGAGCGGCATGTACGAGTTCCAAGACGGACAGTTTGTCAGACATTATAACCATGACAACAGCGGACTTGTCTCAGCATTGGATAATCCTAATAAAAATTATACAATCGTAACATCGCTGAAATATGAGAACAACGGCGACCTTTGGGTGCTCAACGCCCATTGCGTAAACAGCATAAAGAAACTGGCCGCCTACGGAACGTGGACTGTCTACGAGCACCCGGAGTTCTCGCGTGAAAACGCCTACGACCTACAAAAAGTATTCATAAGCCCTACGAACGGCAGAATGTGGTTCGTAAACATTTTTTACCAAAACTCATATCTCTACTCGTATGACCGAATTACCGATGAACTGACAACCTACGGCCCTCAATACACATGCCAAACCGGAGACATAATAACACCAACCAAAGTTAACTGTACCGCCGAAGACAAGGATGGCAACGTATGGATAGGCACCACCTCGGGCCCATTCTACCTCACGTCCGACGCCATACGCAGCGGCTCAAACGCCTTCACGCGCCACATAGTGCCGCGCAACGACGGTACAAACCTTGGCGATTACCTGCTCGACAACATCGGCATACGCTCCATAGCCGTAGACGGCGGCAACCGCAAGTGGTTAGGCACAAACGGCAACGGCGTGTTCCTCATAAGCAGCGACAACAACACTCAAATACAACATTTCACCACAGAGAACTCGCCGCTGCCTTCAAACGTAGTGCAAGACATCGTAATAGACGGCGAAAAAGGCATGATATACTTCGCTACAAACAACGGGCTGTGCTCCTATCAGTCAGACACCACTGAGCCGTCAACCGAAATGACGAAGGACAACGTATACGCATACCCCAACCCAGTACGCCCCGACTATACCGGACCTATAACCATCGTAGGCCTGACCTACGACGCCGACGTAAAAATAACCACGTCAAACGGCACCCTCGTGGCCGAAGGCCGCTCGACTGGAGGCACGTTCCAGTGGGACGGATGCGACCGCGACGGTAAACGCGTAGCGTCCGGCGTGTACATGGTGCAGACCGCCACGTCGTCTGGCGACAAGGGTACAGTATGCAAAATAGCCATAGTAAACTAATCTGCAAGTACAGATGATTTCAGTCTGCATGGCCACATACAACGGCGCTAAGTACATCAGGCAACAGCTATGCTCCATCATCAGCCAGATAGGGGAGGGCGACGAGGTGATAATATCCGACGACGGCTCGACAGATTCCACGCTCGATACGATAAGGAGCATGGCCGACGGCAGGATAAGGATAGTCGAAGGCCCTTGCAGACAGTCGCCAACGCTCAACTTCGAGAACGCCCTCAGCCACGCCAAGGGCGACTACATCTTCCTTGCCGACCAGGACGACGTGTGGCTGCCAGGCAAGGTAAGCGCCTGCATGAAGTGGCTCAACCGTTACGACTGCGTTGTAAGCGACGCGGAAATGGCCGACGAAAGCCTGCGCGTCATTGAAAAATCTTATTACAGCGTACACCGCACAAAGCCCGGACGCTGGTACAACCTACTGGTGAAAAACGGCTACATGGGCTGCTGCATGGCCTTCACCAGGCGCGTGCTCGACGCCGCGCTGCCATTCCCCAAGGGCATAGCCATGCACGACCTGTGGATAGGCAACGTGGCGGCGTTCAGGTTCAGCGTGAAGTTCATCAGCAACACTCTCGTCACCTACCGCTGCCACGGCGGCAACGCGTCGTTCACCGCAAATATGAAAAGCGGCTTTTCGCTGCCTGAAAAACTGTCAATAAGGCTCCAAACGGCCGTCAACCTGCTCGCAAGAAGGCAATGAAAATCAACTACGTAATAGAAGACTTTTCCGTATGCGGCGGCATAGAGCGCATAGTCTCGCGCAAGGCCAGCATCCTCGCCGCCCGTTACGGCCACGACGTAACCATCATATCCATCTACAAGGACAACCGCCCCATACGCTATCCGCTCGACGAAAGCATAAAAGTAGTGCGCCTTGACGTGCCGTGGACGGAAAAGACGGCCAACCCTGTTTTGATGACATTACATCGCGTAAAAACCTTAATTAAGGCCGCCAAACGGCTGAACAAGGCATTGAAAACGACTGAACCAGACATTGTTTTCTTCACAACCACGCTCGGCGCACTGCTCTTGCCGCTGTGCCGCACGAAAGCAAAAACCGTATTCGAATCACACCTTGCACGCAAATTCACACCATACAACACGTTTTTCAAACTCACAGAACTGAAATCCGACGCCATAGTGTGCCTTACCAGCGGCGACGCGAAGGAATACAAGACGGCCAGAAGGATTGAGGTAATCCCAAACTTTATCGACAAACCGAAGTCTTACGTGAAAGACTACGCCGTAAAACGCGCCGTGGCCGTAGGCAGGCTCGAGCATCAAAAAGGTTTCGACAGGCTCATCAGCTGCTGGAAAACGGCCGTAGAAACACATCCCGGCTGGCATCTCGACATATACGGCGAAGGCCCTCTGCGCGACGAATTGCAAAGGCAGATAGACTCTTTCGGACTACAAGAGACAATAAAGCTACGCGGAACTTGCGCCGACATGGCCGACAAATACGCCCAATACAGCCTGCACCTGATGACCTCCCGCTATGAAGGACAAGGCATAGTGCTCATCGAGGCGCAGGCCGCCGGCCTGCCTTCGGTTGTGTTCAACTATGAATACGGCGCAAGCGACATTGTGACTGACGGCGTAAACGGTTTCCTTGTGCCGCAAAATGACACAAAAACATTTACCGACAGACTTGCACAGATGATGGATTCAGAAGCCATGCGGGCGCAATTCGGCACCAAGGCAAAGGAAACTGCCAAGGCATTCTTCACCGAAAACATTATGTGGAAGTGGCAGAAGCTGATACAAGAAACATTAAACAAACATAACAGATGAAACCAAATTGCCAACTTGGAGCGTTTTATTTGGAAAAAGCTGTTACGGTGATGCTCCTCGCCGTTATTATATTCATGGCCCTGCATACCGTTTTATACCCGTTCGACTATTTAAGGTATGAAGTGAGCGACTGGTTGATAAACTACCAAGGCGGCTTCGTCCGCCGCGGCCTTATCGGCGAACTGCTGCTGCAACTCGAACATATCATGCCATACAACGTGAGGCACGCCATCGTAGGCATAGAAATAATATCTTACGTATTGTTTTTCATTGTCACCTTCAGGATATTCATCAAGTACAGATGGAGCCTCCTGGCGGCCATGTTCCCCGTAGCGTGCGTCACACAATCCATTGGCTGCTACCGCCGCGACTTCATGATGCTGTGCCTTTGCGCACTGACGTTTTATCTGTTTTTCAAGTATCTGAAAGAAAAGAAAAAGCCGTTGCTTGTATTTTCTGTCGCCGTAATGTCGCTTAGCATTATCATTTACGAGCCTGTTTTCTTTGTGCTCGTACCTGTACTCGTATTACAATATTGGTACGCCTGCGGCGAAAGGAAATGGCTTAAAACGGTACTTGCCTTCACCCTCCCCACAGCCTGTATGCTGCTGTCGTGCGTTTATAGTGGAAACGGGGCGCAGGCCGACGCCATCTGGCAGTCGTGGATGCCATACATGACGGCCGACGGCTACAATCCGGCCGACGGCATGGGCGGTGCCGTCGAGTTCTTGAAACTCGCCAATGATTATGTTTTCAAAATGCACCTTGAAAGCAGCTTCGGCGACAACGTACCGTTGTCCGTCGCCACCCTAATCATTGTCCTGTCGCTCGCATTCTTCCTTTGCACCAACGTACCACAAATAAACAAAACACGAAAGACCATCACATGCAACGAATATGCCGGCAAATTGGGACGCATACTGATTTTTCAACTATTGGTGCAGTCACCATTGTTCACCGTGCTCTCAACCGATTACGGCAGGACACTGCCAATGAGCCTATACACGTCTTTCTTCCTTTTCCATTATTCACATGTAAACGGAATAAATATACATGTCACACCGCCGTTGGAAAAGGCGGCAGACAAGCTGACAGGCATGTTCAACCGTGTGCCGCTTTTCAGCAACACGTACTTCTTACATACTGGCTGTACTCGTTTTCCCATTCCAGATGTTCATGCCGTCACTATGGCGTGACAACATAATAATGCACCTGTACGACAAAGTAGTGAAATACATTTTATGATTTACCACCGCTACAGCGTTATTATTTTGCCGTAAAGCGGCATGGTTTGTCCTGCTACATGTCAGCCGAGCACCTTCTTGTAAACGTCAAGATACATGCTGCTTACCTTCAGGTAGTCGTGGTGTTTGATGACGAACTCAAGCCCCTGCCGCTTCATGTCCTCTATCTTTTCAGGACAAAGCAGCGCGCTGCGTAAGGCCTTGAGGTTGTAATCGTCCTGTTCTGGGCGCACATTTATAATGGGGCGGAGCGTCTTTTCGCCTATGAAGTCATAATATTCTTCCTCTCCACCGCCTATCACTACCGTGCCGTGAGCCATGGCCGCCAGCGAGTTCATCGACGGAGTATAGCTGTAAAGCTGGTCTACGAGCACGTCGGCCTCGTCAATCATTTCAAGGTATTCATTATAAGGAACGTCTGTCACGCGCTTAACGTCTATCCGTCCGGGATTTTCCTGGGCTATCTTGTCAACAAGGGCGGCTATCAGTCCCGCTCCCTTGATATGGTCTCTCTCCTTCTGTATGCCTACGAGCACCCTCACCGGGCCTTCCACCTTAATCCTGCACTTGTCAGCAACGGCGGGCACTTCCATCGGCAGCGGCAGGTAATACAGCTTTCGGCGGTACTCAGGCATGTCGTAGCAGGCGTAATATTCATACAGGCAGGGCAGCAGGGCGTCGGCCTTGGCGTTGGCGTAGGCGCAGCATTTGATGTATTCGGGCCGCATCTGCTCGGCTATCCTTTCCCTGTTCTGCTCCACGTTTATAGGGCGCGTGCCTATGTGCGTGTCGGAGTACATGAATATTCCCTCGGCCTGGCGCATGTCGGTGACCGGGTCTTCGGTAAGGCAGCACTTCACGACCTTCCTGTTCCCGAGCTTCAGGATGATGAATATTATCCTGTTAAGCCATACCTTCAGCGGCACAAACTGGAAATTCTGTATTTGAACTATATCGTTACCAAAGAGCTTGCGGACGTTCTTCAGCAGCCGCCACAGCACTATAAAGCCTCCTAATTTGCCATAGCGCATGTCACGTTTCAAATCGACGTCACGCGGACAATTACGCAGCTTGTTTCCGTCAGACATAAGCACCACGTCGTGACCAAGCTCCTTGAACCCCTTTCTCAGCGTGCTGTGTACGAAGCTCGCCTCACCAAGCAACAGTATCTTCATTTCTTATTTATGTATCTGTTTTCCACAATATAGTCGCTCTTGCGCAATCCCATGAGCACCACGGCCTTGATGAAAGTCTTTTCCATAACGTACTTCAGCGGCATCCAACGCCCCTCCTTTACGTCCTTCCACGACGACATGGCCTTATAGCGGTCGAACTCCGCCTTGTAAGGGTGGCGGCAGTTGCTGTACCAAGGCTTAGGAATGCCCGTGAAATGTACCACAACGGGATGCCTCTGACCTTCGAGCATCTGCTCCTCATACTGCCATGACAGGACGTTGTAACGCATATCAAACCAGTATTCGTTGAGCATGTTGTACTTCAACGGAAGCTCTATTTTAACGTCTTGAAAGACGAAGTTGAGCACGTCCTGGTCGTGGCAGGCAAGGCGTTCGGGGTATTTCTTCACATAATCCACAAACTTATCCACAACGCCGTGCCTGCGCCAGTAGTCCAGGTTGACGAGCAACACGCCCGAATTGAAATAACCTTTACGCTGCGGATAGCGCAGCCTGTTGTAGTGCTGGGGTACGTCGGTAAAGCTGTCAGGCACAGCCGCAATGGCTTTTCCAGTCACATCGGTTTTCCACAATCCGCTGATATTGCCTGATACGAGTATGTCTCCGTCAAGATAGATTACCTTTTCAATCCCGGCAGGAAGTATTTTCGTCAAGAACAAGCGGTAATACGCGGCCCTTGAAGAGCCTGCATGGTCGGTCTGATAATCTTTTCCTATGGGGAAAAAACCGAACTCTCCGTCGTCCATACGGTAAAAGCTGACGCTCTGATTGTAAGCGTCGGCAACGTCCTTAATAGCGTTTATATGCGCTTCGGCAATGCCGCTATGCAGCAGATGTACGCGTATGTCCTCCTCCTTGTTGTTCTCAAACAGCGAGGTCAGCATCACGCCGGTGGGCATGACGTAGTTATCGTCAGTGCAACATACTATCTCCATATCTTTTAAATTAAGAGTTAAGAGTTAAGAAAAAATGCTTTGCTGAATGCCGTTTTTATAAGGTATTTTTCTTAACTCTTTAATTATTAACTCCTAAATTCCAAAAGCATTTTTTCTTAATTCTTAATTTTTCTATGACATCTCCAGCATTCTCCTGATTGGCTTTACGGCCTCGCGCGCTATGTCTTCGGGCACTTCTATGGCCGGGGCTTCGTCACGGAGGCAGCGGTAGAGCTTCTCCAGGGTGTTCAGGCGCATGTATTCGCACTCGTTGCAGGGCGTGTCGGCGCCCTCGGGGGGCACGGGCAGGAACGCCGTGCCGGGGCACTGGCGTTGCATCTCGTGCAGTATGCCGGCCTCGGTGGCTACGATGTACGTCTCGCCGGGGTGCTCCTTGGCGTAGGCGAGCATAGCTGCGGTGGAGCCTTTGACGGCGGCCAGGGCGAGCACGGAGGGCGAACATTCGAGGTGGGCCATTACCGTGGCCTCGGGGTGGAGGGCCTTCAGGCGCGTTATGGCTTCGGGGGTGAAGCGCGCGTGAACGTGGCATCCGCCCTGCCAGAGGAGCATATGGCGGCCAGTGGCGGCGTTGATGTAGGCGCCGAGGTTGCGGTCGGGGCCGAAGATTATTGGCTCGTCCTGGGGCAGCTGGCGCACTATGCGCTCGGCGTTGCCGCTGGTTACGACGATGTCGGTCAGGGCCTTTACGGCGGCGGTGGTGTTGACGTAGCTTATTACGGTGTGGCCGGGGTGCTCGGCCTTGAAGCGGCGCAGGTCGTCGGCCGTGCACGAGTCGGCCAGCGAGCAGCCGGCCTCGGGGTCGGGGCAGAGCACGAGGCGGTCGGGGCAGAGCAGCTTGCACGTCTCGGCCATGAAGTGTACGCCGCACATCACGATTATGCGTGCGTCGGTCTCGGCTGCGCGGCGTGCCAGGGCGAGCGAGTCGCCTATGAAGTCGGCCACGTCCTGTATTTCGGGGCGCGTGTAGTAGTGCGCCATGACGACGGCCTGCTTCTCGCGGCAGAGCTGGCGGATGGCTTGTTTCAGTTCTTCGTTGTTCATTGTTGTTTTGTTTTTTATGGGCCGAATGGGGCTGATTAGCCGGATTGGCTGGATGCGCCCAGGGCGGCATATCTTTTTATTTATAAGCCGGATGGGGCTGATGGGCTGGATTAGCCGGATGCGCCCGGGGCGGCAAAGGCATTCCAAGCTCCCTCTCTTTGTGGAGAGGATGGAGTGGGGCTGCCCGTTATCCACAACCTATTTCATTATTTTGTTTTTTCTTTCTTTTTTGAAAAAAGAAGATGAACGGTTATGATATGCCGTGGATTTGTGCAAAACTTACGCCCGGTTTTCTTGCTTTTTCGGTTGTCAACGTTATGGGTGTGTGTTGTCAACAGCAGCTTTTAACTTTTTCTTGCTGACTGTCAGGGTTTAACGCCGGTTGTCAACAGTTGTCAGCATTGCTGCAAAATTAATAAGTTTATATCTTTTTTCGGCATGTAACGGTGTAAAACTTGTGTATTTTCTTGTAACAAAGCTGTGGATATCCACGTGTGAGCGGGGTACGGGCTGCGGTGTGTTGATATACACATGGTTTTCCACACGGTTATCAACAGGGTTGTGAACAAGTTGCCGAAGGTGGCTTTCCGCATGGTGAAAGGCCGTTGTTTATAATGTGAAAAGCGGTCTTTCATGCGTTGAAAGACCGCTTTTCAGATGTTGCACTGTGTTTCGTTGCTTTCGTGTTTCGGCGTGATTTGCAATCCGCTTAAACCTTCATTCCTTGTTGCCAACAGCAAGGAATTGTCAATCGGATTGCAAATCCTTATAATAAGAACCGGCGGATTGCAAATCCGCCGGAACGAAGTGCCGCCACGCTAAGAAAATATGTCTTGTCAATCAACAAAAGTATTTTTCTTAACTCTTAATTCTCTAAAAGTTTACTCCGAAGTTGAGCGCGAGGCATCCGTTGTGCGACGTGTCGAAGGTGTCGTGGCAGATGTTGGCCAGGCCGATGTCGTAAGCCAGTTCGGCGTAGAAGAGGTCGTAACCCACGCCGCAGCCTATGCGCAGGCCGCCGTCGAAGCGCTTGAAGTTGTTGTCGGAGAACGACTTTTGCGTGCGTCGCTCCTCGAAGTTCTTTATCCTGCCGCTTATGCCGTAGGCCAGGTAGCCGCCGAAGAGCGGCTGCAGCGTAAGGTGTTCGCCTACGGGGTAGATGTATTTCACTACGATGGGCATCTCGATGTAGTTCAGGTCGTAGGTCATCTTCTTGCCGCTGTCGAGCCGCTTTCGCCCGCCCTTTTCGGTGTATTGCAATCCGGCCTCGAGGTACAGGGGCACGCTCTGCGACAGGGGCAGGCCCACGAGCGCGCCTACGGAGAGGCCCGTCTGCCACTTGCCGCCGTCGAGCCTCGGGTCGTCAGAGTTGACCGAGGTGAAGGCCGGTCCTATGCGCAGGCCGTAATACATGTTGCCCGTGCCCAGTCCGCTGTCGTGGCGGCCGTAGTCGAGCCGTCCGCTCTCGTGGTTGTAGTACCTGCTGTATCGGTAGTCTTGCGCCTGGGCCGGGGCGAGCAGTGCGGCTGCGGCCAGCGCGGTGATGATGAGTCGTTTCATGTCTTTTGTTCTTTTAATCGCTTGCAAAGTAAATGATTTTGCGCCAATATTTGAAAGGAAAAGGCCTAAAAGTGATGGGGAAAACCCTAATTTAATTCATAATTCACAATGCACAATCCATAATTGAGCAGGCGGCGTATTGGGCATATGTAATAATCCCGCCTAATCATGAATTGTGAATTATGAATTATGGATTAAAGAAGCTATTTGGTAAATCACAATTCCCGCCGTTACTGATACGTTTAGCGAGTGCTTCGTGCCGTACTGGGGTATTTCCAGGCAGCCGTCGCAGGCGTCAACCACGGCCTGGCTTACGCCCTTCACCTCGTTGCCCAGCACCACGGCGTACTCCGCGCCGGGCTCCGGGCGGAAGTCGCCGAGCGTCGTGCTGCCCTCGCATTGCTCCACGGCCATCACCCTTACGCCCCCGGCCTGAAGCCCGCGCACGGCCTCCAAGGCCGACGGGCAGTGGCGCCAGGCCACGCTGTCCTCCGCTCCCAGCGCCGTCTTGTGTATTTCGGGGTGGGGCGGGGCTGCCGTGATGCCGCACAGTAAGACTTCCTTCACGCGGAAGGCGTCGCACGAGCGCAGCACCGAGCCTACGTTGTACATGCTCCTCACGTCGTCGAGCACGACGGTGAGCGGCGTCTTCTCGGCCGCCTTGAACTCGTCTACGCTCATGCGGCCCATCTCGGTTACTCTTAGTTTGCGCACTTCTTGAAAATTAAGAATTAAGAGTTAAGAATTAAGAAAAATACCTTTGTTGGAATTAAGAATTAAGAAAAATACCTTTGCCGGGTAAGAATTAAGAGTTAAGAAAGTGCCTTTGTGTATAGTCCAAGCATACTTTCTGGTTCATACGCAGTTTCAGGTGTACAGTAAAATTGTACGTTTTCCCGTTCTTGCATTTTATTTCATGTACTTATCCTACTCCGAGCCAGGCTGTCGGTAGCCGTCATGCCGCACTCCGATG
>ENA-ORSA01001656-ORSA01001656.1-human-gut-metagenome-genome-assembly--contig:-NODE-1656-length-17875-cov-4.084680_pt1 | contig 17875 bp, 9 predicted proteins | sample MGYA00242179_ERZ509142 | MGnify/ENA primary metagenome ERZ509142 (study PRJEB26280, sample SAMEA2338659) | human gut metagenome | biome: human gut; feature: human-associated habitat; material: faeces... | reverse complement strand
TTTTGCATAAGAATCATTGGCGGATTTGATGCGTTGTGCAGAGAGTTTCAGTATCCAACGAATGTCTTCTGCTGCTACCAGGTGCCATGTGGGACGCATTATGTGGGTTCTCAGTATTTCCCCTTGATGCAGGGCTTTTTCCACGGCTTGAATTCCCGGTGACTTCAGCCGCATACCTACGGCCCATTTCACCATTGTATAGTCTTGTGCCTGCATGGCGCCCATCCAGGAGACCAGCTCTTTCGGGTGGCCGAAGAGTGGAGTGGACAGTTGCTGGTTCTGTAAGCGTATTTCAGGGATTCTCATGTCGGTATGGTATTCGTTTGTATCAATAGGAATCGCAAAGATAAGAAAAGCAGGTCATCGCAGGGTATATTGTGTCCGCAATTATATTCTTTTGTTTCTTTTAACAGCTACTAATATAGCTATCTTTTATTTTTGCAACGCACAAATTGGGAAAATATTCATAATTAAATAACCATAAGAACTTTTTTATGACTATGAGAACAAATTGTATTTTATTGTTAGTTATTTTGTTGGGAGCCTTTCCCTTAAGTGTACATGCCGATGAATCTGGAAGCATAATTCTGTACACTCCTTACACAAAAATTTCCGTGACGCCCGGAGCGTCCATTGATTACAGCATTGATTTGATTAACAACACGGACGGGGTTACAAATGCAAATCTCTCGGTCAGCGGATTGCCGGGCAGTTGGAAGCATGAAATCAAGTCAGGCGGCTGGACCCTCAGCCAGCTTTCTGTACTGCCCCAGGAAAAGAAAACGTTCAATTTGAAAGTGGAAGTTCCTCTAAAAGTAAATAAAGGAAGTTATCATTTCACAGTATTTGCCGGAGAAACCAAACTGCCGCTGGAGGTGGTCGTGGCCCAGAAAGGAACTTACCAGACCGAGTTCACTACCGACCAGCCCAATATGCAGGGCAATTCCAAGTCCACCTTTACCTTCAATGCCACTTTGAAAAACCAGACGGCCGACCAGCAGCTGTATGCGCTGATGGCCAATGCCCCCAGAGGCTGGAGTGTCGTGTTCAAGCCCAACTATAAGCAGGCCACTTCTGCCCAGGTGGAAGCGAACAGCAGCCAGAATGTGAGTATAGAGATTGTCCCTCCCGCCAATGTGGAAGCCGGCAATTACAAGATTCCGGTACGTGCGGCTACCGGTACGACTTCTGCCGACTTGGAGCTGGAAGTTGTTGTCACGGGTTCCTACGAGATGGAATTGTCCACGCCCAGAGGATTGTTGAGTACCGAAATCACAGCGGGAGATGTGAAGCGTATCGAGTTGGTGGTCCGGAATACCGGCTCTTCATTGTTGAAAGATATCCAGCTTTCTGCCAATAAGCCCGTGGACTGGGAAGTGTCTTTTGAGCCTTCGAAGATTGATATGCTGAAGGCGGGGGAAACGGCCAATGTCGTAGCTACCATGAAAGCATCCAAAAAGGCATTGCCCGGAGATTATGTGGCTACCATGACGGCCAAAACTCCTGAAGTGAATACAGACGCCCAATTCCGCATTGCCGTGAAAACCCCGATGATATGGGGATGGGTGGGCGTTTTGATAATAATCGTTGCCATAGGTGCCGTATGCTATCTGTTCCGTAAATATGGAAGGAGGTGAGCATGGACGAGCGAGTGATTGCATTGACAGACTTGACCAAGCAGTATGGGCGCTTCACTGCCGTAGACCGCATTTGCTTGACTATCCGTAAAGGGGAGATTTTCGGATTATTGGGGCCAAACGGCGCCGGCAAGTCAACTACCATCCTGATGATGCTGGGACTGACGGAACCCACTTCCGGCTCTGTGGAGATTTGCGGTATCGACTCTACCAGGCATCCTATCGAGGTAAAGCGGAAGATAGGCTATCTGCCCGAAGATGTGGGGTTTTATGATGACATGACCGGTCCGGAAAACCTTATATATACTGCGCGTCTCAATGGCATTTCGGATGCCGAAGCGAAAGTCAGGGCGCTGGAGCTGATGGAGCATGTGGGGCTTGCCGGACAGATGAAAAAGAAGACCGGGAAATATTCGCGCGGTATGCGCCAGCGATTGGGACTGGCGGACGTGCTTATCAAAAATCCGGAAATTATAATCCTGGATGAACCTACTTCGGGAATAGACCCTGCCGGTGTTCAGGAGTTCATCGAGCTCATTAGGCAGTTGAGCCGGAAGGAGGGACTGACCGTCTTGTTCTCTTCCCACCACCTGGACCAGGTGCAGAAAGTTTGCGACCGCGTGGGACTGTTCAACAGCGGGAAGCTGGTCACCTTGATTGATATGTCTGATTTGAAGGACAAGCATCAGGAATTGTCTGATATTTATAACCATTATATGGAGGAAGGAGGGGAAAGGCATGAATAAAGTCAATTATCCTTTTTGGGTAGTCGTCAACAAGGAAATATCCGACCATGTGAAAAGTTGGCGGTTCATTATCTTGATGGGAATCATTTTGCTTACGTGCATGGGCTCACTCTATACCTCGCTTACCAACATCGGTGCCGCCATCAAGCCCAATGACCCGGACGGTTCGTTCCTTTTCTTGAAGTTGTTCACAGCCTCGGACGGCACATTGCCTTCTTTTGTGCAGTTTATCAACTTTCTGGGGCCATTGTTGGGGATTGCGCTGGGATTCGATGCTATAAATTCGGAACAGAACAAGGGGACGTTGAGCCGTATGCTGTCACAGCCCGTTCATCGTGATTGCATTATCAATGCCAAGTTCGTGGCTGCATTGATTGTGATAGGTATCATGCTGTTTGTACTGGGATTCCTCGTAATGGGCTGCGGGTTGATAGCGATAGGCATTCCTCCCACAGCAGAAGAATTTTGGAGGATTGTATTCTTTCTCATAATCAGTGTATTCTATGTGGCATTCTGGCTGAATCTGGCCATTCTGTTTTCGCTTTGCTTCCGTCAGGCGGCCACCTCGGCATTGGCTTCGGTGGCGGTATGGTTGTTTTTCAGCGTGTTCTATACGATGATTGTCAATCTGGTTGCCAAGGCATTGAGCCCTTCGCAGCTGGCATCTCCTTATCAGATAGTCAGTTACCAGAAATTTATTCTCGGTCTGATGCGTCTGGCACCTAGCGAACTGTTCAATGAGGCGACCACAACGCTGCTGATGCCTTCCGTCAGAAGTTTGGGGCCGCTCACTATGGAGCAGGTTCAGGGGGCCATTCCCAGCCCGCTGCCATTGGGACAGAGTCTTTTGGTGGTGTGGCCGCAGCTCACCGGACTGATTGCAGCTACTGTTATCTGTTTTGCCCTTTCGTATGTCATATTCATGAGACGGGAAGTCAGATCACGGTAATGATAAGTATGTTTTATTGAGTGTTGAAAGTCCGTTCCGGCATTGGTTGCTTGAACGGACTTTTAATATTATTTGCCCGAACATTTGGTAATTCCAAAAACTTCCCTTACTTTTGCGCCCCGAACAAGGAGAGGTGCTCGAGTGGTTGAAGAGGCACGCCTGGAAAGCGTGTATACCCCTAAAGGGTATCGGGGGTTCGAATCCCCCTCTCTCCGCAACAGTTCTGAATAAGATGGAAAACTAGCGGGTAAAGGTCTACAAATCTATGATTTGTAGACCTTTTTTGCTTGTACTCCGTTTGCTTTGAAAGACTTGGAAACTATGTCTTTGTAAATTAATTATAGATAATGAAAGTTGGATGACATCTCCTTTCATAATAAGGCGATGGGATAATGCATTGCCACTGCAAAGCAAGTGCATGCTTTTTGCAGTGCTACTGCATTCAGCTTTGCAGTGGCGCTGCAACACATATGCAGTGTCACTGCAGCATATATGCAGTAGCGCTGCAACACGTTTGCAGTCACACTGCAGCAGATGTGCAGCGACGCTGACCCGGTAGGTGTGTACGGGATTGTATCATGTTTCGTTAAGAAGATATTATAAAGTATCCTTTGAATGTCGTATTTTTGTCTATCTGTAATTTAGAGTAGTCAAAGAAAACTATGAAACACACTCGTATGAAACTAAAAACAGCGGTAAAGAACCTTCATGAAGGCTGGAAATTCCGGCAGGCGAGACTGACCAATTGGTATCCGGCTACAGTTCCGGGAGTAGTCCACACGGACTTACTGCAGAACAAGATTATTGAAGACCCGTTTTTCCGGTTGAACGAACGGGGATTGCAATGGATTGACAAGGAAGACTGGGTTTATGAAACTTGCTTTACTCTTGCTGCCGACATGATGCGGAAAGAGAATATGGAGCTTGTGTTCGAGGGGCTGGATACTTACGCTGACGTTTATTTGAATGATGAATGTATACTGAAAGCGGACAATATGTTTCGCCGCTGGTCTATCCCCGTTAGGCAGTACATCAGGGAGGAGAATAATATACTGAAGGTGTACTTCCATTCGCCGGTAAAGATAGACGTCCCCAAATGGGATGCACTTCCTTACCAGTATCCGGCATCCAATGACCAGTCTGAAAACGGAGGCTTGTTCAACAAGAAGATAAGCATTTTTGCCCGTAAGGCGGGTTATCATTATGGCTGGGACTGGGGCCCACGTCTGGTTACCTCCGGCATCTGGCGTCCGGTGTATATCAGGGCTTGGAGCGATTTGAGAATCAACGATGTGTTTATCGAGCAGAAGGAAGTCGGTGCAGGCAGGGCCGTGATTGCTGGACATGTGGAGCTGGATGCCGATAAGGATATGGACGGAGTGCTGGTCACGATAACAGACGAGGCTACCGGAAGAGTGCTTGGCGAGTGGCAAGCGGATTTGAAGCGAGGCACCAATCGGGTGACCGTTGATTTCGTCCTTCACAAGCCGAAGCTGTGGTGGAGTAATGGACTGGGGGAGCCTTTCCTTTACCGTTTCCGTACGGATATCATTGCAGGCGGGGAATTGTTGGACTCTAAAACCGAAAGGGTGGGCATACGCTCTTTGAAGGTGGTGCATCAGCCGGATAAGGACGGGCATACTTTCTATATAGAGCTGAACGGGCGTCCGGTTTTTGCCAAAGGAGCCAATTACATCCCTTCGGATAACTTCCTGCCGCGCGTCACTCCCGAGAATTATAAAAGGACGATTCTCGATGCCGCCGGTGTAAACATGAATATGTTGCGTGTCTGGGGCGGAGGTATCTATGAGAACGATGTCTTCTATGATTTGTGTGATGAGCATGGAATTATGATTTGGCAGGACTTTATGTTTGCCTGCAGCATGTATCCGGCAGAAGGCGCCCTGCTCGATAATATCCATCAAGAGGCGGTGGACAATGTGAAACGTTTGCGCAATCATGCCTGCATTGCTTTGTGGTGTGGAAACAATGAATGCCAGGATGCCTGGCTGGGCTGGGGCTGGAAGTGCGAGATAGAACGGCAGAACAAGGAATATGCCGACAAGATTTGGGCACAGTACCGGCAGCAGTATCATGTCACCTTACCCGGGGTGGTCAGGGAGTATGCACCCGGAACCTTCTATTGGCCTTCTTCTCCGTTCGCATTCGAGGGAGAGATGTCCGGTACTACTGACGGGGACCGTCACTATTGGAGTGTCTGGCATGGTAAAGCACCCATTTCCGATTATGACAGCGAGAAATCCCGCTTTTTCAGCGAGTACGGCTTTCAGTCTTTTCCAGAGTTCGACTCCGTCAAGCGCTATGCTCCTTACCCCGAAGACTGGGATATACGTTCCGAGGTGATGATGTCCCATCAGCGTGGTGGCGACCATGCCAACGGGCTGATTGAGACTTACCTATTGAATGAATATAAAAAGCCGCGTGATTTCCGGGCATTCCTTTATATGAACCATGTGCTGCAGGGAGATGCCATCAAGACGGCCATCGAGTCGCACCGCCGCCAGATGCCGTATAATATGGGGACGCTTTTCTGGCAGCACAACGACTGTTGGCCCGTAGCTTCCTGGGCGAGCCGTGACTATTACGGACGCTGGAAGGCGCAGCACTATTATACTCGCAAGGTCTATGATGACATCCTGATTTCTCCGGTAGTGGAGGGGGATGATTTGAAAGTATATGCAGTGTCCGACCGCTTGGAGAATACTTCCGGCCGGCTGCAGCTCCAGGTCTGCCGGTTCGACGGCACTGTGGTTTATCACTGGGACAAATCTGTCGGCATTTCCGGTAATGACAGCCGTGTCTGTTTTTCCGCACCGCTTGCCAAGCTGCTGGAGGGGGCAGATAGAGGAACGGTATATGTCCGCGTAGACTATACGGACAAATCGGGCAGGGTGTACCATAACAACTACTGTCTGGACAAGCAGAAGAATATGAATTATCCGAAAGTGGATTTGCAGACCGAAGTCCGTTCCATTGAAGGCGGATATGAAGTGACGGTATCAACAGACAAGTTTGCCCGTGCCGTATGCTTGTCCGTTGCTGACAATGAAAGTGTATATAGCGACAATTATTTTGATGTCCAGCCGAAGAGCAGCGTGCAGGTACAGGTCAGGACGCGATTGTCTGCCGAAGCGTTCAACGCTTCGTTGAGGCTGACTTGCTTGAACAATGAATTCTGATAAGTTATGGAAAAACAAAGCGGAGCAACATATTGAAATGTTACTCCGCTTCTCATTGAGATGTTGAAAAATGTGTTTTCAGGAGATTTAGTTGTTTTCTTTTTTAATGTCTATGGTCATGAACCGTTCACCGTCATATAGACTTTTGACGCGGATGTTCAGTCCTTTTTTCTCTTTCAGCTGTTCCGCTATATTGTCCAGCTTGAAGGAGGCCAGTCCGGTGCCCAGTGTGAGCTGACTGTCATTGTAGGCATTGTGGCGGAATTCGAGATTGACGTAATCCGGTTTGTCGTTCTCGCCGGTGGATGCTTCGTTGATGACCAGGTTCAGCATGTGCTTCTTATCTTCGTTGTTACTGTGGTAGAATTGATACTTGATGTTCAGATACTCACCCGTAATCCATAAATCCGTGGCGTTGATGTTGTCGTCTCCGATACTGTCCGCCTTTTCGGCAGGCATGGAGTAGATGTCTTTGGTCAGAATATTTTCGATGTGCTTTATTTGGGCATTGTATTCGTAGCCTGGAAGTTTCTCTTCCAGTTCGCGGAAGTAGATGAAAGCCCTCTGGCCGTCTATTACGGCATAGTCGTGAACATAGGTTGTGTCACTGGGATATAGTTTACTGCCTTCGTCCAGTGAGAAATAGTAGTCTTTTCCTTCGATGACCTTCACCGTACCTACGGCGAACAAAGTGTCATATTTGTCATCCCAATCGTCCAGGCATGATTGCAATACAATGGCAGTCAGGAATAAAAGCATGGATGTTGCCAATGTCATTCTCAGTTTCTTCATAAGTGGTAGGTTTTAGCTCTTTTTCTGTTTAAATCTTATTTTTGTATTCAAAAAATGCGGTGAAAAGCTAAATACTGCGTAGTATATTGTTAAAGAAATGAAAGTATGATTTTCTTCTCTGCCTGATGCAGTATTTTTGCGCCAGTTGCATTTTTAAGGTAAACACGTGTTAAAAGAGAGAATGGAAGAACAGGAATTGGCAGAACGCTGTAGGCAAGGGGACAACCTTGCCCGCAAAGAACTGTATGAGCGCTATGCGGGACGCATGCTCAGCGTATGCCTCCGTTATGCAGGTGACCGGGAGACTGCCCAAGACCTGATGCATGACGGTTTTCTGAAACTTTTTGATTCTTTCGATAAGTTCACTTGGCGGGGAGAGGGCTCTCTGCGGGCATGGATGGAACGCGTAATGGTGAATACGGTGTTGCAGTATTTGCGGAAAAATGATGTGATGAATCAGTCATCGGCTTTGGAGAATGCACCCGAAGCTTATGAGGAACCGGAAGGTTCGTCGATAGATGTCATTCCTCAAAAGGTGCTGATGCAGTTTATCAGTGAACTGCCTGCCGGCTATCGTACCGTATTCAACTTATATATTTTTGAAGAGAAATCCCATAAGGAGATTGCTCGACTATTGGGAATTAATGAAAAATCCTCTGCCTCGCAGTTGACGCGTGCTAAAGCGACTTTAGCGGCAAAAGTACGTGAGTGGATGAAAAGAAATGATTAAATGAAGGAACGTATGGAAGATGAATTGTGGTTGAAAAAGATAAAGGACAAGCTGGAAGACTATTCCGAACCGTTGCCGGTTGCCGGATGGGAGCGGTTGGAAAAGGAATTGTCCCTTTCCGGAACTCCGATAACCGGATCGCATAGGATGATGCCTTTCCGTCGCTGGGCGGTGGCTGCGGCAGCTGTGCTGCTGGTGGCAGTATCGTCCGTCAGTCTGTGGCTGTTGCAGAGTCCGGTAGGGAATGAAATGCGGCATACGTCAGTGCCTGCTTTGGCTGTGGCTCCGGATGTCTTGCCGGAACAGACGGTACCTGCTGTACGGACTAATCCCATAGAGCCTGCCTATCGGGCACATGGAAATGCATCGGCACCCAATAGGGAGGCAAGTCGCCCTTTGGTTGCACAACATATCAGAATATCGGTTGGCGAAGAACAGCAGGAGGAAATGCTGCCGGTTGAAACTGCAGATGAGGTTGTCGGTATTGGACAGCAGGCGGAAGAACCGGTAGTGGAAGATACGGACCATGAAACTACAATGCAGGCCGAGGAACCGGAGACAAGGGAAGACCGCTATCGTCCGTCAGGCCGGGACAAACTGCATCTTCCGGAAAGAAACAGTTCTGGTAGGGATACTAAAGGATGGGCGGTTGGCTTGTCCGTAGGAAATACGGGAGGTTTTTCATTGGCGAATGAAGGGGAAGCGAATGTGATGTCGGACTACATGCCTGGAAGTCCTATTTATGGCGGTAACGTAGATTTATCCTCTACGGCCAATGGCATTGTTACTATTCCCGACGGGCAGGAACTGGTTTTTAAGGATGGTATGCCCTATCTGCAAAGACGCGAAAAGAAAATTGCGGATATAGACCATAAACAACCGCTCAGTTTCGGTGTTTCGGTGCGGAAAAACTTGGCGAAGGGTTTCTCTGTGGAAAGCGGGCTGACGTATACCTATCTTGCTTCTGACGTAAGGTATGAGGGCAGCTCGGAAAAGATAAGCCAGAAGCTGCATTATATTGGCATTCCGGTACGGGCCAACTGGAACTTTGTGGATGCAAAGAACTTTACGATGTACGTTTCGGCGGGGGGTGCCATTGAAAAATGTGTGTATGGCAAGATTGGTACTGAGAGTGAGACTGTGAAACCGGTACAGCTTTCTGTCATGGGTGCTGTCGGTGCCCAGTATAACATAAGCAATAGGGTGGGCCTGTATGTGGAACCGGGAGTATCTTATTTCTTTGATGACGGTTCGTCGATACAGACTATACGCAAGGAGAACCCGTGTAACTTTACGTTGCAGGCCGGTATACGTCTTACTTATTGATAGCAGGACAGACATGTTTTTGTCCACTTTCTTGTAGATTCAGAATTTTCTTAATAACTTTCGGCCGTGTTTCTTCGTTGGTGGATGAAGGGACACGGTTTTTTATTGATTGAGAAGAAAGAAAGTAGGTCGGGACATGCCCGGCAATATAACAAACACGTAGTAAAATAGACAAAATGAAGATTAAAAAGAAAGTAGCCTTAAGCGGGCTATTGCTTTGTTGTGCAATCACGGCAAAAGCACAAGTGTGTATTACTCCCCAGGTGGAGCAGCGTGCCAGGGAGTTGGTTTCTCAAATGACGCTGGAAGAAAAAATCGATTACATTTCCGGTCCCAAATCTTTTTATATCCGGGCTGTACCCCGGCTTGGCATACCCGAAATCAGGATGGCCGATGGTCCGCAAGGCATACGTAACAATACTCAAAGTACCTTGTATCCTTGTGGCATCTTGTCGGCTTCGACATGGAACCGTAAGTTGGCTAGAGAGCTGGGACATGGTTTGGCCCGGGATGCAAAGGCCCGTGGGGTAAGTATTCTGTTGGGGCCTGGAGTCAATATCTACCGCTCTCCTCTATGCGGGCGAAACTATGAGTATTTTGGTGAAGACCCTTATTTGACGGGCGAAACTGCTAAAGAATATATCTTGGGAGTGCAGGAAGAGGGAGTTATGGCTACGGTGAAGCATTTTGCGGCCAATAACCAGGAGTGGAGCAGACATCATGCCAGCTCAGATGTGGATGAACGCACGCTGCAGGAAATTTATTTTCCCGCGTTCCGAAAAGCTGTGCAGGAAGCAGGAGTAGGGGCGGTTATGGATAGCTATAATCCGCTGAACGGGGTACATGCCACCGAAAACAGCTGGCTGAACATTGATGTATTACGCAAGCAGTGGGGATTTAAAGGTATCCTGATGTCTGACTGGACATCTGTATATTCCGGTGTGGGAGCCGCTAATGGAGGGTTGGATTTGGAAATGCCCGTCGGTAAATTCATGACCAGGGAAATTCTTATTCCGGCAATAGAGAATGGTATCGTGAAGGAAGAGACCATTGACGCCAAAGTCCGGCATATACTCCAGACATTGATTGCTTTTGGAGCACTTGATACTCCGAGAGAAGATAAATCTATCGATAAAGACAATGCACAGTCTAAGGAAATTGCACTTGACTTGGCGAGAGAAGGAGTAGTCTTATTGAAAAATGATAACGGTACGTTGCCTTACCGGAACGGTAGAACATTGGTAATCGGGCCTAATGCCGATATTATTCCCACAGGAGGAGGAAGCGGATTTGTCACCCCTTATTCGGTAGTGTCACTCTATGACGGTATGGTTCAGTTGAAGGGCGGCAGACAGATAGAGCTGCTGTCTGACAGCATTCTTTATAAGGATATGTCCCAACAGATTTATACGGATGGCAGTTTTACGCAAAACGGTTTTAAGGGCGAATATTATAATACTCGTAATCTTACCGGAGAACTCTTTCAAGCTGCCATAGAGCCTGCCATAGACCATGCCTGGAAATACGGTGCACCGTTCGACGGCATGCCGGTAGATCAGTTTTCTGCCCGTTGGACGGGAGTTTACAAGGCTGACAAGGATGGAACTGTCAAGTTCCAGCTGGCTGGCGATGACGGATACCGTCTGTTTGTAAACGATAAGCTGATTACCGGAGATTGGGGGAACCATTCATTCAGTACCCGCAGTGCATTTATGCAGGTCAGTGCAGGGGAGATATACCGGTTGCGTATTGAATATTTTGATAATGTGGGTGAGGCGACTGTCAGTTTCCAGGCAGGAATGATGGATGAGGAGCGTTTGGCCTCTTCACTGAAGCATGCCAGGAATGTTATTGTATGTGCCGGGTTCAACAGCAGTACAGAAGGTGAAGGGTTCGACCGTCCGTTTGCATTGTCATACGGGCAGGAATATCTCATTAATAAAGTGGCTTCACTTCATGATAATGTGGCTGTGGTGGTGAATGCCGGAGGTGGAATAGATTTCCGCAATTGGGGGCAGAGTGTACAAGCTATTTTGATGGCATGGTATCCGGGGCAGGAGGGTGGAAAGGCCCTTGCCGAAATCATTACGGGCAAGCTTTCGCCAAGTGGCAAACTACCAGTCAGCATCGAGGAAAAATGGGAAGATAATCCGGTATATGGTAATTATTATGACAATCGCAATGTACCTCATAAACGGGTGCAGTATGCCGAAGGTGTTTTCGTAGGTTATAGGGGATATGACCGGAACGGAAAGCAGCCGCTCTATCCTTTCGGGTATGGACTGTCATACAGTAGTTTTGAATATAGTAATCTGAGTGTTGAGAAGACGGGGGGAAGCCGGGTTACGGTAAGCTTTGACATCAAGAATACCGGAAAGATGGATGCTGCGGAAGCGGCTCAGGTATATGTGCGGGATGTGGAATGTTCTGTTCCGCGTCCATTGAAGGAGTTGAAAGGCTACGATAAGGTTTACTTGAAGAAGGGTGAAACCAAGCGCGTTCGGATATTGCTGGATGAGGAAGCCTTTGCCTACTATGATGTGGAATCACATCGGTTTGTAGTGGAAAAGGGGACTTTTGAGATTCTGGCAGGTCCTTCTTCAGCTGATTTACCATTGAAGGCAACTGTTGTTTTATGATAAAATAAATATCAAAACAAGAATGGCAGTATGAAAAAGATAATAATACTGATGGTTTGTCTGTGGGGACTTGGTAACACCTTTACCTCGGCACAAACTACGGAGAAGGAGAAATTCATCTCAAGCTTGATGAAGCAGATGACGCTGGATGAAAAGATAGGCCAGCTTGCACAATGCACCTACCGAGGGAATTTTACCGGACCCGACGGTGGAAATATTCCTAAAGAAGAGTATGTCCGGCAAGGCAGAATAGGCTCTATGCTGAATGTGATAGGAGTAAAGGATATACGCCGTTATCAAGAGCTTGCTTTGCAATCGCGTTTGCGCATTCCTTTAATTTTCGGACTGGATGTTATCCACGGCTATCGTACCGGATTTCCGCTTCCGCTTGCCGAGGCTGCAAGTTTCGATTTGGCCATGATTGAGGAAGCTGCACGCTACAATGCTTTGGAAAGTGCCGCCGATGGTTTGAACTGGGTTTTTGCCCCGATGGTGGATATTTCGTGGGACGCACGTTGGGGACGCGTCATGGAAGGGGCCGGTGAGGACCCTTATTATGGTTCTCGGGTAGCGGAGGCGCGTGTCAGAGGCTTGCAAGGAGACGATTTGGCAGACACGACGACTGTCATGGCATGTATGAAACATTTTGCCGGATATGGTGCACCGATAGCAGGAAAGGAGTATAATAGTGTGGATATGTCAATGGGCCACTTTGCCAATTTTTATATGCCTCCCTATAAGGCGGCCATAAAGGTAGGAGCAGCTACCGTGATGAGTGCTTTCAATGATTTTAATAATATTCCTTGTACTGCCAATGATTTCTTGCTCAACCGGCTATTGAGAGAGCAGTGGGGATTTAAGGGATTTGTTGTGTCCGATTATAATTCGGTAGAGGAATTGGTGAACCACCGTTATGCTGTTGACAAGAAAGATGCCGCAGCCAAAGCGCTGAATGCTGGTCTGGACATGGAGATGGTAAGTACCTGCTACTTGACTTATCTGAAGGAGCTTGTTCAAGAAGGGAAAGTAAAGGAGAGTGTGCTTGATGATGCAGTACGGCGTATATTGGAGAAGAAATATGAGTTGGGATTGTTTGAGGACCCTTTTCGCTACTGTAATCCGGAAAGAGCGGCCAGAATACTCAATGCGCCCGAAGTCCGTAATGCTTCGCTCCGTATGGCCGAGCGTTCCGTTGTATTGCTGGAGAATAGGGAATCTGTGCTTCCGTTGACGGCACAGACGAGGAAGATAGCCTTGATAGGAGGACTCTCAAAATCCCAGTACGATATGGCAGGTGCTTGGCCTGCCACTACGGACCGGAACAAAGTGGTGACCTTATATGATGCATTGGTCCGGAAAGGACTGGAGGTGAGCTATGCTGAAGGCTATGATATGAAGAGCAATCAGTTGACCGGATTGCAGGAAGCATTACAGGCTGCTGAGGCTTCGGATGTCATTGTTGTGGCGGTAGGCGAGAGATTCGGTCAGAGTGGCGAGAAGGCTTCCAAAGTGAATATAGCCATACCCGAGGGGCAGCAGAAGCTGGTGTCGGAACTGGCAAAGACTGGAAAACCTGTCATTGCTCTTGTCATGTGTGGGCGTCCGGTAATCTTCAATGAGATAAGGGAACATGCTGATGCGGTACTGTGTACTTGGTGGCTGGGAAGTGAGGCCGGCAATGCCATATGCAATGTGTTGTGGGGAGAGTATAATCCTTCGGCTAAATTGCCCATGACATTTCCTGCACACGTAGGACAGATTCCCATTTATTATCAGAATAAGAGCACCGGCCGCCCTACCGCATTGAAACAGACCTATAAGGCATCTTATATCGATGCTTCCACTGAGCCTGCCTATCCTTTCGGATATGGGCTTTCGTACACGGATTTTGGATATTCTGATTTGAAACTGCTGCCGGGCAAGGCTGCAGGCGTCCATACGGAGGTGTCGGTAAAAGTGACTAATACCGGTAAGTGTGCAGGAGAGGAAGTAGTTCAATTGTATGTGCAGGATAAGGTAGCCTCTGTTACGCGTCCGATAAAGGAATTGAAGGGCTTCAGGAAAATTCATCTGAATGTGGGTGAAAGCAAAACTGTAGCTTTTCAGATAACTGACGATGCACTGGGATTCTATGACAATGAGATGAATTATATGGTAGAACCTGGTGATTTCGTCTTTATGGTGGGTGGCAGTAGTGATGATGTACAGCAGATTACCTATAACTTGAAAGAATAGGATTCTTACCCTATAAATGAAAAGCAAGGCTGTCTGGAATCATATCCGGACAGCCTTGCTTTTCTGTTTTAGTTGGTTATCACATTCGTGAAATACTCTTTGAACAGTTTTTCTGCCCGTTCCAGTTGTTCCGGAGTATTTTCCTTCACTTCTTTCAATTTGTAATCCCATCCCATGGCTTCGTATTTGTGAACACCCAGACGGTGATAAGGAAGTATTTCCACCCGTTGTATCTGCTGGTATTTGCCAAGACTTTCACCCAGCAGGCGGGTGTCTTCTTCCGAATCGCTGTAACCGGGGACCAGTACATAGCGCAGCCAGAAGGGGTGTTCATGTTCTTCGAGCCAGGCAGCGGTGCGGAGTGTCTGTTCGTTGCTTCGTCCCGTCAGCGTACGGTGGCGTTCGGGATTGAATTGCTTGATGTCCAGCAGCACGAGGTCAGTCAGACTAAAGAGCTCTTCCACCTTTTCATTCCAGATGCCTCCGTTACTGTCCAGACAGATATGGATGTCGTTCGCCTTCAGCTCCTTGAAAAGAGGAATCAGCGCTTCTGCTTGCAGGGTAGGCTCACCGCCGGAGAAAGTAATACCTCCTTTCTTCCCGAAGAATGCCTTTTGGCTGATAGCCATTTGCAGAATCTCTTCCGGAGTGGTGGGAGTGCCTCCTTTTACATCAATCGTATCCGGATTGGCACAATACAGACAACGGAACGGACATCCTTGCAGGAAAACGACGAGCCGGAGACCCGGCCCGTCGAATGTTCCCATACTTTCGTAGGAGTGTACATTTATCATATTACATTCTTTCGTGGAATGAACGGCTGATGACTTCCAACTGATGCTCGCGGCTCAACTTCACGAAGTTCACGGCATAGCCGGAAACGCGGATGGTGAGTTGCGGATACTTTTCAGGATGTTCCATGGCATCTTCCAGCATTTCGCGGTTCAGTACGTTTACGTTCAAATGGTGGGCACCTTTGGTGAAGTAGCCGTCCATCATGGTTACCAGGTTCTCTACACGTTCTTCCGGTGTCGGGCCCAGTGATTTGGGAACAATGGAGAACGTATTGCTGATGCCGTCCTGCGAGTCGCGGTAGCGCAATTTGGCTACGGAGCTCAAGGAAGCGATGGCACCGTTCTTGTCACGTCCGTGCATTGGGTTGGCACCCGGAGCAAAGGCAACACCTTTGGCGCGTCCGTCCGGAGTGGCACCGGTCTTCTTGCCGTACATCACGTTGGAGGTGATAGTCAGCAAGGAAAGGGTGGGACGGGCATTCTTGTAGACAGGCAGCTTTTTCAGTTCTTCGCTGAAATAGTAAACGAGGTCTACTCCCAGGTGGTCCACACGGTCGTCATTATTGCCGAAGCAGGGGAATGAGCCTTCGGTGTCGAAACCTTCGGTCAGGCCGATTTCGTTGCGGCGTGCAGTGACTTTGGCATATTTGATGGCGGACAGTGAGTCTATGGCGATGGAAAGGCCGGCAACACCGTATGCCAGATTGATGCGTGGGTCGGTATCGATGAATGCCATCTGGGCTTTCTCATAATAATACTTATCATGCATGTAGTGGATGATATTCATGGCCTCGTTGTAGACACGGGCTATTTCAGTCAGTACCTTCTTGTAGTTGGCCATAACTTCCTCAAACTTCAGTGTCTCGCCGGTCAATACGGGAATACCTTTCACCATGACAGTTCCGGTGTTTTCGCAACGGCCACCGTTGATGGCAAGCAGCAGGGCCTTGGCAAGGTTGGCACGTGCGCCGAAGAACTGGATTTGCTTGCCGATGGCTTGGTAGGATACACAGCAGGCAATGCCGTAATCGTCGCAGTTGCGCACTTCGCGCATCAGGTTGTCGTTTTCGTACTGGATGGAGCTGGTATCTACAGAAACTTTGGCGCAGAAATCCTTGAAGCCTTCCGGCAGTTCGGGACTCCACAATACGGTCAAGTTCGGTTCCGGAGAAGGACCGAGGTTGTATAGCGTCTGCAAAAAGCGGAAAGAAGTCTTGGTGACCTTCACGCGTCCGTCGTTGAAGCGTCCGCCGATGGCTTCGGTCACCCAAGTCGGGTCGCCGGCAAAGATATCATTGTACGACTGCATGCGCAGATGGCGTACCATACGTAGTTTGATGACGAACTGGTCTATCAGTTCCTGTGCAAACGTCTCGTCAATCTTGCCGTGAGCCAAATCGTATTCGATGAAAATGTCGAGGAACGAAGATACGTTACCCAGTGACATGGCTGCTCCGTCCTGCTCTTTGATGGCAGCAAGATATGCCATGTATACCCATTGCACGGCCTCTTGAGCTGATGTAGCCGGATGGCTGAGGTCGAGTCCGTAATATTCGCCCATAACCTTGATGTCCTTCAAAGCTTTGATTTGTTCTGCCACTTCTTCGCGTAGACGGATGCGTGCTTCGGTCATCGGGCCGGTGAGGTTGCGCAAGTCCTCCTGCTTGGCTTCAATCAGACGGTCGATGCCGTAGAGAGCCAATCGGCGGTAGTCGCCGATGATACGTCCGCGGGCATAGTTGTCGGGCAATCCGGTAAGGAATCCCAGTGAGCGGAAGGAACGGATTTCTTCGGTATATACATCGAATACGCCGTCGTTATGTGTTTTGCGGTAATGGGTGAAGATGTCTTTTACTTTATCGTCCACTTCCACTCCGTTTTCACGGCATGCTTTTGCTACCACGTTGATGCCTCCGAAAGGTTTGATGGATCGTTTCAACAGTTCATCAGTCTGCAAACCGACAATAAGTTCATTGTCCTTATCAATATACCCGGCTTTATGAGAAGTGATGGTAGATACGGTGGTATTGTCCAGTGAACGGACGCCATTGTTGTTCCTTTCTTCTTCGAGAGCCTTCAGACAGATGTCCCAGATACGTTTGGTACGTTCGGTAGGTCCCTGCAAGAAAGATGCATCCCCGGTATAGGGTGCGATGTTTTTACTGACGAAATCACTGACATTGATTTCTTTATTCCAAAGCCCATTGGTAAAGGTTTTGTTCAATTCCATAATATTTGTTTTTGTTAGTAGGTTAGATAATGTTATCCTTTAGAGCGCGCAAAAATACTGAATAAATTCCGTAATTTTATAAGAGATACTTCTCTTTTTATGTTGAACAGCATAAAATAACTATTATTAGGTAGTGAATGTCCGGGGGAGTAGAGATGTTAATACTTTCTTTATATGTGGTTTATGAATTGAAACAAGAACCGAATAATAATCTGCATTATTTACAAATGATGTAGGTTTAAGGAACAGTCGTATTCTGAACCTAATTCAGTCGTATAGTGAATGCCATTCAGTCGTATACTGAATAGGGTTCAATCGTATACTGAATGTGGCTCTTTGTAAATATACTGATAGCCAGTAAGTTATAAAACTCTGTCTTGCCCTTGATAAATTTCAACAAATAGCCTAAATGCCGTTATGTTCGTTCCGTAGTGGGTATAAACAAGAATTTTGGTATAATTGCTCTGTTTTTGTGCAGAAAAGTTTGTAGAATAAAAAATGATTTGTATCTTTGCACCGCTTTAAAAGAAAAGTACTTCTGAAAAAGAAGTTTTGGAGAGGTGGCAGAGTGGTCGATTGCGGCGGTCTTGAAAACCG
>ENA-ORSA01001653-ORSA01001653.1-human-gut-metagenome-genome-assembly--contig:-NODE-1653-length-17888-cov-2.881456_pt1 | contig 17888 bp, 18 predicted proteins | sample MGYA00242179_ERZ509142 | MGnify/ENA primary metagenome ERZ509142 (study PRJEB26280, sample SAMEA2338659) | human gut metagenome | biome: human gut; feature: human-associated habitat; material: faeces... | reverse complement strand
GGAGGGGAAACGGCGCCGATAACGGAAAGCGCCCCCTCGCGGCTGTCGCTGCCGAGCGTAATGACGCGGCCGGCACGCTCGTAGAACTGTGCTAGACGGCTGCCGAGGTACGCCGGGTAGCCTTCTTCGCCGGGCATCTCTTCCAGACGGCCGGACATTTCACGCAGAGCCTCTGCCCAGCGGGAGGTGGAGTCAGCCAGAACGGCGACGTCATAGCCCATGTCACGGAAATATTCTGCGATGGTGATGCCGGTGTAAATGGATGCCTCACGCGCCGCAACCGGCATATCGGACGTGTTTGCAATGAGCACGGTGCGCTTCATCAGCGAATACCCGGTTTTCGGGTCAACGAGCTCCGGGAACTCGTTTAAAACGTCGGTCATCTCGTTGCCGCGTTCGCCGCAGCCGATGTACACAACGATGTCGGCTTCCGCCCACTTTGCAAGCTGATGCTGCACAACGGTCTTGCCGCTGCCGAACGGACCCGGTACGGCAGCTACGCCGCCCTTTGCAATCGGGAACAGCGTATCGATAACGCGCTGGCCGGTGATGAGCGGCATATCCGGCGAAAGCTTTTTCTGGTACGGTCTGCCGCGGCGGACAGGCCACTTCTGCATCAGCGATACGTTCACACTGCTGCCGTTCGGCGTGTCAATGACCGCCACGGTGTCCGTTACGGTGTATTCACCGGCAGAAATGGAGCGGATTGTGCCGCGCACGCCTGCCGGTACCATAATCTTGTGCAGCACGATCTCGGTCTCCTGTACGGTGCCGAGAATGTCGCCGCCTTCTACTTCGTCGCCCACCTGTTTAAGGGGCGTGAAGCTCCATTTTACATCGCGCTTTAAGGAGGGAACCTCCACGCCGCGCTTTAAGTTGTTGCCCGTCATTTCCATAATGGCGGTCAGCGGGCGCTGAATACCGTCGTAAATGGAGCTGATAAGGCCCGGCCCGAGTTCAACGCTCATCGGCTCGCCGGTGGATTCCACAGGCGCACCCGGCCCGAGACCGGAGGTCTCCTCGTAAACCTGAATGGAGGCCTCGTCTCCGTGAATTTCTATGATCTCGCCGATCAGTCGCTGGTCGCTGACGCGCACAACGTCGAACATGTTCGCGTCGCGCATACCGCCTGCAACTACGAGCGGACCGGCTACTTTTTTGATTGTGCCTTGGCTCATGTGCTTAGTCACCCGTTTCGTTAATCGTTGTCGTTAAAGATAATATCGGAGCCGACTGCCTGCTCCACGGATTTTTTAACCATTTTAATGCCCATGCCCGTGTTGCCCGTAACGCCGGGAATCGGGATGATGGCGGGCAGCGGCTGCAGGCGGAAGTGGTCCAGCTCGTGCTCCAGCTCGGCGGCAAGCGCTTCCGTAATGTAGATTACGGCGTATTCGCCCTCCGCTAAGCGGCGCAGCGTTTTGGAGCCCATCTCCGAATCCGTCACGGGAAAGACCTCCAGACCGAGCGCGGCAAAGCCGTAAATGCTGTCGCGGTCTCCGATGACTGCTGCTCTGTACATTTCGTTTCCCTCTTTCTTTACAGGTCTCTCAAACGTGCACGGATGCGCTCATCCGGCAGGTTGTTCTGCTTGCCGGAAATAATAATGCGCACGGTAGAAATCTCGTTTTGGCGCGCCGTAACATACCCGAGCAGCGGCGCCACCGTAAAGTAATCCTGGCGGCTGATTTCTTTTACAAGCGCCGTCTGGCGGTCGTCGCACCATTTTTCAAACGCGGAGAAGCCGTCCTTCAGTGCCTTTACGCCGTCAGCATAGTCCGTACGGGAAAGGTACGCGTAAAACGTGTCCGTGTCTTTCGACGCCGCGTCAATGAGCTCTTCCAGATCCAGCGTGTCGCACGGGGCGAGGCTTTCTTCCAAAAACGCACGGCTTTTGCCGGTGTGCAAAGCGCGTGCCGCGATTTTAATGTCCGCCGCCGCCACCTTAAACTCGGAAAACGCCGTAATCAGCGCGTTTTTGCTCTCTTTACCGGTCTTGTGGATCGCTGTGAGGCATGCGCGGTCTAAAATGATGTCGCACCGCTGACCGTCACGCGTGGTAAGCAGCGCGTCCGTCGCCTTTTTTGCGGCTTCCGCCATAAAGTCCGGCAGAAGGGAGAAGTCATTTTCTCTGACCGCCTGCTGCATTTTTTCCGGCTCCACGGTGCCGCCGGACATAAACACGTTGTGCGGCTCCGCGTTTGTGACGGTGCACTTCACCGCCGCTTTCATATTGTTGAAGTCTATGGGATACAGCAGTACGCTGAACGGCGTGAGGTCGGGCAGCAGCTCGTGCATGAGTGCCCACGTTTTCTCCTCCTCGGCGGCAAAAATTGCCTCGGCAGAGGTTTCGCCGCCAGCGCCCCAGCCCTTATCGGCCAGTGCACGGAAGCACTCTGCCGGCGTTTTGCACGCCATCAGCCTGTCCAGATCCTGCTGCGTCAAAAGCGAAAGCTCCCGCGCTTTAATGCGCGCCACAGCATAGATGTATTCCTGTTCCATTCGTTAAACCACCTTTTCTGCCGGCGGCTCAGCGAAAGAGCATGCCGCCCGCAAGGTCCTGCAATGTGTCTCCGGCGGCCTCAAACAGCGAAGCGAACGTGCAGTTCACGTCGATGCCGCCGTAAACGAGCAGGAAACCGTCCGGGATATTGCACGGCGTGTTCGATACGGTGATGTTCGTCCCGGGCACAGCCATTTTCAACTGCACCGAAAAATCCTGCGGCATGCGCGCAAGGTCTTTTTCGTTTAACTGCATTTCAGCATCGCCCGGCAGCGCGTTTTTCTGCGCAAGCTTTAAAAGCACGCTGAAGTATTCGTCATCCGGCAGATCGTGCAACTCTTTCTGTGCCGCCGCGATTACATCGCGAATGGCGTTCTGCTTTGCGGCAAGCACGGTGCGGCGGCGTGTGAATTCCGCGGTCGAAGCCGCACGGGCTTTAATGTCCGCGCCGACTTTTTCACTGTCCGCAAGCAGGATATTTGCTTTCTGTTCTGCCTCGGCGGCAGCGTCCGCAAGCGTCTTTTTTGCTTCTTCTTCCGCAGCGGCAACCTGTTCCGCCGCTTTCGCTTCGGCATCCGCAAGGATCTGTTCTATAATTCTGTCCAATCCTGTTGCCATGGATCGATCCTCTTCCTTTCTTTTTTGGATTTTTGGGAGTGGATCATCAGATGGCGATGCCGCCGATGTTTGCAACAGCCAGCAGGGAAACGAGCAGAGCCAGAACCGCGTAGGTCTCAACCATGGCCGGGAAGATCATGGCTTTACCGAACTGATCCGGACGCTTTGCAACGAGTGCGATGGAAGAAACGGCTGCCTTTGCCTGCTGCTTTGCGGAGATGAGACCGATCACGGCCATCGGCATGCAGGCTGCAAGATAGAGAAGGCCCTTTGCAAAGGAGATGTCTGCGCTGCCGCCCAGAACACCGATGTTCGTCAGCGTGAGGAAGGCGATGAGCAGGCCGTAGATGCCCTGCGTACCCGGCAGAAGCTGAAGAATAAGGACTTTACCGAACAGCGGGGGATTTTCGGAAACGACGCCTGCGGCTGCCTGACCGGTCATGCCTACGCCGATGGCGGAACCGATGCCGCCGAGAAGTGCTGCCAGAACTGCGCCGACAAGCGCGAGAACAATGCCGAGAGAGTTGATATCGAACTTATCCATGTTACTTTTCCTCCGTAATTTTGAAATATTTGGTTTTGGTGGTGAACGGTGCGAATTTGCGTCCGCCGCCCTCAAAGAATTTGCCGAAGAACTCAACAAACTGTAAGCGGTTTGTGTGCACATACGCGCCGAGCACATTGATGCCAATATTCAGCGTGTGTCCCACTACAAAGGCGAAAATAAAGATAATCACGCCGAGCGGGTTGTTGCCGGGCATGGCGCCCATCTGATTGAAGACCGAAGCGATAACGCCGGTTGCAAGGCCGAGAGCCAAAAGTCTCGAGTAAGAGAGAATATCGCTTAAATAGCTCGAAACACCGTACAGCCCGTAAAGACCTTTTAAGAAGCGCTTGCCGATGCTCTTGGAGCTGCGGCCCGAAGTGAGCACAATGCCCACCGCGCCGATGCCTGCCGCAATAATGCCTGCGGTGCCCACTGATGCCGGCAGCGTAAAGGAAAGCGCCACCATGTCGGCGAACATCTGCATGGAAAGCAGATAAATAATCGCGCCGCCGACGAGCAGATACCAGAACACAACGTCATAGATCGCGTCCAGCCACTTGCCCTGTTTTGCAAACTGGTAGAACTGTGCGCCGAGGCCGGCGAACAGGTGGATGATGCCGACGAGGAACGAGAACAGCAACAGCCGCATCGGTTCATCGACCGGCGTGAACCACAAGGGTGGTATCACGATATCGGTGTTGAAGAATGTCTTTGCGATAACGGTGATCGCGTCACCGAAGAAGCTGCCGAACAAAATGCCCCAGAATATCGTGGAAATACCGCAATAAAGGAACATTGTCAGCGTCTTGCGCAGACTTTCTTCCATGTTTTTGAACTTGTGTAAGATGATGCCGCAGCCAAGGACCATCACAAGTCCGTAGCCCGCATCGGAAAGCATCATGCCGAAGAGGAAGTAATAGAAGACCGCCATGATGCCGCTTGGGTCGATTTCATGCTTGCCCGGCATGCTGTAGCTTTCCAGTACGCCCTCGACCGGGGCAGCAAACTTGTTGTTTTTGAGCTTCACGGGCACATCGTCCGCGTCACTCGGGTCGCACAACTCCACGTAGGCTTCCTGCGTGGTTGTGAGCTCCGTCTTAAGCGCCTCGGCGTTCTCTGCCGGAATGTATCCCGTAATGAGAAACACGTGCGGGCTCTGCCATAAGCGGCCCAAAACGTCGTATTTCTCGGTGCGCATCGTAAAGTAATCGATGGTGTAAAGCAGGTCTTCGCGTCGGTTTTTATGTGTGCGAATTTCCGCTTCGTTTTTATCGATCTCTTTTTGCAGCGCCGCAATGCGTCCGTTCAGAATGTCCACGCGCTCTGCGGGCGGCACCTTGCTCGGCTCCGCCGGATACGTAAACCCGATGGAACGCAGGTAGGTTTCAAGCTTTAATCCCTGCGAGATGTGGCACATCAAAAACGCGCATGTCTGCTGCGGGGAAGCGCTCAAAATCTCTACGACCACACCGTCCATGTCCGGCGCGCCTTCGGCGATTTTCGCCCGCAGCGTTTCTTCCGTGTATTCCACCGGGAACGACCCCGTGAACACGGAGGTTGTCGGCGTGCTGATGGTGCGCATGGAAATATCCAGCTTCATCCACGGCTCCAGCGCACGGATTTGTGTCTGCAAGCGGAGAATTTCCGCGCGGTTGTCCGCACACTTTTTCCACAGCGTGTTGATGCGCGAGGCAATTTTTAAAAGCTCGCCCGCACCGTCAGCCGTTTCCTGATATTTGGAAAGCGGTATCGCGTCGCGTCCGTTCAGAGACGCGAAGAGGCTTTTTTCGGGCGGCTCCAGTTTATCGAGCGCGTCTAACGCCGATTGCAGCGCGGCTGCATTGTTTTCAAATCTTGATTTTGCCGGGACGGTATCCATCTTGGCAAAAACCGTTTCATCCGCTTTGCGGTCATCGATTTCCACGACGCCGCGCCGCTGGATCAGTTCCAGGATCTGTTTACGACGGTTCTTGAGCGCATAAATGCTGATGCGCTTCATAGGCATTACCGCCATAGGGGGATCCCCTCCTTTCGTGTTGGCGCCGCGTCAGCCGGTGATGGCCTCGCGGATAGCGCGGATTACGTTCGCGCTGTTTTGCTGCGCTTTTTTGCGGATATCCTCCGCCAGTGCGGCAGTTTCCTGCTGCGCTGTGCGTTGTTCGGTCGCAGCGGCCGTCTCTGCGCTTTGCTTTGCGGCTGCAAGGTCCGCTTTTGCTTTCTGCATGCGCTCCGTCTTCAGCTTGTCCGCCTTTTGTGCGGCGTCCTGCCGAATGGCGGCGCAGCGTGCAGCGGCCGTGTCCAGAATGCCGGCGGCCTTCTGCTCCGCATCCTTTACGGCGTCCAGAGCTTCTTTTGCCAAAAAATCACCTCCTGCTTCATTATTTTCAAAGAGCGGCGGCAAAAGGGGTAAAGACCTGCTTTTTGCGCCGTAGGTCATAACATAATACGCTTCCATTATAATATTATTTGCGGAATTTTACAAGAGATTTTACAGGAGTTTTCTCGAAAAAGTGCTTTCATATCGATAATAAAATAGACGTTTTGACGAATTCGTCTGCCTTTTAACATTCCGTCCATAAATGGATCTTTTTCTTCGTGTAACCCGCACGTTCTCTTACAAGTTTCTTACAAAAATTCACATTCTGTTTATGATTTTTTTTGAATCCGTGTTATAATAGAAATAATCACTTAATATGGATAACGGGCCGGTGCGGCCCGCGAACTTACAGGAGGCAGTCAAAATGAAAGCAAAGTCCCTTCACTTTTCCAAGAGCGGCAACGTACAGCCGATCGCATCCGAAATCGGCAGAGTTATGCAGTGCGTATGTGACCAGATTCCCCCGGCATATCCGTGCGAGGGCGAGAAGGTCGTTTTTATCGGCGTTGAAATGAACGGCAAGCTCCCGGGCGCAGTCGATCACTTCTGCAAGGATCTCAACCCCACCAGAGCAAAGGGTGTCGCATTCTATGTTCTGAACAGCAACGGTAACACGGACGGTCTTTCTTCCATCATCGATACGATGAAGAAGAACGGCGTCGAGACCTACGGTGAGCCTCTGGGCATCGCTGTCAAGGGCGGCCTCTTCAAGAAGGGCATGCCGACCGACGCAGACACCAAGAAGGTTCTCGAGTGGGCAGACAAGATTGCAAAGATGTAATTCCTTTGATAAAACAGCCTTTATAATTTTTCATAAAAAAGGATGGCGCATGCTGTCCTTTTTTTCTGTTTTTACGGGATATACAAACCCCGCTTGCGGTGGTAAACTGTATGAGAAATCTTTGAATGTTATTTTTCCCGTAAAGGTGTGAAATTTTCAGTATGACAAAAGAAATGGCGAGCGGTTCGCCCATGAAGCTTATCCTCGGGTTCTCCATCCCGCTGCTTTTCGGCAATCTGTTCCAGCAGTTCTATTCCATGGTCGATACCATGATCGTCGGGCGCGTGCTTGGCACGGGGCCGCTTGCGGCCGTTGGCTCCACCGGCTCCATCACGTTCCTCATCATCGGCTTCTGCCTTGGCCTTTGCAGCGGCTTTGCCATCCCGGTGGCGCAGTGCTTCGGCAGCAGGGATTATAAAGAGCTTCGCCGCTTCATCGGCAACGCCGTATGGCTGTGCGTCGGTTTCGGCTTCGTCTTAACGGTGCTCACGGTCATTTTCTGCCGCAATATCTTAGAGCTCATGGGCACGCCGGCGGATATCATCGACGACGCTTACGCGTACCTTGTTATCATTTTTGCCGGCATCCCCGCAACGTTCCTCTATAATATGCTTGCCGGAATCCAGCGCGCCATCGGCGACAGCCGCACGCCGGTTGTCATCCTCGTCATCGCGTCCATCATCAATATTGTGCTCGATATCGTCCTCGTTGTTTTCATCCCCATGGGCGTCGCAGGCGCGGCGGTCGCAACGGTCGCTTCACAACTCATCGGCGGCGTTGTATGTCTCCTCTATGTGAGCAAGCATTATGAAGTCCTCAAAATGACCCGCGAGGATTTCAAAATCAACATGCCGTGCATCAAGCGCCTTTTAAGCATGGGTCTGCCCATGGCATTGCAGACATCCATCACGGCTATTGGCAGCGTTATTTTACAGGCATCCGTTAATTCCCTCGGCTCTACGGTCGTCGCCAGCATCACAGCGGGCAGCAGGCTCTATATGTTCTTCGCCTGCGCTTATGATGCCATGGGCGTTACCATGTCTACATACAGCGGGCAGAACATCGGTGCGCGTAAAATTGACCGTATTGGGCAAGGCGTCAAAGCCTGCAACATCGTCGGCATCATCTATTCCGTTCTGGCTCTGCTCATCATCGTGTTCCTCGGCAAATGGATGCTTCTTCTGTTTGTCGATGCCGGTGAGACCGCCATTATCAATTCTGCCTATTGGTACCTTGTGTGCAGTGGCCTTTTTATGATCCCGCTGACATTCGTCAATGTGCTGCGCCTTACCATTCAGGGCATGGGGTACAGCCGCCTCGCGCTCTTTGCCGGCGTGTTCGAGATGATCGCCCGCGGCGGCGTGGGTCTGTTCCTCGTGCCGCTGTTCGGCTTCAACGCCGCCTGCTTCTCCGGCCCGATCGCATGGATCTTAGCTGATAGCTTCCTCATTCCCATGTATTACCACGTCATCCACCGTGCAAAACGCGGCGAGGGTATTTACTAAACAAAACCAAAACCGTCCTGCACGAACAAAATATGCAGCACGAAGAGCTTTTAGTCTGCTACTCGGAGCATTGGTCCCGGCTCGTCAAAGCCATTATCGATTGAATTCCAAAGCAGTTGTTTTCGACAAGGGTCTGCCTCAAAAAATTTCCAAAATCAATTGAGGCAGTCCCTTTAATATTTTATCCGCGAATGCGGAGACTGCACAAGCCTGCAAATAAAAAGTCAAGCCCAAAGCGGACATGACAGAAGAAAGATTTGTAGGCAGCAGATAGAGAAAAAATGCAGCACAAAAAGGCCGCCGCAAAAGCGCCGACCTGAGAGGTCAGGTTACAGTCGGTTACTCCGTGTGGTGCAGACCTGTTGAGTTCATGTCTACAGGCGGAAGCACCTCAAGAGTGGAGAAGTATGCCGTCATCTTGCCGTAATAACAGCGCAGAAATTTGTTTCCCGCAGCCGTCATGTAAACGAAGTGCGGCTTGCCTTCCGTGCGCTTCTTGTCCAGCAACCGGAACACCGGCTCGTCTGCCGGAGTACGCTGCAAATGTGTTTTCATGACATCGAACCATGTTTTGCGCAGATACGGAGAGCCACGTTTCGTAGCCTTGTTGCTGCGAGGGAATAGTTACCCGATTCGCTCGGCGCCGGGTCAATGTCTGCAAAGACAACAAGGGATCGCTTGTTTTCAAAGCGGCGCACATCGCCGATTTCCGCCATGAGCTGCGGCCCGAGAGATTCCCTGACGCCGTACATTTCCATGACGATAGAGTACTCCGGGAGCCGACACGATGCTGAAAAACGCTTTGCGCGACGGCGCCGAATTTGCATGGGTGTCGAACGGCGACACCTGCGCGTTCTGCATGACGCTGGCCCCCCGTGGGTGGCAGCGGGCGAGTAAGAAAGCCATAAAAAACGGGCACGCAGAGCATATCCACGCGAACTGCGACTGTACATACGCTATTCGGTTTGACCCGGAGGTGAACGTGGAGGGCTACGACTCCGACGCATACCTCAAGGCTTACCGCGACGCTGGCAGCGACGTGAACGAACTGAGGCGCATCCACTACGCCGAAAACCGCGAGCGCATTAACGCGCAGAAAAGGGCGGCGTATGCGGAGCAGCGTCGGCGAAAGACAGGTGAGCAGGGTCAAGAGATCATTGACAAGCCGACTTATAATAAGCTGACAAAGGACTTCTTGAGCCATGGCGGTCTTATTATTCGAGGCGAAGAAGCGGTAAAGCATCTTGAAAAGCAGGGGGCATATGCTTCCTACTTTATGGGTGGCAATTTTGCTTTTATTCGTGATGATGCAACCGTATCGGATGTGCTGGAAGAAATGTATCATGCTTTGCAGGATCGTAAAAATATGTTTGCGGAGTATTCTCAAGAGGAAATGTTAATTCGCAGAGAAATCGATGCGCAAAAGTACTTGATTTCCGTTGCTGAAAGATATAAAATACCGATAGAGGAAACAAATATTACCAAGCAAAACCTTGCAAATTATGAAGAACGATTGAAAGAACGTCTTAACGGTAAGGAGGGTCAAAAAGAATGAAAAAAGAATACAAAATCATTGATGACTTTCAAGCCGGTCCTACGGACATTCGCGTACTTGTTCTTGACAGGGATTATGAATTCCTACCTGTAGCAGAAAGAGGAATTGCAATTATCGACGGCGTGGAATATCCGTTTCAGTTGAATTCCATTCCATGTTGGGCGACGATCAAAAGCCATGACAGTTTTACAGGAAAAACCGTAGAGTTTTGCTGAAAGTAAAAATTGAACACCGTTGATAAAGCAGCTTAGCGCTTATGCGCCGGGCTGCTTTTTTCATACCTAAAATTACGCGACGGCTGTGGAAAAGCCGGAAAGGAGAACCAAAATGGCAGAAACTGTAAACCAGGAAACGAACGGCACTGCGGCCGAAACGCAGGAAAACGAGCAGCGCACCTTTACGCAGGCGGAAATGAACGCGATTATTCAGGACCGGCTGACGAGGGAGCGCGGCAAATACGCAGACTATGAAGCGCTGAAAGCGAAAGCGGCGAAGTTCGACGCGGCGGAAGAAGCAGGAAAGACCGAACTGCAAAAGGCGCAGGGCTGCCGGGATTTCCGAGCGGGCTCTGCGCCTTTTTTATTTTCAGAAAAATAGCACCCCGGGCCGAAGGATGAGTGACCGCGGGGCGCTTGACAGATTTACAATTGAATTATATAAAACCGCAAAGGAAATGTCAATAGAAAATTCGAAAAAATGTGGATATTTTTCATGTTTTTAACCTGCTTTTAACGTATTCTTTTCTTTTATCTTTGCAGAAGTCTATTGCAAACCGACACGCAGCGTGGTACAATCGACTTAAAGAAGTACGTAGAGGAGATTTTGTCGTGAACATGAAAACAATCGGTTCCGCCGTTGTAATCATCTTGGCCGCCATAGTCGGGCTATTCCTCGGCGCTGCCATGAACGACGGGTTAAGCGGCTCCATACTGCTCGCGGTCATCGCAGGGTTCGTCTGTGTGATCTATACGATTGAAAACAGTGGCAAGAAGTAGGGGATTTTTTATGATTTTACGGTTTAAACAGCGCTTTTTTTCATGGTTCGACAGCTACGATATTTACGATGAGAACGGCAACACGGTGTATGTCGTCAAAGGGCAGTTCTCCTGGGGACACTGCCTGAAAATTTTTGACGCTTACGGTGAAGAGATCGGCACGGTAAAAGAACGCATCTTCACGTTCATGCCGAAATTCGAGATGTATTTTAAAAACCAATATGTCGGTTGCATCAGCCGCGAATTTGCACCTTTTAAGCCGAAATACAACGTAGAATGCAACGGCTGGCATGTGGAGGGCAACGTTTTGGAGTGGGATTATACCGTTGTTTCCGGAAGCGGTCACGATGTGGCAAGCATCTCCAAAGAGCTGTTCAACTGGACGGACACGTACCTTTTGAACATATACGACCCCGCAGACGCACTGTGCGTTTTGATGATCGTGCTTGCGATCGACGCCGAAAAGTGCAACCGAAATAACGGCTAAACGCTATTTTCTGTACAGAAAAAACCTCCGCTCAAGACTGTTTGGCCCGAGCAGAGGTCTTTTCTTTTCCCAAAATTTAAAATGCGTAGAACAAAATGCCGAGACCGGCGGAAAGCACGATCATCAAAATGGGCGAGGGTGCTTTCTTTTTAAAGTGCTTATAGCCAAAGTGCAAAGTAATCAGCAGCAGCAAAATCACAACACCGCGCAGATCGACCTCGGGGGCGCTTCGTATGGTCGTAAAGCCGAATAGCGTGCTGAGACCCATCGTCAGCGCCGTAGCCAAAATGAGCGCCACTACGCACGGACGCACGCCGGAGAGGAATGCCTGTACACCGGCGTATTTCAGCAGATTACTCAACACTGCCGCAATGAGCAAAATAATGACGAACGAGGGGAGCACCACGCCCAAAGTCGCGAGCAGACTGCCCAACACGCCGCCTTGCGAAGAGCCGATGAACGTCGCCATGTTGACGGCAAGTGGGCCGGGGGTCGATTCGGACACCGCAATAAAGTTGATGAACTCGCTTTCCGTGAGCCAGTGATTCGAGAGCACGGCTTCGCGGATGAGGGAGATCATGCCGTAGCCGCCACCGAACGACACTGCGCCAATCTCAAGGAAGATCAGGAATAATTTAAAATAAATCATTTCACGTCACCGCCTTTTCCACGCAGGCGCTGTATGAAGTAGGCCGCAAGACCAACCACACCGCTAAGCAAAATAAAGTAGATGGACGAAAACGAAACAGCGAAAACGGAAAACGCTATCATGCAAACCGCTACGCCTGTGACAAGCACGGTATTGAACGCCGTCTTTTCAAGACTTTTCAGCATGCGCACACCGGCGGAAAAGATGAGGTACACAACGCACACCTGAATTCCGTGGAACGCGCAGGAAACGAATTTCAAGCTCAAAAACTGGTCAAAGAATAGGGAAATGAGGTAGATGATGACAAACGAAGGGATACACACCCCAAGCGTGGCCGTCGCCGCGCCGGGCGCACCGGCAATGTGATAACCGATATACGTTGCGCTGTTAATCGCTATCGGGCCCGGCGTAGACTCCGCAATCGCGATCATGTCGAGGAACTCTTTTTTATCAATCCACTTTTTCTTTGCGATAAATTCATTTTCCAGCAAGGCAACCATCGCATAGCCGCCGCCGAACGTGAAAGCGCCGATCTTCAAAAATGTGAGGAACAGCGTGCATAGTTTTTTCATTTTTCAACCCCATTTTCTGCTGATTTAAACACGATAATCATACACCGTTTCACCGAAAAAAGCAATAAAAAGGAAGCAGGCGCACCTTTCGATGTGTTCCTGCTTCCTTTGCTTTATTTTAAATTACTTAGAGAAGAGGTTTGCCACACGGTTCCAGAAGCTGTCTTTGGTTTCAGCCTCGGTCGTGGTTTCTTCCGTGGTGCTCGTGCTGTTGCTGCTCGAGTCCGTTGCGGTGCGCATTACGTAGCTTACGGTCATATCCGTACCGTCTGCGCGGCCGGAGCCCTTGAAGCTGTCCGCACGATCCTTCATGATGTCAATCACGCGTGCCAGCGTGGAATCCGGGTCGGTAATTTCGCTGAGGCCGTCGAGCTTATCATTGATTGTATCGGAGAACTCTGTCATACCGTCACTGAGCTCGGACGTGCCGTCTTTAAGTTCTGCGCCGCCGGACTGGAACTGACCGATCGCATTCGATACGGTCTTGCTGGAGGAGGAGAGCGTCTCCATGCCGCTGAGCAGTTGGTTGGTGCCTGCATCGAGCGTGCCTACGCCGGTTGCGAATGCAGAGGTGCCGGTTGCAAGCTGAGAAGCACCGCTGCCAAGCTTTGCAGCACCGTCGGAAATCGCGTTAGCCGCACCGACAACCGTGTCGGTATCTGCCGGATTCTCTGCGTTATACAGCGCGCCGGTCAGCGTATCAACACTGTCCATCATTTCGCCTGCCTGCGAGGAGAGGTCTTTGAATTCACCCATCAAACTCTTGAGCTCATCGGTGTTAATGTCCGGAATTGCCGCTGCAACCTGCTGCACAGCGCTCTGCTTTGCCGCCGCAAGTTTCTCGGAAGACGTTACTTCTTCTGTAACAATCGGGGCAACCTGTTCCGCAACCTTCGGGCCGACGGCCGATGCGATGGCGTTGGGATCGATGCCGGAAGCAATCTTCTCGACCATGCCAGAAACCTGCGCGGTTCCGTTACTGATGACTTCGGCGCTCGGGGTAGAAGCCTGCTCTGCCTGTGGAAGCGTAGCCAAAATAGCCTCTTTCTGTTCCTCTGTAAAGTGAAGATCGCCATTGTCTAAAACCGCCTTCACCGAATCCACATAAGCTTGTGAAGCCTGATAACCTGCGGAATAACCGTCCTGATAAAGCTGTGTCGTAAGGGCTGCGGCTGCATTTGTGACATCTTCAGAGGAAGAAGCCGACTGCACGTTGCCCTTGATCGCTTCCGCCGTCTTCTGAGAAGCAACTGTTGCCGCATTGCTTGCAGCAGCTTCGGAAGCCGCTTTCGCTGCGCCGTTCGCCGCGCCATCGAAAACCTGTTCAGCGCCTGCGCCGAGCTGTGCTTTGAGTGCTGTCATATCCGGGATTTCAACGGTCTCCAGCTTGCCGGAAAGCTCGGTCATTTTGTCTTCAAGCGCGGTCTTCTTTTCGGAAGCCTCTACAAGACCCGGGACAAGCTGCTGATTCATAACGCCCGCAAGCTGTGCGGTACTGTTCTGCAGCTGAATAGCGCCGAGGGAAAGCTCGCCGGTCTTCGTTGCCAAGAGCTGTGCGTTTTCAAGCAGGTTTTCCGTGCCGTTTGCAAGGGTCTGTGTGCCGTTCAAAGCGCTGTCCACGCCGGCATCGAACTGGCTGTAACTCGAAGCAAACGTGTCAAGGCTTTCGACAAGTGTGCCCACAGCGTCATCCAGTGCGCCGGAACCATCCTTCAGCTGATCGATTGCATCGGTCAACTCATCCATCGTGTCGCCAAGCTCGTCGGAAGCCTCATCGAGGTCGAGGTCGGAAAGGTTCGGAGCCGCGGCGAAGAGAAACGTCGGGACGGTGCAGTCCGTAACATCCGCTTCGAGGGTAAGGGTATCGAGCATCAGGTCGTCGAGCTTATCAAAGCTGTCGGGGAGCAGGTCGCTGACGGCTTCCTTCATGCCCGGCATCGCAAGGTAGCAGGCAACCTGTGTTTTGGAATCAGACTCCACAAGACCGTGCTCTGTCGTGATGTTCTTGAAGTTTTCGCTCGGCAGCACAGCCGCCGCAACGGTGAAGAACGGGGTATAGACGGTGCGCTTTTTACCGTTTACGGTCACTTCTTCGCCGGTGTTGTTCGTCAGCTTAACGGTTGCGACAAGGTGGCCGCTCTGACCCTTGAGTTCATCGGCCGTAACCGCCTTGCCGTCGAGCGTATACTCGATGGAAACGCCAACCGGCGCCTGTGCGCTGTTCTTGCCCTGATAATAAATATCGGTTTCGTCCGTCGTCCACTTGAGCGTATTGCCGGACTGTTCCGGCATCACGTCGCTCTTGAGGTTCTGGATATCGGAAAGGTCGCTTTCGTCGGTAACGGCATCAAAACCGTCATCGCTGTGCAGCCAATCGCTGGTGATCTGCTCCTGCACGGAACCGTCTGCGTTCAGGATGAGATAAGAGGTTTCTTTTTTCTCAACGGCAGCATCCGCCGCGAAGGCCGGGGCAGCGCAGCCGAGGAGGAGAAGCGCGGAAATCGTAGCCGCAACGGATTTTGTAAGATACTTACTCATATTGATCGAGATCCTTTCTCTGAATCGATTATGCCTTTTTCTCGGTGATTTCGGGCTTTTTCAGCCAATGGAATGTGGTCTTTCTGAGGATTGGCTCCGTAAGGACGAGCAGTGCCGGCAACACAAGCAGGATAACTGCCATACTGATGAGTGCGCCGCGGCTGATGAGCTTGCACAACACGCCGATGAGCTCCATACGGGAGACGAGGGACACGCTGAACGTTGCCGCGAAAAAGGTGAGACCGCTTGTTAAAATACTCTGACTGCACTGTTCAACGGCAATTTGAGCCGCTTCCTTTGCAGTGTGACCCGCGTTACGCTCTTCACGGAAACGCGTGGTCATGAGGATCGCATAGTCGACCGTTGCACCAAGCTGAATGGTACCGATAACGATGCTTGTGATAAACGGCAGCGTCGTGCCGGTGAAGTACGGAATGCCGAGGTTGATCATGATGGCGCTTTCAATCGCCGCAACGAGCAGCACCGGAACAGAAGCGGAGCGGAACACGATGGCGATAATGACGAACACGACGATGATACTTGTGATGTTGACGTTATTGAAGTCGACATCCGCAACCTCGATCAAATCTTTCGTCATCGCGCCTTCGCCGGTGATGACGCCGTTCGGGTCGTACTTTTTCACAATATCGATCATTTCGGAGAGCTGGTTATTTTGCTCGTCACTGCCGCTCTTATAAGAGGAGTTTGCAAGAATCATCTTGTGGCCGCCGGCCTCGAAGATGTCGCGCACGTCGTCAGGAATAAACATTTCCGGGATCGCGCCGCCGACGAACTTTTCATAGCTCAAAACCTGATGAATGCCGTCCACGCCGCTCAACTCATCGGAAAGATCGGAGAGATTTTTTTCGGAAAGAGTATCGTCCACAATGATGAAGTGGGACGTTGTCATATCGAAGTCTTCCTTCAAGCGGTTCGTACCCGCAATGCCGGGAAGGTCCTGCGGAAGCGCATCAAAGATCGTGTAGTAAACGGAAGTCTTTGATTGTGCAATGAAGAACGGAATGAAGATCATGATAAACGCAATCAAAATCGGCACACGGTGCTTCACAACGAAGTTCGAGGTACGCTTGAGCTTCGGGATGAACGTGCGGTGCGTGTGCTTTTCAATGGCACGACGGAACGTCATGATAAGGGACGGTAAAACCGTGATGGTGCAGATAACGCCGAGCAGAACACCCTTTGCCATGACGACGCCGATGTCTTCGCCGAGCGTAAGCTGCATGGTGCACATGGCAAGGAAGCCCGCAATCGTTGTAAGGGAGCTGCCGGTAATGGAGGAAAACGTCTTTTTAATAGCCGCCACCATGGCGTCCTCATCGGATGCCGCCGTCAGCTTTTCTTCTTCGTAACGGTGCAGCAGGAAGATGGAGAAGTCCATCGTAACGCCGAGCTGCAGGACCGTTGCCAATGCTTCCGTAATGTAGCTGATTTGGCCGAGGAAAATGTTCGTGCCGAAGTTATAGACGATTGGGAACAGCATGCCGAGCATGAAGATAAGCGGCACAATCGTTTCTTTCAGGCTGAGGAACAGAATCAGCAACGAAGCGCCCACAGCGCAAAGGATATACAAGGGCATTTCTTTATTGATGAGGCTCTTGGTATCTTCCAAAATAGCCGACATACCACCGATGAAGCAATCTTTATTCAAGATGTTCTTGATTTGCTTCTGCGCGTTCATCGTTCTGGCATCTGCGCTCGGGGCATCGAACTGAACGATGAGCATCGTTGCGCCGGAATCGTTATAGAAGAACTTCTGAATATCGCTCGGAAGCATTTCCTTCGGCGTCGTCACATCGATAAAATCGCTCGTCCACATGACCTTCTGTACGCCTTCTACCCCTTCAAGATCGCTTTTCAGTTTTAAGGTATCAGGCGTAGACATGTTTTCAACCGTAATCATGGAAACCGATGCCATATTGAAGTCATCCTCCAAATACGTCTCGCCGATCATGGAATCCAGATCTTTCGGCAGGTAGGTCAAAATATCGTAGTTAATGTAGGTGCCGAGCGCACCGAACACCGAGGGAATCAAAAGCAGAACCGCTAAAACAAGAATCAGCTTTCTGCGCTTCACGATCCATCGTGCAAAGTGCTCCATTTAGCACCGCTCCTTTCATTCGGGAACCATCCCGTTTATTTCGTTATGTAGTTTAGCCAAAAAATGACCGATAGTCAATATTAAAAATGACGAACTGTGTGGGCAAAATAAATTGACTATTAGTCATTTTATTCAAATCTGTACAAAATGTTGTTTTTGGCTTGCTTTTTACGGTGTATCCGACTTATACTATAAGACAAATAAAGTGATTACACAGTTAGATTTGAATGTTGGGAGGCCACAGCCATGCGCGGCGGTGTTGAACAGAAAAAAGAACAGAAAAAGGAGGGGCTGCTCGAGGCGGCCTATCAGCTTTTCCTTGAAAAGGGCGTTAACAAGACCTCGGTCGATGAGATCGTAAAGAAAGCGAACGTCGCAAAGGGTACGTTTTATCTGTATTTTCACGATAAGGATCAATTGCTGGGACAGCTGGTCTATAATATCTCGGCCCAGGTTCTGGAAGAAGCATACGAATGGCTGGATGAACGCCGCACGCCGGATTTTGTGGAGAACGTGCTGCTTCTTTTGGATTATGTGGTGGAATATTTCAAGCGCAACAAGCTGGTCCTTCGGCTTGTTGAGCGGAATTTTTCCTGGCCTATGGTGGCAAAACAGATGAGCGAGCGGCGCGGCCCTCTTTGG